>JACXTT010003049.1_pt1 | contig 26218 bp, 26 predicted proteins | sample 9270951 | NCBI WGS metagenome assembly JACXTT01 (sample SAMN15532306, study PRJNA645909) | rock metagenome | isolation source: weathered quartz diorite | place: Puerto Rico | collected 2017-06-21
AGTGATTCGAAGTGCCCATGCCGCCGAGGGAAAAAAACGAGATACCGAGATCTTGATGGTAGCGCGAAGTAAGGATGGCAACTTCTCGTTCCCGGAATCGACTGATCGCCGCACAATCAACCGGTCCGAGCCCTCCACCAGCGTCGACGCCGAAGAGCCACAATTCGTCGAAATCGCTCTCGTCGAGCTTCGACAAAACTCGATCATCTCCGGACGCAAGATTCTCGCGGTCACGAGCAGCGATGTGAAACAACTTACTTCCGGATTCATCCTCGATGGCCGCAAGGATATCGGCAAGCATCGAGAATCTCTCAATCGACCAATCGTCTCTTGCGTACGGAATTGTTGTCTGTAAAAGGATCCTTTTCATCTCTCTATTCTCTCAAAAACGATAAGAAATCCATGACGCGACATAGTTGACCTCGTGGCTCGGCGGACTCTCTCTCAAGAATTGACCCGCCAGGAAATGGGTATATGTCGTTGACACGAATATGTGCGGCGGCGCTTGATACGAGATCGTGGCAGACGGTGCAGTGGCCAAATAACGCGCTCGGCTGGTATCGCCTCTTCGAACCAGCGGTGCAGACGCGACCGATGGGCTGTAAATGCCATCCTGCAGGCTCTCTCGCCAGAACGATGACGATTCGAGAGTCAACGATGCTTTCTTCGTTTGCAATCTCAGCGACGGCGTCAGATCAATTAGATTGGTCGGACCGAGAAGCCCCGACGGGCCTGAATAGACAGGTGCCGCTGGAAACAACGGATTGAACGAGCCGAGCGCGCTGGCATTCGGTCCGCGATCGCCGCTTGCGACGTCGGACCGAATACCTACGCGTGACCGAACGCGATTCTCGCTCAGCAAATAACCCGTATCTTCGGACAAGGCCCACGCCCGAATCGGTCGAGCCGCGAAAGAGCCCCACTGAAAGATACCCTCATAGTTGAAATCCCATCGCCCGGCGGTCTTGAAAGATCGAGACCCGATGGTGTGGCGACTCTCTCGTCCGACGCCCTTGCGGAAAATGCTGCTCTTGCGGTCCAGTCCGAAGTAATACAGCGACATGTTCGCCCGTTTCCAAACCGGATGCGGGGCGGTAAAACCGGTCCCGAAGATCCGTTGAGCATGATCCGGAACATCGTCGAATACACTTGGTAAAGACTTCACCAACCGAAGAGCGGTGGCGTTCCAGACGACGGAGCCAATCTTGATCGTGAGGCGAGCGCCGTCCAGACTGCGTCGCGTATTCAAGCCTTCGGCAGGCGAGATCAGACGGCCACTGCCGAAACCCAACTCCTGTCGCCCGACGCGTATCGATATCGAATGACGTTTGGATGACCGAATCTTCCAATCCAGGAATGCTTGGTGCAAATCGAGGCGGTCGAGATCTGTTGGCCGTGGCCCTCCGTTTCGCCCATTCTCGAGCCCGCTCTGAACTTCTGCGAACACTCGGAAACGGGAGCCGAAATGAAAGTCCGAAGAAAGTAAGTATCGCTGCAGCAAGTAGCCGTTCTTGTCGGCAGGCCCCGTGCCGAATCCTGGTTGATCCAATAATTCAAACCGCTCCCGAACTTCTCCGCCAAGTGTTGCGTACCAGTCTTCCCGCCCCAGTCGGATGTATTTCAGACGATCGAGCCAATCGGACTGCCTTGAACTGTCCGCGAGGAAACTCCAGTCTTCGTCATAACGGAATGGTTGAAATCCAGGCCGGGTCTCAGGCGCTGTCGATTGGGCTTGGACGACGACGGTGGATAACCCAACGCAGAGAGACGATAACGCGAACGTGGCGAGAAACCTCATCATGCGAGCCTCAGTCCAGACCGGCTCAAAGGTAATGATCGGTACCGCGTTCCCGTGGCGGCAAAGATCGCATTCGTCAGTGCGGGAATCACAGTAACAGGTCCGACTTCTCCAGTACCGCCTAGCAACCGCGTGTCGCTGTTGCGGTAGTGAATCTCAACGCGTGGCATCTCGGCCATCGTGAGTAACGGATAGTCGTGAAAATTGCTCTGTTCAACGCCGCCTTTGGCGAAAGTGATCTCCGATTTGAACGCGCATGTGAGCCCCCACGCAATGCCGGCCTCCATTGAACTGCGGCAAATATCCGGGTCAAGGGCAATGCCGCAATCAAACGCGCATGTGACTTTATGGATCGTCACTTCGTGACCGCGTACCGAAAGCTCGACGACATGAGCGGTCATCGTGCGAAATGCTTCAGCAAAGGCAATACCTCTGAAGTGTCCCGAAGCTGGTTTCTGCCGCCAGTTACTTTTCTCGGCCACTAGATCGAGAAGGTCCACTGCCCGTGTGTTTTCTGCCAAGAGTTCCCGTCGATATAAATAGGGATCCTGCTTCGCGCGATGGGCAAGCTCATCAATGAGGCTTTCGATAGCAAACAGGTTCGGTCCATAGCCCGTGGTCCGCAGAACTGAAGTTGGAACAGGAACTTTCAGCTGATGAAATTCAACCTCCCAGTGTGGTATCCGGTAATGCCACTCCAGCGTCCCTTCGAGACAACTTGGATCGAACGGCGCTTGCGCAACCGGTGGAAAAACGAGTTGAAGAATCGAGGGTGAGACTAGCCGATGAGACAAGGAGAGCGGTTTGCCTGATGGATCGACTTTCGCGGTGATCCGATTCAAGACCGCGGGTCGGTAGATATCGTGCTGCATGTCCGTCTCACGACTCCAAATGACTTGCACGGGCCGGCCAACCGCCCTCGAAATCAAAGCAGCCTGCCTGGAAAAGTCTGTCCACAAGCGCCGTCCAAAACCGCCACCGAGAAAAGTACGGTTCACTTGCACGCGCTCTGGTTGCATTTGGAGCGCTTGGGCGACTTCGAACCGGGTAAGTTCCTGTCCTTGGATCGGACCCCAGATTTCACATTGATCTTTAGTGACGCGCGCGGTGCAGTTCATCGGCTCCATCGTGGCGTGGGCCATAAACTGCGATTCGTAGTCAGCCGTTACCGTTTCGCCGGTGGTTGGGGGAAAGCCCGATACTTTGACGCGCATCCACTCGTCACCATCGAGCGCTGCCCGATATTGCGCCATGAGAGAGGCCGTGCTCACCGATGCATTCGGTCCATCGTCCCATTCGATCGGAGTTGCGGCGAGGGCCTTGCGGGCGCGCCAATAGCTGTCCGCAACCACAGCGATACCATCCGGAATCTCGACGACATCGATGACGCCCGGCATGCTGATGGCCGGCGTCCGATCATGCTTCTTCACCTTTCCCCCAAAGGTCGGGGCCAGTGCGATCGCCGCATACACCATTCCTGGAATCCGGAAATCCATTCCGAACACGGCGGAACCGTCGAGTTTGGCTGGTATGTCGACACGGCCGAGAGATCTACCCAACAGTCTCCACTCGGCCGGCTGCTTGAGTTCTACGTCTTTAGGAGGCGTCTTGCGCGAAGCGCGCTCGGCTAGCTCGCCGAATCGCAATCTGCGGCCCGACGGCAAATGCAACGCGACTCCGGACTCGGTTACACATTCCTCTGAAGCCACGTTCCACTGCTCTGCGGCGGCCGCAATGAGCATGGTTCTGGCCGACGCGCCCATCTGACGTAAGAGATCAAAAAAGCCTGTCGTGCTCTCGCTATTACCGGTGAACTGCCAATTGATGCGTGGATTGCGATAGGCCGCGTCGACTGGGGCTTGTTCCAACCGGACTCGCCTCCAATCCGCGCCGAGTTCTTCAGCAAGTATGGCTGGAAGCGTTGTACCCGCTCCTTGTCCCATCTCCGCCTGTGAGGCAATAAGGGTCACCGTATCGTCGGTCCCGATTCGAACCCAGGCGTTGAGTGCAATGGCATCCTTCCGATCCTGGGCGTTCAGCGTGAATTGTCCCGAAAGGATTAGGCCGGCTAATCCCGCGGCAGAGGTTTGCAAGAACTCTCGCCGTCCAATTTCATTTCGCTGAAGGCGCACACGCAGCTCCTTTCTCGATCCAGGTGCGAATCAAACCCACAAATTCACGATGACTCATTGGCGGTGCTTCGCGTCCGGGACCTGGATCCCAAGCCCAGAGCACGCGTGAATCTGTTTCGAAATGGTGGGTCAGGCTGTCGCGCGACATCCCACCGTTAACTTTCGAATCTTTGATTGCGCGACATAACTGCTGATCATTAAGACCAACCCATGCCATACGGGCCTTTGCGGACGGCAGACGCCATTCTTTCGAGCCCGGTGGTCCGTGCAGTATTTCCGCGTTTGTCTCTTGATGACAGGTGTTGCATCGCATAACAGCCGCTCCTCCACCGTCGATTCCACGCTTGACACGCATCGCATGGGCTTCCCCCGTAGAGCCAAACAGCGGCGAGTCGCCGGGTATATGGCAATTGCATCGAGGATGTCTCAGCACCATCGCCGCTCTCTGAAATGCTTGAAACGAAGTCGACGCATCCGACTGAATGGTGGCAGCCGGAATGAGCCGCAGGACCAATGCAAGGATTAACAGACTCATTCCCTACCTCCCTTCCGTGTCAGTTCCGATGCGCGATGAACGGCTGCGCGAATCCGATGATAGGTTCCGCAGCGACACAAATTGCCCGACATCGCGTCGTCGATGTCTGTATCTGTTGGATTCGGAATTTTGCTGAGCAGCGCCGACGCAGTCATCATCTGGCCTGCGTGACAATACCCGCACTGCGGCACCTGCAATTCAAGCCACGCTCTCTGCACGGGGTGGCTCAGATCGCCGGACAGCCCCTCAATCGTGGTTACAGAACGGCCTTGAACTCGCGCGACAGGCGTCACGCAGGCGCGAATCGGTTCGCCATCAAGATGCACCGTACACGCGCCGCAGCGCGCGATCCCGCAGCCGTACTTCGTTCCCGTGAGCCCCAGCGAGTCGCGCAGGACCCAAAGCAACGGTGTCGATGGGTCGTCATCGAAGCGCTCGCGCTTTCCATTCACATTGAACTCGATCATGACGTTCCTCCTCGCTCTCTCGTAATATGCTGCGCTTCCCGGGGATTGAGAATAATTTGTCGTCTCTATTTCCTATTCAACCGTCCCCAGCCCCAGGAGCGGGGCACACTGACCTGCATGAGGAGTAACAGAATCGATGCGAGAGATCCTAAGGAGCTCGAACGATGTCCAGCATCGGATAAGTCTCAAAGGTGAAGTTGCGACCTGACTTCATTACGGGATCATTGGCAGTCAGTAAATGAATTTCCTCCTCGCTATCGACTCGCGTAATACAGATGCCGTACACGCCCTTCGGATCTCCCACCGGACCAAAAAGCAAGGCCACTCCCTTGTCAGCGAGGGCTTTCCAGTACGCCGCATGTTCTCCCATCAAGCGTCTTTCCTCGTCAGTCATGTCTTGAGCAAACGAAGGTCTCGGTGGATTCAGTTTGCTGAAGAAATAGCGCGACATTCCAAACCTCCATGCGGTGATTTAATTCATGCTGTGCAAACCGATCTTGTTCCCTTCAGTGTCCTTGAAGTAGGCGACATGGCCGGCTTCCTCGGACAGAAAAGTCTTTTTCAAAAGGATCTTCCCGCCGGCTCCCTCCACGCGCTCTAAGGGCGCGGATAGGTCATTGCCGCCGTTCAGGTACACGACAACACCATCCGTCCGTGGAACGTATCCCGCCCCCTTTACCAAGCAGCCGGTATTGAACTTGTTCTTGATGGCAAAAAGGGCATAGTCATTGTCGCCAAGCTTCATTTCCTGCATGTCGACGCTCAACAGCTCGCGGTAAAAACTGATCGCTCGTTTCATGTTCGTTACGGGAATTTCAACCCAATTCAATAAATGATCCATATCGTCCTCCGTTGTAGCGAATGTGGCATCTCGAGCAATTTCTGTATTGTAAAAATGGGAATTGTTGTTTCTTGAAAGAGCCACTTTGAATTTTCTTTCTCTGAGTAAAATAGGACCCTTGCGGGGGATTGAGAATAATTTGCCGTCTCTATTTCCTATTCAAACGTCCCCACTGGAGTGTGGCTTATGGATTACCGATATAAAGCCGGCCCACCCGACGCACTGACGGATGTGCTGAGTACGCTACGTCTGAACAGCCGTGTCTTCAGTTATTCGGAAATGTCCGCTCCGTGGGCGGTCGAACTTCCGCCGGGTCCGTTCGCGTATTTCCACATCGTTGAACGCAGCGGAGGTTGGCTTAAGCTTAAGGATGGGAAGAAAGCCCGACCGCTTACCGGCGGTGATCTGGTGGTTATACCTCACGGCGGCGGACATACCATCGGCAGCGATCCAAAAGTGAAGCCACTGACGCTCAAACAATTTCTTCGGCTGCGTGATGAGGGCGGCTTGGTTAAGCACGGCGGTGGTGGCCCGGTGACGCACCTGGTTTGTGGAGCATTCCAGTTCGAAAACGGCATCGACAATCCGCTGATCTCACTCCTGCCGCGGTTCATCCACATCAGCGGCGCTCGTGAGCAAGCCGATGGGTGGCTTGACAGTACGCTACGTCAACTGATTTTCGAAGCGCGATACACGCGACCCGGCTCACAGATCATGGTCACGCGTCTCACGGATTTGATCTTCGTTCAGGCCGTTCGCGTCTGGCTCGCGACGCAACCGAAGAACGAAGGTGGGTGGCTCGGAGCGCTTCGAGACCGGCAAATTGGTCGAGCACTGGGTATCATGCATCGCGATCCCGGAAACAATTGGAGCGTCGAATCGCTCGCTAACAACGCGTCCATGTCGCGATCCAAATTCGCGGCCAAATTCAAGAGGCTTGTTCGTGAGTCGCCGCTCGCTTACCTGAGCCGCTTGCGGTTGAACCTGGCCGCCACGTTGCTGGTGGCTGAGAATGATCTGACTGTGGGCGAGGTCTCCCATCGGATTGGATACGACTCCGAGACCGCATTCAGTACCGCTTTCAAGCGGCGGTACGGCATGGCTCCTGGAACTTATCGCCGTCAGGCGAGACAAGACGCCACAGAAACCGTCCGATCGAACTTCGTATCGTAAGGATCCCCTCAGCCAAGACGTATATTGGAAGGCGATCGACGTGGAGGTAGTCATGGAAAAAGTGACATATGACAAAGACGTCACTGCACTTCTGGTGATCGATCCATATAACGACTTCATTTCCGAAGGCGGCAAACTCTGGCATCGCCTGAAGGCTGTTGCAGAAGCGAATAGCTGTGTTCCTCATATGTTGGAAGTGTTGAATGCCGCGCGGAAAGCTGGGCTGCGCGTATTCTACGCGGTACATCATCGTTACCGTCCAGGCGACTACGAGACCTGGAAGTACATCGCGCCTGTCCAGAAAGCCGCTTGGTCGCATAAGACCTTCGAAAACGGCACCTGGGGTGGCGAGATCCGTCCCGAGTTCGTGCCTAAGGCCGGCGAAATCGTCGCTGCGGAGCATTGGTGTTCAAGCGGGTTTGCCAACACGGATCTGGACCTGCAGCTGAAGAAACATGGGATCCACCGGCTCATCGTTATAGGTCTCATCGCACACACGTGTGTGGAGGCCACTGTTCGCTACGCCGCTGAGCTTGGCTACGACGTCACAGTGATAAAAGACGCGACCGCGGATTACTCAGATGAAGAGATGCACGCCGCTCTCGATGTCAACATCCCAAACTACGCCAGTGCCATTGTGACCACGGATAAGATCGTCTCCTCGATCGTCAGTTAGGCAAGCCTGTTCGGTTAAGAGCATCACATTTAAGGTCTAGACGGAGGAGCTTATGGAAACTAAGCTGACGGGCCAAGATCCAACGCGCCCTGGCGGCCGTCGATTCGGCACTTCGCCACAATCAAAGTGATGTCATCGTGCTGTTTTTGGGCACTGAACGTTTGAACCTCGTTCACAACCGACTCTATCAAGGCAGGGGGCGCCAGTACTCGGTGTCTCTGCAGTGCCTTGATGAGACGCTCTTCTCCGAACTCTTCTCCCGCATGGTTGAACGATTCAGTAATCCCATCTGTATAGAGCACGAGCGTGTCTCCCGGGAAAAGGCCGCGCTCTATTATCGAGCAATCCCATTCTTTGAAGAGTCCCACCACGGTGCACGTGGAATCGAGCTTTTCGATCGTACCGTCGCCGCGGAAGAGCAATGCCGGAAGATGGCCACAGTTCGCGAAGCGCAATCGCCGGGACTTGTCGTCGTATTCAGCAAAGAAGAGAGTGGCATAGGCACTGTCGCTTGTATTCTCGTAAAAAAGCTGATTCACCGAACGCAAGAGGCGCTCGGGTTCCTCCAGGGCAATCGCGCACAGGCTGCGAAGATTCGCCTGCAGATTGGCCATGAGTAGGGCTGCAGCGATTCCCTTGCCTGAGATATCGCCAATCACTAAGCCCAGGCGCTCTCGACCAAGGTCCAGAAAATCGTGGTAATCACCACCTACCTGGTGAGCTTGGATGCAGGCGCCCGCGTATTCGAGGGTCTGCATAGCAGGCAGCCGTTGCGGGAAAAGCCTGGCCTGAACTTGCTTTGCAATTTCCAATTCTTGTGCGGCGCGGCGTTCGGACTCCAATTTCTGAGCAGCTGACCGTCGCTGAGCTTCAATTGTCCGGTTGACCTCGTCGTAACCCACAAGTGCAAAAGAGTTCCCATCCGGATCCTCGAACCGGGTGAATATGCCACCCCACACCGATTGGTGCGCAGCTCCAGCAGTTTCCCCCAACTCCGGGGCCGCCTGCTGGCGCGTATATTTGACCCGTCTTAAACGAGGTGTGTTAAGAAATCGCACGCCCCGTCTCCGCCACTCTTCAAACTTGGCGACCACATTCTCGGCAACGAAAACAATCCCCGTGGCGCGACCGATAAGCTTGTACTGCCTCGAATGCTCCGGGGGCGTGATAAGGGCGAGGACGGCACTCCCATCGGGAGGAGCAACGGCTAGCCACCGCTCACCGGATTGAAGCCGCGCATCAAAAGCCACGTCAAATCCGAGTTGCTCCACATAGAACCGTAAGCTTTGCTCCGGATCTCGAACAAAAACGTTGACGGCATGAATACCGAGGAAAGCAGCTTGTGGGTTGACGCCGATTATTGATGCGTCTCCATCTTTCGCCGAAAAGTCGTGCATGGAAATCCATTATAAATCCCGCTCTTTCACGACGGCGACGGCTTGGAAAGCCGCTTGAGAAATCTGAACAACTCGTTGCGCACATTCAACCAATTTGCTTCCGTGAAGACAAGAGATTACGTTTTCACAGAGTACGGGTACAGGTGAAGCGGTATGAGCAGCATGTGCATGTCGCACAATCCTTCGTGAAGGGGCCTTGCCCAACGGGAACAGAACGAGCCGCCAATTACGCCAATGACGCGAATTGGGACCATTCAAGCCCGATTTCTTGCGCCCCAATCCGCGTCATTCGCGTAATTGGCGGCTCGTCTCCCACTGGAACCTTCCGTTAGGCAAAGCGCGTCAGCCCGAGAGATCGGCCTTGCAAGTCTCGCTGAGACGGGCCGCTTGCATCATCAGGTAATTCTGCTCTGGGATACTCGTCGTCCTGCCCGCAGCGATTCGGTAGTTGGTGATGGCGGCCTCGAAGTCACCGGCCATTTCCAGCAGATGCGCGCGCACTGCCGCGAGACGATGGTGGGTGGCAATTCGCGAGTCGGAGTCCAGCGCTCCGAGCAATTCAAGGCCATGCGCGAGACCGTGGACCATGGCGGAGGCGATGGCGTGATTGAGCATCACCATGGGATTGTCGGACATTCGCTTCAGCAGCTCATACAGGGCCAGGATCTGTGGCCAGTCGGTATCTGCGGCTTTGGCTGCTTCGTCGTGAACAGCGGCGATGGCCGCCTGTAGTTGGTACGCGCCAATAGATCCTCTGGCCAGCGCGCCCGTGAGGAGCGCGATGCCTTCGGCGATCAACTTTCGATCCCATAACGACCGATCTTGTTCCATCAGCGGGATCAACTCACCATCGGGTCCGCTTCGCGCTGGGCGGCGCGCGTCTGTCAACAACATGAGTGCGAGCAAGCCCGCAACCTCGCCGTCGTCCGGAAGCAAAGCGTGGACGGCGCGCATCAAGCGGATTGCTTCTCGCGATAACTCGACGCGCTGCAACTGCGGCCCGGTGCTACTCGTGTAGCCTTCGCTGAAGATGAGGTAGAGGACGTGTAACATGGCGCGGAGCCGCTCAGCCTTCTCTTGAGCAGAAGGCAAAACGAAGGGCACGCCGGAAGCCTTGATGCTGCTCTTGGCTCGGCTGATCCGCTGCGCCATCGTTGCTTCGGGTACCAGGAATGCGCTGGCGATTTCGGCCGTGGTCAAGCCGCCAACCGCGCGCAGCGTCAAGGCAATCGCTGATGACGCCGTCAGGGCTGGATGGCAACACATGAAGAGAAGGTTGAGCGTGTCGTCCTGATCCGTTTCTCTCTCGGCATCGACTGACGGCGCCAGTTGGTCCATCTCCACTGTAGCGGCGGTTTCGCGGCGGCGGCGTGCCGATTCGCTGCGTACGTAGTCGGTCATGCGCCGCACCGCGACCTGAATTAACCATGCCCGCGGATTGTCCGGTATGCCGTCGTGCGGCCACTGCAAGTAGGCGGCGATCAAAGCTTCTTGCACGGCGTCCTCGGCGACTGCAAACTCCCGAAAACGCCGCGTCACCGCTCCAAGCACCTGCGGCGCCAGGTCGCGCAACAGGCGCTCGTAAGCGATGTCTCCCCTGATCTCACGCTGGTTTGCCATACTCGTTTCGTTACAACATCTCGGGCGGCGGAGCGCTCATCACGGGTCGGACCTCGATCGGCATATTCAACGGTGCACCCGCAGGTCCCGGAGCCGCCGACGCCCGCGCTGCGATCTCGTAGGCTCGCTCGGGAGTCTCCACATCAACGATCCAGTATCCTGCGAGGAATTCTTTGCCTTCCGGGAATACACCGTCCGTGATCGGTGTCCCATCTTTGCCAGCCCGGACGAGTTTGGCCTGATCCGGAAATGACAAGCCCTCGGCTGCCACTAACTCGCCCGATTGGTGGAGCTCCTTGTTGAAGCGCCTCATAAATGCAATGTGCGCTTGGAGATCCTGTTTGGGCCAGTCGGGAACCCCGTGGCCGGCTCTCATCGTGTTCATCATCAATATGTACTTCATTGTCTCTAGCTCCTTTCTTTTCTGGGCGGCAGTAACCGCTTTCATAGGACAGTCGGAGCAGCCGGCGCATTCTCGACGTCAGCCAAAAAATATTTTAAGAAAAGAAGCATTGGAAGGGGAGCATCGCCGCCAGTTTCACGATCTTGTCAGCTCGGGCGACGTGTCAGGTTTGAGCAGGAGCAGGAACACGAGCGCGTGCGTGATAAGCAGCAGAGGTACAAGTACGGTTGGAATGAAGTAGGCGGCGCCCTGCAACCCCGGCGCCAGGTCGACACGGCCGCCTTGGTAAAACGCGTAAAGCAAATCTGCACTGCCCAGAATGTTGAACGCCCAGACCAGGATGATTCCTAACGAGCTGCGCAATGTCGCGATCGCAAGCAAAGCAAGGATCGCGGTGCTAAGGTCACCGTATACAGCGGGCCTCGCGAAGGCGGCCGGCAGATCCGGTGAGACGACGCCGGGAATCAGGAAGGCCAGACCTACGAATCGGAAGGTGTGCAAAAGGAGTAGCCGCCGCAGGGCTTCGGTACGCGTCACATGTCGCAGTGTGGGCCAGAGATATCGCCTCGCGATGATCCCCCATGAAATGAAGCCGAAGGTGACGCTGATTCCGAACAAGACTCTCGGAAGTATCATAGACGTCAAATCCCATCTCGAAGTGATTTTCACGCTTGCATTTTTACCGCGCTCGGCTCCATGTAAGCCAGTTCCCAAATATGGCCGTCCAGATCCTGAAATGCATGGCCATACATAAAGCCGTAGTCTTGCGGCTGGTTGAAAGTCTTGCCTCCGGCCGCGACTGCCTTTCGAACGACTTCGTCGACTTCGTTTCGGCTCGCCGAGGACAAGCACACCAAGACCTCGGTATTCTTGGCTGTATCGCAAATTTCTCTTGGCGTGAACGTTTTGAATTTTGATTGAGTCAGCAACATCACGTAAATGTCTTCGCTCACGATCATGCAGGCTGCAGTCGCATCGGTAAATTGCACGTTGAAGCTGAACCCGAGCTTAGCGAAGAAATCTTTGGACTTATCGAGGTTTTTTACGGGTAGATTGACGAAAATTTTCTTGGTTGCCACTTTCCTTCTCCTTCAAAAATCCGAATTTCAGTTTGATCAAGATCTCCCAGATGGAAAATAGCGTCGCGCGGGTGTCGCGGTCTTGAACGTATTGGCTGGAATTAATACGTCGCCCGACGACTCTTTCAAGTCTTCGCAGTTGCGCTTGAAGGTGCTTCGAAGAGTTGCCGGATCGTTTCCTGTTTATCCTACCCGATTCTTGTCTACGCTGTTCGCTTCGGTTGTGATTGCTCGCGCGTCGGGCCGAATAGTGGAGGGACGACGCCACCAGCAAGCCGAACAAGGAGCGAGAGCTGTCCTCGATGATGGATCAAATGGAGCAGCATGTTGTCCCACAACAGTGCGCTCACAGTCTGAGTGGATCCGAAGAATTGCATCTCTCTTTCGAGGTCTGCAACCGTCAGGTACCGGAGCCGCTCTCTCGCCTCTTTGTGAATTCGTTCGTATCCCGGAGCCAGCGCCTCGATCGTCATAGGCCGCTTAATATTCGGCGGCTTTGTATCCACAGCGAGAGTCCCACTCGCGACTCCGAAGCTGACATAGGCGTCGAGTTCGGCGAGATGCCAGGCCAACTCACCAAGTGAGCGGCCAGACGCATCAGGACGAAAATCGTATTGCCCGGCAGGCAACGTCTTTAGCGTCTCAACGGTTTTTTGCGCTTCACGTTCCCAAACGGCGAAGAAAGTCTCAACAGGGTTCATTAATCCTCCTCTTTTTTTGCTCGCCTCATCGGCGACGGCTGCTGATGCAATAGCCTTTCCAATAGGCATGGGATTGAAATCGCGCAGTACGGAAGGAGTCCGTATTGTGATTTCGCGAATTCACTCGCGAAATCGTGAACGGATTCGTGACGCCCGGGCTCAACGATCCGTGGTAAGAGCCGAGTTCAGTTCAGTCTTCGCTCCACTCTTTATGCTGATGTTTCGTCTGGGGCGCCCCCGCTGACAGCGGGTACGAGCGAAATTGAGCTTCCACTCACGACGGCCGCAGCGAATCCGCCGCAGTAGCGAATGTTTTCTTCGCCCACGAAAACATTCACGTGCTGGCGAACCTCGCCCTGTTCAGTCAGAATGCGATCACGTAGACCGGGGTAGGCTTGCCACAACGCGGCCAGCGCATCAGCAACAGTGGAACCCGCGACGTCGATCTCGACTTTGTGGAGTCCCCCTGCGTGCTGGCGCAGAGGGCCAGGAATATAAAACGTAATTGGCATCGCACTACACGATTACGGCCTTCACACACGTAATTGCGGGCAAGCGGTCGAGAACCTGATGCCAATTCGCTCCTTCGTCGCGCGACGCGTACAGTTTCCCGCTGCGCGTACCGAAATAGATACCGGCAGGATCGAGGGCATCGGCGGTCATGCCGTCCCGCAAGACCGTTTCATAAGCGTCCCGCTGCGGCAATCCAGCACCCAACGCCTCCCATGAGGCGCCTGCATTTCGTGTGCGGAAGACCCGCATCCTGGCCTCAGGGCCGACGCGCATTTCCCTGTCGAGTGGAAAAATGTAAGCGGAGTCGGCGTCGTGCGGATGCGCAACCATCGGGAAGCCGAAGTCGGAAGGAACTCCGTTGGCGATTTCCTGCCAGGTATCGCCGGCGTTGTCGCTGCGAAAGAGTCCGCCGTGATTTTGAAGGTATAACCTTTCCGGACGCGAAGGGTGCCGGTCGATCTTGTGGACGCATTGGCCGAACTCGGGGTATTTGTCGGGAAGAAATTCGGCACTGATTCCTTTACTTCTGGACTGCCAGGACTGACCTCCGTTATCCGTCCGATACACACCGCCGGTCGATACAGCGATGTGCATCCGCTTTGGGTTGGCAGGATCAGGAAGGACGGTATGCAGGCACAGGCCTCCGCCTCCGGGCTCCCACTTCGGGCGATGCGGATGGTCAAACAATGCTCGAACAAGCGACCAGCTTTGCCCTGCGTCATTCGATTCGAATAATGCCGCCGGCTCCACGCCGCAATACATTCTGTCCGGTTCCTGTTCGCGGCCAAGAGTGATCTGCCAGATCTGTTTCAGCGACTGTCCCGTATCCTCGGGGAACTTGACCGGCGAGGTTTCCGGGTTCGTCCATGTCTTTCCGAAATCGTCGCTGGAGTGCAGCATCGTTCCGAAAAAGTGCGACGAGCCTGCCCACAGCCGTTGTCTTCCCGCACGGTCATCATAGGCAAGGGCGTATATTGTGCGTCCAGGGAAGTGGGGGCCGGAGACCTCCCACCGTTCGCGATCTCTATCCGAACCCAAAAGGAACGCTCCTTTCATTGTTCCGACCAGCAGTAATGGCGTTCCTTTCTTTGGATTCACGAATGTCTTTGGTTCCACGAGTCCTCCAATAGTGTTTCGTAAAGTGGATAATGTCGGTGGTCGCTAAAATTCGCCGCCCAAATTGCGGCGTTGCCAATCTCGGATGCGGCTGATGTGGAGGCGGTCGTGGAAGCATCGCATCTCGACCATGCCGGCAATGCTTCGAACCCACGGCTCATCGGGAGTCGTAGCCATGGCGATCCCAATCGGGCGTTCGAAAAAGAGAACCGGCAGCTCAACGTTATATAAGAGGTCCTGCAGCAGCGCCGTCTCGTGTTCGATTTCGTGGATCAGCGTATCCAGCGAGTACACGTGGCGCAAGTTGACCTGCTCGGCGTTCCAGGATCTCGGTCCCCCTACTTTCTCGAAGAGGATTCGGTAAGCGACGTCAGAACCCTGCGCCAGAATTTCGGCTTGCGCACGCATTTCAGCTGACCATGACGCTATGTGGGCGACGACATCTTTAAGCGTCCATTCCGATGTGATCAGACGATCACGCTCGGAAACAAACCATTCCGAACTCCAGATTTCCCGCCATTCAGCCAAAAGGTCTTCGAGTTCCGTGCATAACGTGTCGGGTCGAACTCGGATCGGCGGAATGGAGCCTACCAAAACACTCGTTTGCTGCAACAGTTGCTGCCAACCCTTTTTCAATTCGATATCAACGCTACTTTCCAGTCGAAGCAGCATTCCGTGGCATCGGCGCTGCCGCTCGATCTGTAAGGCTGTGTCAATAGTTGCGCGAGCCATAAGCTAATTGCCCATTGCGTGGATTTCACCTGTCCCCGATTGCACGTGCCGCCGCAGATGTTCGAGAACGTTACGATATCGATGATCGACCGCCGCCTCGGTGATCGATAAGGTCCTGGCGATTTCCTTCGCCGGCACTCCTGCGAGCTTTCCGGTCAGGATTTCCATATCGTCGGGACAGCAGTGTTTTCGCGCCAGTTCAAGACAGCGCGCAAGAGTGAGCCTCTCAAACAACCGCTGAGGTGCAGCCTTGTGGTCGAGCAGGTCGAGCTCTTCGATTGGTTCATGGACCAGCTTCGCGCGGTGATGCGCCTTCGCGGTGAGATGGACAGTTCGGAACAAGAAACTAAGAACCGGTCGAGCAGACGGCGTATTCATTTCCGGCGGCTGCTGCCACGTCCGCCAACGGCGGTAAAAGACACTCCAGACGTCCTGTACTAAGTCCTCGACCATGTTCGATTCCACACGAACGACCAGCCAACCGACAACCACGGGCGCGTATATCCTGTAGAGGTGTTCGAACGAAGCATCGACAGACAATGCTCCGCTGATCCGCCCCGAGACAATGCCGTGTTCTGGTGGCAGCTCTCGCTCGTCACTCATGCAGGTCCCTGGACCCAGTAACCTACACTATGTCATCCCGCTCATATTTTCGCCGCCCTCGTCATCGCCCAAAATGACGGCCCACCGCCCGGAACCTTCCCGGCCCCCGCGATGCGAAAGCCGTAGCTTTTATAAAACCCTAATCTCTTCTCGTTGAAGGTCTCCAGGTAGCAGGGCATGCCCGTCGAATCGGCGCGTGACAGCACTGGTTCGATAAGCGCTCCGCCAATCTCTTCTTGCTGGTCCGTTCTTCCGACGCCGAGAGCAACCAGATACCAGTGCGGGACCGGTGCGAGCCGCTTTTGCGCTTTCGCAAGACTCGCGCTCAATTTCAGAAAGCGCCGGTAAATTCCCGCTTCAAGATCGAACGGTATTTCCAGCATTTGGGTCCGCAACACTTGCCCAATACTCCAGTTGTGTTCGGGGCTTATCCAGAGGGCGACTCCATCAGCGGTGCCAGCCGTGTAGATTTCGCCGTAAAACCGGCTGGCGAGAATGGCCGCCTCGAAGAACCAGGACGACACAGTGCGCCGCATTTCCTCGTCGGGGATCAGATATGCAAGGTGAGGTTCGTTGTGAAGCGCTCGGCTCAAGACGGTCGAGAGGGAATGAACTTCGCGTGTCTCCTGTTTATGAACTGGATAGAGCTGCTGTGAATTGGGAACTATTTGAAGGTTCATGATTGATAACTACACAATGTCCGCATTTAGGCTTCTTCGCTGAAAATTCATTTCCGTGAACAAGATTAATGGCAGATGTGCATGAATGGATTTTTCGGAAGCTTTAGCGCGTGCCTTTTTCAAGCTCCGGGTCGATCCGGTTACTACCTCGACGTGCGCTGAAGCAAGAGTCTGAAGCGGGCGCCGGCTGCGCCCGCCTGGAAGGATCGCTAGTGCTGCTCGAACAGTCCCGGTAAGACGGAAGTGCCTTCGATTTGCACAGCCTGCAGCGCTTTGGGGTCGAGTCCCAAAGCGGCGAGAATGGTGGGAGCAACTTGAGTGGTTTCGACAGCGCTGGTCACGATCTTGGCGTGAAGTCCGGGATTCGACACGAGCATCATCACGTTCGTATCGTCGTGTGCGAACCCACCGTGCTCGGCTTGCTTTTTTCCGCTCGTCGAGTAAATGACGCCCACGTTCGGTTGGACCACGATATCCGGCGTTCGAGGATCGCCCTGTGGCGGGAGACCGGGAGCGTTGAACATTGTGGTCAGCGCGGAACCATAGAAAATCTCACCGACTCCGTCAGCCGGTGCATTCGCTTCGAGGAGCCCCACTGCCGAAGCTGTGAGTCCTGAATCCGAGAGCCACAGTAGCGAATTGTCATCCTCTGTCGGCCGAATATCGCTTCCCGTGGGATCTTGGGACAACGGCAGGAACTTTTGGAGCAATTGTGCGGGTGATTTGGGTTTGGTTTTAAAAACCTGATGCGGATCATAAGGGGACTGGCCGGGTTTGGCTGTAATGATGATGAGTGTCGAATTGAGAAGATGGCGATTCGTAAGTTCCGCCACCATCTGGCCGACCCCGGCATCAACAAATTCGATTTCGTCCAACATCGCCGCCGTAGGCGTGCCGGCATTGTTCAAGTATCCGCCGGCGACACCGCTCTCCAGCAGCTTTTGCCCGACACTAACGGCCTGGAAATTCATACCAAAAAGGTTGGGTACGCCGGCACTGTTCAACCCGAGGTGCGTCTTTCCTCTGATCCAATTCAGCACAGCGTTGATCTTGAGAGTGTCGTAGCACTGAATGTTGGTAAAACTGTCGGTCCAAGATTCCGTTTGCAACGGGTCACGAACAGTCGCACACGACACGCCACCTGGATGATTTGGAGCGGGTGGCGTGGTCACTCCTGGCAAACCAACGACGTTGGAATTGATCTCCGGCGAGTAGTAGTCGTCGACATTGCTGGGAACAGCTGTGCCCGTTGGACCCGAAACAGAAGCATAGACTGCATGCTTGTCTGACCACGCTGTGCGGCCCCCTGCGGCGTGGATGACTCCAAAGATGGTGTTCGTTCGGATGAAATTCCATGGATAAACGGCAGCGCAACCGTGTGCCGGATCGCGGGGCAGCTTCAACGGTTCGATCGAACGAAACCCGCCGTCTGTGAGGCTGGCGCCGGGCGCGCCGCCGTTGAGCAGGGCCTGATTAATCTCCACACCTTCCTCGTATTCCGTGGTCGTGCCATGGAAAATACCTGGCGTACAGTCGCCATGCAAAAGGCCATTCCCAGTGTCGCTGGCCGGCGGCGCGAGCGACCGGTCGTACGCAAGATCGTAGAACGCTCCATGTGTTTTCGGCGTTCCGCCCGTAACGATATTCGTCAGTCCAGGAAATGAATCCGACGGCTTGGAAGCAGAAGCACGGGTATACGTCACGCCGTGTGTGGCAAGCGATGCAAGATGCGGGCAAGTGCCGCTGTTCACGCAGTTCTCGAAATCGAGGGCGTGCATCCCATCGATGCTGAGCAATAACACGCGTTGAACACCTTCGCGATTCTCGCCGTCATCGGAAAACACCGGCAGCGACACAAGTGTCGCTAGAGAGAAAAACATGATTGCAAGGCGGTATCTTCGAAACATAGTGAATCCTCCTAGATATGGAAGATTTGTACGTCTCGTTTACAGCGGTGTGACGTTGCGATGAATTCGCGATTTCAACCGGAAGGACAAAGGCTCAAAATTTCGTCAATGCAGATCTAACAGGAGCCCTCATGCTTGCAGCGTTTCAGTTTGGCGCAATCTTGAGCTGCGCGCTTTTTGCCGGTGCAGCACTCTACATCAGCCTCGCAGAACATCCTGCGCGTATGCAGTGTGGCACCGAGTTGGCGGCGACTGTCTTTGGACCAAGCTATCATCGAGCAGCCGTGATGCAGGTGCCGCTGGCTTTGGTTGCAGGCGTTTCAGCTGTTGGTTCGTGGTGGCTTGACAATTCGATGCTGTGGATCGCGGGGGCAGTGTTAATTTTCGGAGTAGTCCCCTTTACCCTCATTTTCATTTTGCCAACGAACAAACGACTGCTTAGTGCGGGTATAGACCGCAGGTCTACGGACGCTCACGAGCTTTTGGTTCGCTGGGGGCGGCTGCATGCTGTGCGAACGGGCGCCAGTTTATCTGCGACAATCTTGTTCCTGATAGCCGCACTAGGAGCATAACAAGTTCAGCGCGGTCCGATTCGCATAAGACATTTCACCTAGAACTCTGCCCGGAACATGAATTCGAAGCGACGGGGCGCGCCTGTGCCAACCGCACCGGTATTGATGACGTTGGTAATTTTTCCGAAGCTCCCGCTCACCGATGGTGGACTGCCGGTCAGAGCGCCAACGCCGGCGGATGGATTCTTAAACACGGGATGGTTCGTTAGGTTGTAGGCGGAAGCACGGAAGTTCAGAGCGACACGTTCGGCTATCGGAAAGCGTTTTTGCAGAGTAGTGTCTAGTTCATACATATGTGGACCATTGGCGATGTAGCGTCCCAGGTTCCCCCAGGTGCCCTTCGCGGGCAGCGCAAAGGCGGCGGGATTAAACCAGTTGGAAATTGTTTGGTTGGCCGCATAGATCGATTCTCCAGGAACCAGGTCCGGCCGTTGACTGGAAGCGTTGCCGTCCGGCAGATCGCCGGACTTTCGGGACATGGTGATGTTCACCGGCAGTCCTGATCGCGCGGTCACAATTCCGGAAAGCGACCAACCGCCGAAGATCTTGGAAGCCTGGCCATCAGCTAAGAAAGCCTTGCCGGGACCGAAAGGCAGTTCGTATATGAAGTTCGCAGCCATGTCATGCCGCACATCAATACTGCTACTGCTGCGGTCGCACGCGCGGCAAGCCATGTTCTCGATAGCAACGGATTCTCCCGAGCCATTCGAGGCGTCGGTAATTCCGTGGGACCACATATAGTTCAACTGGAACAACAAGCCTTGCGTAAACCGGCGGTTCAACGAAAGCTGCAGCGCATTAAAGTTGTTGTTACCATCATTGGCCTTGAAACCGAACGAGCTGAAACCAGACAACGGACGTTTTCCTGTGAGCGGATTGATCCGGTTAATCGTGTAGCGATCAAAGAGGTGATGACCCTGGCCGCCGGTGTAGCCCACCTGAACAAGCCAGTCTCGTCGTAGCTGATGCTGGATGACGAAATCCCAGTTTTCGTAATAGAGGTCCTTGCGGTGCCGGTCAATTGATTTCGGACTGTACAGCTGATTCCTGGGATCGAGAAAGGCAACGAGCGGATACGCCAGATTCGGGAAATCATCTGTCGTGAGGTTATAACGGGGCACTGCGCTTTCAGCGGGGTCGCTGAAATCGTCGTTCTGGTTGCCGCCGTAATAGATACCGAAACCGGCGCGGATCGAGGTGTTCCCGTGAAAAGCTGCCGGCGCCCACGCCACGCCGAGCCGCGGCCCAAAATCTTTCGTGTTGGGATCGTAATACGGCGTACCTTTGGGACAGAATCCGCCGCATCCCGTGATATCCACCACCGCTGAGCGATTCAGAATCTCGTGCATGACCGAGTAATATTCGTAACGCAATCCAAGATTGAGCGTGACTTGCGAACTGAACCGGAACTCGTCCTGTGCGTAGCCTTGATAGAACGTCCGCCGGTTCCCGACGACGCCTTCTCCTTGAAGGTACGCCGCCGAATCAGCTCGGTTGTTGACGAAATCGTCTTGCGAGGCGTAGCTGATGGACGACGTGGTGAGTGTGTTGCCCGAGTTATTCAGCTGGATCCGGCGTACATCCACTCCGAACTTCAAAGTGTGGCGGCCAAGAGTCTTGGTCAGATCATCGATATAGGAAAGAGTCGTGCCCACTTCCGTATCCAGCGAGGTATCGCTGACACTGTCAAAGCCCGGTATGTCCGCAGCTACGGGCGAAGTTCCGTATCCCCAGTTGTGGTAATTGGCACGGTTCATCCCGATTTTCACCTGGTTGATCGTGGTTGAAGAGATCGTGCGCTGGTACTGGAGAACGATATTGGTCGGAATATGGGGAACCACATTGTGTCCCCCCAGAGCATCCGTGGGGTTGTCGATGTACGCGTTGTCGACGTTGTAGCGGAAATACGTACTGTTACGGCTATCGAATCGGTAATCGAAACGACCCATGCCGGCGTTCTCGCGCACCGTGTGGGTTGCGATCTTGGTTACTTCATCGGTAACGCTGTCAACCCGCGTCTGGCCGAGTGGATAGGCATCCAGGATAGGTTTGAGTGCCGGAGACTTTGCCAGCACCTGTGCGCGGAATGTCGCATTCGGCACGAAGTTCGTAAACGTCTCGCCAAGGCTTTGCCGCAAACCCTCGTAGTTCAAATAGAAAAACGCCTTATCCGTCACGATGGGCCCGCCGATACTTGCACCGAACTGGTGCAGCGAAAAGGGTGGCAAGGTAGAGCCGTCGAATGGCGAACGCGAGTCGAGCGCGTCCTTGCGGAGCGCGTAGAACGCTCCTCCGTGAAATTGGTTGGTGCCTGCCTTGGACACGACGTTGATTTGCGCCCCGCCTGCAGCTCCGCTTTCCGCCGTGTAGTTCGAAGTGCTGACGCGGAACTCCTGGATCGCATCGAGTGCAATGTTGAGCCGGGTATCGGATTTCTGGGTCTGTTCCTGAACGCCGCTGGCGTCCACGCCGTCAAAAGTGAAGTTGCTGTCGTCGAGCGAGTGCCCGGAAAACCGGATCGACCGTTGGGCGCCGTCTCCATAGTTGATCGCTCCCGGCGCCAACAGCATCAGGCTAGCCCAATTCCGGCCGCTGACCGGGATTTCCTTGATCTGCGCAGATTCGATAACGCCGGACACTTCCGCGTTGGCGCGGTTCAGGGCTTCGGCCGTGGCGGTCACCGAAATGCTTTGGGTGAAGTCCCCAACATCCAGCTTGGCGTCGACCGTTCTTGTCTCGCCGTCCAGTAGATCGATGTCGCCAATCGTGGTTGGCTTGAAGCCTTCTTTGTTGATCGTGAGGGTATAGCGGCCCACGGGCAAAGGCGTGAACTCGTAAAGTCCTTTCTGGGTGCTCACCGTCGCGCGACGCAGCCCCGTTGCGGACGACACCAATTCCACTCGCGCGTCGGGGACCATAGCGCCTGAAGCGTCCGTCACCACGCCGTTGAGAGCTGCGCGGTCCTGAGCAAACAAGGGATTACTGAGGAAACAGCCAATCAAAAAGAATGCCAAGAATACTCGTTGCATGGTCCACCTCGGTGTGTTTGACAGAGAAGAGAATCATGATTGGCAGGAGGGAATGATCAGGGTGTGAAAGAAAAATGAACTTTTCGTTACCGGAGCAGTATGGCCTGGTTTTGCGGGTTCAGCGGGTTCCGGCTCCTTTCACTTGTGGAAATATTTCATCGCTTATTCATATCAGCGCAATGTGAGCAATCCATGCTGCGCTCATGAAACTGGCGTTCTCACGCTGGCTTTTCAATCAAATTCACGCTCGCAATCTCATTTACAACCAATGCTGGGAAGATCCGGAACTGGATCACGAGGTTCTTAATATCGGTCCTTCGGATCGTATCGTCATGATCACGAGTGCCGGCTGCAACGCGCTTGATTATTTGCTCCGGGACCCTGCCGAAATCCATTGTGTCGACATCAACCCGCACCAGAATGCACTGCTGGAGCTGAAACTGGCGGCATTGAAGTCGCTGCCGCATTGTAAGTTTTTCGAAATGTTTGGCGAAGGCCGGATTGCGGGACATGGCGACATCTATAGAGAGCGCCTGCGAGAATCTCTCTCTGACAGTGCCAGGGCGACTTGGGACAGCCGCATTCATTATTTCAATCCTGCTGGAGCAGGTCTCTACTTCAACGGGACTGCGGGCTTGTTTGCCCGCAGTGTCCGTTTTTATCTCGGTCGAAGCCGCGCCTTCCGCAACGATATCGAAGCCTTTCAACGAAGCAAGGATCTGATTGAACAGGCCGCGCTCTATCGAAGCCGGATTGCGCCGAAGCTGTGGTCTCCGCTAGTCCGTTTCCTCATTGGACGTCATGCTGTCCTTTCGATGCTCGGCGTCCCTGCTGAGCAGATTGCAGAAATCAAGCAGAGTGCGGAGTCCGGCATCACTTCCTTTGTTCAAGGGCGGGTTGATCGGATGTTTACTCACATTCCGATTTCGCAGAACTATTTCTGGCGTGTCTATATGAATGGTTTCTACACCGCAGAATGTTGTCCGAATTATCTCAAGCCCGAAAACTTTCAAATCCTACGCGAGCGGATCTCACGCATTCGCTTACATACGGCGACGATGACGGAATTTCTGCGTTCAACGGACGAGCGGTTCACGATTTTCGTATTGCTCGACCATATGGATTGGCTCACTTCAACGCCCGCGCTCTTAGAAGAGGAATGGCGGTTCATCATGCGTTCGGCTCTACCCGGCGCTCGGATCATCTATCGCTCGGGCGGTATCAATGGCGATCACATTCCGGAGTTTGCAATGCGGCGTCTTGAATTCCAATCAGCCCGCACCGAAGAACTCCACAGCAGGGATCGCGTCGGTACCTACGGATCTTTTCATTTTGCAACGGTGACAACATGAAACGACAACACGTGCGTCCAACGTCCGCCGGTCATCGGCAAACGATGACGAATTACTACGCTGCTCAATCTCATATCTACGATGCGACACGCTGGATTTTTCTCTACGGAAGGGAAAGGCTCGTCGAGCAGCTCGACATCATTCCGGGATTCCGCGTTCTCGAAATCGGATGCGGAACAGGGAAAAACTTTGATTCGATTCAAAAGAGGCTCCAGGGCGCGGGCGAATTGATTGGAGTCGATTGCTCACGCCCCATGCTGGACAAAGCCACGCAGCGCGTCCGTGAAAACGGCTGGAAGAACGTCCGGCTTGTGGACATCGAATATGGAAAGGAGCCGATCACGAGAGGCCGCGCCGACGTGGTGCTCTTCTCCTATTCGCTTTCGATGATTCCCAACTGGAAGCTCGCTCTCGCCTGCGCCCAGTCCGAATTGTGGCCTGGAGGCCAGATCGGCGTCGTCGATTTTTGCAAACCGGCGAATAGCTCCAAATGGTTTTCGGATTGGCTGGCCGTCAATCATGTGATGGCTGACCGTCCATACGAGGATGAACTCGGAAGGCTCTTTCACGAAACCGCCCATCGGAGATACAGCGCATGGGCAGGCCTCTGGTCCTTCTATTTATTTGTGGGAATGCGCCCTGCGTTCTCCGTCTCGCAGGAGGTGGCTTGAAGCTCGACGCACACGTTCATACAGCGTTCTCGGGCCGGTCGACCATTTATCCCTTCAGTTATTTTCTCAACGAATCCTACAACTCTCCCGAACTCGTCTACAGCCGGGCGAAGGCTCGCGGCATGGATCTGGTGGCGATCACCGACCATGACACGATCGACGGAGCGTTAACTCTCGCCAGTCGCGACGACGTCATCATCGGCGAGGAGGTTACCGCCACGTTCCCGGAAGATGGGGTGACGGTCCATCTCGGGCTTCTGGATATCGACGAAACACAACATCGCGAGATTCAGAGTCTTCGAAAAAACATTCGCGAACTGATGCCCTATCTCAAATCGCAGCGCATTTTTACAACGCTCAATCATCTGGCGTCGCGCACGGCGGGCCGGCTCACGGCATCTCATATCGTTGCGCTTGTTCCGTGGGTTGATGCGTTGGAAGTGCTGAACGGCTCCCGGCTTCCCAACCAGAATCGCACTGCTGCGGCCCTCGCGGAGGCTTTCGGAAAAATCGGCGTCGCAGGCAGCGACTCCCACACGTTTCGCGGTCTGGGCAAGACTTTCATGATCGCGGACGGCGCCAGGACCAAAGTGGAATTCTTGGATGCACTGCGCGGTGGACGCATTCGGGTGCAGGGAAAGCAGGGCCATTGTTTCACGCTTGCCTCCGATATCTTGCGAGTGACATGCCGTTTCTATCAGCAGGGCGCCTTAGATCTCGCAAAGCATCCGTTGAGATGGCGCGACCATGCCTTTCTTGCGGGCGCGGTTCTCTGCCTGCCGCTAACAGCCTTTGCCTTGGCTGCAGCGATGATCCACTTCATAAAGGAAGACCGGTTCAATCAATCACTCCTGTTCGATCTTGTCGCGCGTCCCGCGGCGCAATTGCGATGGCATTCTGAAATTCATAAACGGTTAATCGAATCCTCAATGGTTGTTCACCGCGCACCTCTATAAAGCAAGGCGTACATCATCGCATTCCGACGACACAATCCAGGTGGATTCGTGTGCCCGGATGCGGATCAAAAGACAGGAGGATTATCGATGAACTTCACGAAGTATGGGTTGCAACGGAAGACAATTGCGATATGTGGAACTGCGCTCCTGTTTCTGGCTGCGGTTTATGCCGGCAGCGCCAGAGCAACGGAAGATGACGGAGAAAAAGGAGGCGAGAGCTACACGATCGGATTATTCGGCGACATGCCGTACAACGCGTTGGGTAGAGCCCAATATCCAAATCTGCTCGCAGACATCAATGCCAGTCACGTGGCGTTCTCCGTTTTTGATGGGGATCTCAAGGCAGGCGCTGATGGTCCTTGCTCGAACAGTCTCTACATGACCGCTATTGCGAATTTCAACACGCTCAGACAACCACTCATCTGGTTACCCGGCGACAATGATTGGACCGACTGCTGGGGCCGCTACGGGCCGAGCACCTTGCCGTACTCCGATCCGCTCGAACGTTTGAGTTTTGAGCGAGCTCTATTTGCCTCCTCTTCACAGAGCCTCGGTCAGAAGACACTCACGCTGACTCGGCAGTCCGGCGCATATCCGGAGAACGTGCGCTGGAAGGATGGTCCGGTCGTGTATCTCGGTCTGAATGTTCAGGGCTCGAACGACAACTATCCGTATGCGGGCGTTGACGGGGAAACGCGCTCAGATGCGGAAATCGCACGCCAGCGTGCGGAAGAAGTCGCGCGAAAAGCAGCGGACCTCCAATGGCTTCATGATGGCTTCATTTATGCCGCGAACGTTCGAGCGAAAGGCGTCATGGTGATCTGGCAAGCGGATCCGAACTTCAATAACGAACAGCAGCTCACCGACACTCGCGAGTGGGATGCCTTTCCGGACTACGTGAATGCTTTGCGAAGCAACACCCTCGCATTTCCCGGCCAGGTCGCGCTGGTGCATGGGGACGGCCACTACTTCAAGATGGACAAACCGATCAACCGACCGGGTGGAGGCGTGCTCGCGAACTTCACACGCGTCGAGACATTCGGTGCCCGCAACACCCATTGGGTGAGCGCACGAATTGACCTCACCGATCCCAACCTCTTTGTATTCGCGCCGAGGATCGTGCCCGAAAACGCGCAGTAAGCGCAGGTTTAGCTGTAGCGGCGGCCTGTGAACCTGTGAACAAATTGGAATGGCGTAAGTGTGAGCGCTATACCCCTCCTTGCATCACCGCAAGGAGGGGTGGCCGAGCGATCAAAAAATGCCGC
>JACXTT010003050.1_pt1 | contig 26216 bp, 21 predicted proteins | sample 9270951 | NCBI WGS metagenome assembly JACXTT01 (sample SAMN15532306, study PRJNA645909) | rock metagenome | isolation source: weathered quartz diorite | place: Puerto Rico | collected 2017-06-21
AAAACGCCAGACACCCGCGGCAAACGTCGTGGGGCAGGCAAGGGGGCTGATGGCGGGCGCGCGGATCTGGCGTATCGCGTGTGTCGTCCGGCGCCACGCACAACGCCATCAGTTCGCCCGGCGTCACAATCAGCGTGAACGCCTGCAGCGCCGGCCGGTACGAGGCCACGACGGCGCGCAGCCGGTGCGGCGCCGATGCGGTTTCCCGCGCCTGACCGTCAGTGCCGGTTTCTTGCATCTTGCTCATGTTGCCTCCACCCGATGGGCCAATGGCCTGGAAAAGGATCGGATCAGCAGAAAGCCCGAAGCGGGCCAGAAACCTCGGCTCAGTCGCGCAGCAGTTGCTTGGCGATGATCAGTTGCTGGATCTGCGTGGTGCCTTCGTACAGACGCAGCAGGCGCACGTCGCGATAGAAACGTTCGGCCTTGTATTCCGCCATGTAGCCGGCGCCGCCGTGGATCTGCACCGCGCGGTCCGCCACGCGGCCCACCATCTCGGTACAGAACATCTTGGTGCACGACGCCAGCATGCTGACCTCCGGATCGCTCTTGCCCGGCGCCTTGGCGTCGTAGCGCTGCGCGCAGTCCCGCACCATAGACAGGCCCGCGTACAGCTCCGCCTGGCTGTCGGCCAGCATGCCTTGTATCAGTTGGAAATCGCCGATCGGATGACCGAACTGCTTGCGCTCCCTGGCATAAGCCACCGCATCGGTGATCAGCCGGTGCGCCATGCCGCAAGCCAGCGCCGAAATGTGCAGGCGGCCGCGATCCAGCACCTTCATGGCCGTCTTGAAGCCGACGCCCGGCACGCCGCCAATGATGTTGGCGGCCGGCACGCGCACGTTCTCCAGCACCACGTCACAGGTCTTGGTGCCGCGCTGACCCATTTTCTTGTCCGGCTTGCCCAGCGAGATGCCCGCGCTGTCGGCCGGCACGATGAACGCCGAAATGCCGGAGGCGCCCGGGCCGCCCGTGCGCGCCATCAGCGTCAGGGCGCCCGCGCGCGGAGCGTTGGTGATGAAGCGCTTGGTGCCGTTGATGACGTAATGGTCGCCGTCCAGTTCGGCGCGCGTTTGCAGCGAGGCGGCGTCGGAGCCGGCGTTGGGCTCGGTCAGCGCGAACGAGATGATCAGTTCGCCGCTGGCGATCTTCGGCAGGAAGGCCTGCTTCTGCGCCTCGGTGCCGTCCATCAGGATACCCTGGGAGCCGATGCCGACGTTGGTGCCGAATACCGAGCGAAACGCGAAAGCCGTGTGGCCCAGGTCGTAGACCACATCGCACTCCTGCGCCATCGACAGGCCGATGCCACCGTAGGCCTCGGGAATGGAGATGCCGAACAGCCCCATTTCCTTCATGTCGGCGACGATGTCCGCCGGCACGTCGTCGGTTTCCTCCAGCGTGTCCTCGGCCGGCTTCAGGCGTTCGTCGATGAAGCGCTGCACCGAGGCGCGCAGCAGGGAAAAGGATTCAGCATCCAGGGCCATCGAAGTCTCCAGTCAAGCCAGTCCATCGGAATGCCTGCCATGGTACTCCGGCCACCGGCTTTGACAATCCAATGTTTGTTGGACAGAATGGATAATATTGTTTGACAATATCGCCCCATGGCCGCGCAAGGGATCGTGCCGCGCTAGCCTGGGAACGCCGGACTGCACTTCTCCCGGGCCAGCGACTCCCGCGTATAGCCGTGCCGCACCCGCAGCGCGTGCTCGATCGCATCGGCCTGGTCCAGGCACGCGAACATCATGTCGTCGCGGACCCGCTGCGAGGCACCCTTGAGCCGGGGCGCCTCGTACGAGACCTGGCGCGCGCGGCAGCGCAGCGTGAGCAGGGTCGCCGCGGAGGCGGTCTTGAGCTGGTCCTGGTCGATGCGCTGGCACGCCACCAGGTCCGGGGCGGCGTGCCCGGCGGCCGGTGGCAACAGCGCGGCCAGGCCAAGTCCGAGCAGGGCGCCGGTCCGGCGCAGGGTTGGCAGCATGGCAAAGCGGTCATTGTCATTCCGGCCAGCATCATTGCCCAGCCGGGCCGCCGGTGCAAGCCATCGTAAGCGGGGGAGCCGTCCTGCCGCACCGTTTCGTTCCGATTCACCCACCGCCGCCCGCGCGGCCCGACCCTCATGGATCTCAACGCCCTGCGCCTCTTCGTGGACATTGTCGATGCCGGCAATCTCAGCGCCGCCGCACGCAAGCTCAAGATGACGCGCGCCAATGTCAGCTACCACCTCAAGGCGCTGGAGGCGGAACTCGGCGTGCAACTGCTGCGCCGCACGACGCGCCACGTGGAACCCACGCCGGTGGGCGCCGGCCTGTACGAGCACGGGCGCAACATCCTTGGCGAGGTGGCCGCCGCCAACGCGCTGATCAGCAGCATGGGCAAGAGCCTGCAGGGGCACGTGCGCCTGTCGGTGCCGACCGGGCTTGGGCATGCGCTGTTGTCGCCGCTGCTGGTGCGCTTCAAGCAGCGCTACCCTGACATCACGCTGGACGTCGTATTCGACAACCGCGTCCACAACCTGGTCTCCGAGGACGTGGAGGTGGCGCTGCGCATCATCTCCACGCCACCGGATTCGGTGGTGGCCACCGAGATCGGCGAGGTCGACTGGGTGGTCTGCGCCAGCCCCGCCTACCTGGCCGGCCGCGCGACACTGCGCGACCTGGCGGCGCTGGCGTCCCACGCCATCGTCTGCGCATCGCCGATCGGGCAAAAGCTCAAGGCGTCCGGCACGCGTGGCGGTGCCAACGCCCCGCGCGAGCAGGTCGTGCTGGAACCGACACTCAGCTCCGAGAACTTCGCCTTCCTGAAGGACGCGGTGCTCGGGGGTCTGGGCATCGGCCTCTTCCCGTACTACGCCGTCGGCACCGAACTGGCCCACGGCACGCTGACGCCACTGCTGGGCGACTACCGTATCAGCGTGTTCGGCAGCCGGCTGTACATGCTGACGATGCCCAACCGCTACCAGACCATGGCCACGCGCTGCCTGCTGACATTCCTGAAGGCCGAGTTGCAGGCCATGTGGCCGCACCTGCGCATGCCGACGGCGCACGCCTGAACGGCCGCCCCGCCGCCCGCACCGTCACGCACTATATTGAGAGAACAAGGACAACCCTTGGCGCATTCGTACAGGAGGAAGCAATCATGGCGATGGCTAGCACCCTGGCAAAGCGGCTGAGCAGCAAGAACTGCGAATTCGACATCATCCGCCACCCTTACAGCCTCAGCAGCATGGCCACTGCTCAGGCCGCACACGTTCCTGGAGACCGACTGGCCAAAACCCTGTTGCTGGAAGACGAAGTCGGCTACGTGGCCGCCGTGATTCCGTCGAGCTACCACCTGCAGATGAGCGCCATTTGCGACCAGACCGGCCGCAAGCTGGTACTGGCGCACGAGGACGAGATCCGCGAAGTCTTCAAGGATTGCGACCTCGGCGCGATCCCGCCGGTGGCAATGGAATACGGCATGCTCACGTATATAGACGACAGCCTGATGAAAGAGCCGGATATCTATTTTGAAGCCGGCGATCACCAGGAACTGGTGCACATGCGCATCGATCAGTTCGCCACGCTGATGTCCGACGCGGAACAGGGACATTTCGCACGACGCACGATGTAGGCGGCATTCGCCTCTCACCCCGTGCCCACGCCAACGGGCCGGCATGCCCTGCCGGCCCGTTGTCTTTGGCGGCGCCGGACGGCGCGCGCCTTACTTCAGCAGTTTGCCGGCCGTGGCACCAAGCGGCGTGGCGCGCTGCGACGCCACGAAGACGCCGGTGTTGTCGTCCCGACCCTGCAGCAGGTACTTGGCGCCCGGCTTGCCGTAGGTCTCCACGGCCTGCGCGGACAGCTTGCCGATATCGCTGCCGCGCAGACGGTTGACGATCAGCACGGCACGGGTGTCGCCGAAGTCCTGCATCATGTTCTGGTCACCCTCGCTGTCGCCCGCGATGAACACGGGACCATAGCCGTACTTCGGCACCAGGAAGCGCTGGATCGTCGCCGTCTTGCCCTTGCCCTGCGTCTGGTCGTAGCCGCGCCGGAATTCAGGCTGGATCACGCCCTTCGCGTCGCGCTCCAGTTCCATCGCCAGCACGCGCTCGGGAGGATTGTTGTAGCCGTAGGCCGGATTGGACGAGATTTCCTTGATGACGTCGACGAACGACGCCGAGCACACCCAGACATCAAAGCCGGCGTTGCGCATCCGCGCATACAGATCCTGCATTTCCGGCACCAGCCGCAGCCCGTTCTTCCAGCTGACCGACACCACGCCTGCCTTGCCGGGCAGCGCCGCCGGACTGGTCCACTTGACCTTGTCCACCGGCTGGCCGAGCTGCCAGGCCACCGTGTCGGCGGTCAGCTTGCGCACCTGCGCTTCCGTCATGCCGGCAAAATGGTAGGTCACCCACGGATAGGCGACGGCATGGTCAAAGCTGTCGCCGATGGCCTCGTACAGGTAGCGCATCTTGGCGATGAAGTTCTGGTAGTGCGGGCTTTGCTTCACCGCATCGAGCGACTGCGTGCCCTGCATGCCGCGATAGTTGCGATACAGCCACGTGTAGCTGTCGATGATGTCCGGCGCGACCTTGTCGATATTGACCGGCTCGCCGGCCGCGTTGTGGAACGGCGCGTTGAAGTCGCGCGCCGGAATGTTCATGCGGATCGCGGTTTCCAGTTGCGCGGGCGTGGCGCCGAAGCGCAGGTTCTGCAGTTGGTACACCAGCACTGCCTCCTCGATGTCAAGGAAGATGCTGGTGTTGTCCCAGTCGAACACCGCATACGGCGGCCGCGATGCGTCGTAGCCCGGGCTGCCCTTGCCGTGGGTCGCGATCAAGGTATCCAGCCGCTCGCGGTTGAACGCATCCCAGTTGCCCTGCGTGAGCGGCTGCGCGGCCTGCGTGGCAGCAGTTTGCGCAGATGGCTGGCCGACCTGCGGGGCAGCGCAGCCGGCGGCAAGCAGCGCGGCAACGATGGACAGGCTCAGCACGTGCCGCAAGGGCGGGCCGAAGGGCGGGCGATTGGCAGTGGTCATGGCGATTTTCTCTTTCGTTATGGGTCGTGCCCGCGGGCACGGCAATGCCCGGCCGCCTGCTTGGGGCAACCAGATCAAATTCGGTGCTTCAGTCGTCGTCGGCTTGCGCTGCGCCGATCGGCACCGGCGCGTCTTGCGCCGGCAGCGGCGCGTGCTCGCTGTCGTCCTTCAGGTCCACGCCCGAGCGCCCCAGCGCGGCGGCGCCGCGCAGCAGGAACGCCAGCTTCGCGGCCGCCTGCGCATAAGGCAGCCCTTCGGGACGGACGTTGGAGATGCAGTTGCGTTCCGCGTCGCTGCGGCCCACGCGCGGCGCATGGGTCAGGTAGATGCCGAGGCTGTCCGGCGAGCTGAGGCCGGGCCGCTCGCCAATCAGCATCACCACCTGGCGCGCGCCCAGTAGCTCGCCCACCTCGTCGCCCAACGCCACGCGCGACTGCTCGGCGATCACGACCGGGCCGATGCGCCAGTCGGGCAAGCGCTCGCATACGGCCAGCAGCAGCGGCACGCCATGGCGCTGCGCCGCCAGCGACGACAGGCCATCGGCGATGACGAACACCACGTCGGGCGCATCCGCCTCACGCGCGGCGTCAAGCCGCGCACGGCTTGCGTCGTCCAGCCGCCGCCCCAGGTCGGGCCGGCGCAGGTAGTGCTCTCGATCGGCGGCCGCGCTGTGCACGACGAGGGACGGCAGCCCGGCTTGCGCGAGCGCGGTCTCGACCTCCGCGCGCGCCAGCGGCAGGTGCACGGCGTCGCGCGCTTGCGCATGCGCCAGCCCGAACGCAAGCACGCTCTCGGTGGTCTGGCTGTTGCCGGCGCGGCCAAGCGCAATGCGCGCGCGCGTGAACTGGCGCAATCGCTGCCACGGGTTCTGCTGGACGAGGCCGGAAAGCGCCGTGGGCCTGGCCTGCGGGGAACGGGAAGCCATCGGCGCGCTCCTAGAGTCCGTGGGCCAGCTGCAGCAGCGGCTGGCGCTCGGCCAGTTCCACCAGCCGTCCGTCGGCATCCATGATGCCCATGCGCTGCAGCCACGCTTCAAACTCCGGCGCGGGCCGCAGGCCCAGCACGTCGCGCACGTACAGCGCGTCGTGGAACGAAGTGCTCTGGTAGTTGAGCATGATGTCGTCGGCGCCGGGCACGCCCATGATGAAGTTGATGCCGGCCACGCCGAACAATGTCAGCAGCGTGTCCATATCGTCCTGGTCCGCCTCGGCATGGTTGGTGTAGCAGACGTCGCAGCCCATCGGCACCCCGAGCAGCTTGCCGCAGAAATGATCCTCCAGTCCGGCGCGGATGATCTGCTTGCCGTCGTACAGGTACTCCGGGCCAATGAAGCCCACCACCGTATTAACGAGCAGCGGCGAAAATTCACGCGCCACCGCATACGCGCGCGTCTCCATGGTCTGCTGGTCGACGCCGTGATGCGCGTTGGCCGACAGCGCGCTGCCCTGCCCGGTCTCGAAGTACATCACGTTGTTGCCCACGGTGCCGCGCGCGAGCGACAGCGCGGCGTCATGCGCCTCGGCCAGCAGCGCGAGGCTGATGCCGAAGCCTGCGTTGGCGCGCTCGCTGCCCGCCACCGACTGGAACACCAGGTCCACGGGTGCGCCCTGCTCGATGGCGCGGATCGTGTTGGTCACGTGCGTCAGCACGCACGACTGCGTCGGCACGTCGTAGCGGCAGCGCAGGTCGTCAATCAGACGCAGCAGCGTGACGATCGCGCCGAGGTTGTCGGTGGCCGGGTTGATGCCGATGGTGGCGTCGCCGCAGCCATACAGCAGGCCGTCGATCATCGACGCGGCGATGCCCTTGGGATCGTCGGTCGGATGATTCGGCTGCAGCCGCACCGACAGGCGGCCCGGCAGCCCGATGGTGTTGCGCAGGCGCGTGACCACGCGGCACTTGCGCGCCACCGCAACCAAGTCCTGGTTGCGCATCAGCTTGCTGACGGCCGCCGCCATCTCGGGCGTGATGCCCGGCGCCACGTGCGCCAGCACCGCGCTGTCCGTCTCGTGCAGCAGCAGCCAGTTGCGGAAGTCGCCCACCGTCAGCGCGGCGATCTCGCGGAACGCGGCGGCATTATGGCGGTCGACGATGAGCCGCGTGACTTCATCCTGCTCGTAGGGCACCAGCGCCTCGGACAGAAAATGCGCGAGCGGCACCTCGGCCAGCGCCATGCGCGCGACCATGCGCTCCTCCTCGCTGGCGGCGGCCAGCCCCGCCAGGTAGTCGCCGGAGCGCGCCGGGCTGGCCTTGGCCATCAACGTGCGCAGGTCCGCAAAGACGTAGCGGCGATTGCCGACGAGATGCGTGAATGCCATGACCGCTCAGCCTCCGTCCGCTGGCGCGCGCATGGCGGCGGCCAGGTCGCCGCGCGCCACCTGGTGGCGGCCGCGCCATTGATAGTGCGCATAACCGAGCGCCAGCACCGCCGCATACAGGCAGGTGATCAGCGGGTTGAACCAGATCATCGCGGCCAGCGACACCACGGCACCCGCCAGCGCGATAAGCGGAAACACCGGGAAGCACGGCGTGCGGTACGGGCGCGCCAGATCCGGCGCCGTGCGGCGCAGCCGGAACAGGCTCGCCATGCTGATCAGGTACATCGTCAACGCCCCGAACACCGACATCGTGACGATGTTGGCGGTGAGCGGCTGGCCGCCGATCGAGATGAAGCCATCGCTGTAGATCGCCAGGATGCCGACCGCGCCGCCGGCCAGCACCGCGCGGTGCGGCGTGGCGAAGCGCGGGTGCAGCCGGGCCAGGCCCGCCGGCAGGAAGCCCGCGCGGGCAAGCGCGAAGATCTGCCGCGAGTAGCCAAGGATGATGCCGTGAAACGACGCCACCAGCCCGAACAGGCCCAGCCAGACCAGCATGTGCAGCCAGCCGGAGTTCTCGCCGACGATGCCCTTCATCGCCTGCGGCAGCGGGTCGTTGATGTTGGCAAGTTTCGTCCAGTCGCCGGCGCCGCCCGCGAACACCATCACGCCGACCGCCAGCGCCACCAGCGTCAGGATGCCCGTGGTGTAGGCCACCGGGATCGAGCGGCGCGGATCGCGCGCCTCCTCCGCCGCCATCGCCACGCCCTCGATCGCGAGGAAGAACCAGATGGCGAACGGGATGGCCGCGAACATGCCCGGCACGGCAGCCAGCGTGAAGGTGTCTTGCCCCGACCAGCCGCCGCGCACGAAATTGGCGACGGAGAAGCCCGGCGCCACCACGCCCATGAACACCAGCAACTCGAAGATGGCGAACAGCGTCACGACCAGCTCGAAAGTCGCCGCGATGCGCACGCCGACAATGTTCAGGCCCATGAAGACAATATAGGCGCCGGTGGCCGCCAGCTTCGGATCCAGCCCCGGGAACTGCACATTCAGGTAAGCCCCGATCGCCAGCGCGATGGCCGGCGGCGCAAACACGAACTCGATCAGCGTGGCCAGCCCGGCCAGGTAGCCCATGCCGGGGCCGAACGCGCGGTAGGCGTAGGCGAACGGCCCGCCCGCGTGCGGAATGCTGGTGGTCAGCTCGGTGAAGCTGAAGATGAACGTCGCGTACATGGTGGCCACCGCGAGCGCCGTCACCATGAAACCGAGCGTGCCTGCCGAAGCCCAGCCAAAGCTCCAGCCGAAATACTCGCCGGAGATCACCAGGCCCACGGCGATGCCCCAGAGTTGAACAGTGCCAAGCGTCTGCGGCAGGACAGGTGCGCCGGAATGCAACGGCTGCGGCGTGGGAGCGGTCATAGGGTTTCTCCGGAGGCAGGGTGCGTCGCGGGCGGGGCATGCCGCCATTGCCCGGACGATCTCGTTTGCGGCATGATCGCCAGAAACGTCGCCACGGCGTTATCAAAATTCGGCAGCATTGCAGGCCCGCCTCCCGGATGGGAACGGCAGCGCACCCGCGTGGACAAGGCGGGCCAGCCAGCTCGTATCGGACGGCGGATGTGGAACGAAACTTGCGTCAGGGACCAATGTCCCGAACGAAGCCACCCTCGCACCGACCATGACCGCCGCGCCCACCTTCGCCCCCGCCGTCACCTTCGCCGCCCGGCCTCGCGACCCGTTGCTGCGCACCAGCGCCGCCAGCGATGCGGACGAGCACGCCCGCAACCTGTCGCACTGGAACCAGACCTACGATCAGCTCTCGCCCGGCGCCTTCGCGGGCGAGGTGCGCGAGCTGTGGCTGCCCCAGGCGCAGGTCTTCATCGAGCGCACCAACCGTGCGTTGCGGCAGTCGTGCATGGCCTGGCCGCAGGCGCTGTGGTTCGGTGTGCCGGTGCCCGCCAATCGCGGCACGGCAACGGTCGCCGGGCAGCCGATCGCCGCCGCCTCGATCGCACTGCGCCCGGGCGGCGCCGAGTTCGAGCTGCGCACGCCGGAGGACTTCGGCATCTTCGGCATCGTCGTGGAAGCGGCCGAGTTCGCCCGCTACATGGCCGAGGTGGAACATCGCGACGCGGCCGCCGTGCTCGGCGAGCGTGAAGTGCTGGCCGTGCTGCCGTGGGCGCGCGAGCGCCTGTGCCGCGCGCTCGGCGACATCCTCGCCGAGGCCTGCGCCGTGGCCGACGCACCCGCCATGCTCCCGGGCGCGGACCTGCAGGAGCGGCTGCTGGGCAACCTGGTGACGATGCTGATGGCATCGCACGACCACGGCCAGCGGCCGTGCCTCACCCATATCAACCGCCAGCGCACCGTGCAGCGGATCCGCGACTACCTGATCGAGCAGGCCGGCCAGCCCGTGACGGTGCCCGACCTCTGCCGCCGCTTCCACATGAGCCGGCGCGCGCTGCAGTACTGTTTCGAGGACATCACCGGCATGTCGCCGATGGCCTATCTGCGGGCGCTGCGGCTCAATGGCGCGCGCCGCGAACTGCGGGCCGGCGAGGGCCGCACGGTCTCGGAGATCGCCTCGGCCTGGGGCTTCCAGCACCTGTCCCAGTTCGCGCAGGACTACCGCCGCATGTTCGGCGAGCTGCCGTCCGCCACGTTGCGCCGCCAGTAGCCACCCGCCGCAGTTGCCGCGCCCGCGTCCGCCGCGTGGTGCTTGCCATCCCCGCGCGCTGCCCGGACAATCGCGCCAACCCGGGCACGTCTTCCTCGCCGCAGCAGCCGGCCATGCCGTCCCGGACATCCACGACGCCGGAGATGCCATGACCGAACCCGATCCGACGCCCACGCCGCGCCTGCTGCCGGCCGCGTGGTACAGCGTCGGCACCGTTGCCTACCTGCTGACCGCGCTCGCGCTCTGGCTGGTGCTGCACGCCAACCTGGTGGCCGCGCTGCTGGCGGGCCTGTTGCTCTATTCGCTGGTGGAGGTGCTGGCCCCCCGGCTCACGCGCCTGCACCGCAGCCATGACGCGCTGGCGGTCGCCATATTGTCCGCCGTGATCCTGCTGGCGTTCGGCCTGGCCGGATGGGGTCTGGTGCGCTTTGTCAGCGGCGACGGCAATACGCTGAACAGCCTGCTCGACAGGGTGGCCGACATCATCGACCAGTCGCGCGGCCAGTTACCGCCGTGGCTGTCCGACGCGCTGCCCAACGGCGTGGACGAGCTTGCCAACACGCTGATCGCCTGGCTGCGCGAGCACGCGCAGATGGCCCAGAAGCTTGGCGCGGAGGTCCTGCGCACGCTGGTGCATATCCTCGTCGGGCTGGTGATCGGCGCCATGGTCGCGCTCTACCGCGCCATCTCGCGCCCCAATCGCAAGCCGCTCGCCACGGCGCTGGTGGCCCGCGCGCGGGCCCTGCAGCAAGCGTTTGCGCAGTTCATCTTCGCCCAGATCCAGATCTCGTCGATCAACACGGTGCTGACGGCGATCTACCTGCTGCTGGTGCTGCCGCTGTTTGGCGTGCACCTGCCGCTGACCAAGACGCTGGTGGCCATCACCTTCGTCGCCGGGCTGCTGCCGGTGGTGGGCAATCTGATCTCGAACACGGCCATCGTGATCGCCTCGCTGGCCGTGTCGCTGCCGATCGCCGTGGCGTCGCTGGTGTATTTGGTGGTGATCCACAAGCTGGAGTACTTCCTCAATGCGCGCATCATCGGCGCGCGCATCCAGGCGGCGGCGTGGGAACTGCTGATCGTCATGCTGCTGATGGAAACGCTCTACGGCATCCCGGGCGTGATCGCCGGGCCGATCTTCTACGGCTACCTGAAGCGCGAACTGGCCGGCGCAGGGCTCGTCTGACCCTCCCGCCAGCCTCGCAGAAATAGGTACGGCCAGTGGCGCCGCCCGGCGCCCGGCCGGGCTTTGCGGCGATCAGGCGCCCTTGCTTCGCCCTGCCTGCGCCGTCTGCTCCACCTCTTCCACCCGGCTGCGCACGAAGTCGATGTGCGTCTGCATGGCCGTGCGCGCCTCTTCCGGGCGGCGGGCGCAGATGGCCTCGCACAGCGTGCGGTGCTGCAGCAGCAATTGGCCGGATGCGCTGTCGTCCTGCTCCCGCAGCCCGGTGCCGTTGATCGTGATGTGTTCGCGCAACATGCCGATCACGCTGGTATGCAGGTGCAGGAACATCGTGTTGTGCGACGCTTGCGCGATGGCCTCGTGCAGTTTGGCGTCGGCCTGGGCCTCCGTGGTCTTGTCGTCGTCGGCACGCGAGCGCTCCAGGTCGCGCAGCAGCGCGCGAATGCGCCGCAGGTCCGCGGCATCGGCGCGTAGCGCCGCAAAATAGGCGGTCGCGCCCTCCAGCACGCGGCGGAATTCCAGGATGTCGTCGCGCAGCGCCGGGTGATCGGCCACCAGTTGGCCCCAGGGCGACGCGATACCTGTGCGCAGTTGGTCCGTGACATACACGCCGGCACCGCGCCGGCTCTGCAGCAGGCCACGCGCGGCCAGGCGCTGGATGGCCTCGCGCACCGTGTTGCGCGCCACGTCGTAGCGTTCCGCCAGCACGCGCTCGGCCGGCAGCCGTGTGCCGGCAGGCCAGGTGCCATCCAGCAGCGCGGTTTCCATCCGGCGCATCACCGCCTCCACGCGCCCACGCGCCTGCATGCCTGCCGCCATTGCCCCCTCCTCGTTTCCGTGCCGTCGCGCGCATTGGTCCAACCAATTTGAATCGCCGCGCACAACGCGGAATTATGCGCCCAACGATTCCAAAAGCGTCGTGCCGCCTGGCACGGCCGGCTCCCTACCGGAGCCGATAACGACCCGGAGCGAGACATGCCCCCACGGCAATATCCGCCTGCGCCCGCGCAGGTGTACCTGTTCGGCACCTGCCTCATCGATCTCTTCGTGCCGCAGGCCGGGCTGGATGCCGTCCGCCTGCTCGAACGCGAAGGCCTGACCGTGCACTTCCCGCGCGGCCAGAGCTGCTGTGGGCAGCCGGCGTACAGCAGCGGCAATCCCGACGATGCGCGCGCGGTCGCCCGCGCCCAGCTTGCTCTCTTCAGCCAGCCGTGGCCGGTCATCGTGCCGTCCGGCTCGTGCGCCGGCATGATGCGCCACCACTGGCCACAACTGTTCGCCGACGATCCCGACGCCGGGCCACAGGCGCGGGAGTTGGCAGAGCGCGTCTACGAGCTTGGGGAGTTCCTGCTCAATGTGCTCCGGGTACGCTTCGACGCGCGCGATACCGGCGGCCAGGTCGACGAGCGGGTCGTGCTGCATACCTCGTGCGCCGCCCGCCGGGAAATGGGCACGCGCGGCCACGGCGTTGCACTGGTGGATGCGTTGCCTGGCGTCACGCGCGTCGAGCACGAACGCGAGTCGGAGTGCTGCGGCTTTGGCGGCACGTTCTCGCTCAAGCACCCCGACATCTCCGGCGCAATGGTGCGCGACAAGGTCACTTCGGCCTGCGCCACCGGCTGCGACCGGCTGGTCTCCGCCGACTGCGGCTGCCTGCTGAACATCGGCCACGCCGCCGCCCACGACGGCACGCCGCTGCCGGTCGAGCATCTCGCCAGCTTCCTGTGGCGGCGCACGGGAGGTGCGGCATGAGCACGCCCGGCGCACGCGAACGGATGCTCGGGCGGCTGCGCGCCGCCGTGCCGCAGTCCGGCGCCGGCCTGGCCGCCGCCGATGCGGAGATCGGCCAGCGCATCGACGCCCACTATGCCGCACAGCGCGGCACGCCCGACACCTCCGAACTGGTGACCGCGATGCAGGCGGCGTTACAGGCCTCGCACGCCACCGTGTGGTGCGCCAACGCCGCGTCATGGCCCGAGCTTCTGGCCGGCGAACTGGCGCGCGCCGGCGTGCAACGGCTGCTGCTCGATCCGCTGCGCACCGAAGGCGCCGCGCTGGCTGCGGCGCTGCCCGCGACCGTGCAGGCACTGCCCTACGACCAACCCATCGAGGCCTGGAAGCAGGAACTGTTCGATACCGTCGATGCCGGCTTCACCGTCGCCCGCTCCGGCCTGGCCGCCACCGGCACGCTGGTGCTGGCGCCTGACAGCGGCACGCCGCGCACCGTGTCGCTGGTGCCGCCGCTGCATGTCGCGCTCGTCCGCGCGCACACGCTGCACGCGGACCTGCATGCCGCCGCGCGTGCGGAACACTGGGGCGACGGCATGCCGACCAACCTGGTGCTTGTCTCCGGCCCGTCCAAGACCTCGGATATTCAGCAGACGCTGGCCTACGGCGCGCACGGGCCGCGCGAGCTGTGGGTAGTGATCGTCACGGAGAACGCGCGATGAGCCACAGCCCGATGCACTTCGTGCCTCCCGCCGATTTCAAGGCGCGAGCGCGCGCCGCACTCGACGATCCCAAGCTGCGCCAGAGCTTTCGCGGCGCGATGGATTTCCTGCAAGGCAAGCGCGCCGCGCAGTTTCCCGACGGCGACGAACTGGAACACCTGCGCGACCTGGGAGAAGCCATCCGCCGCCACGTGCTGGCGAACCTGCCGGACCTGCTGACGCAACTGGAGGCACGCCTCACAGCCGCCGGCGTGCAGGTCCACTGGGCGGAGACCGCCGACGAGGCCAACGCGATCATCCACCGCATCGCGCAATCGCACGACGCGCGCCGCGTGATCAAGGGCAAGTCGATGGCGAGCGAGGAGATGGAACTGAACCACTACCTCGCCGAACGCGGCATCGACTGCATCGAGTCGGACATGGGCGAGTACATCGTCCAGTTGGCCGGCGAAAAGCCGTCGCACATCGTGATGCCGGCGATTCACAAGACGCGCGGCGACATCGCCGAGCTGTTCGAGGCCAACATCCCTGGCACGCCCTACACCGAGGACGTCGATGAGCTGATCCAGACCGGTCGCCGCGCGTTGCGGCAGCGCTTCGTCGATGCCGACATCGGCGTCTCGGGCGTGAACTTCGCCGCCGCCGACACCGGCACGCTGTGGCTGGTGGAGAACGAGGGCAACGGGCGGCTGTCCACCACGGTGCCGGACGTGCACATCGCCATCATGGGCATGGAGAAAGTGGTCGCACGGCTCGAACACATCGTGCCGCTGTCGAGCCTGTTGACGCGCTCGGCCACCGGCCAGGCCATCACGACCTACTTCAACCTGATCTCCGGCCCGCGCCGCCCGGGCGAGCTGGACGGCCCGCGCGAGGTGCATCTGGTGCTGCTCGACAACGGCCGCAGCCAGGCCTTCGCCGACACGCAATTGCGGGCGACGCTGCAATGCATCCGCTGCGGCGCGTGCATGAACCATTGCCCGGTCTACACGCGCATTGGCGGGCAGGCCTACGGCACCACGTATCCGGGGCCGATCGGCAAGATCATCTCGCCGCACCTGATGGGCCTGGAGGCAACGGCCGACCTGCCCACCGCATCGAGCCTGTGCGGCGCGTGCGGCGAGGTTTGCCCGGTGCGCATTCCCATCCCGCAACTGCTGATCCGCCTGCGCACGGAGGCCCGGCGCGATCCGCATGAGACGGTCGCGCATCCGCTGCGCGGCCAGGGCGCCCGGTACAGCCAGGGCGAGCACCTGATCTGGCGCTTCTGGAGCGGTGCATTTGCGCACCCGTTCCGCTACCGCCTGTTCCGCTGGGCCGCCACGCGGCTGCGGGCGCTGACGCCATCGCGCCAGATGGGCTGGACGCGGCATCGGCTGCCGCTCACGCCCGCGCCACGCAGCCTGGCGGATCTGCTCAACGAGAAGGGACAACCCGAGTAAGACTCGCCAGCCACGCCGCCGTCCTCGTCCGTCCCTCGGGGGATGGAGGAAGGCGTGCACCCCGCCCATAACAAGAACATTCCTTGCAACACCACCAAGTAGGAGACTTCGCCGTGCAACCCTGGACCCAGATCTATACCCCGTTAGGCAGCCTGTGGCTGTCTGCCCTGGCGGCGGCCATTCCCATCCTGTTCTTCTTTCTCGCGCTGGCGGTATGGCGCATGAAAGGCCATGTGGCGGCTGCGATGACGCTGCTGCTGGCGCTCGGCGTCGCCGTGCTCGGCTATGGCATGCCCGCAGGCCAGGCATTGGCGGCGGCCGGCTTCGGCTTTGCCTACGGCCTGTGGCCAATCGCGTGGATCATCGTCACGGCCGTGTTCCTCTACAAGATCGTGGTAAAGACCGGCCAGTTCGACATCATCCGTGCCTCGGTATTGTCGATCACGGACGACCAGCGCCTGCAGATGCTGCTGATCGGCTTCGCCTTCGGCGCCTTCCTTGAAGGCGCGGCGGGCTTTGGCGCGCCGGTGGCCATCACGGCCGCGCTGCTGGTGGGACTGGGCTTCAACCCGCTCTACGCGGCGGGGCTGTGCCTGATCGCCAATACGGCACCAGTGGCGTTTGGCGCGATGGGCATTCCGATCATCGTGGCGGGCCAGGTCACGGCCCTGGACGCCACGCACATCGGCGCGATGGCCGGCCGCCAGTTGCCGCTGCTGTCACTGATGGTGCCGTTCTGGCTGGTGTTCATGATGGACGGTGCGAAGGGCGTGCGCGAGACGTGGCCGGCCGCGCTGGTGACCGGTGGCAGCTTCGCGGTGACGCAGTATTTCACGTCCAACCACATCGGCCCCGAACTGCCGGACATCACGTCGGCGCTGGTGAGCCTGGTGTCGCTGACGGCGTTCCTGAAGGTCTGGCAGCCGCGCGGCGCCACGCAGTCCGCCACCGGCACGACGGGTGGCGGCACGATGGCGCTGTCGGGCTTTGGCGGCGCGCAGGCAGGCGGGCCGCGCGCCTCGCGCAAGGCGTCGCCCTACACGACGGCGCAAACGCTGCGCGCCTGGGCGCCGTTCGGCATTCTGACGGCAGTCGTCACGGTGTGGAGCCTGGCGCCGTTCAAGGCGCTGTTCGCCGCCAACGGCGCGCTGGCGGGTACGGTGCTGAAGTTCAAGGTGCCGGGTCTCGACCAGCTCGTCATCAAGACCGCGCCGATCGTGGCGTCGCCCAAGCCCTACGAGGCCGTGCTCAAGCTCGACCTGCTGTCGGCGGTCGGTACCGCCATCCTGCTGACCGCGCTGATCTCGGTCGCGCTGCTGCGCATGACGCCGCGCGCCGCGCTGGCGGCCTTCGGCGAGACGCTGCTGGAGTTGCGCCGCCCGATCCTGTCGATCGGCCTGGTGCTGGCCTTCGCGTTCGTCGCCAACTACTCGGGCATGTCGTCCACGCTCGCGCTGCTGCTGGCCGGCAGCGGCGCGGCGTTCCCGTTCTTCTCGCCGTTCCTCGGCTGGCTGGGCGTGTTCCTCACGGGTTCCGACACCTCGTCCAACGCGCTGTTCTGCTCGCTGCAGCACGCCACCGCGCACCAGATCGGCGTGTCCGACACGCTGCTGGTGGCCGCCAACACCACCGGCGGCGTGACCGGCAAGATGATCTCGCCGCAGTCGATCGCCGTGGCCTGCGCCGCCACCGGGCTGGTCGGCAAGGAGTCGGAGCTGTTCCGCTTCACCGTCAAGCACAGCCTGATCTTCGCGGTGATCGTCGGCATCATCACCGTGCTGCAGGCCTATGTGTTCACCGGGATGATCCCCGGATAAGCAGCGGCGGGCGAGGCGGTCAGTCCGCCTCGCCGTCCTTCGGCAGGAAGCGGTCCCCTTCCGTCAGCGGCGCATGCCGGTAGGTGGCCGGTGTGCGGGAGAGCTTGACGGGCGCGCCCAGCCCCTTGTAGCCGCCCGCCATCTCGACCACCATCTCGCGGTGCGCGGTGTGCGGATGCTGCAGCGCGTCGGGCACCGACAGCACCGGCGCGCATGGCACGCCGGCCGCCACCAGCGCGTCGGCCAGCGCCTTGCCATCGTGCGCGCGCAGTCGCGTCTCCAGTTCTTCCTTCAGCGCCGCGCGGTTGACCGAGCGCGCGCCCGCCGTGGCATAGCGTTCATCGTCGGCCAACACCGGCACGCCCAGGTGCTCGCACAGGATGCGGAACTGGCGGTCGTTGCCCACCGCCAGGAAGATCGGGTCGGTGGCCGTGGCCACCGTGTCGTACGGGTAGATGTTCGGATGCGCGTTGCCGGTGCGCTGCGGCGTCTTGCCGCTCATGAACCAGTTGGCGGCGTGCGGATGCAGCAGCGACAGCCCCGAGTCGTACAGCGCCGCCTCGACGAACTGGCCGCAGCCACTGCGTGCGCGCTCCTGCAGCGCCAGCAGCACGCCGATCACGGCGTTCAGGCCAGTCACCATGTCCACCACGGGCAAGCCCGCGCGCAGCGGATCGCCATCGGCCTCGCCGTTGATGCTCATGATGCCGGCCATCGCCTGGATGGCGGCGTCGTAGCCGGGCAGCCCACCCAGCGGGCCGTCCGCGCCAAACCCCGAGACACGGCAGTGCACGAGGCGCGGGAAGCGCGCGGCGAGCGCATCGTAGCCGAGCCCCCATTTTTCCAGCGTGCCGGTCTTGAAGTTCTCGACCAGCACGTCGGCATCGGCAAGCAGCGCGAGCAGGACTTCCCGATCCGGCGCCGTGGACAAATCGAGCCGCATCACGCGCTTGTTGCGGTTGAGGCCGAAGTAGTACGACGCCACGCCATCGCGGAACGGCGGGCCCCAGGTGCGCGTGTCGTCGCCCTGCGGCGGCTCGATCTTCAGCACGTCGGCGCCGTGGTCGCCAAGAATCTGGCCGCAGTACGGGCCGCCCAGGATGCGCGACAGGTCGATCACGCGAATGCCGGCGAGCGCGCCGGCGGCGGTTTGCGTCATGGTTGTCCTCTCTGTCTTCCTGCCGCGATCAGTCCAGCTGCGCGCCGGACTTCTGCACCACGGTGCGCCACTTGCTCACTTCCGCCTTGACGAACGCGCCGAGCTGCTCGGGCGTGGTGGCGGGCGCGAACTCCAGGCCCTGCGCGAGCAGGGTCTTGCGCACATCGGGCTGCTGCAGCGCATCGGCAAACGCGCCGTTGAGCTTGCGGATGATCTCCGGCGGCGTGCCGGCCGGCGCGACCACGCCAAAGAATACCGAAACATCGAAGCCGGGCACACCCTGCTCGGCCACGGTGGGCACGTCGGGCAGCGCCTGCGAGCGCGTGCGCGTGGTCACGCCAAGCGCGCGCAGCTTGCCGCTCTTGATGAACGGCAGCGCGGTCAGCACGTCGGTGAAGGTCATGCTGACCTGCCCGCCCAACAGGTCATTGAGCGCGGGACCGGTGCCCTTGTAAGGAACGTGCTGGAAGTCGGTGCCGGCCAGGTTGTTGAACAGCACGCCGGCCAGGTGCGACGACGCGCCGTTGCCCGACGACGCATACGACAGCTTGCCCGGATGCGCCTTGCCGTAGGCGATCAGCTCGCCGACGGTCTTCACGGGAAGGCTCGGGTTGACGACCAGCACGTTGGGCAACTGGCCGATCTGGATCACGGGCGCAAAGCTCTTGACCGGGTCGTAATGGATCTTGCGATAGAGGCTGACGTTGATCGCCAGCGGCGCGGACGTGCCGAACATCAGCGTGTAGCCATCGGGCTCCGCGCGTGCCACCGCCTCGGCGCCGATGTTGCCGCCGGCGCCCGCGCGGTTCTCCACCACCACGGGTTGCCCGAGGTTCGTCTTGAGCGCGGCGGCCAGCGTGCGCGCCATGGCATCGGTCGGGCCGCCCGGCGGGTAGGTGACGACCATCATGATCGGCTTGGACGGAAAGTCCTTCTGTGCGAAGGCGGGGGCGGCGGCCGCGCACAGGGCGCAGGCGGCCAGTGCGGCGTTGGCCGCAAGGCGTTGCCAAAGGGGCTGCATGGTTGTCTCCGGTGATTTTTTTAATAGTGATGTCGGGAAAGAAAGACCGTTGGCGACCGATGCGCCAGGTCTCTCTCCCCTGCTTTCTCTTCCGCAAACGGAAGAGAAATGAAGCGATCAGAACAGATTGACGTCGTCGACCTTGCCCGCCGTGCGCATGGCAGCGTCGGCCTCAGGCATGACGGCCTCGGCCAGCCACGCCGGCTCCGGCTCCGGCTGCGCGCCGAGCGGATCCTGCGGCAGCACGCGGTGCACCAGCACGAGTTGCGCCAGCCGCATGCGGCGCACGGAGCCGATGCGGCCTGCCTCCCACGCCATCGCCACGGCGCTCGTGACGTGGTACAGCGCGCTTGCCGCCTGACGGGCCAGCACGTCGCCGTCCGCGCCGGTCTCGGCGGCGCTGGCCGCGAGCACGGCGGCACGCGCAATCGCCGTCTCGAATACGGCGCGCGCCTCGGCGTGGAGCGGCGTGTCGGCCAGCAGGGTGGTCAGGTGCGCCTGCAGCACCGGCAGTGCGCCCTCGCGGCGGATCGCGCGCAGCACGTCCAGCGCGACGATGTTGCTGGTGCCTTCCCAGATCGAGCCGAGATGGGCGTCGCGCACGAGGCGCGGATCGCTCCATTCCTCGATATAGCCGCAGCCGCCACGGATTTCCATTGCATCGCCTGTCACCTTGCGCGCATCGCGGCAGGCGCGGAACTTGATGAGCGGCGTCAGGATGCGCATCAGCGGATAGGCATCGGCCTCGCCGGCGTCGGCGCGGCGCAGCGCCTCGGCGGTCTGGAACACCATCGTGCGCGCCTGTTCGGTCGGCAGCGTGAGCTTGAGCAACTGCCGGCGCATCAGCGGCATGTCCGCGAGCCGCTTGCCGAACGCCTGGCGCTCGCGGGCGATGAACAGTCCCTCGGTCAGCGCCCGCCGCATCAGCCCGGCCGCGCGCACGCCGTTGGACAGGCGCGAGTTGTTGATCATGTCCGCCATCTGCACGAAGCCACGGCCCAACTCGCCGACAAGGTACGCCTGCGCGCCCTCCAGCCGGATCTCGCCGCTCGCCATCGAGCGCGTGCCGAGCTTGTCCTTGAGGCGGATGATCCGATAGGCGTTGGCACCGCCGTCGGCCAGCGTGCGCGGCAGCAGGAAGAGCGAGACACCCTTGATGCCCGGCGCGGCGTTGCCGGCCTCGTCCTCCACGCGAGCGAGGACCATCGCGAGTCCCGCGTCCGGGTTCGAGCAGAACCACTTGTCGCCGTAGAGCCGCCAGCCGCCTTCGCCGCCGGGATCGCGCACGGCGCGCGTGGCGGTGGCGGCCACGTCGGAGCCCGCGCCCTGCTCGGTCATGAACATTGCGCCCTGGTGCAGGTCCTCGAACACCTGCGTGGTGAGGGCCGGCAGGTAGCGCTCCACCAGCAACGGATCGCCGAACTTGCGCAGCGTGCGGGTCAGCGAGTCGGTCATCGACAGCGGGCAGCACAGGCCGAACTCCGCCTGGACGAACAGGTAGGTCAGCGCATACTTCGCCGCCGGCGGCATCGGCTTGTCCCAGCCGAGCACGCCGCCACGATGCGACACCGCAGCAAGGCCGAATTCCGAGAACGCGACGCGCTCCAGTTCCAGATAGGCCGGATGCTTGTCGATGCGCTGCGCATCCACGCCCGCGCGGGTGCGGTGCGACAGCGTGGGCGGGTGCTGGTCAGCCACCAGCGCCAGCTCGTCCAGCACGCCGCCGGCCAGCGCACCCATGCGCTCCAGGTGGGGCAGCAGGTGACGGAACAAATCCGGCGGCAGGTACAGCGGCAGCAGCGCCCGCAGATCCGGATCGGCGGAAAACAGGCTGCCCCCCTGGCGGTCCGGCACGGGGTGGGCGGCCAGGGACGACGGCGGGTGGGACGGGGCGGGCTGGCGCGCGGCGCTGGGGGTCATGCATGGTCTCCTGGAGTGTTCCGCTGTCTTGCCGCGCATGGCGGCCGGCGGATCCTTTCGTTGCATTATTCAAACCCCGGCGATTCGTGTCTAATTCTAAAATTGGCTCGATCCATACAAAATTTGTATCGCCATGGAATTCCGTCACCTGCGCTACTTCCTTGTCCTGGCTGAAGAACTGCATTTCGGCCGCGCCGCGCGCCGGCTGTCCATTTCGCAGCCGCCGCTGTCGTTGAACATCCAGCAACTGGAGGCGTCGGTCGGCGCCCGGCTCTTCGAGCGCGACAGCCGCGGCGTGCGGCTGACCGCCGCTGGCCGGGCGTTTCGGGAATCCGCCACGGCGCTGCTGGCGCAGGCGGAGTCGGCGCGGCAACTGGCGCGGGAGATCGAGGCCGGCGCGGTCGGCCGACTGCGGATCGGCTTTGTCGGCTCGATGCTGTACCGGGGGCTGCCCGAGCGGCTGCGCGAATTCCAGGCGCAGTACCCCGGCATCCAGGTGGCGCTGACGGAACTCAACTCCCAGGAGCAGATCGATGCGCTGCTGCACGGCGAACTGGACGCCGGCTTCGTCCACACGCAGCGCGTGCCCGACGAACTGGCGGCAACGCTCGCGCATCGCGAGCCGTTTGTCTGCTGCATGCCGGCCGACCACCCGCTGGCGGCGCGGGAAGCCATGTCACTTGCCGGCCTGCGCGGCGAGCCGTTCGTGCTGTTCTCGCGCAAGGCCGCACCGGACTACTACCACCGCATCGTGGAAATGTGCGCGGCACAAGGCTTTTACCCGCAGGTTCGCCACGAGATGCGGCACTGGCTGTCGGTCGTGTCGCTGGTGTCGCAGGGCATGGGCGTGGCCGTGGTGCCGGCCGCGCTGGCGCGCTCGGGCATGGCGGGCGCGGCCTTCCGCCCGCTGGCGGACGCGACCGTGCCGTCCGAGGTCTACTGCGTCTGGAAGACCGCGCAGGACGATCCCGCGCGCGACCGCTTTGTCGACATGGTGCGGCTGGCAAGCCAGCCGCAGGCCGGCCAGGCGCGGCGCTAAAAGAAAAAGCCACCGGTCGGATAGGCCGGTGGCTTGCGAAGTACGCGTGGAACGGGGTGTTCAGCGTGCCGTGGAGCTTACCTTTGGCCTTTATCCGCAACCAATAACGCAATTGCGTTATTCGGAATGCCCGGCAGGCGGCAACCCTGCGCAACTTGCGGTGGCTGGCGGCATGCCGGCCGAATCTGCGGGTAATCCCTTATTCGCCCGGAGAAGGTGCGGGCGCGTATCAGCGTCAGTGGCGTGAGCGTTTCCCACTTGAACGCAGCCCGACGCAGGGCGCCCGCTCCCATCGCCAAATTAGAATTCTCTCGATTGACCTGGGGCGGGTTCCTTGACGAAATCAACGGTTTCGTCAACTGGAGTCACGATGCAAGGCGTCATCTTGATAGGCGACCAGACCGACCATGGCGGGACGGTGATCGAGGGGTTCGGCACGCAAACGAGCATGGGCCTCGCATGGGCGGGCGTGGGGCACTCGGTCGTATGCCCACGATGCAAAGGCGTGTACCCGATCATCGAAGGACACGGGCAGATTACGGTGGACGGGACGCCGGTCGCCATTCGCGGCATGCGCACGGCATGTGGTGCCAGGCTGATCGCCGGTAGCGCGATCACCGCAGCGGAATATCCGCTCTCCGGGGCTGCCATGGGCGCATCGACCGCCTACCTTAACAGTGCCGGCGGGTACAACGTACTACCCAAGATCGACTTACATGACGATCTGTACGTCCTGCGCGACCCAGATAAGAATCTCCCGATCACCTTCGCATCCTATGCAATCGAACGATCCACAGGCGAATTTGAATTCTGGGAAACCAATGCGCATGGGCAGACTCACCTCCTGAGCGCGGTGATCAAGGCGGAGGAGATCAAGGTGTATCTGGAGGGCCGCTAGTGCCGGAACTTGTTACCCATCCCAATGGCAAGCCGCTGCGATTGGTAGCTACGCGCACGACCACACCAATGCCAGCAAATGCTCCAAAGCCCGTCTATGTCAAGCGAGGTCTTGTGGAGGTCATCGTCAGCGAGCCGATGAGGCATTTGCCCGCATCTGCTTTTGGTCACGTAGCAATTGCCGTCGATGGCATGGTGTACAGCAGAGCGCATGAGCGGTACTTTACTGAACCAACGTTGGCATACTTGCGCCGCCAGGCATTCAGAGTTGAGCGATCTTCGATTGGTCTTGTCCTCTGGGTTGGGCCCGGTGAAAAGGAGGATATCAAGCGTGAGTTGCAGCGCCGTGTTGCAGAGGACAAGCCGTACAGCCTTACCCAAAACTCATGTTCAACAAACGTCGCAGATGTCTTGGAAATGGTTGGCGTCCTTGCACACGATCCGCGCGGTTTGCCGACTCCCGTAACACCTGAGGAAATGCTGGCAGTTCTAGGAAAATCAAAACGCCTGGTGCAAAAACAGTATTACAAGGCCAAGGCTGAGCCACAGAGCCCCGGCGCGTCCGGTAACTGGTAAGGAAGCGATGCGCAGCATACGGAAAATCGGAGGTCTTGTACTGGTTGTCGCCGCAATTGGCTTTCTCGGCCTTTGGTATAGCGGCTATGTCCTGGATTTCGAACGCCACGCCGCGACCCGGCAAGTCGTTGTGTACGCTGACTTTGCGGACCCCCCCACGGAGAATTCGCGTAGGGTAGGCGAACTGGGTCCCGGTGACACTTGTACGGTCGAGCGACTAGGGGGTGGGAAAATGATCAAAATGTGGAAGGTCCGCTGCGGTCGGATTGTTGGCTGGGTGGAAGACCCAAGTGCGTTTGTGCCGCCGCTCTAGATCGCCAAACCATAGCAATGAACCACCAATCCCCTGCAGTGTACCGCTGACCCAGGCGGCCCCATCGGTCATCGCCCACTCGATGACAGTAGCGACCCTATGACCCTTCGCTGACTCACGACGCCTTCCCAGCCCGATCGTCCGTCAAATGCGATACAATGAAAACGATTTTCATTTACGTATCCTGGCGGGGTGCGGCCGTGCATGCGCGTGCCAGTCCGCCGACGGACTGGAAGCATGATGCGGTTGTCTGAACTTCCACGGCGCACTGCCGCCGTTGTGCGATCGGTGGAGGACACCGAGCCCAATGACCCGATCGCGCGCCGCCTGCGCGAACTCGGCTTCGTGCCGGGCGAGCCGGTGCAGATCATCGCCTACGGCCTCTTTGGCAAGGACCCGCTGATCGCGCAGGTCGGCTTCACCCGCTTTGCGTTGCGCCGCTCGGAGGCCGCGCGCATCGGCGTGGACATCGTCAGCGCCTCCGTCTCCAGCATCGCGCCGGCCAGCCAGCCCGGCCCCGAGACCGCCCCCGCCGCCAAGCGGACCGCCTGAGCCCAGCAATCCCATGTCTGTCGCACCAACTTCTTCTGTGCCGCCTTCCGCATTGCGGGTCGCGCTGGTGGGTAATCCCAACTGCGGCAAGACCGCACTGTTCAACCGGCTTACCGGCAGCCGCCAGAAGGTGGCCAACTACGCAGGCGTGACCGTCGAGCGCAAGGAGGGCCAGTTCGTCGCGCCGTCCGGGCGCACGGTGCGCATCCTCGACCTGCCAGGCGCGTACAGCCTGCATGCGGCCAGCCTGGATGAGGCCATCACGCGCGACATCTGCCTGGGCCACCGCCCGGGCGAGGCGCGGCCCGACCTGCTGGTATCGGTGGTGGACGCCACCAACCTGCGCCTGCACCTGCGCTTCGTGCTGGAGTTGCGCCGCCTGGGGCTGCCGATGGTGGTGGTGCTCAATATGAGCGACGCCGCCGCGCGCCGCGGCATCGCCATCGACCGCGACAAGCTGTCGGCCGCGCTCGGCGTGCCGGTGGTACAGACCGTGGCCGTCAAGCACAACGGCGCCGCGGCGCTGCTGGATTTGCTCGATGGCGCGCTGCCGCCGGCGCCCGCCGCACAGGCGGAAGACGCCGACGTGCACGCCGAGGTCAAGCGACTGCTGGATGCCGCCGTGGCCATGCCGGCGCGCACCGCCGCCAACGACGACCGCCTGGATCGCATCGTGCTGCATCCGGTGTTCGGGCTGGTGATCCTGGCCGTGTTGCTGTTCCTGATGTTCCAGGCGGTGTTCACCTGGGCCGCGCCGGCGATGGAAGGCATCGAGGCCGGCGTGCATGCGATCGGCGAACTGGTGGGCGGCCAGATGCCCGACGGGCTGCTCAAGAGCCTGCTGGTCGACGGCCTGATCGCGGGCCTGGGCAGCGTGCTGGTGTTCCTGCCGCAGATCCTGATCCTGTTCCTGTTCATCCTGACGCTGGAGGAATCCGGCTACCTGCCGCGCGCGGCATTCCTGCTGGACCGGCTGATGATGGGCGCGGGGCTGTCGGGCCGCTCGTTCATCCCGCTCTTGTCGAGTTTCGCCTGCGCCATTCCCGGCATCATGGCGACGCGCACGATCCAGGATCCGCGCGACCGGCTGACCACTATCCTGGTCGCGCCGCTGATGACGTGCTCGGCGCGCCTGCCCGTCTACGCGCTGCTGATCGGCGCCTTCATCCCGCAGCGGACCGTGATGGGGCTCTTCAACCTGCAGGGCCTGGTGTTGTTCGTGCTGTATGTGGCCGGCATCGTCAGCGCGCTGGCGGTGGCCTACGCGCTCAAGTTCTTCCGCCGCGACCGCACCGAACATCCGCTGCTGATGGAACTGCCCTCGTATCGCGTGCCCAATGTGCGCGACGTGGCGATCGGACTGTGGGAGCGCACCCGCATCTTCCTGTCGCGCGTGGGTAAGGTCATCCTGACGCTGACGGTGCTGCTGTGGTTCCTCTCCACCTTCCCCGCGCCGCCGGAAGGCGCCACCGGGCCGGCGATCGACTACAGCTTTGCCGGCATGATCGGCCACGCGCTGCAGAAAGTCTTTGCCCCGATCGGCTTCAACTGGCAGATCAGCATCGCGCTGGTGCCGGGCCTGGCCGCGCGCGAGGTGGCCGTGGGCGCGCTCGCCACGGTCTACGCGCTGTCCGGCAGCGAGGATGCGGTCGCCATGCAGCTCGCGCCGATGATCGCCTCGCAATGGTCGCTGGCCACCGCGCTTTCCCTGCTGGCTTGGTTCGTGTTCGCGCCGCAGTGCATTTCCACGCTGGCGGTGATCCGCCGCGAGACCAACTCGTGGAAGGTGATGGCGGCTTCCGCCGGCTACCTGGCGGGACTTGCCTACCT
>JACXTT010003051.1_pt1 | contig 26206 bp, 23 predicted proteins | sample 9270951 | NCBI WGS metagenome assembly JACXTT01 (sample SAMN15532306, study PRJNA645909) | rock metagenome | isolation source: weathered quartz diorite | place: Puerto Rico | collected 2017-06-21
TATTCACGATACTGAGCATCAACATGCGACCTCTGGCCTTGGCCCTCATCCCCGGTGTTGTCGCTACTGTGCTTTGTATCCGCGGCAGTGTTGCTGGTCCCTGGATCCGGCTTCGAGCGCTTGCTGCCGGGACGGCCAGCGGGCTGGTGCTGAGCTCTTTGCTGATCCCGTTCACGTTCAATCTGGTTCGTTATCGCAACATCCTGGGGCCGGAATCGATGCGGAAGGTCCATGCCGCGGATGTCAGCGTTGCCCAGTTCCGTACGCACGCGATCCGTCTTCCGTTCCTGTTATTGGAGCTGCCAATGGCTGAGCCTGCCTCGCTTCGCGTCAGTGTGAGCGCATTGGGTAACCGGATCATTTCCGCGGCTGGTGCGGGCGTGCCTTTGCCATTGGAGGACGAGGGGCCCTGGCCCGGAAAGTACAGTTACGAATTGCCGCCACATGCGACCACGTTCTCGCTCTGGGGTATTCTCTGGATTCCGACGTTAATGGTTGCGGCATGGCTGCTGGCGCGCAACGTCGTGCTCACTTGGCCCGCGATCGAGCTGACACCCGTGTCCGCACTCACGTTGCTCGCGATTCCCCTGCTGGCCGTGCTTGTATTCGGTACGCGGTGGATGGTCGCCTCTGCTGTGCCCGACCGGTACTTAATTGGCGCATATGCCCTCGCACTTCCGATCGGAGTCGCGCTCTGGGGAAGTTATGTATCCACGCGGAAGCTGTCGGAGGCGCTAGCTCTCATCGCGATCGTGTTCGCCGTCTATCGACCCATGGCAGAACAAGCCTACACCGCGGCACATGCCATCCTGTCCCCGGTCTCCGCCATCCGAGTTGATGAACCGTTCCACGAAGCACTGGATTCGATTCCTACGGGCTCCCGTATCCTCTTCGTAGGTAACCACGACGCCCCAGACTATCCGCTATTTTCTCCCCGGACACACTACTCGAATCAAGTGATCTCGTGGGGCAAGGCGCCCTTCCAGCCGGAGCGGATGCGCACTCTCATCCAGTTCGAACGCGTAAGTCAGGTGTTGATCCAGAATGACCAGAGCGTGTCCTTTCACTGGGACCCGGCGATCAGCACTGCCGACATGGTCGAGTGGTTAGGGCATGAGCCCAGCGTTCGTGAAGTGCCGCTGCATACGCCGCATATGCGGCTCTTCGAGATGCAAAAATTCGGCGAAAGTGAAATCCGGATACACTGACAGTTTGGCTGCACAGAAGCTGAGCCGCATGAGCGCCGAGGCGTTCGCGTCGCTGGACTCGATGGAGGGTATCGAGCTTCCGCGGCCGCGTACACCCGCGCCGACCAAAGCAGGGATCTGGAGCCGGCTCGGTTTGGTGGCTGCCCTCTGCGTCGCGGCGATTGCTTGGGGGATCCATCTCCTGTTCCCGCCGGTGAGTGCCGCGATTCTTGCGATCGTGCTGGGCGGTGTGATCCGCAATACTGTGTCCCTGCAGCCAGCATTGATCGAGGATTGCAAGGGCCTCGTGAAACGAGTGATCCCGATCACGATCATCCTGACGGGAGCGAGCGTAAATTTGGGTGAAGTAGCACGGGTTGGCGCACCGTCCCTGGCCGTGATCCTGACGGCGATTGTCTGCGGATGTGGCGCTGCGGTACTAGCGGGCCGCATGATCACCATCTCGCGCAACGCCGCGATGCTCGTGGGCTGCGGTACCGCGATTTGCGGCACCAGCGCGATAATCGCTTCCGCACCTATTATCGGCGCCGATGATGACGACTTGTTGCTTTCTGTATCGACCATCAATATCCTCGGCCTGGCGGTCATGTTCCTGCTGCCGGCGCTCGGAGCGGCCATCCACCTAAGCCACCCGGCTTTCGGAATCTGGGCGGGTGTCAGCGTTCACGCCGTGCCGCAGGCTATCACCACCGGGTTTGCATATAGCGCGCAGTCTGGCACGCTTGCGACGCTGGTGAAGCTGGTGCGCGTCACGATGCTCGCACCATTCCTCATCGTGCTGGCCCTCCTGACATCGCGAAATAGCAGCGCGCGGTTGAGCTGGTCGACCCTGCTGCCGCGATTCATCTGGGGTTTCCTCGCGCTGGCGCTTCTGAACACGCTGCACCTGTTTCCGGAGCTTGGGTTCCGGCCGCCGTTCGGCTCGGGCAACTGGTCGGTGCCGACGAGCACGGTGCTCAGTCAATTGGCCGAGGCGCTGCTGGCGCTTTCGATGGCCGCGATGGGCCTGGAAGTGAACCTGCGTTTCCTGCTGCGCACCGGGCTGGCGGCGATGGGCGTCGGAATAGCGGCCAGCCTGACGCAGATTCTTCTGACCTACGGGATGATTCGCTGGCTGTTGTAGAGAGCGGCTAGGTCTCGCGGTATTCTCCAAACACCGCGCGCAGGCGATCGGAAATCTCACCAACGGTCGCGTATGCTTCCGAGCACGCCAAGATGTGCGGCATCAGGTTTTCGGTTCCTCGCGCGGCATTCACCAGGGCTAGCAGGCGCTCCTCGACCTCGCCCGCGCTGCGCGAAGTTCGCAATTCCCGCAAGCGCGCAACTTGCTGCTTCTCCAATTCAGGATCGATACGGAAGGGCGGCAGCGGTTCGCTTTCCTCCTGCTTGAAGCGATTTACGCCAACGACAACCATTTCGCCGCGCTCCACTGCCTGCTGTGCGGCGTAGGCGGCGTTGTGGATCTCGTTCTGGATGTAACCCTTCTCGATGGCCGCGAGAGTTCCACCCATGGAGTCGATCCGATCAATGTAATCGCGCGCGCCCTGTGCGATCTCGTCGGTAAGCTGCTCGATATAGTGGCTGCCGCCGAACGGATCGGTGGTGTTGGTGACGCCGCTCTCGTGCGCGATGATCTGCTGCGTCCGGAGAGCGAGCCTCGCCGATTCCTCGGTGGGCAAACCCAATGCCTCGTCTTTTCCGTTGGTATGGAGCGACTGCGCGCCTCCCAGTACGGCTGCCAGCGCCTGCATCGAAACGCGCACAACGTTGACATCGGGCTGTTGCGCCGTCAGCGTCGATCCCGCGGTCTGGACGTGAAATCGCATCATCATCGAGCGCGGATTGCGAGCGCCAAAGCGGTCGCGCATAATCCAGGCATACAGCCGTCGCGCGGCGCGAAACTTCGCGATCTCCTCTAGGAAATTGTTGTGCGAATTGAAGAAGAACGAAATGCGCGGCGCGAACGTGTCAACATCGAGACCCGCCGCTAGAGCAGCGTCGATGTAGGCGATGGCGTTAGCCAGCGTGAACGCGACTTCCTGAATCGCGGTCGAACCTGCTTCGCGAATGTGATAGCCACTGATGGAAATGGTGTTCCATTCGGGTAGTTCGTGGGCGGCCCATGCGAATAGATCGGTGATGATCCGCATGGCTGGGCGCGGCGGATAAATGTAAGTGCCGCGCGCAATGTATTCCTTGAGGATGTCGTTCTGGATCGTACCGGAAATCTTGCGCAGATCGGCGCCCTGGCTCTTAGCGACCAGCACGTAGAGGCTCAACAGAATCGACGCAGTCGAGTTGATAGTCATCGACGTGGTGATGTCCGCCAGGCGAATGCCTTCGAACAGGCGGTGCATGTCGGCGAGAGAGCAGATGGCGACGCCCACGCGGCCGACCTCGCCCGCAGCCAGCGGATGATCGGAATCCATGCCCATTTGCGTGGGCAGGTCGAAGGCTACTGAGAGCCCGGTGATGCCTTGCGAAAGCAGGTAGCGATAACGCCGGTTACTCTCTTCCGCGGTCCCGAACCCGGCGTACTGGCGCATGGTCCAGAGCCGGCTGCGATACATGTCGCGGTAGACCCCACGAGTGTATGGGTACTGGCCCGGTTGCTCGCGATGGTTGATCATCGTTTAGAAACTTTGCGCGCTCGCCAAAAGGAGGAAATGCCGAACCAGGCCATGAGCACCACGAATGGGATGGTCACGGCCAGGCGCATTCCGCTGCCTTCCTTGCCGAAACTTCGCACAGCGGATGGTACTGGTAGCAGGGCTAGAACGATAAACACGAATCCAATCACCTGATTCCACAGGATATGTAAAGGGCGAATTATACCTGGGAGAACATATCCCAAGAACTTCTTAGCAGTCGACAACATGCTGACTAATTATCAGTTTAGCGAAGCCCGGTCACGCCTATGGAAATGTGTCCGCTACTGCGAACCAAGAATCGAGCCGATATAGAAAGAGAGAGAGCAAAACTCGCAGCTTGGGACACTTACAATTTGCATGAAACTGTGCTTGCCTTCGAAACATCAACAAGGTAGAGTGATATGCTTGTAGTGGCCCTCCAAGAAAGGGGCAACGCGTGGAAGAAAAACTGAAAGAGCTGATGCAGGAGTTGGGCAATGCGATCAACGAATCGCTGTCCGATTCTGACCGCATCGCAGCAGCCATCGGTGAAATCAAGCGCGCTGGCTATGACGTGTTTCTCGTCCTTGAAGCCACGATCGGGTTCAACAAACGCGATGAATCCGGCGAATGTGAGTCTGAAGAGGGCGAAGTGGAGACCGATTCGGAAGCTCCTCCAAAGCGGAAGTTTGAGTCTACAGGCAAGATCAAACTGACCTCGCAAGATCAGAAGTTTTTAAAGGCTTTGAAGATCGCGATAGACGAAGATAAAAGCTAATCCGTGAGTTCCTGGTAGGCTTTCCAGGTTTCCTCAACTGCCTTTTCCCAGGCAAATTCCCTACTTCGTGCAAGACCCTTCTGGGCTAAGTGTGCCCGCAGCGTCGCATCCTGGCTGAGCTTCACTAGACCCTCGGCAATGGACGTGACGTCGAGGGGATTCACAAGCAAAGCAGCGTCGCCCGCCACCTCCGGGAGTGCCGACCTGCTTGAGGTCAACACCGGAACCTCCCGCGCCATTGCATCCAAAACAGGCATTCCAAAACCTTCGTCGAGCGATGGGAAGGCAAAGATGGAAGCCCGCCGGTACAGCTCTTCCAATTGTGAATCAGGGACATAGCCGAGCACCTGGATATCGCTCTTCCGGCGGCTGGTTTCGATGCGCTGGAGCGCTTCTTCAGCGCCGAAACCTCTGGATCCGGCGAGAATAAGCTTCCAATCCATTGGAGTCTGCTCGAAGGCCTCCACCAATCGCGCGACGTTCTTGCGGCGCTGAATCGCGCCAACGAATAAGATCATCGGCTCGCGCTGCTGCTTCAAGGCGTTCGCCGGAACCGGACGGACGCCATGTGGTATCACTCGAATTCTGGCGGGATCAATTTTGAGGAGCTCAGTCACCTGGCCGGCCGTGGCACGCGAAACCGTGATGATCAAATCGGACCGCTCAGCCGCAGAACGGGCCAGGCCAGCGAACCGCTCTCGAAAATCGGGCGTCGAGTAATCACCCGTGAGGACGAACAGGTCGTGAAAGGTGGAGACGGTGCGCTTGTGGCGCGTCGAATCGACGCGCTGGTTCAGTCCGTGAAACAGATCGGCTGAAGCAGGTCCGTGCTTCCACAGCAGCTTGCGTCTGCAATGGCCGGGAAGATGGCTCGCCAGTGATCGGAGGAAGCGATGGGGGCGATAACAGAACCAGTACTCGGCTTCCGGATGCCGGGCGGCGAGGCCAAGCAGAATTTCGCGCGAGTATACGCCGACCCCTGAGAGGTTGCGGTCCAGGCTATAGGTCGCATCGAGGGCGATTTTCAATCTGCCAGCATAACGGTTTTCATTCGGCGCTGCGTCCGCGCAGCAAATTCATCGCCGTCGTCACCGAGCAGTTCTTCCGGACTCAGCCCGGAATCCAGTTCGGCAACCGAGAAGCTGACCGTCGCTGGATGCCGTGAAACGCTGCTTGCGGCGTCCTCAATCCCCGCTGCTGTGCGGTTGAGCAGAGCTTCCAGCGTGGTTTCCATTAAGCCGACGGCAATCAACCCGAAGCGGTGACGTCCTATCCGCCCGATCAGAGCCGGAGCTTCAAAGGCGCTCCGTAAGACCTCCGAGGCACGTATCAGTACCAGTTCCATGGCCTCGCGATCCTCCTGCGACTGTTCGGGAATGTCCGAGATCTGAATGGAGGCCAACAGCAGAGCATCCCGGTTGTGCCGCGACAGCTGAGTGTAATGCTCGGCGATAGTGAAAAAGCCCAGGCGCGTGAGCACTCCGGTAAGGTCGTCGATGAAAGGCGCGGATCGAAGCGCTGCAGTGCGGCGCTGGCGTTCAATGGAGTATCGCAACGAGCGCGCTAGCGATCCGCACTCGAGTTCCGATTTCAGCACGACGTCCTGAGCGCCTTCCCGCAGCAAACGATTCGCAAGATTTTCATCCTCCTCGTCCGCCAGAACGACGATGGCGGCTCCGCGCGCGCAGGCGTTGGTCTCCAGAAACGAATCGAGCAGGGCCGGGCTGTCGGGCAAGCTCAAATTGAGCAGTACCACGTCAAACCAGTCGCGGCGCAGGCAATCGAACGCATCGGCAAGCCTGTCGACATGCACGATGCTCGAGGTCCGCCAATTGCACCATTGCCGGTTCTCTTCTATCTCGATGAGGGCCTCACAGAGAAGCTGCTCGTCTTCGAGGTCGTCTTCCACCAGCAGAAGCTTGAGTGTTTTTGAATCGGTCAAACGGTGTAGTGGCCCTGGGACCTCTTTTGTATCAGCTTTTTGTCGGGGAGTCGCTGGGAGTTCAAACCGCTAACTGGTATTCTTTGAGCTTTCGATACAGGGTGGTTCGTCCGATGCCGAGCAGGTTCGCCGCGATGGCCCGATCGCCCTTAGTGTACTCAAGAGCATCCATGATCGCCTGTCTTTCCATCTGGTTGAGGGGGACTATGGGCGGGCGCGCAACGTCAGCAGTCATGCGATGTTCGTGGGAAGTCGCTTCTCCGGGCGGTTTCGCCAATGGATGCGCGCCGGCCGCAACCGACATGAACTGGGCTTTCTTGGCGATCAGGTGGTTCTGGAGCATCGAAGGCAGTTCGCCTACATGCAGTAGCGGTCCTGAATTGATGGCCACCATGTGCTGGATGCAATTCTCCAATTCCCGCACGTTGCCGGGCCAGTCGTAGGAGAGCATGGCCTCGAGTGTTTCCTGTGTCAGAGTGTGGCCCTTACTGTGACGAACCAGAAAGTGTGCGATCAGTGCCGGAATATCCTCTTTGCGGTCGCGCAGGGGGGCTAGGCGAAGATTAACGACGTTCAGCCGGTAGAACAGGTCCCGTCGGAACGTACCCTTCTCCACTTCCTTGGCCAAATCGCGGTTGGTGGCGGCTATCACTCGAAAATCCGAGCGGTGCGTGGTCAGAGAGCCGACCGGGCGAAACTCCTTCTCTTGAAGGACTCGCAGCAGCTTCGCCTGGAGGTCGAGCGGCAACTCACCGATCTCATCAAAAAAGGCGGTCCCTCCGTTGGCGGTCTCAATCAGGCCCGTCTTCGAGCCAACCGCTCCTGTAAAGGCGCCCTTTACGTGACCGAAAAGCTCGCTCTCCATCAAGGGTCCGACCAGCGAGGAACAATCGATGGTTACGAAAGGCCCTACCGGGTTGATGGCATGGATAGAACGGGCCACAACCTCTTTGCCGGTACCGGTCTCGCCCAACAACAGAACGGGCCAGCGGCAGCGTCCGAGCTTGTCCACCATCCGCAAGACGTTGCGAATTCGTGGCGATTGCCCTACCAGGATGTGTGAGGAAACGTAAGCTTCGGCGACCATTCGATTCCTTGGCCAATCTCCTTAGAGGAACGTAGTGCGTTGGGCCAAGATAAACTCTACAGAGACTTTAGGATTTCATCAACACCCCAACGTATTAGATTGCGCTAAAAATTGTGGTAAAGACACCACCTCCTTTGAGGGTAGGTCAGTAGTACCCTCGCAAAATCACCAGGGTGAGGCTGAGGTGAATACCCGAAGCTCTTTACTCCTCTGGCTGTGAGGCGATGGAGCCTGCCGAAGAATGGGCAGCTTCGTCCAGGCGAACAACGAAGGCTGGTCCAACCTCGGCGCGAATTCGTTGCGCGAGAACGTTAGCGGCTTCTTCGCTGTGCTCTTTCCCAACCACCACGCGCCACAGTGTAGGACTTCCTGACCGCAGGACCACGCGCGCCATTCCGTACTCCCGCTCCATCGTGGACCTGAGGTGCTCGGCCCGATCTCGATCGCGAAACGCCCCGGCCTGAACTCCATACCAGTTGTCTGCGGCGGTGATCTGCGGAGCAGAGAGAATATCCAGACGGACCCGAGCGATCCCGGGACCAATCAGGTCGATGGCTTGAGCAGCCGCGTGCGAAAGATCGATCACGCGGCCATCGATGAAGGGTCCTCGGTCGATGATACGGACGTCGACGGTTTTGTCGTTCGACAGATTGGTAACCCGTACCCAGGTCCCGAAGGGAAGGGTGCGATGTGCGGCGGTCAGCTTCTCCATGTCATAGATCTCGCCGTTGGAGGCGGCGCGCCCGTGGTAAGGATGGCCGTACCAACTCGCAAGTCCGGTTTCGCCGGTGCGAATCTGGGGCGGCGGAGCGGCATTGGTCGTGATTCGATGCTTCCGGGCGCAGCTCGAGAGCAAAAGCCCGGCAAGTGGCATGGCCACAAGAGCGATCGCTGCGCGCGAAGCCATTTGCTCGATCGTAACGCGGCTGCGCCTGGCGAGCAAGAACAGAATCCGCCATCTTTGGTGTTATTTTGCTCCGAACAATTGATCGATGAAATGGTTTTGGTGCGGCGAAGGGGTCCGGCGACCGATGGCTCCCGGAGCCGATGTGCATTTTTTTCTTGACTTTCGGTCCAAAGAACCTTATATATGAATCACACTGCGATCTTAGATCGCAAATCTGATGTTAGGGAGAATCAATCGATGAAGAACGCAACAAAGAAAGCAAAGGCTGCTAAGAAGAAAGCGCCCGCTAAGAAAAAGAAGTAGCGTGAGCGCCCCGAGAGGGCTTGCAGTCTAATTAGGGTTCATGCAAACGGCCCCGAGAGATCGGGGCCATTTTTATTGGCTTCCAGCACTCCTCCTATGCTCTCTGCTCCCGTGATCCTCTTGATGGTCGACCTGCGTTAACATTCGGACATGCGCCGACGTACTTTTCTACAGACCGCGGCCGGGTTGAGCGCCGTGGCGGCAGCGGCGGATGATGCGCCGCAAGTTCCGATCCGGCTCGGGTTCGACACCTATTCGATCCGCGCCTTCGGGTGGAAGTCGATGCAGCTCATCGACTATGCCGCCAGTCTGAAACTCGACACCATCCAGATTTCGAGCCTCGACGATTACGAGAGCCTCGAGCCGGCGCACTTAGCGCAGGTAAAGGCTCACGCCGCCAAGACGGGGATCGTGCTCGACGGAGGGATGGGCTGTATCTGCCCGCTGTCTACCAGTTGGAGCGCGAAGAATGGCGACCCTATGGAGAACATCCTACGAGGCCTGCGCGTTTCGAAGGCGATTGGGGCGGATTCGATGCGCTGCTTCCTGGGTCAAGGCGCGGACCGGCTGGGAAAATACGGAATCGAAGCCTGCATGGAACGGACCATCGCGATCCTTCGCTCCGTTCGCTCCGAAGCGCAGGACTTGGGCGTCAAGATCGCGATCGAGAATCATGCCGGGGACACGCAGGCCCGTGAAGTCCGGACCATGATTGAGGAAGCGGGCAAGGATTTCGTTGGGTCGTGCCTCGATACAGGCAATCCGATGTGGGTGGTGGAAGATCCGATGGTGTCGCTCGAGGTGTTGGCGCCTTACGTGGTTACGACGCACATTCGCGACTCCGCGGTCTACGAGGTGCCGAACGGAGCGGCAGCGCAATGGGTCGCGTTGGGCGATGGAACAGTCGACTTCCACAAGTTCGTGGCGAGATACAGAGAGCTGTGTCCCAAGGCCAGCATGCAACTGGAGGTAATTACTGGCCGGCCGCCTCGCATACTGCCTTACCTCGAGCCGGACTTTTGGACGGCGTTTCCTAAGGCGGATGCGTCCGAGTTTGCTCGCTTTGCGGCGCTGGCGAAAAGTGGACACCCCTTCGCCGGATTCATGGTGGTGGAGGACGGTGTGAAGGAGCTTCTACCCGAGTTCAAAGCCGCGTTGCGCGAGCAGCAGCGTGTGGACCTGGAGCGGAGCCTGGAGTACGCGAAGAAGTCGTTGGGGGTTGGAGTGAGGTGGCGGAGTTAGGCTTGGAATCTAACTTGTTCAGCGCCGCACGGAGTTCTTCCAGCGTCATTGCGCCAGGATGGTACAGGCGCACGATCCCCTGGCGATCGATGAGCACCAGGGTAGGAGTGGTGCTGGCGCCATAGTTCTTGAAATTTTCTTCACTGACCGGGACCGGGATGTTGATCAGGTCCCCATAGAACTGGTGCCGGATCTGGTCGATATACTTCAGCTCTTCAGCGGGTCCAGCCTCTTCGCCTCGCGCGACGTAGCCGTAACGTTGCGTGGGCGCAACGATCGCCAGCTGCCGGGCCGCATACTCCTTTTCGACTTGAGCCAGGATGGCCACCTCATTCTTGCAATCCGGGCACCAGTGGGCCCAGAAGAACAGCAGAATCGGCGATCCTTTGAGAGCGCTCAAGGGCGCGGGCTTCGATCCCAGGAACTCCCGCCGCTCGAGCGGCGGAGCGACCTTGCCTTCGAGCGACAGCAGATTAATATTCTTCTGCAGCCGCGCGCGAATAGAAGTGGTGCGATAAAGCGCCAGCTCTTTCCGCAGGAACGCGACGGCGTCATTGCGCTGGCCTCGCTCATTCATTACCTGCGCTTGTACCTCGATGGCGGCGCCGAGCGCGATCGGTAGATGGGGCTCCGCATCGAGCGGACGCTTCTTCAGTTCTGCCAGCGAGAGGCGTTGCGCTTCCTTGGCGAGGGCTTCTGCCTGATCCAACCGGTTGCCTGCGAGCGCCCCCCGGCCCAGCCAGGAGAAGGCCTCGAGCATCTCAGGCGTAACGCCTTTCGCCGTCCGATATTCTTGAACATAGAGGTCGGCGCGGGCGAAATTATTCTCGGCGAGAGCGGTGCGCACGTCTTTGATGACGTCCGCCCAAGCGGCCACCATGAAAAGGCAAGCGCCAATCCATCGCAATCGCATCTACATCGAGGATAACAGGCGGCCGCCATCGACGACCATGGTCTGGCCGGTTACATACGACGAGGCATCGCTCGCCAGCAGCAACGCGACTTCAGCGATCTCGGGCGGCTGGCCGAGGTGCCGGATGGGCTGGTGGGACATGAGGTTTTGGATGCGCCCTTCGTCCTTCCAGTAATACTCGCTCAAGACGGTCTGTATCAAGCCCGGAGCGATCGCATTGACGCGCACGCCTTGAGGGCCCAGTTCGACGGCATAGGACTGGGTCATCATGATTAACGCGGCTTTGGTCATACTGTAAAGCAGTCCGTGAAACTGCGGGCGCAGTCCGGCAATGGAGGCGATGTTGATGATGGAGCCGGAGCCACGCTGGCACATTCCCGGCGCAACCAGCCGGGTCAGCCGGTAGGCGCTCTTGAGATTCACCTCCACCATTTTGTCGAACTGACCGTCATCCATCTCTATGGCCGGCCCCTGGGCGATGTTGGTGGCGGCGTTGTTCACCAGGATGTCGATCTTGCCATAGTCGCGCGTGGTGTTTTGCACCAGCCGTTGGAGATCTTCCAGCTTTCCGACGTGGCAAGCGGCAGGTACGACGCGGCCCGCCAGGCCCTTCAACTCCGCAGCGACTTCGTCGAGCGTGTGCTGCTTGCGGCCGCAGATAACAGCAGTGGCTCCTTCCCTGGCGAATACTTCCGCTATGGATTTCCCGATCCCTCGGCTTCCGCCGGTGACGATCGCAACTTTGTCTCTTAGCTGGTTCATGAATGAATAAGTTTACAGCTTCAGGCCCTTCAGATACTCACGGAATTCCTGCCCCAGATCATAGCGTCGCAGCGCAAACTCAACGGTGGCTTTCAGGAAGCCGAGCTTGTCGCCGGCGTCGTAGCGCGTGCCTTCAAAGCGATAGCCATAAATGGGGCGATTGCGAAGCAGGTGTTTCAGCGCGTCGGTGAGCTGGATTTCGCCGCCGCTTCCTGGCGCAATCGATTCGATGGACTGGAAAACCTCAGAGGTCAGCACATAACGACCTATGATTGCAAGGTTCGATGGAGCCTCCGACGGTTTCGGCTTCTCCACCATGTTGCGGATCCGGAACAGCCGATCCTTACCTGAGTTGTGCGACATCGGTTCGGCGTCGACCGCGCCATAAGCGGAGATAGCGTCGCCCGGGACTTCCATAAGCGCGATCACCGAAGCACCGTAGAACTCGTAAACATCAAGCAACTGGCGGATGGCCGGAATTTCCGAGTCGATCACGTCATCGGAAAGCACGACGGCAAAAGGCTCGCTGCCTACCAGATCGCGCGCGCGCAACACAGCGTGGCCTAAACCAAGCGCTTCCTTTTGGCGCACGTAGGAAACGTCGATCATGTCGGAGACGTCGCGGACGATCTTCAGCAAGTCTTTTTTGTTCTTGGCCTCGAGCGTTTGTTCGAGCTCGAAGCTGACGTCAAAATGATCCTCAATCGCGGTCTTGCCTCGGCCGGTTACGATTATGATGTTCTGAATCCCGGAATGAATGGCTTCCTCGACTCCGTATTGGATGAGGGGCTTGTCGACCAGCGGCAACATCTCCTTGGGCATCGCTTTGGTGGCAGGAAGAAATCGTGTACCAAGTCCCGCTGCAGGAAAGACCGCCTTGCGCACTTTTGGAATCATCAAAACTATTGTCTACCAAGTTTCTTGTGGACGGTCAGAGATCTACGAACAATTCGGAGGGCGTGAGCTGGAAAGGATAGTCGGCAAGAGCAAGCGACGAGACATTTTGCAGACCTAGTTCGGTATACAAGGAGAACCGTTTGGTGACCGGATCGACCACCCAGATGTTTGGGACACCCCAGGCGCGTCGAGCTTCTGCATGAGGCCGGTGTGGCGGTCGTCTTTCGAAAGGATATCTATCACAACGAAGGGAGGCTTGTCGGGAACCGTTTTTTCAGGTGGCTGACCTACGAAAACAGAGATGTCAGGAATTCGGAAGACCTCCGAGGACAACTTCAATCGAAGTTCAGGACGAGGGTACAACGGGAACCGTTGGATCAAGCTCCAGAGACGCAGCAGAGTCGGAACTGAATGGTTGAATGAATATGATCTGGCATCGCGCGCTCGACCATCTCGCCATGCACAAATTCGGCGCATGCTCGAACGTCATTCGCAGGTACTGCTCTGCCGTGATCTGAGTCCTGGTGGCCACCTGTGGGAAGCATAGCACGCCGCGCCAGCCTTGGATTTCCGCCATCTGACTGCTAAATAAAGCAGTTCGACGCTCAATTCGCGCCGTGAGAACGAGTCAAGCTATAATATGGATTACCCCACTTGAGCCGCGTTCGGCGGCGCTCCTGGAGAGTGAATGGCTTACGTAATTGCAGAACCTTGTATCGGTACCAAAGACGCGGCGTGCATCGATGCCTGCCCGGTGGACTGCATCCACCCCAAGAAAGATGAACCCAACTTCGCCGAGCACAACATGATCTACATCGATCCGGTGGGTTGCATCGACTGCGGGGCTTGCGTTCCGGTTTGTCCGGTATCAGCGATCTTCGCGCTCGACGATCTGCCGGAGAAGTGGTCGAACTTCGCGCAGACGAACGCCGAGTATTTCGGACGATAGCGGGCGTGCAACATCCTCGCACGGGTTACGGCCGGTAGACCGCTGAGCTGGTGTCTGTCTCCCAAATCCGCACTTCGGCAACACGAACCGGAGTCTCGTTTCCCAGTCCTTCGCTCACGCGGTCGTAAAAATACTTGGCGATGTTCTCGGCCGAGGGGTTAAGCTCGTCAAACGGCGGAAGGTCGTTGATGAAGCGGTGATCGAGATACTCAATCGCGCCGCCCATCACGCGCTTGACATCCAGGAAATCGACCAGCAACCCGGTGGAATCCAGTTGCTCGCCTTCAATCGTGATGCGGACTCGATAGTTGTGGCCGTGCACGTTCTCGCACTTGCCCTTGTAGTTGCGCAAGGCGTGGCCGGCGGCGAAGGTCTGTTCAACAGAGACTTCAAACATCGAAAAAACTCCCTACGTCTGCCATTTTGGTGGTGAAGCCATAATCGGGAAGGCTATCGAAGAAAACCTGGCCGTACCGCTGCTTCGTAATTCGATTATCCAACAGAGCCAGCACACCGCGATCCGTCTTGCTGCGGATCAAGCGCCCGAAGCCCTGCTTTAAGGTTAGCGCGGCGTGGGGGATCTGGTAATCGTAGAAAGGATTGCCGCCGTCTTCGCGAATGCGCTCAATCCTCGCCTCTACCACCGGATCGCTTGGGACTGCGAACGGCAACTTGTCGATGATCACGCAGCTTAGCTGATCGCCTTGCACATCCACCCCCTGCCAGAACGACGAGGTCGCGAAGAGAATGCAATTCGGCGTCCGGCGAAACTCCTCTAGCAGCGCATTGCGCGGCCCGGTGCCTTGGAGAAGCATCGGATAGTCGATCTCGAGCGAGACACGATCGTAGACCATGCGCATCTGCTGGTAGCTGGTAAAAAGCACGAATGCCCGGCCGTGGCTGTGCTGCAACAAGAGTGTAATTTCCTCCGCTGCTGACCGGGGAAAAGCCGGCGATCGTGGATCAGGCATGTGGTGCGGTACATAAAGCAGCACCTGCTTCTCATATTCGAAGTGACTGGGGACCAGCAGCGGGCGCGCGTGACGGATGCCCAGCCGTTTCTCCGTAAACTCGAAATTGCCTCCCACCGCGAGAGTCGCGGAAGTAAGAATCACCGTGTCGAGAACATCGAATAGCTTCTGCTCCAGGATCGAGGAGACATCGATGGGTGTGGCTTGCAGGAAACAGCCGCGGCCGCGCCGCTCCACCCAATAGACGTACGAGCGATCGTCGCCTCTGCTCCAGAACGCCAGGCGCTGCTGGAGTTCCTGCGTGCGCCGGAATAGCGGGATCACCTCGTCGGGCGAGTTCTTCACCAGTTGCAGATGCGTCGCAGCCAGCTCGATGGCGCGCTCGACGTCGTCGTAGGTATCCTGGTGCCTCTCGAAGAAGGCTACATGGCCCTTAAAGCCAGTTCGACCCTCGCTCGCGCCAAATAGCGCGAAGAACTGCTCGGCGCGGTCGCCTAACGTTTCCAGAATACGGTCCAACTCACCGGATCCAAACTGCTTGGTGCGTGAAACCAGCGCGATGTCGCGAACCAGCTCTTGAAATTGATAATTGCTGATGCCGATGCCGAAGTATCTGCCGGCGACGTCTTCAATCTCATGTGCTTCGTCGAAGACCACCGCGGCGTACTCCGGAATTATCCCTCCGAACTCCTCGTCCTTCACTGCCAGATCGGCAAAGAACAGGTGGTGGTTGACGATGATGATGTCACTCTCGTGCGCCCGCTGGTGCATTTGGGTGATAAAGCAGCGCTCGAACTGCTGGCATTTCTGCCCGGTGCACAGTTCCCGGCGGGCATCGATTTTGTGCCATGCCGAACTGTCTTCAGGCAAGGTCTTGATTTCAGCGCGGTCGCCGGTCGTGGTCGTCTTCTCCCATTCGCGAATGACTTGAAAGTCGGCGATCTCTTCCAGTCCGGCAAGGATCGGCTCACGCTCGGCGTCGTAAATTTTCTGGCGGCACGCGAAATTGTTGCGGCCTTTCATGTAGCAGACTTCCAACGGCCGGTCGAAATGCTTTTGAAGGAACGGGATGTCTTTGTAGAAGAGCTGCTCCTGCAAGTTTTTCGTTCCGGTGGAAACGACGATGCGTTTACCGGACAAGATCGCCGGAACAAGATAGGCGAGCGTCTTGCCGGTACCTGTCCCGGCGTCCACCAGCAGATGTTTCTTCTCAGCCAGCGCGGATTCCACCGCCTCCGCCATCTCAAGCTGGCCCTGCCTGAATTCAAAACGCGGGTGCCACTGGGATAGGAGACCTTTCCGCGAGAAAAATTGACGTGCGGTAAGTGCCTTGGCGGCCGAGGACATCCTTTTCATTATTCTACGGGGGCCTGTGATAAAGTCGTTGAGCCAACCAATGGCCTCAGCTCAAAGCGTCCGTTCCCATAGCGCCGAACTCAAGAAAGAGCTGGGGCTCGGCGACCTCATCCTGACACAAGTTCTCTACGTCGTGGGCTCGCACTGGGTCGGCACGGCAGCCAAACTCGGGAACTCACAAATCGTATTCTGGCCGCTGGCGATGGCTTTCTTTTATGTGCCGCTCGCCGCGGTGGTGATCTATCTCAATCGCATCATGCCGCTCGAAGGCGGTCTCTATCAATGGGCCAAGCTGGGATTCAACGATCTGGTCGGCTTTCTGGTCGGCTGGAATCTTTGGCTGTATATCATCGCGTTTATGTCGTCTCAAGGCATGACGATCGCCACCAACATCGCGTACGCAATCGGCATGGATTCGTTGGGCGGCAGCAAATGGTTCATCATGCTGGTGACTGGTTCGCTGGTGGCATTTCTGGTTGGAGTGACAGTACTGGGCCTGGGTGTCGGGAAGTGGTTTCAGAATGCCGGTGGAATCGCGCAGATCGTTACGTTTGGGACGCTGATCCTGATTCCGTTTCTCGGCATGCGAAGCGGGACATTGCGTGAATACCATCCGCTCCAGATGGTGGCGCCAGCTTTCTCCTTGTTCAGCCTGAACATTCTCGGCAAGATGTCTTTCGGAGCACTCAGCGGATTCGAGTATGTCGCGATTCTCGCGGGTGAGTGCAAGAATCCGGCTCGCAGTATCGGTCGATCAGTGCTGATCGCTACGCCAATCATTGCGCTCATGTTCATCCTCGGCACCAGTGCGATTCTCGGCTACGTATCACCGGAGCAAGTGGACCTGATCGGCCCGATCCCTCAAGTGTTGAGCATCGCCTTTCACCGATTCCCGTGGGCCGGGATCGTCGGTCCGGTAGTTATCCTGCTGCTGGTCGGCCGCCAGCTTGGAGCCAGCACTCTCGCTGTTGCCGGCAGCACCCGCCTGCCGATGGTGGCCGGTTGGGATCATCTGCTTCCGCCATGGTTCTCAAAGCTTCATCCGAAGTACAAGACGCCGGTGAACTCGATCCTGTTTGTGGCGGTGATGATCTTGATCGCCGGGCTTGTTAGTCTCAGCGGAGTCGGAAATCAGGAGGCGTTTCAGATTCTCGACAACGCCTCGGGGATTTTCTATTCGCTTACCTACCTGGTGATGTTTGCGCTGCCGCTGGTTGGCTTAAAGCGTAACGTGCATCGTCCTCCACTGTGGTTGCGCGGAGCAGCCATTTCCGGCTTCACGATGACGTTGCTTTACTCCGTGCTTTCGATCGTCCCGATCATTCCGGTGGCCAGCCGCCTGTCATTCGCAACCAAAGTCGGCGGCGTGATCGTAGGCGCGAACCTCGTGGGCGCGTGCCTCTACTGGTCCCAGCGAGTGAAGGTTACGGGCAGGAATGCCTGAGCCACGGTAAAATCGAGGTACTTATGCGAATCAAGGCGGTCGTTTGCACTTTGCTCGTGGCTGTCAGCCTGTTTGCCCGCCAACCAGTACACTCGCGCAACGCGATGGTCGTGACGCAGGAACCTATCGCCACCAGTATTGGTGTCGCGGTGCTTCAGGCCGGCGGAAACGCGATCGATGCCGCCGTCGCCGTAGGCTTTACACTGGCCGTCACGCATCCCTTCGCGGGAAACATCGGCGGCGGTGGTTTTCTCCTGGCGCGCTTCGCCGACGGCCGCACCACCTTCGTCGACTTTCGGGAAAAGGCGCCCCTCAAAGCATCGCGCAACATGTATCTGGATGCCAACGGCAAGCTGACCAAAGACAGCCTGGTTGGATGGCGAGCCTCGGGCGTGCCGGGATCGGTGCGCGGGTTCGAGCTCGCCAGCAAGAAGTATGGACATAAGTCCTGGACCGAGCTGCTGGAGCCGGCCGTTAAGCTCGCCTCCGGCGGCTTCCCGGTTTCCTACAGTCTGTCGGAATCGTTGCAAAGCACTGGCACAGTCAGGCTACTTTCACAATTTCCCGATTCGAAGCGGATTTTTCTCAGCGCGCAGTATGGCCAGAAGCTGGTCCAGCCGGAGTTGGCCGCAACATTGAAGCGCATTCAGGAGCAGGGCGCTCGCGATTTCTACGAAGGCGAGACGGCCAAGAAATTCGCCGCGGCAATGGAGTCGAACGGTGGACTCATCACGTTGGAAGATCTGAAACAATACCAGGCCGTGGAGCGGACGCCGTTGCGCGGCCACTATCGCGACTACGATGTGATCACGGCTCCACCGCCCAGCTCAGGCGGCATCGGAATCCTGCAAATGCTGGGGATGCTCGAAGCGTCGGGCTACGAAAAATCGGGCGCGGGCTCGGCCGCATCTATTCACTATGTAGCCGAGGTCATGCGTCGCTTTTATGCCGATCGCAGCGAATACTTCGGTGATCCGGATTTCTTCAAAGTGCCCATGCCCAAGCTGCTCGATCCTCGTTACATTGCAAGCCGGCGGAAGAGCATCGATCCGCAGCACGCCACGCCGAGCGATCAGATTCGTCCCGGCGATCTCTCGGCCTACGAAAGCACGGAAACCACTCACTACAACATAGTGGATCGTGAGGGTAACGCTGTCGCAGTCACCTATACGTTGAATGGCGGATACGGTAGCGGCGTGACTGTGCCCGGCCTTGGATTTCTTTTGAACAACGAGATGGACGATTTCGCCGCGAAACCGGGCGAAGAGAATCTGTTCCACCTGATCCAAGGTGAGGCCAATGCGATTCAACCTGGGAAGCGCCCGCTGTCATCCATGACGCCGACGATTCTCGCGCGGGACGGAAAATTCTTCATGGCAGTCGGCGCGCCGGGCGGATCGCGCATCATCAACGGCGTCCTGCAAGTGATCCTCAACGTCGTGGATTTTCACATGAACGCGCAGGACGCGGTGGACTGGCCGCGCTTTCATCATCAATGGATGCCCGACCAGTTGTATCTGGAGAAGGGAATCTCGCCGGATACCGTCGCGATCCTGAGCGCCATGGGACACAAGATCGCGCCCTATGAAAACACGAATCCCGTAGTGGCGCGCGTGGAAGCGATTCTGAATGACGGCAGCTGGCTGCAAGGCGCGGCCGACGGGCGTGGCAACGCGAAAGCGGAAGGGTACTGAATAGCCGAATGGAGCACGTCCTATCGACTCATCTGTTCGTGAACCATCGATTGACCACGGTTTGGTTAGACAAGATCCGACAGGCGGGCGTGCCGGCAGTCGAGATATTTTGCGCACGGCAGCATTTGGATTATCGGGATAAAGCGCAGATCAATGAACTGGGCCACTGGTTTCGCGATTCCGAGCTCGAGCTGCATTCGCTGCATGCCCCGATGTACAGCGACGATGTTTGGGGCCGGTCCGGTCCGCATTCTTACATCAACATCACCGAACCTGTAAAGTCCAAGCGGCTGACGATGCTCGATGAAATCAAGCGCGCCTTGGACATCGCAGACACGATCCCGTTCAAATACCTGGTCCAGCATATCGGGGTGTCCGAGGAAGAGTACGACGAGCGGAAGGTTGACGCCGCATTTACGGCGCTCGAGGAATTGAACCTGTTCGCTCGGGAACGCGGCGTCGAAATACTGCTCGAAAATATCCCCAATCAACTTTCGAGCGCTGAGCGCCTGGTACATTTCCTCCAACAGACGCACTTGAAGATGAATTTCTGTCTGGATGTGGGGCATGCCAATTTGAACGAAGGTATCCCGGCCGCCTTCACGATCATGAAGAGCCGCATACGGTCCACCCACCTGCACGATAACGACGGCCGAGGCGACCTGCACCTCTGGCCATTCCACAGCGACACCGGCAACGTGGACTGGAGGGAGACCATGCGGCTGTTACGCTCGCAACCGGAACAATATCCACTGCTGCTTGAATTGCGGGAGTTTCCCGAGCATCCCTTGCCGCAGTCCCTCGAGACAGTGAAAGAGATTTTCGAAAAGCTCGAGACCATCTGATGGCTTATCCCCGGATCAAAATCGAAGACGCCGGCAAACATGACGGCCAGCACGTGGAGATTGCCGGCTGGCTGTACAACTTGCGAAAGAGCGGCAAGATCGTGTTCCCTTTGATGCGTGATGGCTCGGGCATTATGCAGTGCATCGCGGTGAAGGCCAACATCGACGAAGCGCTCTTTGAGACACTCAAGAACCTGACTCAGGAGTCTTCCGTGATTCTGCGCGGCAAGGTTCGCGCCGAGCAGCGAGCACCCGGCGGTTACGAACTGGATGTCGAAGCCGCCGAGGTGCTGCAACGGGTTCCGGAATCCGAGCCCTACCCGATCACGCCAAAGGAGCACGGCACCGATTTCCTGATGGATCACCGTCACTTGTGGTTACGCAGCAAGCGCCAGCACTCGGTGATTCGCGTCAGGCACGCAGTGATCAAGGCCGTGCGCGACTACTTCGATTCCCACGGCTTCACGCTGGTCGACACGCCGATTTTCACGCCGGCCGCGTGCGAGGGCACCACCACATTGTTCGAGGTGAACTATTTCGACGATGAAAAAGTTTACCTTACGCAATCCGGTCAGCTTTACAACGAAGCCGATGCGATGGCGTTCGGAAAGGTCTATTGCTTCGGCCCGACGTTCCGTGCTGAGCGGTCGAAGACGCGCCGTCATCTGACCGAATTCTGGATGGTGGAACCCGAGATGGCCTACGCCACGCTCGAAGACGTGAAGCAGGTGGCTGAAGAGCTGATCGTCTTCGTTGTCGGGCGCGTGCTGGAGAACCGGCGCCAGGACCTGGAAGCGCTGGAGCGCGACATCAGCAAGCTCGAAACGGTGAAGGCGCCGTTCCCGCGCATGACCTATGACGACGCGGTTCTGCTCTTGCAGAAAAAGGGCAGCGAGATTCAGTGGGGGGGCGATTTTGGCGGCCCCGATGAAACCATGATCACCCAGGATCTCGACCGTCCGCTCATGGTGGACCGCTATCCGACGCAAGTGAAGGCCTTCTATTTCGAGCCCGATCCAAATCGGCCGGAGTTGGCTCTGGGCGTCGACGTGATCGCGCCGGAAGGATACGGAGAGATCATCGGCGGCGGTCAGCGCATCCACGATCTGAATCTTCTTCTGAAGCGTCTTGAGGAGCACAACCTGCCGCGCGAGGCGTTCAACTGGTATCTCGATTTGCGCAAGTACGGAACGGTTCCGCATGGCGGCTTCGGTATGGGGATCGAGCGCTTCGTCGCCTGGATGTGCGGCTTGGAACACATTCGCGAAACAATCGCGTTCCCTCGCATGCTCTATCGGACGCGGCCATGACATGGAATCACCCCAGGCAGGAATGCCTGTGCCACATATAGCCATGGCCCATTCGCACATCGCGATCATCGGAGTGCCGCTCGATCTCGGCGCGGGCCGGCGCGGCGTCGACATGGGCCCCTCCGCTGTTCGTGTTGCGAGTTTGAACGCGCGTCTCATGGAATTGGGTTACGAAGTGGACGACCTTGGAAACGTTCCGGTGGCCCAGCCGGAAACTCATCCGGAAGGCCATCCCAAGGCGAAATATCTTCCCCAAATCACCGAGACCTGTAAGCACTTAGCCGAGCTCGTAGAAAGGCAAATGGACGAGGGCAAGCGTCCACTGATACTCGGCGGCGACCATTCGCTCGCGGTCGGCACGCTCGCCGGCGTCTCCAAGCACTTTCGCGGCCGCGACGAAAAGCTCGGAATGATCTGGATTGATGCGCACACCGACATGAATACGCCCGCCACGAGCCCGAGCGGCAATGTCCACGGGATGCCGCTGGCGTGCTGCATCGGCTTGGGTCCCGACGAGTTGACCGGCATCTTCGGCTATTCACCCAAGGTTGCTCCGGAGCATGTCGCCTTGGTTGGCATACGATCGGTGGACGATCGCGAACGCGACAATGTTCAGCGCTCCGGTGTTCATGCCTTCACGATGCGCGATATAGACGAGCGCGGCATGCGGTCGGTCATCGAGGAAGCCATCCGCATTGCAAGCGCGGGCACCGCCGGGTTTCACGTGTCTCTGGACATGGACGCCGTCGATCCGAGAGAAGCGCCCGGCGTCGGAACCCCTGTGCGCGGAGGAATCACGTACCGCGAGGCGCATCTCGCCATGGAAACCATGGGTGACACCGGCCGTATGACGTCCCTGGAGGTAGTCGAAGTGAATCCGGTGATCGACGAAGCGAACCGGACTGCGATTCTGGCCGTCGAATTAGTGATGTCGGCCATGGGAAAGAGGATTCTGTAACGGTGATCAAGAAGCGGGTGGCTGTGATTTATGGCGGCCGAAGCGGTGAGCACGAAGTTTCTTTGCGCTCCGCGAAATCCATCATCGATGCGATGGATCCGGAGAGGTACAAGGTCTTGCACTACCTGATTTCGAAGGAAGGCAAGTGGAGCCCTCGGCCGATCGTTCCGGAGCCGAAGTCGAACCCCGAGATCGATGTCGTCTTCCCAGCCCTGCACGGCACGTTCGGTGAAGACGGGACCATACAGGGCCTGCTGGAACTGGCGGAGCTGCCCTATGTAGGGGCCGGCGTGCTGGCATCTTCCGCATCGATGGACAAGGAGGTCATGAAGCGGCTGGCGAAGGAGCGCGGCCTTCCGGTGGTCGACTATCTGGTCTCATCAAGCACCGATCTGGCCAGGCTCGAAGCGGTTTGTTCCAAGTTCGATTTTCCGGTCTTCGTAAAACCGGCGAATCTCGGGTCGTCGGTGGGCATTTCCAAAGCGCACAACTGCGAGGAACTGCGATCGGCGCTGAAATTGGCGGGCTCGTACGATCGAAAGGTGATTGTTGAGCGCGCCATTAAAGGCCGTGAGTTCGAGTGTTCGGTCCTTGGAAACGAAAATCCAATCGCTTCCATTCCATGCGAGATTCTTCCGTCGCGCGACTTCTACGATTACGACGACAAGTATCTCCTCGAAAAAGCTGAGACCGTAATCCCCGCAAGTCTCTCGCCCGAACAGACGGCGGAGCTGCAGCGTCTCGCGGTCGAATGTTATCGCGCCGTCGAATGCGAGGGAATGGCGCGAGTCGATTTTCTGCTCGAAAACGCTACGGACACGCTCTACATCAATGAGATCAACACTATTCCCGGCTTCACATCCATCAGTATGTACCCTAAGATGTGGGAGTATTCCGGACTTCCCATGCCGAAGCTGATCGACCGGCTGATCGAGCTGGCGATCGAACGGCATGAGGCCAAGAAGCGACTGCGTTACTCGAAGTAGATGATCGCCCCGCTGCTCTTTTTATTCGCGCCACCTCCACCGGACGAGCTCGACGGCCTTCTGAAGCGCTTTACGGAGGTGCTGGCCATCGTCGAGAATCAGGCGGCTGATCCAGTGAATACCGAGCAGGCGATGTACGGCGGCGCGATCCCGGGCATGCTGCGCCGGCTCGATCCTCACTCCATCTTCTTCGACCCGCAACAGAACGAACAGCTAAAGGAAATGGAGCGCTCCGAACGGAAGGGATTCGGGACAGTAGTCTCGGTCCTGCCGGGACGAGTGATAGTCCTCCAGGCGCTTCCAGGAACTCCATCCGCTAAGGCGGGGCTGCAGCCCGGCGATGAGATCGTAGCCGTGAACAACATAGCGCTCGCACGGCTCGATTTCGATCAGATCGTCGGCTATTTGAGCGAGGCCCGGCAGCATCAGGCTCAACTCATCGTGCGGCGTCCAGGCAACGCGCGGCCTCTCGAATTTGTGCTGGACCCTGCGCTGGTGGATTCGCCGAGCATCGATCGGACGTTTCTTCTGAAGCCCGGCTTGGGCTACATACGCGCGAACGGATTCGACCCTCAGACGGCGAAGCAGATGAAGGAAGCCATCGAGCGGTTAGGCGGTGAGAAGTTGAAGGGGCTGGTTCTCGACTTGCGCGATAATCCTGGCGGCGTGGTGCAGACGGCTCTCGAAGCGGTGTCTTACTTCTTGAAACCCGGCCAGCGCGTCCTGAGCGTCAAGGGCCGTAGCCTCGAAGGCCAGGAAGTGGACACTCCCAAGACTGCCGCTCCTTACACGTTCGCTATGGTCGTGCTCGTCAATGAGAAGACCGCCAGCGCAGCCGAGATCGTCGCGGGAGCTTTGCAGGATCACGATCGAGCGGTGATCATCGGGCAGCCGAGCTTCGGCAAAGGGCTGGTGCAGAACGTGTTCCCGTTGTCGAGTAATACTGCTCTGGCGCTTACGACGGCGTTCTATTACACGCCCAGCGGCCGGTCGATTCAAAAGCCACTGGCGAGCGGCCAGCTCGCACCGGAAAAACAGAAGCAACAATTCCGGACCGATTCAGGCCGCACCGTGATCGGCGGCGGGGGCATTCAGCCCGATGTCTTGATCGCGCCCGAGCCGATGACCCAGTTGCGAATCGCGCTGGATGCCAGCGGCATCATAACGTCCTTCGCCACCGATTTTATCTCGAAGAACAAAGTGACTGAGGTGTTTGAAGCGACGCCCGCAGTCCTGGAGGATTTCCAGGTCTACGCGGGCGAGCGCAATATTCAGCCTCCCGTCGGCGAGTGGGTGCGGGAGCGATCCTGGTTGCTGAATCGTTTGAAGCAGGAGATATTCAATCAGGCGCTCGGTGTCGCGAAGGGCGATGAAGTGGAAGCTCAGCGCGATCCTGCGATCCGCGCCGCCTTAGACAAACTCAACCAATAAAAACCGGTAAAAACCGGGGACAGTACACTCAATCACCAATTTCGCGGAGAGTTCCACCGCCGCCGATCCACTTCTTTCGCGAATGGCAAGGATCGCACGAGTCGTCGCCGAAGGCATCCCCCACCACGTCACGCAGCGCGGGAATGGCCGCCAAGCCGTCTTCTTCGACGCCCAGGATCACGCTGTCTACATGAAGCTGCTCCGCGAATACACCGATGAATACGGCGTCCGCATTTGGGCCTGGTGCCTGATGAGCAACCACGTTCATCTGCTCGCTGTCCCCGACCTGAGCCACTCGCTGGCGCGCGCTTTGGGCCGTACTCACAGTGAATACGCGCGCTATCGGAACGCTCGAGCGGCAAGCTGCGGTCATCTTTGGCAGGCTCGCTACTACTCCTGCCCGATCGATGGCCCCGGCGTTTGGCGAGTGATGGCGTACATCGAAAGGAACCCCGTGCGCGCTGGGTTAGTTGAGTCTGCTGAGGACTATCCCTGGTCGAGTGCGCGCCTCCAGACGGCGGACGGCAACGACGAATTCCCGGAAATGACCGCATGGCGCGAGAATTATGACGCCGCAACTTGGCGAGAAACACTGCATCTCGGGGTTGACGAACAGGCCATGCAGGAGCGCCTGCGGTTCGCTACTCGTACTGGTCGGCCCTTTGGCTCAGAGGAGTTCTTGGATGAAATCGAGCGCTACACCAGTCGTGTGCTTCGGCCGGGTCAGCCAGGAAGACCGGCGAAAGCACGACAACCGGAGCAATCACGCCTTGAAATCGGGGTTTGAGTGTACTGTCCCCGGTTTTCTCTTTAGCGCGTGCATGATCAGCGGAAGCACCGAAATGAAAATGACAAGCAGCACGAACTTTTCAAAATGCCTGCGTACGATCGGGATCCCGCCCAGCATATAACCCAGGATCGTCATCGAAAACACCCAGCCAATTCCGCCGAAAATATCGAATGACAAAAACCGGACATAGCGCATGTTCGCTACTCCGGCGACGAATGGCGCAAATGTCCGGATAATAGGCACGAACTTCGCGTAGATGATGGTTTTGCCGCCGTGCTTCTCGTAGAACGCCTTGGTCCGCTGCAAATGCTCCTGCTTGAAGAAGCGAGAATCCGGCCGATTGAAAACCGCGGGACCGATGCGGCGGCCCAGCAGATAGCCGCTCCAATCACCCAGCATCGACGCGCACGTCAGCAATGTCATGATCACGACCAGGTTCAATTCTCCCGCGCCGGCCACTACCCCGATGGTGAAAAGGAGCGAATCACCGGGCAGAACGAATCCCACGAGCAGGCCGGTTTCCGCGAAGACGATGCCGCTCAGCATGGCGTACCCCAACCAGCCTGACATCGCGGTCGACAGTAAGTGGATCAGGCGCTCTGGATTGGTGAGCGTCCGCAAAAAATCCAGGAAAGGACCGATCATCCTGGATCGCGCTAGCTTCGGTACCGCGCGATCAGCCGATTAATCACGTCTGTGTGCTTTTTCACCTTGCCCTGCTGAATCAGATTACTGATAATGCTATCCCGCAGCAGGACCTGCCGCTCCGATGTCTTCTTGCCCTTGAGTGCGAGCACGATCGC
>JACXTT010003052.1_pt1 | contig 26206 bp, 27 predicted proteins | sample 9270951 | NCBI WGS metagenome assembly JACXTT01 (sample SAMN15532306, study PRJNA645909) | rock metagenome | isolation source: weathered quartz diorite | place: Puerto Rico | collected 2017-06-21
CCCCCTTCCTTGGGAATCGCCTCGATTTGCGATTCGCTGAACCGGCTCTTCCTCATCGGACTTCCCTCCAGCCTCAAATCCTGCCAGAAAAGTCCAGTTATGGCTGTCTACGAAGAGGGGAAGCTTACGCAACCGAGTGGAACGCCGTGCCAAACAGGATCGAGGTCAAAATTCAGGTCGTCGAGGCAGAGACTGACACTCTGGTTGATGGTGTTGTCGTCACGGGCAAGAGCAGCACTGCGAGCTGGGGCGGTGAGCATCCCCAAGACTTATTGCCAAAGCCGTTCGAGGAATTCGTCTCCAGCCTGTACCAGACAAATAGACCCTAGAGGGCGTAGTGTCCGAAGCAGACAGATATGAATCGCGATTCAAGACGAACAATTCCGATTCCTCAGCAAGTCGAGGTGTTGTTTCGCGACGGCTGGCTTTGTTCACTGTGTCATCGTCCAACGATCTTTCCGCCGGCCCTGAGGCTCGCGGGGGAACTGGTCCACAGTCAAGGTTACGAGCTTCCTATCGCCTACCACCATCCCCGCTGGCGACGCGACAGCGCCCCGCTGCTCGATCACCTCGGTTGCGTCATAGATCATGTTGTCGCGCATTCCAAGGGTGGCAGCCACGCCATGGAAAACTTCGCCGTCGCTTGCAACAAATGCAACGTCCGCAAGAGCGCTGCCGAAATATCGAACTACCTAGCAGACCATCCTCCTCGCGCGGTGAAGGGAAAGTATGGCGAGCCGACACACTGGGACGGTCTGGCATCCCTGTTCATCGTCCTAGCGCGGCAAGCACCCGCAACCTTGACCTCCAACGAGCGTCTCTGGCTTAGTGCTCTTGAGGCTTATATCCGTAGAGCCAAACAGCCTCGCTGACCGACCTGAGCGTAGCAACAGTCCATGCTCTGAAAGCAGAGCTACCTGACACGGCGCCGACGTCGAGGATTCAGCATCGTCATTGGGACCTGCTCTTTCCAAGTATGTAGCCAGACAGCCCACCGAGTAAGGCCGAAAGCTCTTTACCTTCCAGGATTCCTATGATTCCAAATAGAATGACGGAGATAACTATGGCAAACATCGTTATGAACTGAATTCCAGATTCATTGGAGAAAATCGTCTTCTTAATATCCTCATTGGACCACGCGACTGCAAAGAATCCAAGAATTACGATGGCGACCAAGATTGCGAACGCGATGCTCATTTTGAGCTTGAATGAGTTTGTCGCGTCGCTCGCAATAAAGAGCTGATTTACCATATCATCTATCTGGCCCAGAAGTCGCCGATATGACAACTGCGCCTGCAACAACTGCTCTCGTTGAGTGGTTAGCCCTGAGAGCTCATCAGTCGCTGCCTTCATTGCATTCTCATCGTCCTGTTTCTTCTTTTCATCGTCTTTGCGACGCTGGTCGTAGCTCTCTATGTGATCTTGTAGCTGCGCCACGGAAGATTTCCACCGCACAGATTCCATATCCAGCCGCTCTAGTTCCTCGTTGGACGGTGATCTTCGAGCCTTTTCCTTCGCTACTGCCTTTTGAGCCGTAGCAAGCCCTTGCTTCGCGCGGTCCAACTCCGCCTGCAAGGTAGATTTGGGAATCTCCACTCGTGCAACGTAGCCTCGCTCCTCGATGCTGGTCTTGGTCGCTTGCACGAGATCAGTCCTAGCTGCCACTTTAATCAAGTCTGAGGAGGCCTCGTCTATGGCGTCCAGAGTGATTTTGCGCTGATTGCGAAGAAACTCGAATCGATCCGCGGATGTGGTTGGGAGGTTGGCGCGGATTTGTTCGATTGTTAGGGGTGTGATGGTCTTGCTGGGACTGACGACTGTCGGTTTTTGTGACGCGGTTGGTGCATTTTCTTTCGGTTGCACAGCAGATTTCGTTTCCTGAGCGTGCAGCGCCCCTGAAACGAACACACACCAAATGGCTAAGCAGAGACGGTTGTAATCCATATTTCCTCCCAGATAGCTAGTCATTGTCGATGAGGACTGCGAAGTCAAGTGACGCAGCAGCAACACCCATTATTTGGTAAGAAAGGCCACGCTATTAGCGAGTTTCAGTCGCAGGGCATATCGACCGGGGTCAGGCCCGGGTCTCGTCGAGGCTCGTTGCGTTCTCGGACCCTAGCCTTCCAAGCGAATTTTCCCGAAAAATATGGACGCAGGTTAGCGTCGCCGCATAGGGGGTGTTTGGGGGGGCCTACCAACCCGGGCCTCGGTAAAAAAGCAATCTATTTCTGAGCGCGTCTCTGTACGCTCAGGAATTAGGACGGTGCAGTCCGGCTTCCCGAGTGATGGCTCAGTGGGGGTAGCCATGGGGGTATTGGCATAGTTCAAGCCATCCTTCACCCTTACATGTCAAAGCCTTGTCGTTCCTCTTCGATTCCGGGCGGGGACTTAGTTTAGATCGGATAATGCAGCGCCATATCGACGATCTGCCTTCCCACCATATCGCGGCCGAAGAGCGCCGGTAACCACGCGCAGTGCAACAGCTCCTGAGCAGCGCTGATTGCAAGACCTTTGTGAAAGCGTCATACGTCTGTGGCAGGGCGTTTGCTACTACAACGCAAACTCACCACAAAGGAACACCTATGCGCATCGCCGTCCTGGAAGACGACATATCTCAGATGGAGCTGATCGGTCGGTGGCTGCAAATGGCCGGTCATCGTTCCCACACGTTCGAGCGCGGGGAAGAGCTGCTGCGAGCTCTCGAGAAGGAGACCTTCGACGCGCTGCTGCTGGACTGGAATATTCCCGACATAACCGGGCTCCAGGTGCTCCAGCGCATTCGCCAGAAAGCGGGATCGCGCATTCCTGTTTTATTCATCACGGCGCGCGGCGATGAGGCGGACGTAGTCTTGGCCTTGCGTCAAGGCGCGGATGGCTATCTGGTGAAGCCATTACGTCGATTGGAGCTTTTGGCCCGGGTCGAAGCAGTGACAAGGCGCAATGTTGCCGAGAGTTCGCAGGGACAGGACCTGCAGGTTGGCGCATACCGAGTGGATGCCGAGGCTAGAAGGCTGCTACGAAACAACCAGCCGCTCGAGCTCACGGCCAAGGACTTCGATCTGGCTGTCTTCTTCCTGCGCAACGTGGGCAGATTGCTGTCTCGAGGGCACCTGCGGGAAAGCGTGTGGAATGCAACAGCTGCGGTGAGTTCGCGCACCTTGGATACTCATGTGAGCCGCATCCGCAATAAACTACTCTTGGTGCCGGAACACGGCTGGCGATTGATAGCGGTATACGGATATGGCTATCGCTTGGAGCAACTCGCTGAGGGTACCGCTTTGCGTGCCCCGCAAGTTTCGCCGGCCGCGAAAGAGCGAACGTTGCCCGCGCCTAAAGACCTGGTCGGCGAAGAGAGGTAAAGGTCCAAGCCGCTCCTTTGTTCGCAGGTCCGGGTTACCGCCCGGGGCTGCGGGGGTTTCGGCAAAAGGAGCACTGCGCTTCTTTCAACCCTACGAAAGCCGTTCTACCAGCTTCGCGTAGTACTGCGCCTCCACCCGAAGGTTTCCGCCGCTGCGCTGCGACGCGGACAGCTTCGTGTTCAACAGGTGCAGCTTGCGCAGCGCCCTCGAGCGCTCGGGGCCCGCCTCCATTCCCTGTATCAGCTGCTCCAGGTCGCGGATCTCTTTCTGCGCCTCGAGCCACGGCGGGACAAGGCCGGTGTTCTTGAGAATTCGGTAGGCGATACCCAGATCCTCCGGCACGAGCGGATCGCCTGTGAGGTCGAGCGGCCGACCCTGTCCGGGCAGATCCGCGAACTCGCCGCGTTCGACGGCTTCACGGATCTTCTGCTCAGCCAGGGCCTCGAGCCAGAGCACGGGAACGAGCAGGTTACTGTTTGCCTGCGACGGCCGCCTGGAACCCCGAATCTTTCAGCAGATGGCCGGTTGCCACGCTCAGAGCGTCGCTGAGCGATTGGTAGTAGTTTTCGGCGCTATAAGAGTGCCCGACCCGGCTCGACTCTCCGTCGGTGGTTCCGTCCCAAAGCGTTTTTCCGCCGGGATTGGTTGCGGTGATGTGCAGACTCACGTTGCCTACGTACTGGTCCGTTTCGGTCACAAAAAACTGCTTGATCTCGCCCTTGATGATCGCACTCTCGCCGCTGTCCACCACTGTGAGGCCGGCACCGGTGAGCAGCGCTTTGAACTGATCGGTGACAAACGCTGCCACGTCGTCGCTGGTCGTCACCGGCCGCGGTGGCGTCTTCTCGCGGCTCTCTCCGATCAGCTTCGGGTTCTCCCGCAGGTCTTTCATGGGGGCCACCTTGATCTTGGTCTTCAGAAAAGCTTCCGAGGCCGCACCCGCCGACGCCCGAGGATGCTTCTCCGGCATCCACACCAGCGGGACGTTCTCCAGGTTGTAGGGCGCGGAGGCGCAACCTACGAGGAATGCGACCGAGACGAGCAAGCGCTTGCGCATAACGTAATCTCCCAGAAGTCCAGTTGGCCGAACGCGGTGCAATGCCCTTCGCGACACGCGCGACTTCCCTATAATACCGGGCGATGGCGCGCGCTGCCGCCAGGGTACGAGCCCGACGCGGGACGCGCCATTCCGAAACGAGGTGATCTGAGCATGGCCGGTGACATGTCCGAGCCGCGTACGCTGCCGCAATCCTGCGACGTCTTTGTCCTCGGTGGCGGGCCTGCGGGCTCTACCGCCGCCGCGTTGCTTGCCGAGCGAGGCCACGACGTCGTGATCGTCGAGAAGGAGCGCCATCCGCGCTTTCACATCGGTGAGTCGCTCCTGCCCTTGAATCTGCCGCTGATCGAAAAGCTTGGCCTCAAGGAGCAGATCCGGGCGATTGGCATCACGAAATACGGCGCCGAGCTCGTTTCCCCTCAACACCCCGCGCCGGTGACTCTGGACTTTCGCTTCGCCTGGGACAAGTCCCATCCCTCCGCCTTTCAGGTGCGTCGATCCCTGTTCGACCAGATCCTGTTCGACAATTGCGTCGAAAAAGGCGCCCGCGCATTTCAGGAATGCCGTGTGACAGGCGTTGAGATCGGCCAGGACGGCGTTCGCGTGCGTGCACGCGACCAGACTGGCACGCCGCGCGAATGGCAGGCGAAGTTCTTCGTGGACGCATCCGGGCGGGACACGTTTCTCGCCAATCAGCTCGGGATCAAGCGCCGCAACCCCAAGCACAACAGCGCCGCGTTGTTCGGCCACTTCTCGGGCGCGAAACGGCTGCCGGGGCGCGAAGAAGGCAACATCAGCATCTTTTGGTTCGAGCACGGCTGGTTCTGGTTCATTCCGCTGCGCGACGGGATCACCAGCGTGGGCGCGGTGTGCTGGCCGCAGTACCTGAAGTCGCGTCGAACCGATCCGACCAAATTCTTCCTGGAAACGATCTCTGCGTGTCCGGCGCTTGCGGACCGGCTGCGCGATGCGCAGCTCGTCAATCCAGCCACCGCCACGGGCAACTATTCGTATCAGGCGCAGCGGATGTTCGGCAACCGCTACGTCATCCTCGGCGACGCCTTCGCGTTCGTCGATCCCGTGTTCTCGTCGGGGGTGCTCTTGGCCATGAACAGCGCCTTTCTCGGAGCGGAAGCGGTTGACGTCTGGCTGCGCAACCCGCAGCAGGCGCAGCCCCTGATGAAGCAGTTCGACCGCAGCGTCCGCCACGGCATCCGCAACTTCTCCTGGTTCATTTATCGCATGACCAACCCGGCGATCCGCGAGCTGTTCATGCATCCTGCGAACCCGTGGCGCATGCAGGAGGCGGTGCTCAGCCTGCTGGCCGGCGACTTGTTCGGCGCCACGCCCATCTACTGGAGCCTGCGCTCGTTCAAGGCGTTGTACTACGTCGCCAGCCTGCTCCTCCTGCGGCGCAGCCTGGGCGCCTGGTGGCGGCGGCGGCGTGCACTGAAGTCGGCAACGGCGGACGCGCCGGCGGAAGCTCGGTCCTGAGCGCGGGCACGCCCGGGCAGGCCAAGGCTGGGGAAGTGCTGCGGCGCGTGACTGCGCGATTGCTTCGCGCTTGCGGTCTGGCAACCGCGTGGGCGCTGTGTGCCGCGTGCACACAGCCGGCGCTCAAGCCTGCGGACCTGGGGCCGCCGGTGACAACACCGGTGCGTTTCCTGTTGACGTACGACGACGGTCCCAGCACCTGGGAACCTTACAACCCCACCCGTGCGGTACTCGACCAGCTGCAACACAACACGGTGCAACCCGACGTCAAGGCGATATTCTTCGTCCAGACCCGTGATCCGCGGGCGGGCGGTGGCGCGGCGGGGCAAGCGTTGCTCCGGCGCATTCACGGCGAGGGGCATGTGCTCGCGCTGCACAGCGGCTCGGCGCGAGGCCATGTCAGCCACACGCGCCTGTCGTCTGCGGAATTGGAGCGGTCGCTGCGCGACGGGATTGCGGACATCGAAGCCGTCAGCGGCGAAGCGCCCACGCTCGTGCGGCCGCCTTTCTGGCGTTTCGACGAGCGCACGCTGACGGCCTACCAGGTTCGCGGGCTGCTCATGTTGCTCACCGACATCAACGCGCGAGACGGCAAGATCTACGGATGGAACATCAGCCTGCGGCGGCGCAGCCACTTCGCAGCCGGCCTGGCTCGCGTCAGGCGCGCGATCCAGGACGGTCGGCTGCAAACAATCGACGGCGTGATCCCGGTAATCGTCACCTTCCACGATACCAACACCTTCACCGCCAGCCACACGCAGGAGTACCTTGAGATCTTGGTGGCCAAGGCGCAGGAGGTCGGTTTGCCTGTGGCCAGCCTGCCTTTCTACAATGACGGTGAGCAGATCCAACGGGTGGCCGGCTTGCGCGCCGAGGCGGGGGTCTATGCCGGTCCGCCATGACGCGCGATCGATATCGGCCGGCCTGGTACGAGACTTGGGAGAGGGTGTGACCATAAAACACGCGGGCTGCGCCGCGTACGAGTACTTCTGGCACTACTTCGGCTTTCTGTACTTCGGCGCCGTCGGCGCGCTGTACGGCCTTGTCGCCGGGGTGCTGCACCTGGTGCTGCCGCCACGGCTGCACGCCCCGCTGGGCAGGCGATCGATCGGCTTCCTGTTCCGCGGCTTCCTGACGATGATGCAGGCCAGCGGGGTGATGAAACTGGATCTGTCGGCGCTCGACGCGCTGCGCGGTCAACCCGGGCTTGTCATCGCACCCAATCATCCTTGCCTGCTGGATGCGGTGTTCGTCATCGCGCACGTCCCGGAGGTCAGCTGCATCATGAAGGCAGAGATCTGGGACAACGTCGTGCTGGGGGGCGGCGCGCGCCTGGCCGGGTACATTCGCAACGATTCGGTCAACAGCATGGTGCGCGCGTCTGCGAACGAGCTGCGCGAAGGCTGGCCTTTGCTGGTATTCCCTGAGGGAACCCGCACCCGCGCCGGCGCGGTGAACGAGTTCAAGGGCGGCTTCGCGCTGATCGCAAAGATCGCGCGCGCACCGATTCAGACCGTGTTCATCGAGGCCGACAGTCCCTTTCTCGGCAAAGGCTGGCCTCTGCTCAAAAAGCCTCGCTTCCCGCTGGTCTATCGGGCACGCCTCGGCAAACGTTTCACCGTCGAAGGCGATCTGAAAGCGTTCATGCGCCAGCTGGAGGCCTACTACAGAGATGAGCTAGCCGGCCAACGGGCTGATGATCCCTCCACCGCGCTGCACCCGGCCAGCTCGCCCCGACCTGGCCCGGCCGCGTGAGCCTCCCGACCAAACTCATCCCTGCCAGCGCGCGGCCCGCTCATCTGCCAGGCATACAAGAGGTATCGAGCACGCATCTCGTCCTCATCCCCAGCTACAACACGGGCCCAAAGGTCCTCGAGACGGTGCGCGACGCGCGCGCATGTTGGAATCCGGTCTGGGTGGTCGTGGACGGCAGCACCGACGGAAGCGCTGAGCCGCTGTGCGAGACGGCAGGCCGGGACACGGGCTTGCGCGTGTTCGTCCTCCCGCGCAATCAGGGCAAGGGCGCAGCCGTCCTGCATGGGCTGCGCGCCGCAGCCAGGCTGGGCTACACCCACGCGCTGACCATGGACGCGGACGGGCAACATCCCGCCAACCGCATCCGTGAGTTTATTTCCGCATCCGAAAGCGCTCCGCTGGCATTGATCCTGGGGAAGCCGGTCTTCGACGCCAGCGCTCCGCGGGTGCGCGTGATCGGGAGGCGGGTATCCAACGGCTGGGCCAACCTGGAGACGCTTTGGGCAGGGATCGGGGATTCGCTGTGTGGATTTCGTGTCTATCCGATTCAGCCGTTGCTCGCGGTGATGGAGCCGCGGCATTGGATGCGGCGTTTCGATTTCGACGTCGAAGCGGTGGTGCGACTGGTGTGGCGCGGGCTCAAGCCGATCAATCTACCGGCGCCGGTGCGCTATTTCCGCCCCGAGGAGGGCGGCGTATCGCATTTCAACTACTTGCGCGACAACCTGCTGCTCTCCTGGATGCACGCGCGGCTGTTCGTCGAATTCCTGTTTCGCCTGCCCGGGCTTGCGTGGCGCCGGTCGCGGTGCCGGCGTCCGGTCTGACCCGAAGCGCGGCGCAACCCGGTAAGAACATCGCCCTAGGGGCGTACCCTGGCGGCCAGAATCGCGGCAAACAACAGGCTGAGGAATGCGCCCAGCGACACCGTCATGCCGATAGCGCTGAGCACGGGCGCTCGGGCCAGCGACAGCAGCCCGAAGCCGATCACCGTGGACGCGTTGCACAGCGCGAGCGACACGAGGGTGCGCTGAGGATCGTTGCGGCCAAACGTCTCGCGCTCGAAGAAGAGCGTGTAGGTGGATCCCACGCCGACAACGAGGAGCAACCCCACCAGGTGAAAGATGCTCAGGTGGCGTCCAACCAGGCTGAGCAGTGCACAGGTCACCACGACCGCCCCCGCCAGCGGCAGCAACACTTCCGCCGCGCGGCGCACCGAGCGCAAGCTCACGAGTAGCAGCAGCGCAATCGCGCCTGCACCAATGAGAGCGAAGCGCAAGGCTTGACCTCGGTAGCTGTGGTAGAGCGCATCCGCCTCTGCTTTCAGGTCCAGGAGATCGACAGCGTTGGCGCGGTGCACGGTGCCGGATACGGTATCCGGGTCGTGCACACCGCGCAGCGGCAGCATCGCCGTCCAGCCGCCGGTACGGGCGGAGAGCAGCCACTCCAGCCGCAGCCCGAGCCCGGTGCCTTTCAAGTCGCTGGCGTTGATCAGCGGCGCCTGGCGTACGGCCGGCGCCTCCTCCAGGAAAGGCTCGAACAGCCGTGACTGGAATGGGAGTCCGTCTGCCGCCTCATCGAGTCTTTCGCGCAGAACATTCTGTTCGGGGATGGCCGCCTGACGCGCGCGCTGAGTCGCGTCACTGGGAAGGATCAGGGCGGGCGACTCGAAACCGTCGAGCGAGCCCGCCTGCCGCAGCCGTTCGAGCTCGGCGCCCATCGCCTCGGCCGCCTCCAGTGCCGCCTGCTCGGTCGCGGCCGCAGCGATCGCCAGGTACCGCACGTCAGGTGCGCCGAGCTCACGCCGCATCGCCTCGTCCAGCCGTTTGTCGCTCTCGGCGACCGGGCTCAAGCTCTCCAGCCGGTCGTCCCACAAGTTGCCGCTGCGAGACACGAGCCACACAGCAGAGAGCACGAACAGTATCAGAAGCGGAATGCGCAGCAGCCGCGCATTGCGGCCCACCCAGGCAAGCGCAGACCCCAGGCCGGTGGCAGGCCGGACACCAAAGTGTTCCGGCACCAATTCGGGCAGCACGAAGCGCGTGACCGCGTAGGCCACGATCAGACCCGCGATGGAGAACAGTCCGAGCTGAGCCAGGCCGGCGAAATCCGAAAACATCAATGCGCTGAAGCCCGCGATCGAGGTCAGCACCCCCAAGGTGAGCGTGGGCCAAACGCGCGCCAGATTGCGCCTTGGGGCGCTGCCCGGCGCGCTGTTGGTGAACAGATAGATCGCGTAATCCACGCCTTCGCCCAGCAAAGTGGCGCCGAAGCCCAGCGTCACGCCGTGCACCGATCCAAAAGCCAGGCTGACCGCCGCCACACCGGCGGTCGCACCGCTCGCCACCGGCAGCAGCGTGAGCAGCAGAGCGCGCGGCGAGCGATAGACCAGTAGCAGCAGAACCGACACCAGCAGCAGTGCCAGCATCGAGATCCGCGCTACATCCTGCTTCATGCTCGCGCGCGCGCTTACCGCGAACACGCCTGGACCCGTGATCCGCAATACGACCTGTCTCGCGTTCTGTTCGCCGGCCGCTGCGTCGAGAGCGGACCGGATGCGCGCCAGCACGCGCTCCTGACCGTCGATGTCGAATCCCGCCGCGCGCGTTTGCACGAGGAGCAGCGCGCGGGCACCGTCGGGGCTGAACCAGACGCCGTAGATCTTATGCGGGCCGGCTTCGGGCTCGAGCAGTTCGAGCAGGCGCAGGAATTCCCCGGTCGGGTCTGCGGGCAACAGCCGGCTCACCGGCGTGCTCAGCAGAGAAGCGAGCAGTGCCAGGTCGTTCTCGAGCGCTTCGCGCAGTCCGGCGACAGTGAAGCGCTCGGGTGTCACGCCCGGGCTCAACAAATAGCGATGACGCAGCAAGAACTCGCCATCCGCCGTCAGGCGCGACTGCGATCCGTTGTTGACATAGGCAACGTCCGGCTCGCGTGCAAGGCGATCGGCGAGCGCTTCGCTGAGCGCGGCCAACGTTGCTGTTGGCGCGCCCTCGAACCCAACTAAGATTAATCGCGAGACCACGCCCTCGCGCAGTTGGTCGACCAGGATCTTTTGTGACGCGGAAGGGGCGCGCGGGAGGAATGCGCTCAAATCTGCCGTGTAGCGGGCGTGCAGCGCGACCCACGCACAAGCGGCGACGAACGCGGCCCAGGCAGAGAGAACCGCGATGCGCCTCACGGAGCGTCCTCGAGCACAGTCATCACCGAGCGATCGCCCTGCGCCTCACGGACTTCGATCCGGCTGATCCGCCCAGCGCCGCCACCGATGAGGATGGATTCGATCAGCGCGCTCATCTTCGGATCGCTAGGCGTCAGCTCGAGCTGCCAGCGCTGCGGGTCACCCTCCAGCGTCACCCGGTAGAACCTCTGGAGCACCGCTAGATCGCCCTTGAGCGTGGAGCGAAAGCTCTCTACGAACGCCCACAGCACGGGATAGTCCTCGAGGTGCAGCGTGCGGTTCCGGCCGCGGACCTGGGTTTGGATCACGAGGCGCTCGCCCTCCACGGTCAGCGTCTCGAGCTTGGGTTCGAGCGTGCGTTTGACCAGGCGGTCCGGGGCGTCATACTCCAGCGTCCCGGTCGTCTCCAACGGGGACTTGAGCACCTTGAGATACTTGCGCTCGACGAAGCGGGCTTTCGCATGCTGCACCCGGCCCAGTTCGGACATGAGCTGTTCCACACCCCACGGCCCAGCGAAGTTCTCGTGCGCGGCGGCTTGCGGGTCCGCCGCCGCCGCGGCGGCAGGGACAAGGGCAGCGAACAACCAGGCGAGCAGGCTACTTCGGCGTGCGCGACCCGTTCCAGAAATCATAGAAGTTGAACCAGTTGTAGGGTACTTGGCAGCAATAGTGTTCGAGCCGCTGCGCGTAGAAGCGCACCGCTTGCTCGATCGCGAGCGCGCGTTCACCTCGCTCCACGCTGTGCGGTTCGAACAGTTTCTCGAAGTGCATCTCGTAGCGGTTGCCGCCCAGGTAGAGCCCCACCATCAGTACGACCGGCCGCTTGAGCATGAGGGCGAGCCGGAACGGCGCGGTGGGGAAGCCGGCAAGCTCGCCGAGAAACGGGACACGCAGTTGAGCCTCGTCGTCCAGCGCGCGGTCGCCCAGCATCCCGACCCACTCGCTCTGACGCAACCGTTCCTCCACCTTGAGCATCGAGTCGAATCGCCCCAGGCTGATCACGTCTTCGGCCAGAGCGGGGTTGATCGCCTTGGCCACCGTGTTCACCATTCTCACGTTTTCCTCGTACATGACCAGGCCGATGCGCAGACGCTTGGATGCTCCGAATGCGCGCAAGATCTCGAAGCTGCCCAGGTGCGCACCCAGCAGAAAGCAGCCTTGCCCGCCGCGGGTAACATCCAGCAGCACGTCTTCGCCGAAGATCTCCGACTCGAACAGCTCGACCCGGTCCTTGAGCAGGTACACTCGGTCGAGTCCTACAGCGCCGAACGCGAAGAAGTGCCGGAACAAATCGGAGAAGCGCGGAGCGCGTCCCAGCGCCTTGCTTAGATACTTGTGAGAAGCCGCCCTGAGACTCGACGCCGAAAGCAAAAAGTAGAGGCAGACCGGATACAAGACTGCGCGCGCGACCCGCCGACCCAGCAGCAACGCCACGGCGACCAGCATCCGGATCGCGATGATGCTGCCGCGCTCGCGCTGGTCCAGCCACGTCTGGCTCACGCACGCACCAGCCCGGCGATTGCCTCCAGAGCGCCGATCCAGCAGCGGAAGCGGGTGTCTCCGCCCGGTGTCGCGATTATTTCGAGCGCGAATTCGTCGCCCGGCCGCACCGGCCGAAGGAACTTGACCCATTTCACTGCGCAAGGCATGGCCCGCCGCCCCTGGGCGCGTTCGATCGCCGCAAGGATCTCGTCCAGCAGCACAGCGCCGGGGATGATCGGATTGCCGGGAAAATGCCCCGCGGCGCTGGGGTGTTCGGCGGGCAGCCGCAGGATGATTCGGCTCACGCGCCCGGCCCGCGTTTGTGGGCAGTCTGGGCCAAGCGCGCGAGCGCTTCTCGCGACAGCTTGCCGGTCGCTGCGCGAGGCAAGGCATCGACGTAGTAGAGTGGACGCGGCAGGAACGCCGGGTCGATGCGCGCGCGCAGCGCGGACATGAGCGCCTCCCGCGGCAGGCTCGGTGCTACGACGAAAGCGATCAGCCGGGTAACGCTTTCTTGCGGGCCGTCCGGCAAGAAAAACACCCCGTCCTCGACGCCCTCGATCGCCAGCAGCTGCTGATTGAGATAGGCGATCGAGCTGCGCTTGCCCGCGATGTTGACGAGGTCGGTGCTGCGCCCCCGCAGCAAGAAAGTATGCGCATCCTCGAGCTCGACGAGGTCGCTGAAGGCGACCTCGGTCTGAACATGGCCGCCGCCAACCCGGACACCATTGCGGTCTCGCCATAGGCGCACGCCGGGCAGCGCATGCCATTGTGGCCCGTGCGTTGTGCGTCGCGAGGCGACCATGCCGGCCTCGGTGAAGCCAAAGATCTCGTGCACGGGCGCACTGTAGCGCGCCTCGGCTTCGGTGGCCATCTCGACCGACAATGGCGCCGTCGCGCACAGGATCAAGCGTAAGCGCGGCAGTTTGCGCTCCTCTGCGAGCAAGGCGCGCAGATGCACCGGCGTTGTCACCAGCACGCGCTGCTCGGGGATCCGCTCCAGTGCGACGCGAATGTCTGCGGGGTAGAACGGCCGGCCCGCGTGCAAGGCGAGGCCGTTGTTCAGCGCCAACAGGACGGTCGACTCGAGACCGTACATGTGCTGCGGTGGAACGGTGCCAACCAGCGCGACACCGGCGGCAAGCCCGAGGCACTGCGCTTCGTGCACCGCGCCGAGCGCCAGCCTGCCCCAGCTCTTCGGATGCGGCGCGGGTTCGCCGGTGGAGCCCGAAGTAAACGCGATAGCCGCGTCTCGAGACGGCGGAAATGCCGGAATCTCGGATGCGGGGGCTGCCATGTCGGTGTCGGGATAGTCGACCATTTCCATTACATCGGTCTGGACACCACCGTCGCAAAGCGCGTACAAGCCGGCGTACTGGCTCTTGAGCAGCCGCAGGAGTTCGGGTGTGTGTGCGGGAGGCAGCAGGCTCACCTGCTCGCGCAGCAACGCCGCAGCCAGGCCCACCGCGAAGCGATAGCGGTCCGAGCAGAGGTTTACCAAGAAGCGACGGTCCGGGAGCGCGGCGCTCACGACCGTCAAATCCCGCAGAAATTCACCGACACGCACGGGCTGGTCGTCGCGCCAGGCGAGCACGGCGGAATGGTCGCGGTGGCCCAGAAAAGGGATGGCTGACATGTCGACGCTGGCGCTGGAACGGCGGCGCGCCGACTCTAGTGCGCCAAGGACAACGCGGCCCGCCTAGCTGCCGCGACCGGGCGATACACTACCGCGCCCGAATTTGTGGAAGGCCCACACCGAGGCGAACAGCGGGGCATGCGAGAAGTGGCGGTAGCGCAGCACTCGATAGATGTACTCTGCCACGAACATGGTGCAGATCAGCGGCAGGCCGAGCAAATTGACGAACAGCGACCAGGCAGATAGAGGAGCAAACGCAAACAACAGCACCGACGTCAGTCCCATCGCGGCGAAGAATGCGCACCAGGCCCATGTTACCTGCCGGGTGTACGCGGTGATATCGTCCGGCAATGTGCCGTGCACCTGGCGCGCCAAGCGCGTAACGAGCGCTTCGCGCCCTGGCATCAGCGTGCGCGCGAATATCCAAAGCAGGCCGCCGTAGACGAGCACTGAGGGGAGCGGATAGAGCAAGCTCACGGCGGGCGCAGCGCGGCGCGCAGCCAACACGGCCAGCACCAACACCGCGGCTACGGCGGCCAGCTTGATCCACAGCGGCTGGCGAGTGCGCGCGACGAGCCACACCAACCCTACCAGCACAGGGGCCAGGGCCAGCGCAATCCCCAGGGTATCGGCATGCCCGGAGGCCACAGCCCAATGAGTCGCAGCGGCATAGCCGATCACCACCGCGCCCACTATCAGCGTCATCAGCCGCCAGCGCCGCCCAGCGGCCGCCCTATTTCGTCCGGCTGCGCTGGACATGCTCGTTCAGGCTGCGCAGCGAGCTGAAGATCTTGACGTTGTCGCTATCGTCTGAACGCAACTGAAAGCCGTAGGTCTTGGACACGGCGAGCGCTATTTCCAGGATGTCGATGGAATCGAGGCCCAATCCCTCACGATACAGCGCGGCATCCGGATCGACTTCGGCAGCGGACAGCTCAAGATTGAGGGTGCTGACGATCAGTTCCGCCAGCTCTCGCTCTTGTGCGCTCATGATCTTGACCCGGTCCATATACCCGCTACGTTGCGTCGTGCCTCGTTGCCCCGCTTTGAGCGCGCTATTATAGCGGGGCGGAAGCTGTGCCGCCCCGCCCTCTAAGACCACGATTGAAGCCCCTTACCTTGAGTGCGTTTACGTTGACGAGCAGCCTCGGCATCGGGCTGCGCACGCATGCGGAAGCGCTTAGAGGCCGGCGTTCGGGGCTGACACCTTGCGCGTTTGAGGGCGAGCGTCTCGATACCTGCGTGGGTCAGGTCCCGGATGCGCAGCTCACCCCTTTGCCCGAGGAGATGGCATCTGCCGATTGCCGCAATAACCGGTTGGCGCATTTGGCGCTAGCGCAGGACGGGTTCCTGGATGCGGTAGCGCGCGCCCGTGGCCGCTACGGAGCTCATCGCATCGGGCTGTTCCTCGGGACCAGCACGTCCGGTCTCCTGCATACCGAATTGGCTTACCGGCACCGCGAGCCGCGTACCGGCGCGCTCCCGGAAACATTCGACTACGCCGCTACGCAAAACAGCTTCTCGGTCGGGCGCTTCGTGCGGGCGCAGCTCGAGCTGGAGGGACCTGCAGTGGTCATCTCCACGGCTTGCTCCTCGAGCGCGAAGGTATTCGGCTCCGCTGCGCGGATGATCTCGGCGGGCTTGTGCGACGCCGCGGTGGTAGGCGGTGCGGACAGCCTGTGCATGACCACCCTGTACGGCTTCGCGTCGCTGGAACTGCTGTCCAGCGCTCCCTGCCGTCCCTTCGACAGTGAGCGCAACGGCATCTCCATCGGCGAGGGCGCCGGCTTTGCGCTACTGGAACGCGGAGAAGCGCAGGAGCCGACGGGAACGCTCCAGCTGCTGGGCGTGGGCGAGAGCAGCGATGCTCATCACATGTCGGCTCCGCACCCGGAAGGGGCAGGCGCGCGCGTCGCGATGGAGCGTGCTTTGTCTAGCGCCGAGCTGGTCACCCAAGACATCGACTACATCAATCTGCACGGCACGGCGACACGCAGCAATGACGCGGCGGAGGACAGAGCTGTCTACGATCTCTTCGGAACAGGTGCCGCGTGCAGCTCGACCAAGGGTGCGACCGGGCACCTGCTTGGAGCCTCAGGAATCGCTGAAGCCGTCATCTGCGCTCTCGCGATGCGCGAGCAGTTCATGCCCGGCAGCGCCAACACGCGCCGCCTCGATCCGAGCCTGCGCGTGCGCTATCTCCTGGCGAGCGCCGCGCGCGCGCCTCGGCGCGTCATGAGCAACTCCTTCGGTTTCGGCGGCAGCAACTGCAGCCTGGTGTTCGGCCGGGCACCCTGATGCGCTGCACCTGATGCAGGTCTTCGTCGAAGGCGTCGGTCTGCGCGGATCTGGCCTGAACGGCTGGCCCGCGAGCCGCCCGATCTTGGCCGGTGCCGAACCTTATGTTCAAGACGAACCGGTCTTGCCGCCGCTGGACTTGCTTCCCCCTGCGGAACGCCGGCGCACGGGATTACCGGTCAAGCTGGCGTTGCATGCAGGGCTGGAGGCGGTGCGCCACAGCGGGCGCCCGGCTGAGACGCTCGCATCGGTGTTCACTTCCTCGGGCGCGGACGGTCACGTGATCCACCAGATCTGCGAGTCCCTGGCCGGAGAAGACCGCGAGGTTTCCCCCACTCGGTTCCACAACTCAGTGCACAACGCGCCAGCCGGCTACTGGAGCATCGCGCTGCGTTCCCGGGCGGCGTCGACCAGTTTGTGCTGCTTCGACTGCAGCTTCGTTGCCGGCCTGCTGGAGGCTTGTGCTTACTGCATCGCTGAAACCGAACCGGCGCTGCTGGTCTCGTACGACATTTCCTATCCCGAGCCGCTGTACGCACTGCGGCCAATTACCGGGTCGGTAGGGGCCGCGTTGCTGCTGGCGCCGCGCGCGAACTCAACCTGCTTCGCTCGGCTCGATGTACAAACCGAGCCCGGCACACGTGTACCCACGCGCATGCAGGACTCCGCGCTGGAAGCACTGCGAAGCGGCAATCCGACCGGCCGCGCGCTGCCGGTGCTCGGTGCACTCGCTCAACCTTCAGCCGCCGCGCTAGTGCTGGAATATTTGCGTGGTAGGACGGTGACAGTCGCGGTTTCGCCATGCTGATCGACAAGCTCGAGATTCGCGCCCGCATCCCTCACGCGGGCACGATGTGCCTGCTCGACGGCGTGCTGTCCTGGGACGAGCAGCGCATCGTTTGCACAACCGGCAGTCATCGCGCAGCCGACAATCCGCTGCGCCGCGATGGCCGCCTGCACGCGATCTGCGGCGTCGAGTATGCGGCACAGGCCATGGCGCTGCACGGCGGACTCGCAGGCCGCGCCCCGGCGCGGCCTCGCGTGGGCTATCTCGCCAGCCTGCGAGAGCTGGTTTGCCGTATCGTCTACCTCGACGCGATCGAGGGCGATCTGCTGGTCGAGGCAGAGCGGCTTTTGGACGAGGGTTCGCGCGTGCTGTACCGGTTCACGCTAAGTGGCGGAGACGGCGAGTTCATGTCGGGGCGCGCGGCAGTGGTGTTGGAGAAGCCGTGATTCGTGGTTCGTGATAATTTGATTCGTTACCCGTCAGAGTGAGCCACGAGCCGAAAACGCAAACGGCGCCGGAGTTCCGGCGCCGTCGCGTGAAGCGCTAAATAATTTCAGCGGGCGAGGCTCAACCCAGATGCCACCGCGCCGGCCCGCAGCGCGGCGATGCGGTCGTCAAGCGGCGGATGGGACATGAACAGCAGCGCGAATCCGCCGGTCTCGCCCCCTGATATGCCGAACGCCTTGACCTGAGCCGGCAGGGTGGACGGCTCGTGCGCCAGCTTCAGCCGCTCCAGCGCGGCGATCATCTTCTCGCGGCCGGCCAGCTGCGCTCCGCCCGCATCGGCGCGATACTCACGCCTGCGGCTGAACCACATCACGATCATGGTGGCTACGAACCCGAGCACAACTTCAGCCGCGATTGAAGTGACCCAGTAGCCGATTCCGACCGAGTCACGATCGTTCTTCAGCACGATACGGTCGACCACATAGCCGATAACGCGCGCCAGGAAGATGACAAAGGTGTTGACCACACCTTGAATCAACGCGAGCGTCACCATGTCGCCGTTGGCCACGTGACTGATTTCGTGGCCGAGCACCGCCTCAGCCTCGTCCGGCGTCATATTCCGCAGCAACCCAGTGCTCACGGCAACCAGGGCTTTATTGCGGTTTGCGCCGGTGGCAAATGCATTGATCTCGGGTCCCTCGTAGACCGCGACCTCGGGCATACCGATGCCGGCCACCTGCGCATGCCGGCGCACGGTCTCCACCAGCCAGCGCTCGGTGGCGTTGCTCGGATTCTCGACCACCTGTGCCCCGACCATCCGCTTCGCCGACCACTTCGATATGGCTAGCGAGATAAAAGCGCCGCCGAAGCCGAAAACGGCAGCGAACACGAACAACCCAGAAAGGTCCAGCCCGTTGGCGGTAAGAAACCGGTCCACGCCCAGAAACCGGGCGGTGAAGCTCAGCACGAGCAGGATCGCCAGGTTGGTTATCAAGAACAGGCCAATGCGTTTGAACAAGTTGTCCTCCTAGACGCCTAGAACTAATAGATCCAACATTTAGAGTACGGTTCCGAACCGCGAGTTCGAGTCTGCTGAAGCCGCTGGAGCCAGCGGCCAGGCGCGTGCGAACCTAGCGTACTCCAAACGCCTCGAGCTGCTGCTGCAACTCCAGCCATGCCGCCTCCAAGGCCTCGATGCGGCCGCCGATGCGACCTTGCTCCAGAAGGCACGCCTTGAGCCTCTCCCGGTCACGTCCCTGGTATAAGTTAGGGTCGGCGAGCAAGGTTTCAAGCTTCGCTTTCTCCGCGGAAAGCTGTGCTATTTCGGCTTCCAAACCGTGAACGCGCTGCTCTATCGGCCTGCGTTGAGCCGAGAGCTGGTTGCGCCGCTCGGCGTCGAGCCTGCGCTGCCGCTTGCGGTCGACCGGCGGGTCGACTATCTGCTCCGGAGCCGCCGCCGCGGGCCCGCGCCGCCCGGCAAGCCAGCCCCGGTAGTCCTCCAGGTCGCCGTCGAAGGGCTTTGCGCGACCGCCGCCGACGATGAGAAAGTCCTCGGCCGTCGCACGCAGCAGATGTCGGTCGTGGGACACCAGCACCACCGCTCCTTCGAACTCCTGCAACGCGATAGTCAGCGCTTCGCGCGTGTCCAGGTCAAGGTGGTTGGTCGGTTCGTCCAGCAACAGCAGATTGGGGCGCCGCCAGATCACGAGCGCCAGGATCAGCCGCGACTTTTCCCCGCCCGAGAAACGGCCCACCGGTGCGTCCGCCATCTCGCCGCCAAAGTTGAACCCGCCCAGGTAGTCCCGCAGTGCCTGCTCCCGCGCCCGGCGGTCCAGCCGCGCGAGGTGCTGCAGCGGAGAATCCTCGGGACGCAGTTGCTCAAGCTGATGCTGGGCGAAGTAGCCGACCTCTAGCCCTTTCCCCGTGTGGCGCTCTCCCGCTAACGGAGACAGCTCGCCCGCGAGTGTCCGGACCAGCGTCGACTTGCCCGCGCCATTGGCACCCAAGAGCCCGACGCGCGCACCGGCTCTCAGCGTGAGGTCGACGCCGCGCAGCACCGGAACGCCAGAATGACCAGCCTCCAGTCCCTCGAGCGTCAGCAGGATCTGCGGGGCATGGACCGGCTCGCGAAAGCGGAAGCTGACGGGCGGGGCCGCTCGCACCGCAACGATGCGTTCGAGGCGCTCGAGTGCCTTGAGCCGGCTTTGCGCCTGACGCGCTTTGGTTGCCTTGGCGCGGAAGCGATCGACAAACAGCTGCAGGTGGGCGATTTCCCGCTGCTGCTTGTCGTACGCCGCTTGTTGCAGCTGCAGGGTAGCCGCCCGTTGGCCTTCGAACTCGGAGTAATTGCCCTTGTAGAGTTTGAGCGCGCGGTTGTCGATGTGGCAGATGTGGCCCACGGTGTTGTCCAGAAACTCCCGGTCGTGGGAGATCAGAAGGAGCGTCCCGCCGTAGCGTGACAGCCACTCCTCCAACCACAACACCGCGTCCAGATCGAGGTGATTGGTGGGCTCGTCCAGGAGCAGCAGGTCCGAGCGCGTCATCAGCGCTTGCGCCAGATTCAGCCGCATCCGCCAGCCGCCCGAAAACTCCGCGGCCGGCCGGGCCAGATCGGGCGGAGAGAACCCCAGGCCGTGCAGGATCTGCGCTGCACGGGCACGCGCACCGTAGCCGCCGATCGCGGCTAAACGCTCGTGTAGTTCGCCCAGGCGCACATCGGAATGGGCGCGTCCGGTACTGTCTGCCGCCGTTGCGTCCGGATCTCGCGCTTCGGCATCAGCGCGCTCGGCCGCGTCAATCGCAGCCTCGATCTCGCACAACTCGCTGTCGCCTTCCAGCACATAATCGAGTGCTGCGTCCGTCGATGCAGGCGTCTCCTGTGCGACCTGCGCGATGGTCAGCCCGGGCTGGACATCCACATCGCCCGCCTCGCAGTGGAGCTCACCCCGCAGAAGCGCCAACAGGCTGCTCTTGCCGCTGCCGTTGGCGCCCACGATGCCTATTTTCTGGCCCGCGAACACGGTGAGGTCGACGCCGTCCAGCAGGCGCTTCGCGCCGCGCTGCAGAGTCACGGCTCGCAGGGTAATCATGCAACTAGAATGACAAAGGTACCGAATCTGGAGCCGGCGCGAGTCCGTGGATCACCAACGCTCGGCTGCAGAGGTTGGCGCTCCCGCACCAATACTGGAAGGTTGGGGTGGCTGATGGGACTCGAACCCACGACAACCGGAATCACAATCCGGGACTCTACCAACTGAGCTACAGCCACCGTTCGATCGCCGCGCGCACGCCGGTTGGTTTGCGCGGGCCTCTTTATCTGGCCTGCCCGACGGGACTTGAACCCATAACCCCCAGCTTAGAAGGCTGGTGCTCTATCCGGTTGAGCTACGGGCAGGAGCGACCGGCTATCCCCGCTGGGCACACTGGTCGGGGTGAGAGGATTCGAACCTCCGACATCCTGCTCCCAAAGCAGGCACGCTACCAGGCTGCGTCACACCCCGGAAGCGCGCTACTATAACTGCTACCGCGCAAGCCGGTCAATTTGACCAACGCGCCCGCTGATCGGTCCAGCACGGGCGAAAACGCGCACCGATGGGTTCGAATGTTGCTTGCGGGGGCCCTGGTTTTCTGCTATTAAAGCGACTTTTTTGTGGGAACGAGCATCCATGACTGCTGAATTTCACACTCAGTTAAAGCCCTACCAGCCCAAGAAGGGCGAGCAGTACATGAATTCGAAGCAGCTCGATCACTTCCGCAAGATGCTCAGCACGCTGAAGGAGGAGTTGAGCCAGGACATCGATCGCACCGTCCACACGATGCAGGACGAGGCGACTATCTTCGCCGATCCCAACGACCGCGCCAGCCAGGAATCCGACATGGCGCTGGAGCTGCGTAATCGCGATCGCGAGCGTAAGCTGATCAAGAAAATCGAGGAAACCATCGCCAAGATCGACATGGGTGAGTACGGCTATTGCGAGAGCTGCGGCGTTGAAATCGGTCTCAAGCGTCTCGAAGCCCGTCCAACCGCGACGCTCTGCATCGACTGCAAGACGCTCGACGAGCTCAGAGAACGGCAGGTGGCGAAGTAGGCAGCCGCGCGACGGCGCGCTGCGACGACGGCAGCTACGCGGCTGCCGTCTTCGTTTCGGCAACGCAAACGTCTCAAACCTTCCGGCTCACGCTGCGCAACCCGCCCGCCGATCAATCGGAGGCACAACCGCGCCTCCTCAAGTTTGCCTCCCGGCGAGTCGTAAGTCCTTGTCTGGCGCGTATTTCCAAGCCGTCGTAGGTTGAAATGAGCGCCCCGCTCCACTATAGTTCGCCCGATCGTTGAGGGAGCGCGCACTCACCCGGCGCGTCGCCGCTCAGCGACCCGGGGTCGTGAAGCGTCGAGCGCAGGTCCGTGACTCCCACGGAAGCATGTCTTGAGCAGAGGAGAATCGCGATGAAGCGTTGGCATCAAGGGCTCGGAGCCGCCGCCAGCATGGCGGCAGTCGCCGTGCTTGTTACGCTAGCCGGGCAAGCGTGGGCCGAGATCACCTACGAGCGCATCCGCAACGCCGACAAATATCCGGGCGACTGGCTCACCTACCATGGCAGCTACAAGAGCTGGCACTACAGCGCGCTCGACCAGATCAACACGAAGAACGTAAGCAAACTGCAAGTAGCATGGACCCACGTCATGCCGCGTGCGGTGCGCGGTCTCCAATCCATGCCGCTTGCCGCGGACGGCATTCTCTACTACTCCGGCCCCTACAATCAGGTGTTCGCGCTCGACGGGTCCACCGGCGAGGTCATCTGGTACTACCGTCAGAAGCTGGACGAGGATCTGGTTGCGAAGCAGACCCACTCGCCCTACAACCGCGGCATCGCATTGGGCCTGGCTAATGTCTACATGGGCACGCTGGACGGCAAGCTGGTTGCCATTGACATGAAGACGGGGAAGCTGAACTGGGAGACCAAGCTGATCAACTCCGAGAAGCTCACCGTAGGCTTCACCGGTGCCCCGCTGTTCGTCAAGGACAAGGTCATCATCGGCGCCCAGGGCGGCGAATGGCCCTACCGCGGGCCGATCTTTGGCGTAGACGCCGGCACTGGCCAGGAGGCATGGAAGTTCTACACCGTGGGCGGCAACGACGGTACCAAGTCCGACGCGCGCAACACCTGGGGCAACGACTCTTGGAAAACAGGAGGAGGCGGTGGCTGGATGGCCGGCAGCTACGATCCGGATACCAACTTGGTCTGGTGGGGCACGGCTAACCCGGCGCCGCTGTACGACTGGTCCGGCCCGGACTGGATGACTGCGGGTGCGCGCCCGGGGACCAACTTGTATACCAGCACCGTCGTCGGTCTCGACCTCGACAGCGGGGAACTTAAAGCCTACCACCAGGAGCTGCCGCATGACGCGTGGGATTTCGACAGTGCGGTGGGCGAGTTCGTGTTGCTCGAGCGCGGCGGCAAGAAGTACATCGTCCATCCGAACAAGGGCGGCTTCATCTTCGTGTACGACCGCAAGGCCGGCGTACAGAACGTCTGGCGCCTGGTCAAGAACATCAACTTCGTGAAGGACATCGACGCGCAGACCGGAGAGCTGAAGGGACGGCGCGACTTCACCGAAGGTGACCAGAAGAGCTTGTGTCCGTTCATCGCCGGCGGCATCAGCTGGAATTCGGGTACGTACAATCCCAAGACCGGCCTGTACTACAAGGTCGGTAACGAATGGTGCATGGACCTCACGATAAAGAAGACCTCGCCGATCCTGCAACCCATGGCGCAGCTCAACATCGGCGCCGATTTCAACCTCATCAACCCCCCGGACGGCAAGGCGCGCGGGCACATCTCAGCGCACGACCCGCTGACGGGGGCGAAGCGGTGGGAAGTGGAATTTCCCGAGCCACCGCTCGCGAGTCTGCTGTCAACCGCGGGCAATCTGCTGTTCGTGCCCGATCCGCGCGGGTGGTTGCGCGCGCTCGACGCCACCACCAGCAAGGAGCTCTGGAAGCACAACAATGGACAGGGTCACAACGGGGGCATCATCAGCTATAAGGGTAAGGATGGAAGGCAGTACATCGCCGTGGAAACCGGCTGGGGTGGACTAGCCGGCGACGACTATGCCGCATTCTTCGGCTATCCGTACAATACCTTTCCGAAGGATTCTGGGGTGCTGGTGACCTTCCGGTTACCATAAGTCCCGATCTCGATGGCGCCGGCCTTGCCCGTCAGTCAATCGCACCGCAGTCAAGGAAGGCCTCGATTCAGGCTATGGACAGCGGGGTCCCGTGAAGTCGTCGCCTGGGGGAAACGCGGGCCTTCGGGCGGAGGCGAGCCCGTAGGCCATGCGCCCGGCATCAGCGCCAACGCTCGGTCCGCGAACAGCGCTGCCGGCGCCCTGCTTCACTTAGCGCAGTATCGTCTCGAAAATTCCCCGGAACTTCCGGGGTCGTTTCCCGGACCAATCAGCAGGCGCGGCATATTTCGCGCTGTGTGTTCAACCGTGTGGATATGACATGAAGATGAAAGCCAGCGACAAGCTCTCCAACCCTCGACACATCCGTCATCGTCTTGGCCTGAACCAGCAGGAATTCTGGGGCCGCATTGGTGTGACCCAGAGCGGGGGCTCTCGCTACGAAAGTGGGCGCACGATGCCAAAGCCGGTGCAGGAGTTATTGCGGCTGGTGCATGTGGATCAGATCGACGTGCGCAAGATCACGCGCGGTGACTTTCAGGTGATCTCCTACCTGAAGTCTGCCGAGCCCGGGCTGTACAAGCGCTTGCGCCAGCAAGCCACGGCAGGCAACGGCTCCCAACGCCACGCTCGCCGGCGCTCGTAGCCGCCTGCAGGTCGCCAGCATTCGGCTGGCGCGACGTAAGTCAGTGCCTTTGACGCGCGCGGGCCGCTGCGCGCGTCATGCCTACCCTAGGGCTTTCGGCATCTTCCCTTTGCTGACGCGGGTAGATTGGTAGACACTACGGCTTGCGGCGGTCCCTGCGGCCGCAAATGACCTTACCCATGTCATTACTACTCGTCGTGCGCCTCTAGTCGCGCGACGTTTGGCGCGCACTCAGCCCAATAAAACTTACCTATGGAGAAGACCATGCGATTCAGTGCAATTGTTCCAGGACTAGCCGCCGCGTTGTTCGGCTGGGCGGCAGTCGTTCAGGCGGATGACGCGATTCCGGTCAATAAAGGAAACGCTCAGGCCGGTGATGGCCATGCCGTCATGTTCAAGGGCAGTCCGCTTCCGTTGACTGGCACCGCCATCAAAGTCGGAGACACCATGCCATCCGCGACGCTGACGGGCGCCGGCCTCGCCCCCGTCAACATCGCGGACAACAAGGGTAAAGTGCGAATTATCAACGTCGTGCCGTCGCTCGACACGCCGACCTGCAACGCGCAGACCCATGAGCTGGCGGAGAAGGACCCGGCTCTGGCGCAAAGCGTGGAGTTGGTCACAGTCAGCATGGACCTGCCGTTTGCCCAGGCCCGCTGGCAACGGGCGGCAAAGGCCAAGGACATGGTCTTCCTGTCGGACTACAAGACCGGGGAATTTGGCACGAACACGGGCCTGCTGATTGCGCCGCTCCATCTCTTGACGCGCACCGTGATCGTCACCGATAAGAATGGCGTCATACGTTACATGCAGATCGTCCCGGAGATAACGGAGTTGCCCGACATGGATGCAGCGATGGCCGCTGCCAAGGCGCTGCTCTGAGCCAGGGACCGACCGGGTGCAAAGGGCCCCGCGCAGCGGGGCTTTTTGTTTGTGGGGCATACTGTGACCACGGGTAAAAAGGGAGGCGAAGGATGAACAAGGCTGTCATGGCCGCCGTGGTGCTGCTGGCTGCGGCCGCTGCATCGGCAGACGAGAAAGAACGTGCGCCGCGCGTGTGGACCTCGGGGGCCGATCTGGCAGCTGAGTGCAGCCATGTTCTGGATCAGTTCTCGATCGGCGCCTGCACGGGATATGTGGTAGCTGCGGCCGAGATCGCGGACAGCGGTCGCCTCAAGGGTTACCGCAGCTGCATCCCGAAGGACGTCACCAAGGGCCAGCTGCAGGACGTCGTCAACAAGCACTTGGCCAGGCACCCCGAGCAGCTGGGATACATCGGCTATCAGGTCGTAGTGGTGGCGCTGGTCGAGGCCTATCCATGTCCAGACCACTGAGCGTTCAGCCCAAGAGGAGGCCGGACTGCGGGAATTTGCTGATCGTCCGATCCTTTTGGGGCGAAGGGATTCCGCCTTCGCTTGTCCCGACCCTAGCTAGCGCAACAATTCTGTCGCCAAACTTACAAGCTACAGATCCCTTCCGCCATCGCGCAGGATCAGGATGCGGACATTCCCCTGCTCTATGACCAAAGAGTAGCTCTTGCGCTCGCCGACAAAACCTTTCCGCTCCGTCACGGTCAAGTTCGTCGCATCGATCACAAACGTAGTCGGTTCGTTGCGAGGGGTGAAAGAAACGATCGCCGTTTGTTCTCCGAGTTGAACCGGTACATTGACGATTGGCCGCGCACCCGGCTCGGTAAGATCGATCTCGGTCATTCCGTCGGCCTGAGCGCACAGCGCGCACAGCAACAGCAGGGCAGCAACCAGTCGCACTTAGTCCTCCACCAGCAGGCAGGATACGTCAGGCGCGAGCCGATCGGCAAAGCGCGTCTTGCTAAGCTAACCACGTGCTTCATAGACCGCCCTACTTCAACCACCAGGCTAGGCCAG
>JACXTT010003053.1_pt1 | contig 26201 bp, 16 predicted proteins | sample 9270951 | NCBI WGS metagenome assembly JACXTT01 (sample SAMN15532306, study PRJNA645909) | rock metagenome | isolation source: weathered quartz diorite | place: Puerto Rico | collected 2017-06-21
CTACAAGGATGAGGATTTCATCCGCATGGCCCTGCTGGCCCGCAAAGCCGGCCGCAAGTGCCTCATCACCGTGGAGAAGATGACGGAGCTTCCGCTCATTCTCAAGGTGGCCAAGGAGCTCAAGGTGGAGCCCCTCATCGGCCTCCGCGCCAAGCTCAACGCCCAAGGCTCGGGTAAGTGGGAGACGAGCGCCGGCGATCACGCCAAGTTCGGCCTCACCACCCGCGAGATCCTCGAAGCCATCGAAGTGCTTGAGAAGAAGGATCTGCTCTCCTCCATTCAAGAGCTGCACTTCCACATCGGCTCACAGATCACCGATATCCGCCGCGTGAAAGCCGCCATCAAGGAAGCCACGCGCATCTACGCCAAGCTGCAGAAGATGGGCGTGCCCATCAAGTACCTCAACGTGGGCGGCGGCCTGGGCGTGGACTACGACGGATCGAAGACGACCTTCAGCTCCTCCATGAACTACACGGTGGACCAGTACGCCGCGGACGTCGTCTACACCTGCAAGGACATCTGCGCCCAGGAGCAGGTGCCTATGCCTGACCTCCTGAGCGAATCGGGCCGCGCCATCGTCGCCTACCACCAGATCGTCGTCGTCGACATCATCGGCCTCATCGACACGACGCACACCAAGTACAAGGTGGAGCTCACGGGCAAGGAGCCGCAGATCCTGAAGGAGCTGGCCTACACCCGTGACAACATGTCGGTGAAGAACTTCCCCGAGATGTTCACGGACCCCGTCACCCAGAAGGACGAGCTCATCACCCTCTTCAACCTGGGCTACCTGAGCCTCGAAGACCGCTCCAAGGGCGAAACGCTCTTCTGGGAGGTCTGCCGCAAGCTCAACAAGCTGCTGGGTTCCAAGAGCCTGAAGTACATCCCCGAAGAGTTCCGCGACCTCAACAAGAGCCTCGCCGACAAGCTCATCGCCAACTTCAGCATCTTCCAATCCATGCCCGACCACTGGGCCATCGACCAGCTCTTCCCCGTGATGCCCATCCACCGCCTCAAGGAGCAGCCCACGCTCTCCACGACGCTCTGCGACATCACCTGCGATAGCGACGGCAAGATGGAGAAGTTCATCGATCTGAAGGACGTGCGGGACGAGATCCCTCTCCACGAGCCCAAGGCCAACGAGCCCTACTACGTGGCCTTCTTCCTCACGGGCGCCTACCAGGACATCCTCGGAATGCGCCACAACCTCTTCGGCGCGCCGGTGGAAGCCCACATCGTCGTCAATGAGGACGACGAGTTCAAGATCCAGCACATCGTCGCCGCCGACACCGTGGACGACATGCTGCGCACCGTGCACTACGATCCCGAGGCCCTCGTGGGCGCTCCTGGCAAGAATCGCAAGAGCGTGAAGAACGCCGATGCCGCGGAGGCCCTCAAGGTGATGATGACGGCCCAAAGAGCCCAGCACACTTATCTAGAGATGTAAGGCGGCTCCTCACGAGAGGCCAAATGCACCACAAAGACCACGAAGAAAACCATTCTTCGTGGTCTTTGTGCTTTTCGTGGTGATTGATCTAGGACGGCCCGCGCTCAGTCCCGAGTTACGGGCTTGGGCTTCGCGGCCTCCTGATAGATCTTGAGATTTGCCTCGTACTCCTTGATGGAGTCTTCCGGCTCCTTCCCGCGGGCGAGGCTCAGCCATTTCTCTTGAGCCGCTACTGCTTCCTGGTTGCGCCCCGCTTTATGGAGGGCTCTGGCGTACGGCTCATACAAGCGACTGGGCGCTTGGGGCCGTTTCAATCCCTCCTCATACACCGCCGCCACTGCTGCATACCAATGCGGATCCAAGCCCTGCCGCATTTCGAGAATCGTCGCGAGGAAAAGGCGGTCCCCCCATGCAGAACCTTCTGGACTCAGCATGGTTTTCGCTCGTTCAGGTTCTAGGTGGACGTAGGCCATAAACTTGAACGGGACAATCATTTTCCTGAATTCTGGATGCTCCGTCTCGGCTTGTTCAGCCTTCTCCAGCAACTTTGTGTAATCACCTGCGATCTCGAGATTGGCAAGTGGCTTCAGAAGCCTATCAGTCTCCTCAATGTATTTCGCTCGAGCTTCGTTCTTAGCCTCCCCAGTCTTGGCTTTGGCTAAGTCGTGTTTTCCTGTGATCACGTCCTCCAGAACTTTGTCCATGCCATCCATCATGGGATGCCCGATCCAGGCGATCTGCCCCTGTGCGTTCACGATGAAGGCCGTGGGAATGCCCTTTTGATTCGCCGCCGCCATCCAGGTCTGCGCCATGTCGTTGTTCGCCGAATCCCTCGCCACCGCATAAGCCATCCGATCGCCCATGGACGTGACGAACTTCTCGACGGCCTTATCCACTGACGCGGCCTCTCCGCTTTCCCACACATCCACCCCGATGAAGGTCGCTTTGCCCTGATATTTCTTCGCCATCTCCGAAAGATGCGGAATCGTCTCCCGGCAGGGGCCGCACCAGGTGGCCCAAAACTCCACGACGTAGACCTTTCCCTTCTCCAAAGCCGGTATAGGAGAGCCCTTCACCCAGCGAGAGACCTTGAGCGGGGGCGCCATGCTCCCGATCGAAACTTGCTCTGGGCCGGATCTCATCCCAGCGGCAAGCGCGGGTACTGCAATCCAAACGAGAGATCTGAGTAAGCGCATGAATGCTCCTTCTGAATGGACAGCCGGCATTTCACCGTCTGACCCAGGAAGCATGGGATGGAGCCCTCAAAAGTTTCGTTCGGCCCGCCCCTGCCAACCCCCAAATGACGACATCCTTCACCCTATGTCTTTATGGGACGATGAGGCATAAATCCATGTTCGGACGCCTCCTGCAGCGCTTCCTGTTGATGGCCACTCTGGCGGCCGGAGCTCTGGCTACGGCTTCGGATCCCTTCCCCTTGGGCCGCCTCCCTCTGCGGGTGTTCAACGATCGGGACGGCCTGCCTCAGAACAGCGTGGAAGCCATGGCTCTGGATGCCCAAGGCTACCTCTGGATCGGCACTCAGGATGGCGCTGCGCGGTGGGATGGGCAGAAGTGGCTTCTGCTGCCGATGCCCCGCCGCAACCTCGGCAACTGGGTGGTCAGCATCCTTCAGGGCTCCGATGGCGCGCTCTGGATGGGCACCCGGGGCGATGGAGTGCAACGCTACAAGGATGGCAAATGGACCCACTTTGGGCCTCCGGAGGGGTTTCCCGATACCCAGGCCATCAGTCTGTTGGAGACGCATCTCAAAACAGGCGAATCCATCATGTGGGCTGGCACGCAAGGGCACGGCCTGGTGCGTCTCAGGGCCGGCGCCATTGAGCCCATTCCCATCCCAAAGGAACGGCCTTTTCGAAACGTCTATGCGCTGCTCCCATCCGAGGACCGCATTCTGGCAGGCACGGACCGAGGGCTGATGGCCTGGGATGGCCAAACGTGGACCCTCGTGGCCTCGTCGAAGAGCTATGGTCTCAACAGCGACGTCGTGAACTGCCTTCTGGAGACCGGCAGCGGGTCCGACCGCACCCTCTGGGCCGGCACCGAACATGGGTTGGCCTTCTTCAAGGATGGCAAGTGGGATCACATGACCTCCGCCTCGGGTCTCAGCAACGACTACGTGCTCCGCCTCGCCCAGAGTCGTACCTCCGACGGAAAGATCGTGCTTTGGGTCGCCACCGAAGGGGGCGTCTTCAAATACGTAGATGGCACGTGGGAATCCTACGGTGCAGACCAGGGCCTCCCCGGTAAGGTCATTCGCTCCATCCTTCCCCAACAGACGCGGCCCGGCAGCGGCGCGCTGTGGATCGGCACCTTCGGCGGCCTGGCCCGCATGCCCTTCGGCCTCTGGCGCAGCTTCACCCAGCAGAGCGGCCTCAGTGAGAATGTCGTGTTCGCCATCAAGGAGATCGCTCCCGACGATTTCATGTTTGGAACCCTCGGCGGAGGGCTCACCCATTTCCGCGATGGACGGTGGTCCTACATCAACGAGATCGACGGACGCCCGCTCCGCGCCATCCTCTCGTTGGAACTCCTGAAGGATCCCGCCGGCAATATTGAGATGTGGGCGGGTACGCGGGATAGCGGCATCGCCATTTTTCAAAAGGGCCAGTGGCGTTGGTTTGAGGGCAACGAGCAGCTTCCCGATTCATGGGTCTATTGCGCCCTCAGGACCAAGGATGCCGATGGCGGCACCTCGACTTGGGTGGGCACGCGGCTGGGTCTCACACGCTTCTCCAAAAACGGTGTGCGCGTCTACACGAAGGCCGATGGGCTCCCCGGTCCCTTCGTTACTTGCCTCATGGAGGTTCGGGACCAGGCGGGCAAACCACAATTGTGGGTCGGCACCCGCGGCGGCGGCTTGGGTTCCATGGATCTCCTCACGGGAAAGTGGCGGACTCATGGACCCTCCGAAGGTTTCGAGGGCCTCATGATCAGCCACATGCAGCGCGTGGTGGGCCCCAGCGGCGAACGCATGCTCTACATCTCCACCATGGGCAATGGCATTCAGGGCCTTGATCTGGATCATCCCGAACACGGCTGGAACCACTTCGGGGAAACCACCCATCCGGCCCTTCCCAGCGACATCGTCTACCAAATCCAGCAGGGGGCTTCCAAAGAGCTCTACCTCTTCACCCATCGCGGCGTGGGCCGTCTGCGCCTGCGAATGCCCACCGCAGATGATCCCTCCCCTTACGAGGCCTCAACCTTCACTACGGGCGACGGATTGCCCTCCAATGGGTGCACGCAGAGCTCGAGCTTCGTGGATCATCGAGGGCGGATCTGGACCGGAACCGTCCTCGGCGCGGCGGTATTCGATCCCGCCTTGGAGCCTGAAGCGGCGGACCCACCTCCCTTGCGGGTCACCGCGGCCTCTCTCGAAGGAAAGGTCTTTCTTCCAGAGGCGACCCTCCCCTACGGGAAGCGCAGCGTAGGGTTCAGCTTCACCCTGCTGCACTTCCATCGCGAAGGAGATACCCGGTTCCAAACGCAGATGGTGGGCTTGGATGCCGCGCCCTCGGCGTGGTTGCCGGATGCCAAGAAGGAATACCCCACCCTGCCCGCGGGCCCCTACACCTTCCGCGTGTGGGCGAAGGATCATATGGGCCGCGTGACGGGGCCCGTGGATTTCCGCTTCCATGTCGCCCCTCCTTTGTGGGGCGCATGGTGGGCTTTCATTCTCTATCTGCTTCTCTTTGCACTCGGCCTATGGGCGTTGATTCGGTGGCGCTTGGGCCATCTGGAACACCAGCGCAACGAGTTGGCCGCCATGGTGCGCGACGCCACTCGGGAGCTGGCCCTTGCTCGGGATGCGGCCTTGGAAGCTACGAAGGCCAAGAGTGAATTCCTGGCCACCATGAGCCACGAGATCCGCACGCCCATGAATGGCGTCATTGGCATGAGCGGGCTGCTGCTCAATTCCAGCTTGGATCCGGTGCAGCGGGATTATGCGGAGACGGTGCACCACTCTGCAGAGAGCCTGCTGGGCATCATCAACGACATTCTGGATTTTTCGAAAATTGAATCCGGACATCTCGAACTGGAAGATATGGAATTCGGGCTCCGCACGGAGCTCGAAGAGGCCATGGCCCTCTTTGGAGAAACGGCCTTCCGACGCGGCATTGAGCTGGCGGTCGTGGTGGATGCCAGCCTGCCCTCGTGGGTACGGGGGGACGCAGGGCGTCTTCGGCAGGTCGTCACGAATCTGGTGGGCAACGCGCTGAAGTTCACAGAGATGGGGCATGTGGTCGTACGAGCGCTGCCCACGGATTCAGGCAGGATGCGATTGGAGGTCGAAGACACCGGGCCCGGCATTTCAAGCGAGGTCTTGCCCCAGCTCTTCATGCCCTTCACGCAGGGGGATTCCAGCACCCATCGCCGTTATGGCGGTACCGGACTCGGACTCGCCATCAGCCAGCGATTGGTGGAGCTCATGGGCGGGCGCATCAGCGTGGAAAGCAAAGTGGGCATGGGCAGCGTGTTTTGGGCCGAGCTGCCCCTGGTCCCCACGACCGGCACCCGTCCAAAGCCCGAATTGCCCCCTGGCGTGGCGAGGTTGGAAGTCCGCGGCGTCCACACCCGGATGGCCCTTGAGCAACGGCTCAAGGCCTGGGGATGGCGCGTCTCCGATGGCGCCGACGCGACGCTCCTCATTCTCGATCTCGACCGCACGGGCCTTCAAAGCCTTGAACAGGTGCAGGAACTGCTCACCCTTCAATCTCCCACCCTGCTCCTCACCACGCCGGGCCGCGTCCCCCTTGCGGAGGAAGCCTATACCAAGCTGGGGCTGCCCTTCATCCTGAAGCCCGTTCGAGGCCAGCGGCTTCGACAGGCTATGGCCGAGGCGCTGGGTCTGCTTCCCGAACTGCCCGACCATCAGGATCCTCTGCCCTCCACCTCCGAAGCCGCCTCCCGCATCCGCATCCTGGTGGCCGACGACAACAGCATGAACCTCAAGGTCGCCCGGGCCATGCTGTCGCCCCTCGGATTCCAGATCGATACCGCGGGCAACGGCATTGAGGCCTTGGAGGCCCTGCATCTGCTCCCCTACGACCTCGTGCTCATGGATCTCGACATGCCCGAGATGGATGGCTTCGAAGCCACGCGCCAGCTCCGCAGGAAGGAAGGATTGAACCGCCACACACCGGTCCTCGCCCTCACGGCCAGCGCCCTCAGCAGCACGCGGGAAGCCTGCCTCGCCGCAGGCATGGATGGCTTCATCACCAAACCCCTGCGGGCGGAAACCCTCAAGGATTCCCTCATCCCCTATCTCCCCATCACGGATCTCAACGAAGGACCCACCCCAGCCCCTCCCGTGAAAGGTTTGGTCGACCCGCGCATCTTAGAGGCCCTCCGTGAGGGCGCCAGCGGTCCCCAGGCCTGGGTCAACGGACTGCTCCAGGATTTCCTCTCGGATACACCGCAGCGGCTTTCCCTCCTGGATCGCGCCCTCGATCACGCCGATCCCACCGAGGCCTACCGCCACCTCCACAACCTCAAATCCAACGCCGGCACCGTAGGCGCTTCGGAGCTGCAATCCCTCTGCACCGAACTGGAGGAATGGGCGAGGCTGGATCAGCTCGATCGGATTCAGGCGCGGCGGAAAGAGCTGGAAACCTGTTGGACTTCGGTGGCCAACGCCGTGCGCCCACTTCTGGATGGGAAACAGCTCTAGCACGCCTGAGGCAGACTCATGAAGCCCCTCATCGGGACGATGGAAGGGGCAGGAGCATTCCGTGCGTCGGACCATTCTGGCCCTGCTGCTGATCCTCGTCTGGGGTGGAGCGGCGGCCTGGTCTCAGGAGGACCCCATCCTCCAAGGCCGGCTGGCTCTGAAGATCTTCAATGATCGCGACGGGCTTCCTCAAAACACCATCGAAGCCATGGCCTTGGATCACGAGGGCTATTTCTGGGTGGGCACTCAGGATGGCCTCGCGCGCTGGGATGGCCGCGAATGGCTGAAGGTCCCGCTCCCCCGGCGCTCCGTCGGCAACTGGGTGACTTCCCTGCTTGTGGATCACCAGGGCGCGTTGTGGGTGGGCACCCGCGGAGACGGCGTCCAGAAGTACTTCGAAGGCGCCTGGACTTCCTATGGACCCAAAGAGGGCTTTCCCGATCCCCAGGCGCTGAGTCTCCTCGAAGCCTCTTTGGATGGAGGCCCGCCGGTGATCTGGGTAGGTACCCTATCCAAGGGACTGCTCCGAATCCGCGACGGCAAGATCGAGCCCATTGCAGGGCCCATCCGCCATGGCATTCTCGCGCTCCTGCCTCAGGGGCCACGGCTCTGGGTAGGCACCGAGCGAGGCCTCTACGCTTTCGAACATGAAACGTGGTCTCGACTGGCCAGCGTGGAAGATCACCATCTGCCCGGCCAACAAGTGAACTGCCTTCTGATGGATGCGAGCGGCGTGCTGTGGGTCGGCACCGATCAAGGTCTCTCGCGCCATGAGGGGGATCGATGGATATGCACCGCCACAGCTCCCGGCCTCGGCAACTCCTATTTCCTGCGCATGGCCGCCACCCGGAATGCCCAAGGCCAATACGAGGTTTGGGCTGCGACGGAGGGCGGCCTCGCGCGATGGAGCGGAGGACGCTGGCACACCTTCGGCCCCCGTAACGGGCTGCCAGGCAAGGTGATCCGCAGCCTGCTGCCCGTGCAGCACGCGAACGGCGACGGGGTACTCTGGGTGGGCACCTTCGGTGGGGTCGCCCGGCTCGCATTCGGACGTTGGACCGCATTCACCACCGAATCCGGATTGCCCGAAGCCGTGGTCTTCGGCGTGCGCGAGCTCGGCCCAGACAACCTCTGGTTCGCCACCCTCGGCGGAGGCGTCACTCGTGTCCAGAAGGGGCAGTGGACGACCTTCGATCAGATCGATGGTCGGCCCCTCCGCGCGGTCCTCTGCATGCATGTCGGGGCTGAGAAGAGCGAGCGGCCCAGCCTGTGGGTGGGCACCCGAGGGCAAGGCGCAGCCCACTGGCAGGATGGCCGATGGCGCTGGTGGCCTGGCAATGGCCAGCTTCCTGATCCCTGGGTCTACACCATCACCGAAGCCGCGGGCCCTGCGGGAGAGCAGCGCCTTTGGATGGGCACGCGCCAAGGACTCACTTGGTTCTCCGCCAACCGAAGCGCGACCCTAGGTTCGGCCCAGGGCCTGCCCTCAGCCTTCGTCACGGCCCTGCTTCCCACCCAGGGGCCCGGCGACCGTCGCCTCCTATGGATCGGTACCCGCGGCGAAGGAGTCCGCGCCTGGGATCTCGACCGCGAAACCTGGGTGGACGCGCCCTGGGCCTTCAACCACGAAGGCAACCGGGTGGGAATGTTTTTAGAAGTGCGGGCGCCCGGAGGTGGACGAGAGCTTTGGGCCGCAAGCATCGGCGCAGGCATCGGCCGTTTGAATCTGGATCATCCTGAAGGAGGTTGGACGTGGACCGGCGTGGGCGGGCGCCCCTCCCTTCCCAGTGACGTCGTCTATACGCTCCAGCAGGACCTACAGGGCCGCATCTACGTGTTCAGCCTGCAAGGCGTGACCCGCCTCACGCCCCAACCGCCTACCGCCGAAGATCCCCGTCCCTTTGAAAGCCACACTTTCACTACCGGCGACGGCCTGCCCTCCAACGGATGCACCCAGAGCTCCAGCTTCCTCGATCATCGGGGTCGGATATGGACTGGAACCGTGCTCGGCGCCGCTGTGTTCGATCCAGCGGAGGATGTCACCTCGCCTTACGTCGCCCCCTTGCGCCTGGAGGGGCGCAAGCTCAACGGACAATCCCTACATGCCTCCGAGGCCCTGGGTCATCGACCCGGCGCATTGGAGTTCCGCTTCTCGCTGCTCTCCTTCCTCCGCGAAGAAGATCTGAGGTTCCGCACCCAGCTTGTCGGGTTGGATTCTGAGCCGGGGCCCTGGACCCCCGAGGCTCGCAAGGAATACCCCACCCTTCCCTCTGGATCCTACCGATTCAAAGTCTGGGGCAAGGATGCTCTCGGCCGCATCCAGGGGCCCTTGGAGCTGCCCTTCTCCATCTCGCCGCCACCCTGGTTCAGTTCTTGGGCCATCCTCCTCTACATCCTCTTGGCCGCAGCGATTCTGCGGGAGATCTTCCGTTGGCGGCTCCGCCAACTGGTGGCCCAAAGAACCCACCTGAGCCATCAAGTGGAGGAGGCTACGCAGGAACTGGCCCTGGCCCGTGATCAGGCCTTGCAGGCCGCGCACGCGAAGGGCGCCTTCCTCGCCACTATGAGCCACGAGCTGCGGACGCCTCTCAACGCCATCCTTCTCTATTCCGAGTTACTGGAGGATGAAGCCGCAGAACAAGGCCTGGAGGAGATCCGCAACGATGCCGCCAAGGTGCGCGGCTCCGGCAGGCACTTGCTGGGCCTCATTGATGACATCCTCGATATCTCCAAGATCGAGGCCGGCAAGTTGGAGCTCGTTGTCGAGGAAGTGGAATTGCCCTCCTTCCTCGCGGATCTGGAAATGGCGCTCCGTCCCCTTGTAGAGAAAAAAGGAAACCACTTCGACGTGCATCGCGATCCGCACTTGGGAAGGCTACGCACGGATCCGCTCCGGCTCCGCCAAGTGCTTTCCAACCTCCTTTCCAACGCCGCCAAATTCACCGAAGAAGGACAGATCACGCTCACCGCGAGGGCGGAAAATGGAGAGGCCGTGTTCTGCGTCTCGGATACCGGCATCGGCATGACGCCTGAACAGTCGGCGAAGATCTTCGACCGCTTCGTTCAGGCGGACAGCAGCACCACGCGCCGTTTCGGCGGCACGGGCCTCGGACTTTCGCTGGTGAAGAGCCTCACGGAGCTGATGGGAGGGCGCGTGGCCCTCGAGAGTCAGCTTTCGAAGGGGTCTACCTTCACCGTGCGGCTGCCCATCCGTTGACCTACCCTACGGAAGGGTTCTCCCAACGGGGTTGTGGCCGCCCCTTCCATAGCCAAATGATGAAGTCCACATCCTTGGGAACTCCGCCTTTGTCCTTCATGCGCGTCGACACCTGCCCGCGGTGGTGCTGCGTGTGCATGGCCACCTGCGTGAGCGCCTCTCCCACAGTGATGACGCAAGGGGGATCGAACCAGGGCATCTGGAGGGTGAGGCCAAGATCAGTCTCCTTGAGCGTGGCCAAGTGAGCCTGGAGTCCTTCATGGTTGCGTGGCACCCACGACGCGAGCGCCTCGAAGCTGGGAATCGGTTTGCCCGCGTCCCATTGAAATCCTCGCTTCGTGAGCACCTTCAGGAAGGCCTCCTGCACGGTGGCGATGTGATTCCAGCGCTTGCGGAGATCCTCATCCTCCGTCAAACCGGATTTGCGCCAAGCATGGAGTGCGACGGCATCCGCCCAGGCCATGTGACTCAGAAGATCTTGCAGATGAGTGATCATTTCTCCTCCGAGGTCCATTGAGGGGCGGGACGGCCTCGGCGGGCCCACAAGACCCAATCCGTGGCGGGCATGTGGGCGCCGAGCGCGACCATGCGGCTCGCATTTTGCCCACGGTGGTACTGGCTGTGCATGGGCAGCTGCATCAGCGTATCGCCTAAGTTCTGCGTCACCCTCTCTCCCGCCAGCGTATGAAAGGAGATGTCCCTGAGCAGATCTCGATCCGACATCAAGGGCAGGTAGGCCCGCAACGCTACGTGGCAGGCCGCGCCGTAATGCCGCAGATCCTCGATCTTCGGATAGTCCTCAAGGGTGGGCCAACGCAGGGGCTGCTCCAACCCTTGCCAACGCCCAAGCCAGACTTCTTGAGCCCCGTGGATATGGAGGAAGCGCACCTTCAAATCCCCATCAGACCGCGCCGCGGGATGGGCCAGCAGCGCGCCCCACTGGGCCGCATCCGCCCATTCCATGTGGCGGTAGAGATCTTTCAGCAACTCCAGCATGGCCGACTCCCGGTAAGCACCGCTCAGTCTACTTCGGGGTCGTACACTAGGCGGACTCCTTCACGAGGCGGTCATGGACATTCAAACCATCGGGATTGTGGGCTGCGGATTGATGGGATCCGGCATCGCCCAAGTAGCGGCCGAGTCGGGGTTCTCAGTCATCGTGAAAGAAGTCGACGGCGCTTCCCTCGACAAAGGCATCAACCGTCTCCACTCAGCCTGGGAACGGGCGGTCGACAAAGGCAAGCGCACTGCAGAGGACGTCGCCGCCTTCGAAGCGCGACTGAAGGGCACCACCTCCTTTGCCGACCTCAGCCCGAGCCACCTCGTCATCGAAGCGGTGCCCGAGATCGAGAAGCTCAAGCTCGATACCTTCTCGTCCCTCGATCAGGTGCTCGGCGAGGACGTGATCCTCTGCTCAAATACCTCGAGCCTCCCCATCGGAGGATTGGGAGCGGTGCTGGGCCCGACCCGTCTGCCTCGCATGGCTGGTCTGCACTTCTTCAACCCCGTGCCCGCCATGCCCCTGGTGGAAATCATCCGCACCCTCTCCACCTCGGACGCCACGGTCGCGCAATTAAAAGCGGTGGTTCAGAAGCTGGGCAAGACGCCGGTACTCGCGCCCGACGCACCTGGATTCGTCGTGAACCGACTCCTGATCCCCTACCTCTACGACGCCATGCGCTGCGCTGAGCAAAAGCTCGCCTCCGTGGAGGACATCGACCTCGGCATGAAGCTGGGCTGCGGCCATCCCATGGGTCCACTCCATCTCAGCGATTTCATCGGTCTCGACACCATGCTGAACGTGGGCGTCGTGATGTTCGAAGCCCATGGCGAAGCCCGTTTCAAAGCGCCGGTCATCCTGCAGCGGCTCGTCGACGCCGGGCGCCTGGGGCGCAAATCCGGCCATGGTTTCTACACCTGGGAAGGCGAGCAGCGGAAGGAACCCATCAATCTTTAAAAGCGCTGTGTCACTGCGGGCGGAAGGTGATGCTCTTGCCCACGGGCATTTGCGCGAGGCGGGTGCGAACGCCTTCAGGATCGCCCTTCAGCCAGGCTTCCTGCTGATCCAGGCGATGTGGGCTGTGCAGGTGGCCTGAAACCCCCAAGGGAACCACAAGCGTGGTGGATTCGGGATCGCTCCAATCCACCAGCATGCGCATGCTTTGTCCAAACTCCGGGGAAGTGACCCTCACACTGCTTCGGCTGCCGCTCTGAGGCACAGAGGGCGGATCGAAGAGCCAGCTCAATAGGGCGCCGCCGCGGCCCAAGGGATGGCGGATGGCCAAGCGGTTTTGCTCTCCCCAAAGTTCCGACTTGAGCGTCTTTTCCGTTTCGATCACCACGGCGCTCAGGATCTCGTCCTTGTCGCCCAACCCAGCCTCTTTCCACGCTTCGGGTTTGGCTTTGAGGGCCGCGAGGAGCATGGCATCCCGATTATCCCAACGGAACTCCGCGGGCTCGAGTCGCGTGCCTTTGAGAAGGCGCGTGAGAAGAGCCTTCCTCAATTCCCGCGATAGGGCCTGAGCCATGGGGAAACGGTCGGAATCGATGGCGGCAGCCCCATCCCAGGCTTCGAATTTGCTTTTCCAGGCCGACGGAAGGAAGGGCATCCAGGCCGCCATCTGTTCTCGCATGGCCACACTGATTTCATCCCGCTGCAGGGCCTCCAAAGCTGCGCGATCCAGCTCCTTGGCTCGGGAGAGTTGCTCCGTGATGCGTCGCACTCGGCTCGTAGAAGCCCATTGCGTCGCCACGGTCACGGGGAAGCTAGTGCCGATGACTCGTTGATTGGCGGTGGCGATGAATCCTTCAGCGGGATCCAGTACGCGAGGCATTTGAGCTGCGGGCCAAAGCCCCTTCCAATTCAAGGCCGCATTGCTCCCATCCTTGGGAAGGCTGCCATCGTCGCCGGCCGCTCGCAGGGGAAGCACGCCGGTGGCGCGCCAACCGATGTGACCTTCGCGATCGGCATAGACGACGTTTTGCGCGGGTCCCGTGACATCGTCCAACGCGGCGTTGAAGCTGGCCCAATCCTTGGCCCGGTCAATGCCGATGGGAAAGCGCACATTCTTAGGATCCAGCGCCGTCCACGCGAGGCTGTAGCCCTCATGAACCTGAGGCCCATGTGCACCGATGGCCACCACAAGCTCTTCCGGGGCCTGCCCCTTGACGTCGATGCGCTCGGTGCGCGTGGAGGTGGGCGCTTCTTTGAAGAGATCTTGGACATCGCTGCCCAGATTGGTGAATCCCCAGGCGACGCGTTCGTTGTGACCGATCACGATGCCTGGCAAACCGGGCAAACTTACGCCCTGCACATAACCGCCTTGGAACTCCAATCGCATGGGCAACCAGATACCCGGCGCCTGCAAACCGAGGTGCGGATCATTGGCCAACAGTGGCCGCTTGTTGGCTGCACGACTGGAACCCACCACCCAGTTGTTGCTTCCCACATCTTCGGCGCGCCAGCCCATCGCTGTTCCCATCGGAAGCGCGAAAGGCAGCTCGGTGAATTCGGCGCGGCGCGCCGGGCGGCCCTTGGGTTGGGGCGGAGGCATCAGTACATTGAAGAAGGCCTCGGTGCTCGGTCGTGTTCCCGGCGCATCCGGCACCAGTGGACGATCGCCCTCCACCACCACCGGCAATAGGAAATCCCGCGTGGCCTTGGGCAAGGCGGCTAGCTGCTCCGCCTGAAGTTCGCTCTTCCACGTGGTGCTGAGATCCTCATGCATGAGCAGCAGCACCTTCAGCGAATCTGCCGGAGTCCAGGGCTTTGGACGGATGCCCAGCAGACGGAACTCGATGCCCCAGCGTTCTTCATGGGAGGTGATGAAAGCGTTCACGCCCGCAGCGAGCGCTTCGAGATTCGCCCTTTCCTCCTGGGGCAGCAAAGGCACCGCCGCCTCGGCCACTTGCCGGAAGCCGTAGATGCGGTGCAAGCGATCCAGAGGAAGGGCAGCCGGGCCCGCGAAAGAGGCCAATTCACCATCCGCCGCACGGCGCTGCAACTCCATTTGGAATAAGCGTTCCCGTGCCGTCAGATATCCCTGAACGCGAATCGCCTCTAAGAACGTCGCAGCCTGAATGGTGGCCACCCCGCGCCCATCAAAATGCACCGTCACTGGAGCGCTGAGGCCGGGCAGCGCCGCATCTTTGAAATCGGGCACCTGCCGCTCCACCTGCCACCAGGCCCATATGGGGACCAGCGCAATAAGACAGCCGAGGGCCAGTAGCCACAGCCCCACACGGGTGCGCCGGGCCATGGGGTACACCACCCTTGCGCCGCCGAACCGGTCGTAGCGCAGGCCGCTGCGAATGAACATCCGCTTCCAGGACATCAGAGACTCCGGACTCAGGGCTGTGGATGCCTCAGGCTACCTCAGCGCCCCCTTCCCTGCAGCTCTAACCTCAGAGCCCCAGAGCCTTCCGCACTTCCTCCATCCGCCGTCGGCTCACCGCGATGCGACCACTGGGCAGAACCACCTCATCCTCGGTGCTGAGCTCCTTCACGGCGGCGAGCCGCACCAGCGCGTTGCGGTGGATCCGCATGAACCCTTGGTCAGCGAGGCGATCTTCCCAGTAAGCCAACGTGCCATCCACCGGCAACCGCCCCTCGCGGGTCCAGGCCTGGCAATCCCCCAAATCGGCCACGAGGGCCTCCACTTCCATCGGGTCCAGCAGCCGCGTGCCCTGCTTGCGCTTCACCGGCAGCCGGCGCAAATCCTGCTGCATCTGCGATCCGCGGGGCTGGATCCTCGACAACGCTTGGGCCACGCCAAGACGGCTCACGGGTTTCAGGAGATAGTGCACTGCCCCGCCCTGGATCGCCTCCAGCGCATGCTCGGCGAAGGCGGTGACGAACACCACCGCAGGCCGAGGTTCCGGCAGCAGTTGAAGCAGCTCCGTCCCCTTCATGCCCGGCATTTCGATATCTAGGAACACCGCATCGGGGTGATGTTCGGCAACCGCTTTGAGGCCCAAGCGGCCGTTCTCCGCCAGAGCGACCACTTCAACGCCGGGCTGCTCTTCGAGCAATTCCCGAAGGTGGTCGCGCCCCAGCGGCTCATCCTCCACGATGACGATGCGGACCATGCCCCCCTCAGCAGCTGCGCTTGGAAAGCAGGGCCTGGGCGGCCTTGGAGGCTGGCTTCTTTCCGAGGACCGAACAGATGTCTGCACCGGCCTGGATGAGGCGGTCGAGATCCACTCCCGTCTCGATGCCCATGCCCCTCAGCATGTACACCACATCCTCCGTCGCCACATTGCCACTCGCGCCCGCCGCATAGGGGCATCCGCCCAGCCCCGCCACCGAAGCGTCGATGGTCGCGATGCCAAGCTCCAACACCGCATGCAGATTCGCCAGCGCCTGGCCATAGGTGTCGTGGAAATGCGCCGCCAGACGCGGCATGGGCACCTGCTTCGCCACCGCATCTACCATGGCCTGGGCCGCCCGGGGCGTTCCCACGCCGATGGTGTCGCCGAGCGAGATTTCAAAGCAGCCCATGCGGTGTAGCTCCCCCGCGACCTGTGCCACTGCGGTCGGGGCGATCTCGCCCTCGTAGGGGCACCCAAGCACACAGGAGACGTAGCCGCGCACGGCAACGCCCTGGGCCTTGGCCGCGGCGACCACAGGCGCAAATCGCTCCAGGCTCTCGGCGATGGAGCAATTGATGTTGCGTTGGGAGAAGCTCTCCGAGGCTGCGGCGAACACCGCGACCTCTGTAGCCCCAGCGGCCACCGCGGCTTCGTAGCCCTTCAGATTCGGCGTCAGCACCGGGTAACGGACGCCCGCGCGGCGCTTGAGCCGGCCCATCACATCGGCGGCATCCGCCATCTGAGGTACCCATTTGGGAGACACAAAACTCGTAGCCTCCACCACCGGCACGCCCGCCTCCGCTAGAGCCTCGATAAGACGCAGCTTATTCTCTGTGGGCACCTGCACGGCTTCGTTCTGCAACCCATCCCGAGGGCCGACATCGACGAGGGTCACGCGTGTGGGAAAGGGCATAAGGTCGCTCCTAGAACATCATGCCGAAGGGCCTAGGCCGAACGCCACAGCAGCGAGGCGCGGAAGCCCTGCTCCAAGGGGTCAAGACTGAGATCCTCAGGACGGGCCAAGCGTCGACGCAGCGTTTCCAAGGCGGTGCCAGTACCCGATTGGCTCGATGTGCCACCGCCAGGATCCGTGACTTCCAGCCTCAAGCCCTTGGGCTCCTGGCGAGCGGTGATGGCCACCTCGCCACCGGATTCCAGACGCGAGATGCCGTGCTTGATCGCATTCTCCACCAGGACTTGAAGGGAGAGGGGCGGAATCTCGTAAGCCTCCAGCTCTTCCGGAACCTCGACTCGGACCCGGAGGCGCTCACCGAAACGGGCCTTCTCGATGCCCAAGTAGGCTTCCACAAAACTCAGCTCCTCACGCAGAGGAATGGTGGGCCGGTCTGCGACCTCTACGACTTGACGGAACAGGTGGGCCAGCTTCTCGGTCGTGTCCTGGGCTCCCTTGGGATCGCGTTCGATCTGCGCATGGAGGGTGTTCAAGGTGTTGAAGATGAAATGGGGGGCCAGTTTGGCGCGAAGGGCCTGATCGCGGGCTTCGAGCAATTCAAAGCTGGTGCGCTTGGCGCTGAATCCCTGCTCCATCAAAAAGACATATCCGACGAACATGAGCAGGTAGAAGAACTCCTTCTGCGGAAAACCCGAAAGGCGGAACAGTCGGAAGGCAAAGGGCACAACGAGGAGCACGCTCAGGCCATGCCATCCATCCCAAAACCTTCGCGGCCGCTTTTGGAGTACCCGAAGCCGCTCCGACTCCATCGCCTTTGTCACCATCCACCACATCAGGAGCACCGCTCCATAGAGCAGAATTGCCCCGGTTGCAGGGCCCAGAGGCCCCCATGGGAAGACCTTTTCAGGCACAGTGTTTAGCAAAACATAGAGCAGCGAAATCCGAATCACCCACCACTGCCGCCCGGGTCGCGTCCATTCCTCCAGCTTGCTTCGCTCTTTTTGCAGCGCGTCATTCATGGGGGATGCCTCCAAGATCACTATCTCTAACCGTGTAGCTCTCTACAGAGCCTTCGTCACAGACGGCAACATTTCAGGGTTCAATGGCATCGATGTGCCTATGGGTGGAACTCGCCTGGAGCCTCATTTGCGAGTCAGGGGTTTCGCCACAGAAGGGAGGCCTGGAAGCCGTGCTCTAAGCGGTCCAATGTGAGGTCTTCGGGCTGAACGAGACGCTGGCGCAGGGTCGCAAGAGCGGTGCCTGTGCCGGGTGTCCCGAGCGCTCCCAGCCCCGGATTCGTCACCGTGAGCCTCAGCCCCAGCGGCTCCAACCCCGCGGAGATGACCACCTCACCTCCTTCTTCCAACGGCGCGATGCCATGCTTCACCGCATTCTCCACCAACACCTGCAGAGAGAGCGGCGGTACTGGATGGGCCTCCAGCTCCTCGGGCACATCGATGCGGGTCTTCAGACGCCCGCCGAACCGCGCCTTCTCGATGCCGAGGTAGGCTTCGACGAAGTCCAACTCCTCCCCCAACGGAATGGTGGGCCGATCTGTCATCGTCACCACCTGGCGAAATAGATGGGCCAGTTTCTCCGTCGTGCCTTGAGCCGCCTTAGGATCACCCTCGATCTGGGCATGCAGCGTGTTCAGCGCGTTGAAGATGAAATGGGGCGCCACCTTGGCTCGCCACGCAGCGCCCTGTGCCTCCTTTGCAAGCTCCCGTTGTTGCTCGCTTTCTCGGCGGTGCTTCTCCATGCGATGGATAATCACGGCGCCCAAAGACGAGAGGATCAGCCAGCTCGTGAACGTGACCCAGCGATCCGCACGGTGGACTTCCCATTGGGGAGGCTGTACCACCGGCTTCGGCGGAAGTCCCTTCTCTGCACGATCCTGTTTGGCCAGCTCCACCCCTTCGTAGTATCCAGCGATGAAGCCATCGTGAGCGCCTTGGGCGAACTCCCCAATGTTCAAAGCGCACCAGGCGAGGCTAGCCGCTAGTGCGAGGTTTGCCAGCTTGGAAGGCGACCGTTCGCTGAGACGTCGCCGGAGGAAGACCACGGCAAGCACCAGCAGCAACCCCAGGAACGGCGCCCATCCCGCCAAGATGCCCACCGCTGTGTTCCCAAAGGAAATCCCCACGAAAGCCTTCCGAACCCCCTGATCCACCCAATGCCACCCTTGGAGGAGGTCCATCAGCATGAGCCCCACTGCGCCAAAGGCCGCCGCCTGCATCGCGCGGTGAAAACGATCCTGCCTCTTGAGCCTTTCCGTAGCGGTGAAATGAGCATCCATGACCAATCTCCTCAGCCCCATCCTGTCCCGGATGATGGCGGCATTCCGGAGAGAGTCATCAATGGTCTAACGATGCCTTGAACGGTTCACCAGGGATCTTGAACGGTCTTCCCTGCACGCGCGTGCTCCAGAGCGCGCAGGCCGATATCCCGGCGCACTTCCCGTCTGGGCCAAGTGACTTGCACCAGATCCGCGTTCACGCGGTCCCGCGCCGCGGCGAGGTCCGCAGCGACCGTGGTGAGGTTCAGCACGCGGCCACCGTTGGTCACCCAACCCGATCCGGATTTCTTGGTGCCGGCGTGGATGAGCGTGGTGGTGGGCTGCCCGATCTCGATGGGCACGCCCTTCTTCGGCACATCGGGGTAGCCTTCGGCGGCGAGCACCACCGTGATGGCGACGCCCGGCTTGAGCTTGGGCTCGGTGATCTGCAGATCCTGTTTGGCGACGCTCAGCAGAAGCGAGGGCAGATCTTCGTCCAGCAGCTGCATCAGTACCTGGGTTTCGGGATCGCCGAAGCGCGTGTTGTACTCGAGCAGCTTGGGGCCCGAGGCCGTCCACATGACTCCCAGGAAGAGCACGCCGCGACCACCCAGACCATCGGCCTGAAGCCCCTTCACCGTGGGCTCCACCAATTCCACGCGCATACGTTCGACATCCTCAGAACGCAGGAAGGGGATGGGCCCGAAGGCTCCCATGCCGCCCGTATTCGGGCCCGAATCGCCTTCGAAAATGCGCTTGTGATCCTGGCAGGCGGGCAGCATGGCGTAGCGCACGTGGTCGGCCGTGACATCCACCAGCACGTGCAGGCTCAGCTCCATGCCCACGAGGGGCTCTTCAAACACGATGGTCTTGGAAGCTTCGCCAAACTGACCATTCATGAAAGCGCCGAGCACTTCCATGGCGTGCTCCTTCGTATCCGCCAGCACGACGCCCTTCCCCGCGGCCAGGCCGTCCGCCTTGAGGACGATGGGCAAGGGATGGGGCCAGGTATCGATGAGGGCCACACCTTCTTCAGGCTCCTTGATGGTGTAGCTGGCGGCGCATGGGATGCCGTGCTTGAACATGAAGGCCTTGGCGAAGGCCTTGCTGCCTTCCAGATGGGCGGTGGCCGAATCGTGGCCGAACACGGGGATGCCCAGTGAGCTGATCGCGTTGGCGAGGCCCGCCACCAGGGGCGCCTCAGGCCCGATGATCACCAGATCAGGTCGATGCTTCTCAGCCCAGGTCATCAGACCGGGGATGTCTTCCCCCGACATCGGAAGGCAGGTCCCGAGCTCCGCAAGGGCGTCGGAGCCGGGTGCCGCAACAAGCTCAATAGGAGTGCCCGAGGCCATCAGCTTCAAGGCCAGGGCGTGTTCGCGGCCGCCAGAACCGATCAGCAGGACTTTCATGCCGCACCTCCAAACCCCTAGTATCCCAGGGCTTGGCGCAGCCTGTCCCCAAGGGATGAAGAAGGGGAGTTGTGATTTTAGTTATTGCGACTCAGTCTCAATATAATTAATCTTCAGATCGAGGACCCTGCCATGACGCCTCCCATCCATGCCGCGACCGCCGAAAGCCTCAGGGACCTGGTGTACCGGCCTCGCCTTGTCGAGGGCCCCGGACTGGGATCCCGTGGCGCCGCGCTTGGATTGAGCACCGCGCTATATGCCCTGTTCGGCGCGGGTCTCCTGGCCTTGATGCGGGTCGATCGAACGGTGGAAGCTCCTCGAGCGAGCCGGGTGGTAGTGCTTCAGGAATTCGAAGATCTGCCTCCCCCACCACCCTTGGGGTCGAGCAGCTCTGCGTCAGCTTCCGCCCCCGTCGCTGCGCCTGGATCCATAGAGCCGGCGCCAGTGCTAACACCTGCAGAGCTTCCGGTCGCGTCGGCGACCCTTCCCACCTCCGGCGAAGGATCGTCCACCTTCCAAGGCGCTGCTTCAGGAGGTTCTCAAGGTGCCCCCGGTGGAGTCGTCGGTGGTGTGGCCGGGGGTTCCCTGGGAGGAACGGTGGGAAGTCCACTCCAGCCTCCGCGCTTCGATGCGGCCTATTTGCACAACCCCGAGCCTGAATACCCGAGTCTTTCGAAGCGATTGGGTGAAGAGGGCCGAGTGTTGCTCCGAGTGCTCGTGAATATCGACGGTCAGCCTGATCAAGTAGAACTCCGCCAAAGCAGCGGCCATGCCCGCCTCGACCAAGCCGCGCTGGACACCGTGAAACGCTGGCGATTCTCCCCCGCACGCAAGGGAAGCGACCTGATCGCCGCCTGGGTGCTCGTACCGCTCTCTTTCCAACTGGACGCCTAGCCCCTTTTCCATACTCGTCCCGCCTGCGCCCGCCTTTTGGGTGAGGGACCTCTCTGCCCAGGATTTCCCATGGCTGCACCCGCCCTCCTCTTCCTCCTCGCCGCCCTTCCTCCGCAGGAAAAGCCCGCACCAGCGCCTACGGAAACCGCCCTTCCCGAAGTGAAGGTCAAGGGCAAGAAGGGCAAGCATGTTGAAAAGGCCGATGGGCCCGTGAAGGGCTACAAAGCCCAGCGTTCCGCCACCGTCACTAAGACCGATACGCCGCTCCGCGATGTGCCCCAATCCGTGCAGGTGATTCCCGAATCCCTCGTCAAGGATCAGGGCATGGCCAGCATGGCCGAGGTGATCCGCTACGTGCCCGGAGCCTCGATGAATCCCGGCGAAGGCGGACGCGACCAGCCGGTGCTTCGGGGCATCAGCACCTCTTCCGACTTCTTCGTGGACGGGCTGCGGGATGACGCTCTCTACTTCCGCGATCCCTACAACGCCGAGCGCATCGAGATCCTGAAGGGCCCCAGCGGCATGACCTTCGGACGGGGCGGCGCAGGAGGCGTGGTGAACCGCGTGACCAAGCGTCCGCTCCTCCAAACGCAGACCCAAGCGGAGCTCAGCATGGGCAGCTGGAGTGACAAGCGCGCCGCCGTGGATGTCAACGCGCGGCTCGGTGGCAGCACTGGCCTGCGTGTGAACGCCGTAGCCGAAGATTCCAACGGCTTCCGCGAAGGCTTCAAGCTGCGCCGCTCGGGCATCAATCCCGTGGTGGAATTCGCCGCAGGAAGCGACACCCTCGTCCTCCTCGGCGTGGAGCATTTCGAGGATCGCCGCACCACGGACCGGGGCATCCCGGCTCTCAATGGCAAGCCCTATGACGCTCCTCGGGAGACCTTCTTTGGCAACCCGGAGCAAAGCCCCAGCGTCGCCATCGTCGACGCGTTTACCACCAAAGTAGAAACGGGTCTGACGCCCCATCTTCTGCTTCGCAATGCGCTCCGCCTCACGCGCTATGACACCCTGCGCCAGAACGTCCAGCCCAACAGCGTCGTCAATCCCGCGACGGGGAAACTATCGATCTCCGCCTACAGCCAGGCTAACGTGCGCACCAACCTGTTCAACCAGACCGAGCTGGAATGGCGCACGGCCGTCCTGGGCATGGAGCATCTCGTCCTCGCTGGATTGGAACTAGGCCATCAGGACAGCGACAACACTCGGTTCACCGGCTATTTCGGAAACGCCACGCAGCCGCCATTGAACGCCACCAGCCCCAAGGCCACTGTCACCCGATGGGCCGCGGGAAGCACGGATACGAACAACGACGTGATCGCCAATATCGCGGCTCTCTACGCTCAGGATCAGGTCACCCTCGCGTCCCACTGGAAGGCCGTGCTTGGCGCACGCTATGACCGCTACAGCGTCTCCGTCGATGATCGGAATGCCACGAATCTCGATCTGGGACGCACGGACCGCGCCTGGTCGCCGCGGGCGGGCCTCGTCTTCCAGCCCAACGATGCGTCGTCCTATTACGCGAGCTACAGCTACGCTTTCCTTCCCAGCAGCGAGACGCTCTCACTGGCCGCCAATAACGCCGATCTGAAACCCGAGCACGCCATCAACCTCGAACTCGGCGCGACGTGGGATCTCACTTCCGGATTCGCGCTCACGGCCGCACTTTTCCGTCTCGATCGCGCCGATGTGAAGAGCAAGGATCCCCTCGATCCCACGAAGTTGGTGCTCTCAGGGCTGCAGCGAACCGAAGGCTTTGAGTTGGGCTTCCAAGGGCAAGTCATCGACGGCTGGCAGGTATATGGGGGCTACGCGCATCTGGATGCGCGAATCGTGAAGGCCACCGGCGGAAGCGCCACCGCCGCCGCCGTCCCAGCTGGCACCCAGGTACCGTTGGTGCCTCGGCATGCCGCGACCCTTTGGAACAAGATCGATCTGTCCCCCAGGTGGAGTGCAGGTCTGGGGTTGATCCACCAATCCAGCACCTACGCCAGCACCACCAATGCCGTGACGCTGCCCTCCTTCTTCCGCGCGGATGCTGCCGTCTACTTCAACCTCAGCGAACGTGGACGGTTGTCCCTCAACATCGAGAATCTGTTCGACCGTCGTTACTACCCCACCGCCGGGAATGATTACAACCTGCTCGTTGGAACCCCACGCCGGGCCCAATTGACCTTATCGTTCCGTTTCTAGCCCCCGCTGGTAGATCCCTGAGCTGCAGCCCTTTGGCCAGTATCATGGGAGCTTCCCCCACATGCGACCGCCCCGCCGGACCTTCACCTCGCCGGCTCGGCCCGATCGGAATGAGATGACCGTGACTGAACAGCCCTCCTCCACTTCCCCTCGAAGCGCAGGCTTCCTCCGCTCGCTGCGCAAGTTCCACGCATGGATCGGCCTCTCCGGCGCCGCATTCGGCCTGCTCTTTGGCCTCACGGGCATCCTTCAGAATCACCGGTCGGTGATGAAGATGGAGCTCGGCAAAGTCGAAGAGCGGAAGGTCCAGGTGGAATTGGCGTCCCCTCCCTCCAACCCGGAGGCTCTGTCGCAGGCGCTGTCTGCACAGTTCGGCTGGTCGTCCGACCGAATCCGAACCCGCGTGCAGCCCGCTCGACCGGCAAAGTTTCAGGGCGCCGAGGTCAAAAGCACGGAGCAATGGATGGTGTCCTATGCTGGCACCAAGCATTTCGCGCGCGCGATGTATATTCCTGGCAACAAGACCGTGGAGATCGAGCAGCGGGATGCCAACCTCTGGGAGGCCCTTTCCCGCCTCCACAAAGCGGATAACGGGCAAAAGGGATGGATCCTCTTTTCCGATGCTCTGGCGGGCGGCCTGCTCTTCATGAGTCTTTCGGGAATCCTGCTCTGGACTCGCCTCAGCGGCTCTCGCCTGCTCGCAGTCGGCCTGTCTCTCGGCACACTCATCCTCGGCGTGTTCGTGGCTTTCCGCGCTTGGTAGATTCCGCGGTTCACCCCTAGCGCCTCCGGTTTCCACCCCAAAAATGCTGTTGGCCCCTGCCGCCTTGCTTGGCGCGCAGGGGTGCCGATCGTTAGCGTCATCGTTTCTTCCCCCGTGGATTCCACGGGCTCTTTGCCACCATGCCCTTTCGCGCTTTGATCCCCCTGCACGGGCCTCCCTACTGGGATGCGACGGGGAGCGCGGGCTTGGTGACCCATCACGCCGCTTCTTAGCGGCCAACCCACCCATGCCGCTGCGGCGGCTCTTCATGAAAGGAGGCGCTCATGCGCGCCCTCAGCATCGCTGTGCTCTCAGGCCTTTCTCTACTGGCCGCCCCCAAGGAAGATTTCCGGGCCCTCACGCAGGTCGCCTCCACCACCTACCCCGCCGCGACGCACTATGCCGTGGTCTGCGATTTCACCAACAGTAAGGATGCCGTGTACGCCCTAGCAGACGCACTCGGCACCGGGCACCGCATCACGGTGATCGATATGCGGAGCGATGGACAGATGTTCGCTGCGGCAAGAACGCTCCGGGATCAGCATCCTGAGTTGGTTGTCCTGCTTCCCGAAGACCGATTCGTAAGGGATGGAAGCCTCGCAGCCTCATGGATGGTCGGTACGTTGAAAGCGAAAGGCCTGATTACCATCGGCACCAAATCCGCTTCTTTGCGCCAGGGCGCCGCCTGGGCGATCGGGCAAGGCACCAAGGGCGAATTGATGGTAGATCCTGCACTCCGCGGCGTCGTCGGTCCCGTCACTGGACGCGAGCCCGTGAAGCAGGCCTCCTTCCGCGGCCGGGCGGAGATCACCTTTGCAGCGCTGTGAGTTCAGCTCTGCTTTCGAAAACTATTTGCAGGCCAGCCAACTCTTCCCATCTCGCACTTCTGCGGCGAGCTTCACACCTAAGGGGCCGAGATCATCAGCGCCTTCCATCGCCTCCCGGAGGAGCGTGGACACCAGTTCCACCTCCTCCGGCGGCGCCTCCACGAGAAGTTCGTCGTGCACCTGCAGCAGCAGGCGCGCGCGGACTTGATGCTCCGCAAAACTGCGGTGCAGTCGGACCATCGCCCGCCGCATGAGATCCGCCGCGGTGCCTTGCACGACGGTGTTCACGGCCTCGCGAAGACCGGCCGCCTGGAACTGCTTATTGCTGCTCTGCAGTTCGGGGATGCTCCGGATGCGGCCCCAGTGGGTGCGCACCAACCCCTCGGCGATGGCCTTGGCCTTGGTGTTCTCGATCCATTCCGCCACCTTGGGCATCCGCTCAAAGTAGCGCTCGATGAAGGCCTTGGCCTCCTTCTGACTCACGCCGATGTTCGCGGCGAGTGCAAAGGCGCCCTGGCCATACAACAGGCCGAAGTTCACGGCCTTGGAGGCGCTCCGCTGTTCTGAAGTCACTTCGTCCATGGAGACACTGAACACCTCTGACGCCGTACGGCGGTGGATGTCCTCGCCGCGCTCGAAGCCGCCCAACAGCACGGGATCCTGAGCCAGCGCAGCCACCACCCGTAACTCGATCTGGCTGTAGTCCGCGTCCAGCAGTACCCAGCCCTTTTCAGGCACGAAGGCCCCGCGGATGGCGCGGCCTTCTTCCGTGCGAATGGGGATGTTCTGCAGGTTGGGATCGTTGGAGGCCAGACGGCCCGAAGCCACCACCGCCTGATGCAGCTTGGTGTGCACGCGGCCGGTGATGGGGTTCACCATCTGGGGCAAAGCCTCTACATAGGTGCCCAGAAGTTTCGCCATCTGGCGATGGCGCAGCAGCTCGCGGGCGATCTCCGCATCGTGCTTCTCGGCCAGTTCTTCTAGCGTCTCTTCATCGGTGCTCGGCGCCTTGGTTTTCCCGGTGTACTTGATGACCGGAAGCTTGAGCTTTTCGAAGAGGATCTTCCCCAACTGAGTGGGGCTGTTGAGATTGAAGGCCTCTCCCGCCAGCTCCGTCACCCGGGCCGTCGCACGCTCGCGCTCGGCCCCGAAATCCGCTTCAAGTTTCGCGAGCACCTCAAGATCCAGACGCACGCCCGTCTGCTCCATGGCAGCGAGCGTCTCCACGAGGGGTAGGTCCACCTCGCGATAGAGCTTGCGCAGCGCCTCATCCGGGAACTTGGCATCAAGCTTCTGGGAGAGCTGGAGCGCGAGATCCGCATCCTCCGCCGCGTACTGCACGGCGTGGTTGAAGTCCGCTTCATCGAAGCGCTTCATGGCCCTGCCCTTGCCCACCACATCTTCAAAGGCGATGGGTTTGATATCCAGGTGGCGGACGCTGAGATCGTCGAGGTTGTGGCGCATGCCCGGCTCCACA
>JACXTT010003054.1_pt1 | contig 26192 bp, 21 predicted proteins | sample 9270951 | NCBI WGS metagenome assembly JACXTT01 (sample SAMN15532306, study PRJNA645909) | rock metagenome | isolation source: weathered quartz diorite | place: Puerto Rico | collected 2017-06-21
ATTTAGCAGATGCGATCGGCAAAAAGTTGTCGATTTCCGACATGACTAAAAAAACGCTGAAGGTTCCGCAGATCCTCGCGATCGATGATGCAGCCGGCAATTCGGTTTATTCGATGGCTGTTGAAACCGACAACGGCGGGAATTCCGGTATCGACACCATTATGCGAACACTGGCGGAGAAACGCTTGATCGAAGACCGCGCGCCGACGCTCGATGGATCGTGGATGCAACGGATTATGGAAGCGCGATCGGCTAACGGCGTTTTTGTTTATTCGACAATGACTCCTTTCTTGCCGACATGCGGAATGATCGGGATGCGCGGCAACGTGTGCTCAGCGGCTATCGCACGCCTAGGTCATCAGAACCGGAACGGCTACATCGAGCACTTCGACAGAAAGATATATCTCGCCACTTATTATCTCGGACAGAAAGAGCTGCAAGCCGACCTTACGGTTCCCGATGGTGTGCTCGAACGTTTGAAGCGGAAAGTTTCGCGCGAAGATCTGTATTACACGTGGTTATTCAATTGGCATTCGAAAGGCCCAAACGGCGCGGTACTGGATCTATCGCAATGGAACAAGGCGAAGCTCTGGGACCATCTCCTTTCGCAAAATCTCTTAAGAATCATGATCGTGGTTGCCGGTGCGGGACCGCACGCTGCCGGAATGCCGGAGTTGCAGCTTGCTCAGAATGCATCGTCGCACGCCCTGACCGGGATTTGCGTTTTGGTTACGGATGGACGCGTCTCATTCCAGCACGATGGCATCTCAATCGCCCATGTTGTGCCCGAAGCGCTCGATGGCGGTGGCCTCGCTGCGATACGTACCGGCGACTGGATCTACCTCGACCTGAGTGAAGGAGAATTCCAGGTTGTCGCCCAGTCGACTCGCGGTTATAAGATCATCGGTCCGAAGGAACTCATCAGCCGGCCCGATCGAAAAAAGCGAATCAATGAACTGGAGCGTCGCCGCATGGAGTTGCTTCCGTCCTTCCGCGTTCTCCTCGATCAAGTTTCATCGGCCGAAGCCGGCGTTTCCCCCGCTATCAAGACAAACTAGCCAAAAAAAAACACAAAAGATTCAAAACCCTTCGTGGCTCTTGTGCCTTTTTCTGGCTACAATTTTTCTCTTATGCCTTACGAACGCGTCCTCTTCAAGAACATCAATGACCCACGTGTGAAAGAAATCGATCGATACATCGAACTCGGCGGTTACAAGGCTGCAGAGAAAGTGCTGAAAGATTTCACGCCGAAAGACGTTATCGACACGACAAAAGCCACCGGGCTTCGCGGCCGTGGAGGAGCCGGCTTTCCGACGGGAATGAAGTGGAGCTTCGTCCCGAAGGATACCGGCAAGCCGATTTACTTATGCTGTAACGCGGACGAGAGCGAACCGGGCACGTGCAAAGATCGCGTCATCATGGAACGCGATCCGCATCAGCTCATTGAAGGCATGATCATCGCGGCGTACGCCGTCGATTGCCACTTGGCTTTCATCTACATCCGCGGTGAGTTTTCCTTCGGCTATCGCGTTCTGGAAAAAGCGTTGGACCAAGCTCGAGCGCGTGGATACCTCGGGAAGAAAATCTTCGCTTCGAATTACGACCTCGACATCATTCTTCATTCTGGCGCCGGCGCGTACATCTGCGGCGAGGAAACGGGACTCATCGAATCCTTGGAAGGTAAGCGCGGTCATCCCAGACAAAAGCCGCCATTTCCGGCAGTGCATGGGCTGTATGGTTGTCCGACCGTTGTGAACAACGTCGAGACGCTGGCGAACTTGCCGCACATCTTCAATCGCGGCGTGGAATGGTTCAAGAGCATCGGTACAAACGAGAAGAACACCGGTCCAAAACTTTATTGCGTGAGCGGCCACGTCAATAAACCCGACGTTGTTGAACGCGAGCTTGGCGTGCCTCTAATGGAATTGATCAACGAAGAGTGCGGCGGCATTCGCAATGGGAACAAGTTGAAAGGTGTGATTCCTGGTGGCTCGTCTGTGCCGATCCTTCGTGCGGAGGAATGCGATGTCCGCCTGGATTTCGATTCGATCGCCGCAAAAGGATCGTTGCTGGGATCCTGTGGAATGATGGTCATTGACGAGACTGCGTGCATGGTACGGCTCGCCCTGCGTACAGCGAAATTCTATGCCGAGGAAACCTGCGGACAATGCACGCAGTGCCGCGAAGGAACATGGTGGATGGAACAAGTGTTGCACCGTATAGAGCACGGGCACGGAAAAATGGAAGAGCTTCAGATGATCCTCGACATGTGCAACAACATGCAAGGCGTGACCATCTGCGTGCTCAGCGATGCGTGCGCGATGCCCGTACAATCCATGATCGATAAATATCGGGACGAGTTCGAATATCACATCACGCATAAGCGTTGCATGGTGCACTGACGCGCTGTTACGGCTTCGGCGCTGGAGGCGGCAACGCACGAGCTTCGACTACCGACTGAAAGCCCGTCCTGGCGTGACTACCATCGCAGAACGGCTTGTTGGCCGATTGGCCGCAACGGCACAGCGAGATAGTTGTCCGGCCCGCGAGATCAAACTCTTTACCTTGCGGATCCTTAATGACGAAATTGCCTGAAACTCGAAGCGGTCCGTTTGGAGATACAACGATTTCGGTATGATCAGCCATTGAACAATTCACCTCTCGAACAATTCTAATCCCAGAAGCAGGCGTTGCGAGGAATTACCACGACTCCAGATTCAGTCACGCTGAAACGCCGGCGGTCTTCTTCGAGGTTATAGCCGATCTCAGTTCCAGGCGGAATTCGGACGTACTTGTCGACGATGACACGGCGCAAGCGTGCATGCCGGCCCACATCAACAGCATTCATTAAGATGCAGTCGTCGACACTCGAGAAGCTGTTAATGCGGACCTCGGGCGATAGAATCGAGTTCTGCACGTGGCCGCCGCTCACAATCGAACCTTGTGAAATGATTGAGTTGGTTGCCACGCCTACACGGCCTTCGTGTGGGAGTGCCCAAATTGTTTTCGCGGGCGGATACGCGCGCACGTGGGTGCGGATTGGCCATTCCTTGTCGTACAGGTTGAATTGCGGATCGATGGAGACCAAATCCATGTTCGCGTCGAAGTATGCATCGAGTGTGCCGACGTCGCGCCAGTACTTTGCATCTTTTTGATTCATGTCCTTGAAGTGGAATGCATAGACCTGCTTTTCTTCAATCAGGTTTGGAATGATGTTGCGCCCAAAATCGTGGCTCGTCTCCTTGCCGGCATCTTCAAGGAGAGCCTGGATAAGAACAGGTGTGTTGAAAACATAAATCCCCATGGACGCGAGTACGAAGTTGGGATTCGATGGTATCGGTTTGGGATCTTTTGGCTTTTCTTCAAAACCGACAATGCGTTGGTTGCGATCGATCTCGAGAACGCCGAGGTGAACCGCCTCGCAGCGCGGAAATTCGATTGTGGAAACCGTGACATCCGCCCCCGCTGCAACGTGAAACTCCAGCAGCTCGCTGTAGTCCATCTTATAGATGTGATCGCCGCAAAGAATAATCACGTAATCGGGACTCTCTCGCTCGATGGTGTAGATGTTCTGATACACGGCATCCGCTGTGCCTTGATACCACTTTTCAGATGCACGGAATTGAGGAGGAACGGTAAAGATGAATTCTCCACGCTCGTAAGAAAAGATGTTCCAACCCAAGCGTATGTGCCGATCGAGTGAATCGGATTTGTATTGCGTGAGGACGCAGATTCTCTTCAGTTGTGAATTAATACAGTTCGACAAAGCAAAATCTATGATCCGATAAATTCCTCCAAACGGAACCGCAGGCTTTGCCCTGTGCTTCGTCAGTGGGTAAAGCCTCTCACCTTGTCCTCCCGCCAGAATGAGAGCCAAGGTGTCTTGGATGATTGCGCTTGTTCGCGGAGTGACTCGTTTCAACGTGTTTCCCTCAATGATTTAGCATCCACTTACGCAAAAGCACGCGCCAGACGTGCAATTTCAGTCCTCTGCTTTAAGGTGTCGGTGATCATCTGACACACATTGAAACAAAAGGGGTTGTGGCCACGTTCATCTTCCATCGGAACGGGAAAAGATTCCGATGGTATTTGCGCGCTCACGGCAATTTTTACCGCGCCTCATGCAAGGTAGTTCTAGAACTTTATACTATATCAACCTGTATAGGGCATCAGTTAGGCCGATTCTACTTATTTACAGCCGCAGAATGAAGAAACTCTTTGACTTTGGCAGGCCATTTGCTCAGGATGGTCTGCTCGCGAGGCAGTCTAACGATTCTGGTGCTGGCTCTTCTCGTGCTCAGTCAACTAGGGTCGTTCGGCAGCTTCCGATCGGAAACACCGGGTACCCGTTCTGGAAGTGAATCGTCGAACATAAGCGTAGTTGACAGCGTGATCGCGGAGCATATACTCCCATTTCCCGGTCGCGGAACCATGAGGGTTTTGGAGGATAGAGAGGAAGATAAATGGACGAAAAGAAGACTCAAAAATTCCGGCAGCGATTATTGGAGGAATATCAGAAGCTCATTCGTTCGATTAATCGGAACAGGCTGGCGGAAGAAGAGATCAAACTTGAAAACACGGAGGACGAGGGCGATCTCGCTACCATCAGTCATAACAAAGAGCTCTTATACAACCTTCATGAAAGCGATTTCCAACGCCTGAAGTCGATCCAAGAAGCGCTCAAACGCATGGATCGCGGTGAATATGGCGAGTGTGTGCGGTGCGGCGAAGATATCAACGAAAAACGCCTCATGGCCGTACCGTTGGCCACATTGTGTATTCAATGTCAGGAAGAAGCTGAGAAAGAGGGAACGAGTCAGCGTCCTGTGATGGCCGGCATGCTCAAGTCTGAAGAAGAGGAAGAGTCGGAAACCTAGGATAGCCACAAAAAGGCACAGAGGCTCAAAAATTTTCTTGTTGCCTTTTTGTGGCTACTCCCTGGCCATCATTCGCACAAGTAAGAACAGCCCCATTCCCGCAAACACCACAAAGGCCATTTTCACACCTTTCTCGCGGTTCACTTCGGGCATCAGATCCGTCGCCGCAACGTAAAGTGTGGAGCCAGTCGAGATCGGTAACGCGTACGAGACGCTGCCGCCGCCGATGAGGTAAACGGCGAAGACTCCCACCAGTGTCGAAGCGCCCAGCGATGTTGCAGCGGCAAGAGCGCTCCGGGAAGAACGTCCGGATGTAATCGCGATGGATGAAATCGTGAATCCGTCCGGGATTTTGTGCAGCAGGACGGCGAGAAAAATCAACAGCCCGACGCCTTGCGAAACGAGGAAACCCGCCCCAATTGCCACGCCGTCGAAAAACGTATGCACCAACATTCCGACGAGCGCCGAGATTCCAACCGCCGGATTCATCAACTCGTCGTGATGGATCTCTTCGCCAAAATGCAAATGCGACGCGAAAGTATGTTCGAAGATGTGAACGATCATGTAACCCACGAGTACCAGCAGCGGGGCGCTCTTTGTTAGGGTCATGCTTTCCGGAACCATCTCCAGAAACACAGTGCCGAGCATAAAACCCGAACCCAATGCGATGAAATATCGCAGCGACTTGTGCGCCCATTTGTTCGAGACGACGATAATTCCGCCAATGATGTTTGCCAATGCCGCGGCGAGAGCGAAGGCGAGTGATTGGGTAAAAGGGTTCATCCACTATGCCGAATGGTCATGATGTCGCCATCTTTCACGCTGTATTCTTTGCCTTCCAATCTCAGCAGCCCTTTTTCTTTCAGAGCTTGCATCGTTCCATGTTTAACGAAGTCGTCATAATGACAGACTTCTGCACGAATAAAATGATCCGAGAGATCGGTGTGAATCACGCCTGCGGCAGTTTGAGCATTCGTGCCACGTGTGATTGTCCAAGCGCGGCATTCTTCTTCGCCGACGGTAAAAAATGAAATCAACCCGAGCAGCCGATACGTTGTGCGAATTAGGCGCTCCGTGCCCGATTCCGAGAGGCCGTAATCCGCAAGAAATGTCTTCAACTCTGCGGCGGGCAATTCCGCCATTTCTGCTTCAAGCTTGCCACAGATAATAGTCTGCTCGGTATTGGGCCGAAGAGAGCCGTGCGCGTCAGGATGTCTGAGGCGAACCAATTGATCCTCGCCGATATTTTCAACGTAGATCATCGGCTTCTCTGAAAGAAATGCGAAACCCTTCACCAGTTTGCGTTCGTCGCCGCTGACTTCCATTTCGCGCAGCGGTTTTTCCGACTCGAGCCATGATTTCGCTCGCTGCAGGTATACCTGTTCCCTTTCGAGGGCGGCGTTCTTAACTTTCTTGAGATCCTTCTCGACGCGCTCCATTCGTTTTTCAATGGAAGCGATATCGGCCAGCATCAATTCATAATCGAGAGTCCGCTTGTCGCGTTCCGGATCGACGCCGCCTTCCGAATGCGGAACCGATTCATCTTGAAAAGTTCGCACCACGTGCAGCAGCGCGTCGACGGTGCGCACCGGTGCGAGCGCCATATCCTGACCTTTACCGCGCACGAGTCCCTGAACATCAACGAACTCGACGGTCGCATATGTCGTCTTTTCGGGATTGAACTTTGAAGAGAGAAAATCGAGTCGCGGGTCGGGAACCTTGACGATGCCGACATTCGGCTCGAGCTTACGCGCCGCTCCGGGTCCAGCGGCCACCTTACCCTGCGTCAATATATTAAAGATCGTTGTCTTGCCGACTGAAGGCAGCCCGATGATTCCCGCTTTCATAAGCCAATCTTCTAAGCATAACCTACCAACCGAAACGCCCGTCCTCTACTTAACGCGTCTGCATTCCTCAACTATATGATTTTTTTGTTTGACACCACTCTGCCCCATCAGTAGTCTGAAGTGGCCAAAAGTGGCCAAATCTGTACATCGTTGGCTTTTGAGGGACCAGTATCGATGTTGCGTGGAAACGCACCCGCTACCATTGACGAGAAGGGACGGCTCAAGATCCCGTCCGTTTTCCGCGCACACATCGAAGAGTCCTGGGGCAGCGACTTTTACGTCACGTCTCTCTCGGGTGAATCCGTGCTGATTTATCCCCTTCCAATCTGGCAAGAAATTGAAGAACGACTCGCCAAGCTACCTTCATTCAATCCCACGAAGAAAAAATTCCTGGATCGTACGAACTTTTACGGCCAGGTGACTGCTGCAGATAAGTCGGGGCGGATATTGATTCCTGGGCTACTTCGGGAATCAGCTCAGATGACGGGAGAAGTCGCTGTCCTTGGTTATTTGGATCATCTGGATGTTTGGAATCATAAACGGTTCCTCGGACGGATTAAGGATCACGAATTCACCGAGGACGATCATGAAACGTTGAGCAAATTAGGAATTTGATCGATCGTAAATATGAATGGCACACATTTCAGTCCTTCTCGACGAGACGCTGCAGCTTCTCGATCCCACGCCTGGCGGACGCTTCATCGATGCCACGCTTGGAGCGGGAGGACACACGCGCGCGATTCTCGAGCGTATAGCTCCAGAGGGGAAGGTACTCGCGATCGATCAAGACGAATCGGCGTTGTTCGCTGCAAAGGAGACGCTGGAGTCATTTGGGTCGCGAGTTGTTTTCGTTCATTCGAACTTTCGGGCGATGAGAACGATTGCCGAGACCAGCGGATTTACGGACTGCGATGGAGTGCTTGCGGACATCGGCATCTCATCGATGATGGTGGACGATCCATCGCGAGGATTCTCGTTCATGCGTGAAGGCCCGCTCGACATGAGAATGGATCGCGCTCAGTTTCTCACTGCTGCCGAGGTTCTGAACATGTGTTCGGAAAAAGAGATCGCAGACATCCTTTATATGTATGGAGAGGAACGCCGGTCGCGGCCGATCGCCCGCTCGATCGTTCGCGCACGCCCTTTTCAAAGCACGACGGATTTAGTAAACGCTATCGAGCGCGTTTCAGGAAAGCCCAAATACGGCCAAATTCATCCTGCTACTCGAACATTCCAGGCGTTACGCATCTATGTAAACGACGAGCTGAAAAGTTTGGAAGAATTTCTCGATTCGTCGATGACTATCGTTCGGTCCGGTGGCCGTGTGGTTGTAATCACTTTCCATTCTTTGGAAGACCGGATCGTAAAACAGAAGTTTCGCGCATCGATTGTCCCTGGCCGGGTACTCACGAAGAAGGTTGTTACGGCGAGTGAAGCAGAAGTGCGGCGCAATCCACGGGCACGCAGCGCGAAATTACGCGCATGGGAGAGAAGCTGATGCCTACTATCGAAGTCCATTTTGAAAAGCGCATCATCAATAACAATGTGATCCGGGAAACGGATTCGAAAAGTCACAGAGACTACATCGTGGTGACAGTGCTTGCCGCGGTTTTCTTATTTGCTCTCTTTGCCTATGCGTGGCAGCACTATCGCTGGAGTCAATACGGCTACCGCATCGAGGAGGCGAAGAAAAAGAAAGAACAACTCACCGAGATCCGAGGCCAGCTCTGGCTCGAGCGCTCAACGCTACGAAGTCCTCAACGCATCGATGCGATCGCCCGCCGCGACTTAGGTATGGTTGTGCCTTTGCCCGGGCAGCTTGTGACGTTTAGCGCGGATGCGCCATTGACGATACCGACGCCGCAGCCGCCTCAATCAGTGCAACCGCAACAGGCACAGGTTCAACCCGCAGCTTTGGAAGCGAAGAGGTAATTTCTGTCGGGTCGTCTGTAACGGCCCTGGCGCTCACAGGGCGCCCCTACAGTGACATGAAGAAGGATAAATTTTTAGCACGACGAGTTTTCATTCTGATTGGTGTGATGGCCTTGTGGGCGGCTGTCATCTGCGCCCGGTTGTACTTTCTTCATGTCGTCCACTCCGCGGATTACAAGCAACGTGCGGAGCATCAACAGCAGCGCATCCTGGAGGTGAGCCCGCGCCGCGGCGTTATTTACGATCGCAATGGAAATGAACTAGCTGTCAGCACCAAGGTCGATTCGATCTTTGCCATTCCTGATGACATCGAAGATGCCGGCAAGACAGTGAAGACGCTTGCTGCACTAACGGGCGTCTCGAAGGACGATCTTGCGGAGAGACTTCGTTCGCCTCGCTCCTTCGTTTGGATCAAACGAAAGTTGAACGCCGGAGAGGCGGCAGCGCTCAGGAAAGCGAAGCTGCCAGGCATCTACTTTCAAAAGGAAGATATGCGGTACTACCCGAAGCGCGAGCTTGCGGCCCACGTCTTGGGGTATGTCGATATCGATGAAAAAGGCTTGGGCGGTTTAGAGTACCGCTACAACGGCAGCATCGGCGGCGAAGCCGGCCGTGTTCTGATCATGACCGACGCGCGCGGCCGCAGCTTCGATAGTATTGAACAACCGGTGGCGCCTGGCGCGAACTTGATCACAACCATCGACGAGAACATTCAGTACATTGTCGAGAAGGAAATCGCTGCCACTGTCGAGAAAACGCATGCTAAAGGGATCTCGGTCATCGTCATGAACCCCAGGACCGGCGAGATTCTGGCGATGGGAAACTATCCAACTTTCAATCCCAACGAGTATGCGAAGTACGGGCAGCAATCATGGATCAATCGCGCGGTCAGCCACACCTACGAGCCTGGATCGACGTTCAAAATCGTCACCGCAGCTTCTGCTCTCGAAGAAGGTCTTGCGGATCCTGCCGAGATGATCGACTGCCAAAACGGAGTCATCACCGTGTTTGGCCGCGTCATTCACGATTGGAAGCGTTTCGGAATGCTGAGCGTAAAGGAGATCATGCAGAATTCTTCCGATGTGGGCGCGATCAAACTCGCGCTGCGCGTCGGCGACGAGCGGTTTGCCGATCACATCGCGCGCCTCGGGTTTGGAAAAGTGACGAACGTGGATCTCCCTGGAGAAGAGCGCGGTCTGGCGAAACCGGCGTCGCGTTGGACGAAGAGTTCGGTCGGCTCCATCGCCATGGGTCAGGAGATCGGTGTCACACCCCTTCAAATTGTGCGGATGGTTTCGGCTGTCGCCAACGGCGGCATTTTGTATCGACCGTATGTCGTCAAGAAAGTCCAGGACCCACAAAATGGAATCTTGAGTGAGACAGAGCCCCATGGTGAACGGGCAATTTCGGCGGAAACTGCAGCCAGGTTGCAGGACATGCTGGAAGCCGTGGTCACAGATGGCACCGCGAAATCAGGGAAGCTCGAGGGCTACACTGCCGCGGGAAAAACCGGCACCGCTCAAAAGATCGATGAGAACACCGGTCGCTATTCGGCGACAAAGTATGTCGCATCATTTGCGGGGTTTGCTCCTGCAAGCAATCCTCTAATCTCAATGATCGTGATGATAGACGAACCCATTGGGGCGCATCATGGCGGAGAGGTTGGAGCACCCGTATTCAAGCGAATTGCGGAACAGGTTTTGAGATACATGTCCGTCCCGCCGGATGTACCCTCATATGCGCCGCAATACACGGTGAAGGCTCAGAAGCTACCATCCGAACGCAGGCTCAAGCCCGCGACTACGTGTGCAGGACAACCGTGCCTCAAATATGTAGTCGCGGGCTTCAACCCGCGTTCAGACAGTCCCGAATTCGGCAATCTGACCATTCCGGATTTCCATGGAAAGTCTCTTCGACAAGTCACGGAAGAATGTCTCAAGGTTGGTTTGCGGCTGCAGTCCATCGGTTCGGGTGCTGCAGTAGAACAGCAGCCGGCGCCTGGGACGAATGTGCGACCTGGGGCGCGCATCGAAGTCCGGTTTTCGAGTAGAGTCGAGAGATAGATACCAGGATTATGAAGTTAGGTGAGTTACTCTCCGGCTTGAATACCAGGAGTGTCGGCGGCGACCTCGATACGGAGATCCTTCGCCTTGCTTACGACTCGCGTCAGGTTACTCACGGCACACTCTTTTTCGCGATCCGAGGTACGCGCCTGGACGGGAATCAGTTCATACCGAAAGCCATCGCCAAAGGCGCGTCGGCGGTGCTATCTGCTTCAGCGCCTATTCCAGGATTGGCCATGCCTTGGATTCAAGTTGACGACGAGCGCCTCGCGATGGCCGTCATCGCGGGCAACTTTTATTGCCGGCCGACCAGGGACCTACATTTGATCGGTGTCACGGGCACTAATGGCAAAACCACGACGACGTACATTGTGGAGTCTATTCTAGGGGCAGCAGGTAAGCCGATCGCCGTTCTTGGCACGATCGAGTACCGCGGTCCGGGATTCGATTTCGTCGCGGAGCGAACGACACCTGAAGCCCCCGACTTGGAAAAACTGTTCCGTCAGACTGTAGATGCCGGTTGCCGGCACGTGGTCATGGAAGTTTCCTCGCACGCGATCGAAATGAAGCGCGTCTCTGGATTGCAATTCGAGATTGCGGTGTTTACTAATCTCACCCGTGATCACCTCGATTTTCATGGCGACATGGAATCGTACTTTCAGGCCAAACGGAAACTGTTCGAGGGATTGAACGGAGCGAAGCCGCGCCTCATGGTCCTAAACGCCGACGATGCAAAGTACGAAGATCTGCGATCCATTGATCCTTCCCGAGTCATCAGTTATGGAATTCAAGTTGCTGCCGATATCCATCCGATACGCTACGAGTTTGGCTGGGAAGCCACCGAGGCCATGTTTAAAACGCCAATCGGCGACGTAGAGGTGCGGACAACCCTGATGGGAAAGCCCAACCTATATAACATTGGCGCGGCGATCGGAGTCGGTGTCGCTCTCGAGATATCGGCGAATGCCATCGTACATGGTATTCACGAGCTACGTCAGGTGCCCGGACGATTCGAGTTGGTGAGTGCCGGCCAGCCATTCCGCGTTATCGTTGACTATGCCCACACAGACGACGCTCTGGAAAAGGTTTTGAAATCTGCGCGAGAAATAACCTCCGGCCGTTTGATCGTTGTCTTCGGATGCGGCGGCGAGCGCGACCGGACAAAACGTCCGTTGATGGGTGAAGTAGCGGCGCGCCAAAGCGATTATGCCGTGGTTACTTCGGATAATCCGCGTGGCGAAGATCCAAACGCAATCATCAAGGAAATCGAAGAAGGAATGAAAGCCGCGAACTATCGTGTCGAAGTGGATCGCCGTCAAGCGATTCGCAAAGCGCTGACTGAAGCGAGGCAGGGAGACACGGTCGTGATTGCCGGCAAGGGGCACGAAACTTATCAAACGATCGGAACGACGTCTCATCCCTTCGATGATCGCGTCGTCGCCAAAGAACTGTTGCATGAACTTAACGTTGGAAGAAATTAGCGCTGCTGTTGGTGGGACGCTCGAAGGTCCGGCGAATGTCAAAGTCCGCGGCTATTCCATCGATTCACGCACGCTGAAACCAGGTGAACTGTTCTTTGCGATCAAAGGGCCCAGGTTTGACGGCCATCAGTTCATTCAGCAAGCGTTTGAGAAGAAGGCAGCGGCGGCTGTGGTGTCGATGGACCATGGACCATGGACCATGGACCATTTGAAACCGGTGATCCGTGTCGGCTCCACCATCGAAGCCCTGCAAAACCTCGCGCGCGACGTGCGGCGCCGGTGGAGCATGCCCATCATTGGTGTGACTGGAAGTGCAGGGAAGACGACAACCAAAGAGCTTATTGCAGCGGTTTTAGGGAAAAAGTTCACGGTTTTGCGTTCCGTTGGCAATCTCAACAATGAATTCGGTCTGCCGCTCTGTCTTCTTCGAGTCGAGCGCTATCAAACCATCGGCGTTCTCGAGATGGGAATGTCGGCCAAAGGCGAAATCCGAAAGCTGGCCTCAATTGCAGAGCCGAACGAAGGTGTTATCACGAACGTCAATCCAGTGCATCTGGAATTCTTTAAATCGGTCGATGAGATCGCTGAAGCCAAAGCCGAACTGATTCAAGGATTGCGGGATCCGAAAACTGCCTTTCTCAATAACGACGATACTCGTGTGCGCGCAATGGGGCACGGTTTTACAGGCAAGGTCGTTACGTACGGCGTGAAGTCCGCCGCAACTTTCAGGATTCAGCAAATGAGAGATCTTGGGCTCGACGGGACAGCTTTCACGGTCCGGCATGGCGGGCGAGACGTTGACTTCGTTCTACCGTTGCTCGGCGATCACAACGTCGCGAACGCGCTTGCAGCAATCGCGGTGGGCGCAACCCATGAGGTGTCGTGGGAGCAAATGCGCGAAGTCGTCGGTGAAATGAAACCTGAAAAAATGCGTGGCGAGGTTATCAAGTTTCGTGAAGGATTCTCCGTCATTGACGATTCCTACAACTCCAATCCTCGTGCCCTCTCTGAAATGATTCGGTTTATCGGCAGGTTGAAGGGGTTCGAACGCAAGATCCTCGTGGCAGGCGAAATGCTTGAGCTTGGTCCAGAAGGTCGCGAGCTTCATCGCGGCTGCGGACGTGAAGCCGCACGGGCTGGATTGGCACTGGTTGTCGCCGTTCAAGGTCAGTCGAAAGAAATCTTGGACGGGGCGCGAGAAGGGGGAATGGATCTTTCGCGTCTGAAGTACTCGCGTGATGCGATCCAGGCCGGTGAAGTGCTGGCGCGCACCGTGAAAAAAGGCGATGTCGTTCTGATCAAGGGTTCGCGAGGAGTGAAGCTCGAGCAGACCATCAACACATTGCGAGCGGCGTTCTCGAGCATGGAGCCGTAAACGTCGATGCTGTACCACATCCTTTACGAATTCTTGTATCCGCTGAACCGGTACTGGTCACCGTTGCGGGTGTTGAACGTTTTTCAATACATTACGTTCCGCACCGCTTACGCCAGCATCACCGCTCTGCTCATCAGCCTGCTTCTCGGCCCATGGCTCATTACGCGTTTGCGTGAGTTTCAGATCGGGCAGCACATTCGTGAAGAAGGTCCGAAGTCTCATCAGAAAAAGGCAGGCACACCGACGATGGGCGGCCTGCTGATTGTCGTCTCGATAATGATTCCGACGTTGCCTTGGACCAACCTGAGAAATCGAATCGTCCGGAAGCTGCTGCTTTCCACGATGGCGTACGCAGCCGTTGGATTCGCCGACGACTACATCAAGATCGTGAAGAAAAGATCACTAGGTCTGACACCGCGAGAGAAACTGGGGTTCCAAATCCTAACCGGTCTAAGCATCGGATTCATCTTGCTTTATTGGATGAACCTCAGTACGCGCATTTACTCGACAAAGCTGAACGTTCCGTTCTTCAAAACCTTCGTGCCGGACCTGCTCATTGATCGACTGTTTTCTACGCCATTTTGGTTTTTCGGATACTTGCCCTTTTTGGCGTTCGTCGCCCTGTTCATCACATTTGCTTCAAACGCGGTGAATCTCACTGATGGATTGGATGGACTCGCGATCGGTTGCACGTTGATTGCTTCGGCTGCTCTAACGGCGCTGACATATATCACCGGGCATCGAGTGCTGTCGGACTATCTCGACATTCAGTTTCTTCCTGACGTCGCCGAGTTGACGATTTTTTGCGGATCCATGGTCGGCGCGAGCCTGGGTTTTCTCTGGTACAACGCGCATCCTGCCGAAGTCTTTATGGGCGATGTCGGCTCGCTCGCACTGGGCGGCGCTATCGGCACACTGTCGGTAATCATCAAGCAAGAATTACTGCTCGTCTTCATCGGCGGAGTATTCGTGGCGGAAGCGCTCTCGGTGATGATTCAGGTCATATCGTTCAAATCCCGTGGTAAGCGAGTGTTCAGAATGGCGCCTTTGCACCATCACTTCGAACTGAGCGGTTGGAGCGAATCGAAGATCATCATTCGATTTTGGATCGCCTCATTGATTCTCGCGTTGTTTAGTTTGTCGACGTTGAAACTTAGGTGATGGAAGAGCCTTGGCTAAGAAACTGAAACCGGATCGCATTCTGTTTTTCGTGACGCTGGTGCTCGTGGGTTTCGGCGTGGCCATGGTTTTCAGTTCGTCCGCAATCGTTGCCAAGGAGAAGTTCGGCGATCCCAATTATTTTTCATTCAAACAGTTGATCTTTGCCGCACTGGGCCTGGCGGTCATGTTTGTCATCATGAAGCTCGATTATCACATCTACCGCCATCCCGCAGTCGTCTTCTCCTCATTAGGTGCGGTCGTAGCCTTGATGGTGCTCGTTTTTTTTCTTCCCGCAGCGGCCAATACGCACCGATGGATTCAGCTTGCCGGCTTTTCGATTCAGCCTTCGGAAATCGCGAAGCTTGCTTTGATATTCTTCCTTGCCTACTTTCTCGAACGACGTAAGGGAAAAGTCAACGACCTGCGATTTACTTTGGTGCCGATTGCTACCGTTGTCGCGCTATTGGCAGGGTTGATCGAGCTTCAGAAGGATCTCGGTACCGCTGTCTCATTGTTGCTCATCAGCGGTCTGCTGCTCTTTGTCGCCGGCATCGACGTCCGCTGGATCGCGGTGTCCGTCATTTTCGCCGCGCCCATGCTGTATCTATTGGTCTCTCGTGTCGGTTACCGGCGCGATCGTATCCTTGCATTTCTCAATCCTTGGGAAGACCCGCTGGGACGCGGGTTTCAGATTATTCAATCCATGCTTGCCGTGGCGTCCGGAGGAATTACCGGACTCGGATTCATGGAAGGCAAACAAAAGCTCTTCTACCTGCCTGAAGCGCATACGGATTTCATTTTCGCGGTCGTTGGCGAAGAAATGGGCATGATCGGCACGTGTATGGTTCTGGCTCTGTTTACCATTTTTCTTTGGCGCGGCCTGCGAACGTCGATGCAGGCGCCCGATTTGTTCGGGTTTTATCTCGCGCTCGGAATCACGATGATGGTTTGCGTTCAGGCATTCATCAACATGAGTGTCGTGATCGGTCTATTGCCGACAAAAGGTATTCCGCTGCCGTTTCTGTCTTATGGCGGCAGCTCATTCGTTGTCATGCTTGCTGCGGTTGGAATTCTGTTAAACGTGTCGCAGCAATCGAGTTAGGGAAATTCCAGGACGGTTGCGTCGTTTCCCTAATTCCTAGTCGAGTCCGAATTAGGGAAACGACGCAACCGTCCTGGAATTTGGCCCTGATTTGGGACTCATGAAAGTCATCATTGCAGGTGGCGGAACGGGCGGACATCTCTTTCCTGGCATTGCAGTAGCGCGAGAGATTCAGCGCCGGCACGTTGACGCGAAAATTCTATTCGTGGGAGCAGAGCAAGGTATTGAAACTAGGATTGTCCCCAAAGAGGGTTTCGAGCTACGGACTTTGCCGCTTGGTGGAATCAAGGGCCTCGGCATCGGCCGTCAGGTTCGCAACTTGATGGTCATGGTGGGCGGCGTTTTCAAGGCGCGGAAGATTTTAAGAGAGTTCGGTCCTGATGTGGTTATCGGCGTGGGGGGGTACGCATCGTTTCCGATGCTGAGCGCAGCAACGCTCGCCCGCTGCCCACGAGGCATCATGGAGCAGAATGCCATTCCCGGCCTCGCGAATCGTGTCTTGGGAAAGTGGGTTGATTTTGCGGCGATCACAGATGCGCGCACGCAATCCTATTTCGGCAAACGTGCTGTTGTGACGGGGAATCCCATAAGGCCCGAGTTCAAGTCGATTTCACCCAGAACGCACGCGGTGCCATATACGGTCCTGATCTTCGGCGGAAGCCAAGGCGCTCAGTCGATCAACCGCGCTGTGATCGAGGGGCTCGATACTCTGGTCGATTGGAAAAACCGGCTCCGGTTCGTCCATCAGACCGGTGAGCGCCAATTGGAGGATGTGAAGGGCGCTTACGCCAGCAAGGGGTTCGAGGCGGATGTCCGCACGTTCTTCAATAATTTTCATGAGCAATATGCGGCGGCAGATCTGATCGTTTCTCGATCTGGAGCCACGACTGTCGCTGAAATCAAAGCCGCCGGCCGTGCCGCGATCTTGATTCCGTTTCCGTTCGCTACCGATGATCACCAGACGAAGAATGCGCGGGCCATGACCGATGAGAAGGCCGCCGTCTTGATCAGCAATTCCGATTTAACTGGAAAGCGGCTTGCAGACGCCATCGTGGACTTGCTCGGGAATCCTCAGCGGCTGCAGGAAATCGAAACCAACGCGCGCCGCATCGCGATTCTCGATGCGGAAGCGAGGATTGTGAATTTGGTGGAAGAGGCGGTGGGGAAAAGCAGCGGGGCGAGCTGAAAGCCATGTTTAAACGCATCAAGCACGTTCACTTTGTAGGGATCGGCGGGATCGGGATGAGCGGCATCGCCGAGGTGTTGCTGAATCTCGGCTACAGGGTGACAGGTTCGGATCTTCGGCCAAGCGCCATCACGAGTCGTTTAGAGCCCTGGGGTGCGACGATTTATCCTAGGCATGCTGCGGATAACGTGAAGGGCGCGCATGTTGTCGTGACATCTTCTGCGGTACGCGCAGACAATCCCGAAATTGAAGAAGCCCATCGCCGCAAGATTCCGGTCATCGCAAGAGCCGAGATGCTCGCCGAACTTGCGCGCTTGAAGTACTCGATCGCGGTGGCCGGCACGCACGGAAAGACGACGACAACTTCAATGATTGCGACGGTCCTTGATCGCGCCGGATCCGACCCGACCGTCGTCGTGGGCGGCCTGCTGAATACGATGGGCAGCAATGCGCGTCTCGGCAAAGGCGACTTTATTGTCCTCGAGGCTGATGAAAGCGACCGCTCGTTTCTGCTGCTCTCTCCAACCATCGCCGTCGTAACCAATATTGAACCGGATCACCTCGATCACTATCGAGACCTTGAAGACATCCAGACTGCATTCCTGTCGTTTATCAACAAGGTCCCATTCTATGGTGCTGCGATTCTCTGCATCGATGAGCCTGGCGTGCAGTCGCTGATTCCGCAAGTCAAGCGGCGCATCGTCACGTACGGGACGGCAGCCACCGCCGATGTTTGCATTAGCGATGTTCAACTCGATGGCCTCGGTTCTACGTTTGCCCTGCGTTTCGACGGCGGCACCACCCAAAAATTAAAGCTGAACGTTCCAGGAATGCACAACGTCCTGAATGCGACTGCCGCCTTCGCGGCTGCGCGTGACATGGACGTTGACAGAAACGTTATTGCCGGCGCGCTGGAGAACTTCCAGGGAGTGGACCGCCGCTTCCAGATCAAGTCTCGCGACGACGTGACTGTCATCGATGATTATGCGCACCATCCGACCGAGATCCGTGCCACGCTCAGCGCTGCAAAGTCCGGCAACTTTCAGCACATCTTTGCCGTCTTTCAACCACATCGCTATACGCGAACATTCCACCTTTTCGATGATTTCGCCCGGGCCTTCAACCTTGCGGATGTCGTTTTGATTCTCGACATCTATCCGGCCGGCGAGAATCCGATTGAAGGGATCACAACACCGGCGCTCATTGAGAAGCTGAAAAGCTTCGGTCACAAGAACGCGATCTACGCGCCGAATTTCGAGATGATCGAATCGTACATCATTGCTAACGCGAAGGCCGGCGACGCCGTGGTCGTCATGGGTGCGGGAAGCGTAACGAAGCTTTCGGACACATTGTCTCAGCGCTTTTCGAGGACCGCATGAAACAGAAGTTGGCAAAGCTCCTGCGCTTCGCACAAATCGGGATGGCCATCGCTGCAATGGGCGGCCTGTGTTGGGGCGTCTATGAGGCTGTCGTTTATCTGAAAACGGCTCCGCGATTTGAAGTGCAAAAGTTCTCTGTGTCAGGTCTCAAGCATGTTGAGGAAAGCGAGGTCCTTGCGAAAGCCGGCTTTGATGTCGGTACCAATGTCTTTCGGGTCAACCTCGATGGAATACGAAGGCGTGTTGAAGAATTGGACTGGGTTCGTTATGCGATAGTCCAGCGCGTTTTGCCGGATCAAATCATCATTAAGATCGTCGAACGCGAACCCATTGGCCTGACCCGCATAAAAGGGGAGATCTACCAGTTCGACGTTGACGCCAAAATCCTCGATCCCGACCCATCGAGCGACTCGAGTTTTCCGATTCTCGACGGCTTACGAGCGGGCGACCATACAGGCAATCTGCATAAGGTCAATATCTATCGAACTGTGTTGGAAGAATTGGGCGAGACATCGCTTTCGGAGATTCATATCAACGAATCCGGCGAAGTAACCGTGGTCTCTGCGAGCGATCCATTATTGATCAATCTGGGTACGTCGGATTTTCGCGATCGTTGGATCAAATATCTTCAGCTCAAATCGCAAATCCAACAGCGGTACCCACAAGCCGTGCGTGTAGATCTTCGATTCAAGAATCAAGTCATCGTCAAGATGAAAGATGACGACATTGGCGAAAAGATCGTATGGGGCGTAAAGAAAAACACGTTGTAGGTCTCGACGTCGGTTCGACGAAAGTCTCGACGCTCATTGCGGTCGCGCGAGAATCCGGTTTGGAGCCAATAGCTCTCGGCGTTGGCGAATCGAAAGGTCTAAGGAAGGGCGCGGTCGTCAACATCGAAGCTGTTGTGGAGTCGATCAAGAAAAGCGTCGGCGAAGCCGAATCCATGGCCGGCTGCGAAGTTGAAACGGTGTTCGTCGGTCTTGCCGGTCCGCATATCAAGAGTTTCAACAGTCGCGGAGTGACTTCGATTCCAACACGCACACGCGAGATCAACAGCGATGATGTCCGGCGTGTCATCGAAACTGCGCGTGCCGTCGCGCTTTCTCCGGACCGCGAGATCATTCACATCCTGCCCCAGGAATTCACCGTCGACGACCAGATCGGTATCGGCGATCCACTCGGTATGTTCGGCACGCGGCTCGAAGCGAACGTCCACATCGTCACGAGTTCGACAACCGCGGCTCAGAACATCATCACGGCAGTAAATCGCAGCGGCCTTCTAGTCGGTGACACCGTTTTGGAACCGATCGCCGTGGGTGAAGCAATTCTCAGTGAAGACGAGAAAGAATTGGGATCCGTGTTGGTCGATATCGGTGGCGGAAAGACGAACCTCGCGATTTACCATCACGGCGCCGTTCGGCACACAGTCGTAGTTCCTTTGGGTGGCGAACTGTTTACTAACGACATCGCAGTCGGATTGAGAACAGCTATTCCTGAAGCAGAGCGAATCAAACGCGAACAAGGCTGCGCCGTTTCCTCGATGGCCCAAAGCGAAGAAGTGTTCGAAGTCTCGGGTATCGGTTCGCGTCAGCCTCGCGCAATTGCGCAGACGGTCTTGACGGACATCATTCAGCCGCGCGCTGAAGAAATCGTGCACCTCGTCCGTAATGAAATCCGAAACGCCGGATACGAGCGTCAGGCCGGCGCGGGAGTTGTACTGACCGGCGGAGGCGCGATGTTGCGCGGATTCGTAGAGCTTGCCGAAGGCATTTTGGATTTACCTGTGCGCATCGGCACTTCGACCGGTTTTGCGGAATCGTTGTTGGAGAAGTTGCCGCAGCTCATGGGGCCGGAGTTTGCAACCGTGACTGGATTGGTTTTGTATGGCGACCGAAAAAGAAAGACGCACGACTTTCACGGGACTTCGAATTCGCCTTTGAAAAAATTCGCAGCAAAATTCAGGAGTTTTTTATGAAGAATATGCCTGTCGATACTTCCATCAAATTTCTTTTCGATGAGGGCGTGCGCTTGGGCGCGGCGATCAAAGTCGTTGGTGTTGGCGGCGGCGGATCGAACGCGGTCAATCGCATGATCGATGCCGGTCTTGACGGTGTCGATTTTCTCGTCGCCAACACCGACGTCCAGGCGCTCAAGCTATCGAAAGCTCCCGTGAAACTGCAGATCGGCGCAAAACTGACAAAGGGCCTCGGTGCCGGCGCTAATCCTGATGTTGGCCGGCAGGCGGCGCTCGAAGATACAGAGAAAATGATCGAGGCGCTTGAAGGAGCGGACATGGTTTTCGTAACGACAGGTCTCGGCGGAGGCACGGGCACCGGGGCCGCGCCGATCGTTGCGAGTCTTGCCGCTGAGCTTGGCGCATTAACCGTCGCCGTTGTGACGAAGCCGTTCGCATTCGAAGGCAAGAAACGTCACCTCCAGGCGGAGCGCGGACTCACGGATCTCAAAGAATGCGTGGATACGGTCATCACCATTCCGAATGAACGTTTACTTGCGACTCTCGAACGGGGAACCAGCCTGTTTGATGCGTTTCGGATTGCAGACGATATTTTGCGGCAGGCCGTGCAGGGCATTTCCGATTTGATCACGGTTCCCGGTTTGATCAACTTGGATTTTGCGGATGTCAAAACCGTCATGGCCGGAATGGGAATGGCTTTGATGGGTACAGGCGCGGCAACGGGTGAGAACCGCGCCGTGGACGCCGCAAAAAGAGCAATATCGAGCCGATTGCTTGAAGATGGCTCTATTCAAGGCGCGCGCGGCGTGCTGATCAACATTACGGGCGGTCAAGATCTGCTGTTGCACGAAGTCAGCGAAGCGTCCAGCATCATTCATGACGCAGCCGATCCGGAAGCGAACATCATCTTTGGCGCTGTTCTCGATGAAGGCATGAAAGGCAGTGTCAAAATCACTGTCATCGCCACGGGCTTCGACAGGCGTTCGGATGTCGCAACGGCAGCGGCGGCCGCCGCCGGAGCAACGGCCATGGGCCCCAAGATTTCCATTCCACATTCAGATTTAGAAATTCCTGCGTTTCTTCGAAGGGCACAAAAGTAAGATAATTCCGGGGCGGTTGCCGGTAATTGGGGACAGTCCCCATTTTCTTGTAATTCAGAAAATGGGGACTGTCCCCAATTGCCGGCAACCGTTCCGGAATCATCCCTCATGAAACGTACAATCCTTATCGCCGACGGCGACGCTAACACTAGGAATGGCCTCCAGCGAGTATTGGAGCCGGAAGGCTACGACATCGTTCAAGCTGAGTCTGGTGAGCAGGCGCTTGCTCTTGCGACCGCTCTGAGAATCGACATTTTCCTGATCGGCATGGAAATGGCGCGAATGAATGGCATCGTCATGTGCCAAGAGTTTCGGGCAATCGAACAATATCGCAACACGCCTATCATTCTCCTTACGGGCGATAGCAGCGACGCCGCTTTGAAACAGGCATTGGAAGTCGGTGGGGATGATTTCATTCAAAAGCCGTACACACCAACCACCGTACGCGCCCGGCTGAACATCCATCTCCAACGATTGGAAAATGCCAAACGTCTGGAGGCGACACACCGCATTTTGAAGCAATACCTTTCACAACGGACGCTCGATGCGATCGAGAGTGCGCCATCAACGGGGGCGGTAGTGCAACCGGAGGAACGTGACCTTGCAATCTGCTTCACGGATATGCGTGGATTCACCGCGTTTTCGGAGGAGACTGAGCCCACGCAATTGTTTTCTCTGGTGAGCGACCTTCTGGCCATTCAGGTCAATATCATTCACGACTACGGAGGATACGTCGATAAGTTCGGCGGCGATGGCGTGATGGCGATCTTCGACGGACCCGACATGGTTCTCCAAAGCTGTATGTGCGCGTTGAGTATTCTCGAGAGTGCCGAGATGAAGGGTTTCGCCGGCAATAAGGAAATGCAGCGGCTGGGCGTAGGCATTCACACGGGTCGCGCGATCGTCGGCAATATCGGTTCGCCGGAGCATCTCGATTATTCTGCGATCGGCAGCACGGTCAATCTCGCAGCCCGCCTTTGCGGTCAGGCAGAAGCGACGTCCATCGTGGTTTCCAAGGCTGTTCGCGACGTGGTTGCCGACGATCCTCGTCTCAATTTTCATTCTGAGCGCCAGGTAGCAATTCGGGGATTCAAGGATCCGGTGACGGTTTACACGCTCCGGCGAGGCTAATGCATGGACCTCACGTTGGCACCCGGCATTCTTGGAGAAGTTATCCAGCACGCGAAGGAGAAGTATCCGAACGAAGCTTGTGGGCTATTGGTTGGGCGGCGCGGCGCCGAAAGATTCATTCGCGTCAAAAATATCTCCGCGGAACCAAGCCGATATGAAATGGACCCGTCGGAGCTGATCGCCACCTTACGAAGCTTGCGTGAGAGCGGAGAACGACTCATCGCAATCTTCCATTCGCACCCTCATGGTCCGGCCGCGCCCTCGAACACGGATGTCGAGCAAGCCTATTATCCGGAGGCGGCACATCTGATTGTCTCGCTTGCCGAGCCGGAGTGCCCGCAGGCCGTGGCTTTCAGGATCATTGACGGCGAAGTCCTTCCCGTCGAGGTTCATGTTATAGTCTAGAAATCTTTCGGGAGGATTTCATGATTCTGATGCTGATTTCGATGCTTCTGGCCTGGACGCCATTTGCTCAGGAGCTGAAGAGTGTCGACTTCGATGTCAGGGCTAAACAGAGCCTGCTCATGGGCAAGGGCGCGACAACCGGCCGGTCTTATTACGATGTCGTGATTACGAAGGATCCGACTTCCGGTGTTTTGATCAAACTGCCTTACACAAAGAAGGGCGGGAAATTTTCATTCGACCTGCATCACCGTATCGCCATGACAGACGACTTTGGACTCCCCGCCGAAGTCACGACGGTTGTGGAAATCCTGAGCGGAGGCACAACGAGCGTCGGCGTTTACACGATCGCCGACAAAGTCAATCCCGGAGACAAGTTCGACGAAACGATCAACAAAGCAAGCTCAGCGGAGATCGATAAATACGTCACGCCTCTTGCGAAGAAAACAATCACGCTCGATATCCGCCCCGGACCGCAGTCCATCAGCATCGTCGGTCAGATGCTGATCATCAGCCGCGGAACGACCACCACTCGAGTCGATACACCCGGTACGCGTATCGCCGCCGTCTCAAATTTCAAATTCCAAGAAGCAGCTCAAGGCACGTTGCTGAAGTAGCTTGAGCTCTAGAAAACGTACTTCAATGCAAACTGCATGATCCTCGGATCTCTCGACTGCCGGATCTGTCCAAAGAACTGATTGTTCCGTGACGAGTTTGGATTAATGGGACGGAAGCTGTTGGTCACGTTGTAAGCCTCGGCGCGAAACTGAATGTGCTGGGCTTCTTTGAACTGAAACTCCCGCGAAAGTGCCATATCGAACGACCAGACCTTTGGGCCGACTATCGTCCGAGGATTCATATTTCCCAGCCTTCCGACTGGCGGTGTCACAAACGCATCGCCGTTAATCCAGTAGGTATATGGACGGCCGGAGGTGTCGCCGTAGCCGTTTGGAAGGATTTGATCCGCAGGTTGGCTGGCGGCGGCTGTTCCATTGCGCGCCGTATCCACACCGGCACCCGCGATGATGGACAACGGGCTGCCCGATTGAATGCGGTAAATAGGAGCCAATTGCCAACCCGAGGCGATTTTCCGAAGTCTGTCGTTCGCAAACTTCGGCATTTGCGCGACGCCAGTGAGATTCACAACGTGACGACGATCGGATGTGCAATTCGAAATACCGCGATCCCGATCGTTCACGTAGATATACGTGTTCAAGGAATCGTACAGATTCCCATTCAACGTATCCTCATCCGAGGCGATGCAGTGAGACCAGGTGTAATTCGCGCTGAGAGTCAAGCCGTGAGACGTGCGCTTTCGCACGTCGAGAAGCATGCCGTGATAACCCAATCTCCCGACGCTTTGGTATTCCGCGAGAGCGCCAACGAACTGTCCTGTCTTCTGGAAATCGATGAGCGATAGAATACGCCGCCGGTCCGTATTCGTGGTGGTTGAGCATGCGACGTTGGGAGAACCTGCGCCGAATGTGTAACCCTGCGCGAAGCAGTTGCCGCTCGCGTCCGAGTTTCCAGGAAAGTAGATGCCCGGATTCAGAGGCGCCGTCATCAGCATATGAATCACGTGACTTCCTAGATAACTGGCCGATACGACCAAGTCTTGACGCAACTCGCGTTGGAACGACAGGTTCCAATTCTGAGCTTGTGATGGATCCAAGTGGTACGGCATGGCTGTGATTCCGCCGAATGCCGTGTACCTGGCGTCCTTGCCGTAGTTCGCCGGAAATGGACCGCCGCCGGGATACGTCGCCCACGGATCGTCATACTTGGGCGTGCTTACCGTCACATCGTAGTTGAATGGCGGCGAGATCGAGGTCCACAGGTGTGCCTGAATATTCAGATTGTCATATGCGATTCCAGCAGAACCGCGCACCGACGTTTTTCCATCGCCTCTCACATCCCACGCGAAACCCAAGCGCGGCGCAAATACACCCCAGCTCATTTCTCGCCCACGTTTCCCGGGATAGCCCGGGTCGCCTGGATAGTAGAAGCCTAGCGGGGCATTTGCATACACCGTGCTCTTCACGCCGGCAGCACGACGCTGTTCGCTGAAGTTTTGGACCGATCCCACCTTTAGGATTTCAGGAAGGTCGGGTTCCCAGCGGATACCGTAGTTCAAGGACCATCGCCGCGATATCTTCCAAGAGTCATTGATGTAAAGCGCAGGAAGGTATTTCTTTACACGGTTGAAATTCGGGCTGGCCTGTCTAAAAGTTGCGAGTTTGCCCAACAAGAAATCCGCCGGTCCAAAACCTGTGCGGCTTCCGTTGAATGTGAATACGCCCATCGAAAACACGTTGCCGAGACTGTTGGAGTCCCAGAAGAAGATCGAGCCACCGGTACTGATCTGATGAGTGCCGCGCGTCAAGCTGACATCGCTATTCAGCGACGTCGAAAATGTCTTCAATCTGGAATCGTTCTCCGTTCCGCCGCCTAGATTGAAACCATTCGTGACGTTTGTGGTCGAGTATTTCGGCTGATAGCCGGTGTAAAGACCCTTCACGCCCAGATCCGCCATGTTGAACATTTCCGCGCCACTGCGGTGAATGTCGGTGTAGTTGGCGGCCAGCCGCGTCGCAGCAACCGTGCGCGGGCTGATGAGCCAGGTATCTCCGACCGCATACGATGAAGCCCGCTCGGTGCGTCCTCCGGTGGCGACGGTTAAAATGTTATCGGGAGAAAAACTGTTGTATGGAATCGGTTTGTCGAGCGTCGAAAACAACATGCGCCCCATCAGCGCATGTTTCTCGTTGAGTTGCCAATCGGCCTTGCCCAGAGTTTGATGCTCGTTTTGATGCGTCGGGCTGCCATAAATCACCTTGCCGCAATCGTCTTGCGGTTTCGGTAATCGTTTCACCAGAGCCAGCGCGACCGGACTAAACAACGACGGATCGATCCGGTTGTTCGTAAATCCGGTTGGAGTTCCATCCGCAATATCGGTTGTCCTTATCGCAGTGGTCCTGCCGCACGCCTGCGATGTCACGGTTGTGAAGTCGCCGCCAAGCATCGCCGAAGTCGGCACGAAAGCTTGATTGTCAGCCGGATCCGCGCGAAGCGTTGTGCCCTGATAAGCGCCGAAGAAGAACAGTCGATTCCGCAGGACGGGACCGCCCAAGGTTCCACCGAACTGGTTGCGTTTGAGAGTCCCAGGCTTTTTATTTCCCCT
>JACXTT010003055.1_pt1 | contig 26184 bp, 17 predicted proteins | sample 9270951 | NCBI WGS metagenome assembly JACXTT01 (sample SAMN15532306, study PRJNA645909) | rock metagenome | isolation source: weathered quartz diorite | place: Puerto Rico | collected 2017-06-21
ACTTTGAACTTTCAACTCCCAACCTCGTCAGGTTTGCAGAACTCCCGTCTTGAATTCGCGGATTTCGGGATTGAGGGCAACGGCTTCGAGGGCCCACATCAAGGCGTCGCGAGTGTGGGCGGGATCGATGATGGCGTCGACCCAGAGGCGGGCGGCGGCGTAGCGCGGATCGGTTTGGTGTTCGTAGGTAGCGCGGACGGAATCGTACAATTCCTTTTTTTGTTTCTCGTCGAGTTTTTTGCCTTCGCGCTCGAGTTGTTTCAGTTTGATTTCGACCAGTGTGCTGGCAGCGGCGTCGCCGCTCATTACCGCGAAGCGCGCCGTGGGCCAGGCGAACATGAAGCGCGGATCGTAGGCTTTGCCGCACATGGCGTAGTTTCCGGCGCCGAAACTTCCGCCGCAGATCACAGTGATTTTTGGTACGACGCTGTTCGCTACAGCATTTACCATTTTCGCCCCGGCGCGAATAATGCCGCTCCATTCGGCGTCCTTGCCGACCATGAATCCGTTTACGTCGTGAAGAAAAATCAACGGGATGCGATTCTGGTTGCAGTCGAGAATAAATCGCGCGGCCTTTTCAGCGGACTCGGTGTAAATCACGCCGCCAAATTCCATGCGCTTCTGGTCCGAGCCGCGCGCGAGAGTCTGCACGTGCTTCTTTTGATTCGCGACGATGCCGACGGCCCATCCTCCGATGCGCGAATAGCCGCAGAGAAGCGTTTCGCCGGATTCGGCGCGGTATTCCTGGAATTCGCCGGCATCCACGATACGCGCGATGATTTCGCGCGTGTCGTACTGCTTGCCGGGATCGCTCGAAAAGATTCCGTAGATTTCTTCCGCAGAAAAGAGCGGTTCGCGTGGCTTGGTATGGCTGAACGGCGAAGGATTTGGCGCGCCGATCTTGTCAACGAGCGCGCGAATTCGCGCGATGCACGCGTCATCATCCGGTTCGCGAAAATCCACGGTGCCGCTGATTTGCGAATGCATTTTCGCGCCGCCGAGATCTTCAGCGGAAGTTTTCTGGCCAATCGCGGCCTGCACTAACGCAGGCCCCGCAAGAAATAATCCCGAGCCTTCGGTCATCAGGATGTGATCGCACATCACGGGAAGGTACGCGCCACCGGCAACACACATACCCATGATGGCGGTGATCTGCGGTATGCCCATGGCGCTCATCACGGCGTTATTCCGAAAGACGCGGCCGAAGTCGTCGGTATCCGGAAAGACGTCTTCCTGCAGCGGCAAAAACACTCCGGCGGAATCCACGAGATAAATCGTGGGGATTTTGTTTTCGATGGCGATGTTCTGCGCGCGAATCACTTTCTTCGCGGTCATGGGGAAGAATGCTCCGGCTTTCACGGTCGCATCATTGGCAATGAGCATGAACGTGCGGCCGCAAACTTTCGCGAGTCCGGTGACGGCCCCAGCCGACGGCGCGCCGCCCCATTCCTCGTACATTTCGTAGGCGGCATAAGTTCCGAGTTCGAAAAACTGTGATCCGAGATCGATCAGCTTGGCGATGCGCTCGCGGGCGGTCAGACGGCCTTTTTTGTGCTGCGATTCCATGGCTTTCCCGCCGCCACCCTGACGAATTTGTTCTTCTTCATTCTTGATTTTGGTGAGCAAATCAACGGTGCGGCGGGCATTCTTCTCGAACTCAGGCGATTTCGAATTCACGCTAGTTTTCAGCACCGAACCAGACACGCAGCGACCTCATTCAAGAATAGTTGTGACTTCTATTGAGTAAGAACGCATAACCTTTTCAAGGCTGACAGTATACGAGGTTTGCCCGCTGTTGTGCGAACCGCCGGAGTCCTGTTCTCGTAGTTCGTGAGATTAGCTCAGGTTGCGGCAACAAATACTTGTTCATAATGGGCTTTACATATGATGATGATTACGTAATGATTACATTATGTGTATTTTAAAAGGTACACTGGTCGGACTGTGGGCATTCGGCTTCGGAACCATGGCATGGCTCTACCTTGCCCTCTTTCGTCACGTCCACGCAAATACTGCGGTGGGACTGAGCGCGATCACTGCCTTGACCACTCTGAACCCGTTGTGGTGGGCCGCTCTAATAGTTTGCCTCGTCATCTGCTGCGCGATCACCCGAGTTTGGTCTGGTCCTACAATTGTGTGGATTGGATTGCTAGTGACCGGATTAGTCCCCGCAGGGCTCCTCGCCTTGTTCATCACGTTCTTGATAAAAGCAAAGCAAATGCAAGGGCATCCATAAATCGGGAGCCGGTGCAAAGGCCTTGCGTTGGGAGAGAAGCAGGGTAAGCTACCAACGGGCTGTTGGGCACCTGCGAGTGCTGTCCGTTGGCTGAACGCCAATTGTTCCCATTTGAGAGGACGCCGTGATGAGGAATTTCTTCCGGAGTGTTTTCACGCTTGGGCTGCTGATTCTGCTCGGTGCGAAGTCGGCGAGCGCACAAACGCAAGCGCCAGTGACTCCTGCAACAAAGGGGACGGCCAAAACCGGACCCCAGACAGCCGCGAAAACGCCCGGGCAAACTCCCGCGAAATCCGCTTCGGCCAAGGCGGCCACTGCCAAGCCAGCTGCACTCGAAGTGCCACAACTGAAATTCGAAAAGTACAAATTGGAGAACGGGCTCGATGTCATTCTTTCCGAAGATCATCGGCTGCCGCTCGTCGCGGTCAACCTCTGGTATCACGTGGGTCCGGCGAACGAATTGCCCGGCCGCACGGGCTTCGCGCATCTTTTCGAGCACATGATGTTTGAAGGTTCGAAACACGTGGCGAGCAGCGCGCACAACCGCTATTTGGAAGCGGCCGGCGCTTCCGACATCAATGGAACGACAGATTTTGATCGCACGAACTATTTCGAAACGCTTCCTTCGAATCAGTTGGAGCTAGCGCTGTGGCTGGAGTCCGACCGCATGGGCTACCTTCCCGATCAGCTCAGCCAGGCGAATCTTTCGAACCAACAGGACGTGGTGCGGAACGAACGGCGTCAGAGCCTGGAAAACGCTCCGTACGGCGTCGTCGAAGAAGGCCTGTTTCACCAGCTTTTCCCGAAAGAACATCCCTACTACGGTGAAATCATCGGCTCGCATGCAGACATCCAGGCGGCCAAACTCGAGGATGTTCGAAATTTCTTCAAGCTCTATTATGCGCCGAACAACGCGAGCCTCGCGATTGTGGGCGACTTTGATCCCGAGCATGCGCACGAACTCGTGGAAAAATATTTTGGCCCTCTGAAGCGCGGCGAGGACGTGCCCAAAATCAAAGCACGCACCCCGGCCATTGCGTCCGAGCGGCGAGCGGTCTTCCAGGACAACGTTCAATTGCCGCGAGTCTACATGGCATGGCTGACGTCTCCTATTTACAAACCCGGCGATGCGGAAGCGGATTTGGGAGCGACGATTTTGGGCGGCGGAAAGTCCAGCCGTCTTTACAAGAAATTGGTATATGAAAAGCAGATCGCGCTGGACGTGGCCGTAACGCAGCAGTCCCTGATCCTAGGCTCGGTTTTCGAAGTGCAAGCCACAGCTCGGCCCGGAGTGAAGCCGGAAGATTTGGAAAAGGCGATCAACGCAGAACTGGACGCGTTTCGAATCGCAGGGCCAACGACGGCGGAACTGAACCGCGCGCGAAACGTACTCGAATCGCGGATCATTGAGCGATTGGAAACTCTCGGAGGATTTGGCGGCGTCGCCGACCGGCTAAACAGTTACAACCATTATCTAGGGACGCCGGATTTTCTGGCGGCGGACATCGGGCGTTACGAGAACGCATCCGTCGCGGCGATCCAAGCGTTTGCGCAGGGACAACTGAATTCGAATCAGCGCGTGGTTGTTTATGGCGTGCCTGGGAAGCCGGATCTCGGCCCGGAAGTTCCTACTCCGAAAGCAGAAGCGAAAAGCGAGACGCAGGGTGGCGGCGAACCCGTGAACGCCGACGCCGCGTGGCGCAAGAATCCGCCGAAGGCCGGGCCGGCAAGCGCGCTGCATCTGCCGGTGCCAGAGCAATTCAAACTCGCGAATGGTCTGACGGTTTTCTACAACGAAAGGCCGGGCTTGCCGCTGGTAACAGCGGCGCTGGTGCTGCGCGCTGGAAGCGGGGCGAATCCGATCGATCGTCCCGGCCTGGCCGGCATGACCGCGCGGATGCTGCAGCAGGGAACGGTGACGCGCTCCGCAATGCAGATCGCGGACCGTGCCGCGGACCTTGGGGCGACGCTGAGCTCGCGCGCTTCGACCGACAGTTCCATGATCGCGACGCAGTCTCTTTCGCGAAGCTTTCCCGATGCGCTCGAGTTACTCGCGGACGTCGCCTTGCACCCAAGTTTTCCGAAGACGGAGATTGAGCGTGTGCGGTCGGAGCGGCTCGCGGCGCTGGTGCAAGAAAAAGACGATCCCTTCTCCGTGGCCTTTCGCGTAGCGGCGGCAGCGCTCTACGGCGCTCATCATACCTACGGTTACCTTGAGAGCGGCACGGCGGAATCCGTGAAGGCGATTTCGCATGACGACCTGTTGCATTTCTGGCAGCAGAACTATTCGCCGGGCGACGCCGCGTTGATCGTGAGCGGAAACGTCAAGCTCGCGTCGTTGAAACCGCTGCTCGAGAAAGCGTTCGGAGAATGGAAAGCGGGCAAAGCGTCCGCATCCGCGGTCGGGACTGCGGAGAGCACGGATGCACGGCTAATTCTGGTGGATCGGCCTGGGGCTCCGCAATCCACGCTGCTCTGCTTCTCGGCCGGGGTCGCGCGTTCGACACCGGATTATGCCACCATCGAAGTAATGAACACCGAACTTGGCGGACTTTTCTCCAGCCGGATTAACATGAACCTGCGGGAACAGCATGGCTACACGTATGGAGCGGGATCGTTTTTCAGCTACCATCGCGCGGCGGGATTGTTTGGAAGTTATGCGGGCGTTCGAACGGACGTGACGGCGCCGGCGACATCGGAGCTTTTCAAGGAGCTGCGGCGGATGCGGGACGCGCCGATGAATGCGGATGAAATGAACCTGGCTAAGGATTCGAACACGCGCTCGCTGCCGGGGCGGTTCGAACGCGGCACAGACGCGGCCGCGAGCTTCGCGGAACTGTTCACGTACAATCTGCCGCTGGATTATTATTCGAAACTGCCGGAAACGTTCAATGCCGTGACGGCCGAGCAGGCTCAAGCGGCGGCGCAGAAGTATATTGTTCCGGAGAAGGTGATCGTTCTCGCCGTCGGTGACCGCGCGAAAATCGAAGAAGAGATGAAAAAGCTGAATCTGGGCAAGATGGAGATTCGCGATACGGAAGGGAAGGTTGTGCGCTAGGCTGGAATGGTTGTTTTTAGTAGCCTGAGCGAACTGCTCCCAAGTATCTCGACCGTTGACTCGGATTGAGCGCGTCGCTAAGATTCAGCTCAGGGCACTGCCGCGCGATTGTGCGGCGTCGCTCAATTCAGTCACGGAGGCGCCTGTGCGAACCATCGTCAAAGTTTATGGGGGCGGGTGTGCCTCCGCGAATGATTCGCGCTAGCGGCTTCTCCCTCCCGCTTCTCAAATCCAAGAAAACTTAAGAAGTTTTGACTCGGCGCCATCGGCAGCTGTGTGTTGCGTCAATGGAAGGCATCACCGCCAAGCGGTGAATGCGCGGGAGGACATTCCAGTGGAAACTTGCGAATCTCTTCGGCGATGGGGATGGAGCTCGTATTTTGAAGCGTTGTGGAACGAAGGCAAACGGGAAGGGGCGGTGCCAGCGCGCGTGATCGCGCAGCAGCGGAAATTCTGGCGCATTGCGGGAGCGTTCGGCGAAGGCTGGGCCGAGGCCAGTGGCAAGCTGCGGCTGGCTGGGGAGGAGGGAGTAGAATGGCCCGCGGTTGGCGATTGGGTGGTGGCGGACGTACGTGAAGCGGAAAGCTCTGCGCTGATTCTTGAAGTGCTGCCGCGCCGGAGCCGGTTTGTGCGCAAGATGGCGGGGAAAAAGATCGCGGAGCAAGTGCTCGCGGCGAACGTGGACACGGTGCTGCTGGTGGCCGCGCTGGACGGAGATTTCAATCCGCGCCGCGTGGAACGATATCTCGCGCAGTGCTGGGAATCGGGCGCGAGGCCGGTAATCGTGCTGAATAAGGCCGACGCCTGCGTGGATACGAGCGTCAAGGCCGCTGCGGTGGAGCGGATTGCGCTGGGAACGGAGGTATGCGCGCTCAGCGCCAGGACGGGGCAGGGCATGGAGGGACTGGAGAAATTTCTAAAGCAGGGGCAAACGGTTGTGCTGCTGGGTTCTTCCGGAGTCGGCAAGTCAACGATTGCGAACCGGCTGCTGGGAGAGATGCAGCAAGAAGTTCAACCGGTTCGCGAAGGAGACAGCCGCGGGAGACACACGACGACGGCGCGGGAGCTTTTTGTTTTGCCCGGAGGAGCTCTGTTGATAGACACACCGGGTTTGCGCGAGCTGCAGCTCTGGGATGCAGCGGAGGGCGTCTCGCGGGCCTTTGCGGATATTGACGCGCTGGCGGCGGAATGCCGGTTCGGCGATTGCAAGCATGAAAATGAGCCAGGATGCGCGGTGCGAGCCGCGCTGAGCTCGGGAACGCTGGACGAGGCGCGACTCGAAAACCGGCGGAAGCTGCTGCGCGAGCAGGAATTTCTGCGGCGGAAGATGGATCCGGAAGCGCGGCACGAAGAAAAAGAGCGCATCAAGCGAATGTTCCGCAGGATTCGCCAAATGTACCGGCACAAGAATGAGGATTCGGAGGCAGGATGACTGCAGGACTTCTAAACATCGAGCTTGCGCGACGGATTGAGCTGGCGGAGGCGCAAGCCGCCGTAGGAGGCGCTGAGACGATGCGACGTCTGCGGCCGGAGCGCGGGACAGCCGTCGAGGCGATTGCGGGGGGCTTTGCGATTTATTGCGGGGCCAATTCGCCAACGACGCAGGCCGTTGGAATAGGGCTCGATGGGCCGGTCAGCGAGGAGGAGTTCGACCGGCTGGAGAATTTCTATCGCAGCCGCAGTGAGCCGGTGCGCGTGGAAACGTGTCCGCTGGCAGATGCTTCGCTCATTGGACATTTCGGGAAGCGCGGCTATTGCGTAACGGAATTCTCGAATGTGATGGCGTTGCCGCTGGATGGCGGGCGCGGCGCACAGAATCAGCCTGGGCCGCCACCCGGCGTGATCATCGAACGCGTGAGTCAAGAGCAGTTTGATCTGTGGGCGCTCACGGTGAGTCAGGGATTTGCGGAAAAGGGGCCCGTGGTGCCGGAGCTTGTGGACGTGATGAGGATGTTCGCGCTGAGCCCTGGCGTGGAGTGTTATTTGGCGCGCGTGGATGGGAAAGTTGCGGGCGGTGCGACGCTGGCGATTCGCGACGGCGTGGCAGGACTGTTTGGGGCGAGCACGCTGCCGGCGTTTCGCAAACGGGGCGTGCAGACGGCGCTGCTGTACGCGCGACTGGCGCGAGCGGCGGAGGCTGGATGTGACCTGGCGGTGTGCCTGGCGGAACCGGGAAGCACTTCGCAACGGAACATCGTGCGGCAGGGGTTTACGGTGCTCTATACGCGCGTGAAGTTTGAGAAGGAGCTTGCGTTAGGAAATATCGTCAAGTAAGTGCGCAGCGCACTGTGGCCCTAGAAGAAAATCCTAATGCGCTACGCGCTTGTGGATGAAATCGATGATGTCTTGCGTGGAGGTACCGGGAAGAAAAATTTCGGCGATGCCGGCTTTCTTTAGAGGAACGATGTCCGCCTCGGGGATGATGCCGCCGACGAGGACGGTTACGTCGTGCATACCTTTTTCGCGGAGGAGATTCATGAGTTGGGGGCAGATGGTGTTGTGGGCGCCGGAGAGAATCGAAAGGCCGATGACGTCGACGTCTTCCTGGACGGCGGCGGAGGCGATCATCTCCGGGGTTTGGCGGAGGCCGGTGTAGATGACTTCCATGCCGACGTCGCGGAGGGCGCGGGCGATGACTTTGGCGCCGCGGTCGTGGCCGTCCAGGCCAGGCTTGGCGATTAGTACTCGTATTTTCTTTTCCGGCATGAGCTAGGTGATGGCGACTTCTTCGTAGGTGCCGAAGACGTCGCGCATGGCGTCGCAGATTTCGCCGAGGGTGGCGTAGGATTTCACGGCGTCGAAGATGAAGGGCATGAGATTGTCCTGGCCTTCGGCGGCGGTGCGCAAGGCGTTAAGGCGGCGTGTAACTTCTTCTTTCGAACGCGCGGCGCGAAGTTTGCTCAAGCGTTCGGCCTGGCGATGCGCTACGGATTCGTCGATCTGCAACGTGTCCAGCGGTTTTTCTTCAGAGACAAAATCGTTTACGCCGACCATGATCTTTTCTTTCTTGTCGAGCGCCATCTGGTAGCGGTAGGAGGCTTCGGCGATTTCGCGCTGCGGGTAGCCGCGCTCGATGGCCGCGACCATTCCGCCCATGGCGTCAATGCGGTCGATGTAGTCCCAAGCGCCGCGCTCGACTTCGTTGGTGAGTGTCTCGACGAAGTAGGAGCCGCCGAGGGGATCGACGGTATTGGTGACACCGGTTTCGTGGGCGATGATCTGCTGCGTTCGAAGCGCGATCGTGGCAGCAAACTCTGTGGGGAGCGCCCAGGCTTCGTCGAGGGAATTGGTGTGTAGCGATTGCGTTCCGCCGAGGACGGCGGAGAGAGCTTGCAGCGCCGTTCGAACGACGTTGTTGTAGGGTTGCTGGGCAGTGAGGGAGCAGCCCGCCGTTTGCGTGTGGAAGCGCAGCGCCCAAGCGCGGGGATTCTTCGAGCCGTAGCGTTCGACCATGGCTTTATGCCAGATGCGGCGCGCGGCGCGGTACTTGGCAATTTCTTCGAAGAAATCACTGTGGGCGTTGAAGAAAAAAGAGAGCTGGGGGACAAATTGATCGAGGTCGAGGCCGCGACGCGTTCCCCATTCCACGTACTCAAGGCCGTCACGCAGGGTGAACGCCAATTCCTGAATCGCAGTCGAGCCCGCTTCGCGAATGTGATAGCCGCTGATGGAGATGGGGTTGAACTTCGGGGTGTTCTTCACGCCAAATTCGAACGTGTCAATCACCAGGCGCATGGAAGGTTCCGGCGGGTAGATGTATTCCTTTTGCGCGATATATTCCTTGAGGATGTCGTTTTGGAGCGTGCCGGCGAGTTTTTTCCAATCCGCGCCTTGCTTTTCCGCGACAGCGAGATACATCGCCCAGATGACGGCGGCGGGCGAGTTGATGGTCATGGAGGTGGTGACATTCGCGAGAGGAATTTTTTCAAAGAGAACTTCCATATCTGCGAGCGAGCTGATGGCCACACCGCATTTGCCGACTTCACCTTCGGAGAGCGCGTGGTCGGAGTCGTAGCCCATTAAGGTTGGCAAGTCGAACGCGGTGGAAAGGCCGGTCTGCCCCTGCGCGAGGAGATAACGGAAGCGCTGGTTGGTATCTTCCGCGGCGCCGAAACCGGCGAACTGGCGCATGGTCCAGAGGCGGCCGCGGTGCATGGTGGAGTGAATACCACGCGTATAGGGCGGCTCACCGGGGAAGCCCAGCTTGCGATCCGGATCCCAATTGGAAAGATCCGCCTGCGTGTACAGGCGGCGAATAGGGTAGCCGGAAATCGTGGTGAACTCGGCGTGGCGCTCAGGATTTTTTTCAAGAGTCGGTTGAAGAGTGTTTTTCTCCCAGGCTTGCTCTTCGCCGGAGGGCTTGCGATGGGCGGGAGAAGTGTCCGCCGGGGGTGCAGTTTGTGTCGTGCCTTTGGATTCTTCGCTCATGGGCCTGGCTCCCGGGGGACGAAATCAAACAACGAAACATATAGGCACAGAATTCAATGTTATTCGAAAGGTAGTGCAGGGGCAAGAGCGGCGTGACGGGCAGAGGCGGGGAAGGGGCCAACTGCGAGCGGGCAAGCGCAGCAAAAGAAAAAGCCGGCCCGGAAGCGAGCACCCGGGCCAGCCTGAGAAACTTCTGCGTCAAATTACCTTTGGCCGGACATGAAAGAGAGCTTGTCCGTGCCCACGACCTGGCCGTGCACCGTGCCGGGGATAAGTGTTTCGCGTTCGGCTTCGCCGCTCTTGGCGTCGGCAATCGTGACGCGATTGGATTCCAGCGTTCTGCCCACGGCGCGCTCGTAGTTTGCTTTGGCTTCCACGAGGTCCGCGAGGGCGCGAAGTTCCGTGCTCTGGGCGAAGATGAGGTCGCGCTGGGTTTGAATAACGAGGTAGACGGTGGATGCGCCGAGTTGATATTTCTTCTGCTCGGCGTCGAAGGTTTGTTGCTGGAGTTCACGGGCTTTGGCGGCGGCTTCGACACGGGCGCGGTCTTGTGCCAGAGCAATGTAAGTATTTCGTACGTCGAGCAACGCGGCGTTTTTCAATTGCTGTAACTGCGCTTCGAGCTGCCTCTGCGTAAGAATGGAGCGCTGGTTGTCCGCTTGTGCCGAGCGGTTGCGGATCGGAATTTGCACGTTGAGTGACACCTGATAATCCGGGAAGTTATTGTGAAAAGCCGAACTCACGGCGTCCCCGAAGCCGGCCTGTGATATGCCGGTGACCTGCGCGGTACGCGTCGGAATAAAGACGTTTACTAGATTGCCGTTTCCATCGACGAGCTGCGTGCCCAGGCCAGCGACGGGCGTTCCGAATTTCGGCTGATTGCCCGCGAGACCAACTGTTCCGTATTGGGCGGATAGAGTTGCAGTCGGGAGAAGGGCGTTGCGGGTCGCTTTGACGTCGATGGCGCTGTTGAGCAGATTGATGGCGTTCTGTTGCAACTCCGGCCGCTTGGCGTAGGCTTCCTTCACAGCTTCCTCGAAGGTGGCGGCTTCGATGGTCTCCGGGCGGGCCGGCAAGTCCGTGGGGATGATTTCCACGTTCACAAAATTAGGCGCCAGCGGGTTTTTGCTGATGAAGTTCTTCAAGGCTTGCTGGTCCTGGAGCTGCAAGGTCTGCGCCACTATCAAGTTCTGGCGGTTGGTGGCGAGTTCGGATTCGGCGCGCGTGACGTCGAGGGGGGCCATTGTGCCAATCTCCAACTGTTTTTTGTTGTCGTTGTAGAGCTTTTCGGCCACGGTCACGGCCTGCTCCTGGACTTTGACGTTTCCGCGAGCAAAAACAAGCTCCCAATAGGCATTGATGGTGTTCGTCACGGTGGTGATGGCTTGCTGGGTAAAAGCCCAATCTGCAATCTTGCGGTTGTTATTGGCGATGCGAATATTTCGCGTATTGACAGAGCGCCCAAAGCCATTCAGCAACTGTTGCTGGAAGCCCGCAAAAATCGTGGTTGTCACCGAAGGGTTAAACAAGTTCGCGGTGGAGGTAGAGGAACTACGCGTATTGTCCCAGGCTGCGAATAGCGTCGTTCCAGTCTGGAATCCCTGGGAATACTGCGTATTGAATGTTGACGTATGGATCGTCAGCGGCACGAGAGCGGAGACACCGGTACCGGTTCCGGAAGTCAGTGGATTGTTGACGGGGATGTTGCGGTCGTCAATGCTCAAAGTTGTGGTGAGCAGCGGGTCGAAACTCAAGATGGGGATGCTGGCCGTCGAGCCGCCGAAAACCGCGCCGGGGGTGCCACCTCCAAATCCGCCGGCCTTCGCCTTGAGAATTCCCGTGTCCGCGAACCACGGGTTGTAACGCTGGACGACGATGTCCATGTTATTTTCCAGCGCCAGCTCGACCGCTTCCTGGAGGTTCAATTCCAGCTTACCGTCGTGAATGAGCTGGTCAACTCGCGGAGAATTGGTGAGGCCTGGCTCTTCGATCCTAATAGGGGAATAGGGAGCGATAATATTCGGAAAGGCGCGCGGGGCGCGGCTGTAGTTGTACTTCGCCGAGCCGAGAGAAATTGGAACCGCAGTAGTTGCCGGCTTGGCTGGGGCGGCCTGAGCGTTCTGCGGCGTGTCCTGCCCGAAGGCCGGGGAAATAGGCCCTCCTACGAGCGTCACCGCCAAGATGGCGGCCAACAACGGTCGAGCAGACAGCGTCTTCATAGTGCTCCTCACCCTCGAGATTCTGTCCCCCAGGGGACTCAATTTAATCTTACTCATCTCTGTAAAACGTTCTCAGAATGGAATTTGTTTCACGCCTCGGTCGTTTTTGGAGTACTACCTGGAATGCAACGGTGCTCACGTCCCACACGCGTGAACTGTCACCGGGCCATCGCGCGGGCTGCGTCGCGCGAGCCAAACGAAACCAAGAGTCTAGCAGGGGGCCCGTTCCTTGACAAACGCAGGAAATGGCGGCTAGTCTGCTGACAATTCGACGGTTAGGAGACGCCGGCGGTTAGGCGGCTTGCATGCTGAGGCGCGAAGAACTTTTGAAGATGTTTGAGACGGCGGGGGCCATTCGCCATGGCCACTTTGAACTGTCCAGCGGATTGCACAGTGGCATGTACGTGCAATGCGCATTGGTGCTGCAATATCCGAGATTTGCGGAGAAGCTGGGACAGGAGCTGGCGGCGCTGTTTTCCGATGCCAAGATTGAAGCGGTCGTCTCGCCCGCGATGGGCGGACTCATCATTGGGCAAGAGGTCGCGCGGGCGCTGCCGGAACTAAAGGGAACGCAGGGCGGGGGAGTGCCCGCTCTTTTTGTGGAGCGCGACAGCAGCGGCATGATGACCATGCGGCGGGGTTTTTCGCTAAAGCCGGGTCAACACGTTTTGGTGGTAGAAGACGTTTGGACGACGGGCGGCTCAACGCTGGAAACGATTCGCGTCGTCGAAGAAGCCGGGGCGCGCGTGGTGGCCGCGGGCGCGTTAATTGATCGGAGCAGTGGAGAGATTGAGTTCGAGGTCGAGGCTCAGTCGCTCATCCAGCTTCCCATCGCCAACTACGAGGAAGACGATTGCCCGCTTTGCCGCCAGGGGAGCGTCGCGGTCAAACCGGGAAGCCGCTTCGTGCGCACCGTGTCGTAGTCAGAATCCGCTTCCTGCCCGATGCGCTATTTCAAGCTCACCATCGCCTACGACGGTACGGACTTCCACGGCTGGCAGATTCAGGCAGAGAAGCCCACGATTCAAGGCGAAATTGTCAGCGTGCTGAAGCGTTTGACCCAGGAACACGTGTACCTGCATGGCGCGGGGCGCACCGACGCAGGTGTACATGCGCTTGGGCAGGTGGGCAGCTTTCGAACGCAATCGGCGCTCTCCGCCGAGGAATTTCAGCGCGCGCTGAATGCGCTGCTTCCGCAGGCGATTCGAATCGTGGGCAGCGAAGAAGTTGGGCCGGACTTTGATGCGCGGTGGTCCGCGCGCGGCAAGATCTATCGTTACCGGATTTATCGCGGCAAGGTCGTGCCTCCAATGATCTGGCGCTACGTCCTGCACTATCCGTTTCCGCTGGATGAAGAGGCCATGCGCGACGCAGCGGCTCGATTTGCCGGCACGCATGACTTTGCCTCGTTCGCGGCTTCCAGCGGCTCCGAAGAAGACGACAAGGAGCGCTCCACCGAGCGCGAAATTTTCTCGACGGAGTTACTGCGCACTGTGGACAACGAAGAGCTCGTCTTCACCGTGCGCGGCCGTTCGTTCCTCCGCTACATGGTCCGAAAAATGGTGGGGACCTTGCTGGATGTGGGGCGCGGCCGATTAAAGCCAGACGACATCGATCGCCTGTACGAATTAAGGGATCGCTCGAAATCCGGACCAACGGTGCCGCCACAAGGGCTGGTGATGGTCGAAGTCCAGCACGAAGAAGCCTGGCGGCTCGGCCGAGCATGAGTTATCTTTTTCGGCGGGAAACTATTTTCGATCCATCCTCGTATTGGGGTTGGAGCCCTAAATGGAACTGAAAATTCAAGGTCTGTCCAAGACCTATCCGAATGGCGTGAAAGCTCTCGATGATGTGTCTCTGACGATTCCGTGCGGGATGTACGGACTGCTCGGGCCCAACGGCGCGGGCAAGTCCACGCTGATGCGCACTCTGGCGACGCTACAAGAACCGGACAGCGGAAGTGCGTCATTGGGAGAGATCGACGTCTTGAGGGAAAAAGAAGAAGTGCGGCTGCGCCTAGGCTATCTTCCGCAGGACTTTGGAGTGTATCCGCGCATCTCCGCGCAGGACATGCTGGATCATATTGCGTTGCTCAAGGGGATTGTAAACGGAAAAGAGCGGAAAGAGATTGTAGAAGCGATGCTGAAACGCTGCAATCTTCATGATTTGCGGAAGAAATCGTTGGCCAGTTTTTCCGGGGGCATGCGACAGCGCTTTGGAATCGCCCAGGCGCTGCTCGGCAGCCCGCAACTATTGATCGTGGACGAACCCACGGCGGGCCTCGACCCGGGAGAGCGCAACCGCTTTTACAATCTTCTGGCGGAAATCGGCGAGCAAGTGATCGTGATCCTCTCGACGCACATCGTCGAGGACGTGATGGATCTTTGCACCAACATGGCAATCATACATCAAGGCAAAGTGCTGTTTCAGGGCAAGCCAGAAGCCGCGATATCCGAGCTAAAGGGGCGGGTCTGGCAGCGCTCGATTCCAAAGACCGATCTGCCCAGCTACGAAGAGCGCTACAAGATTATTTCCAGCCGTCTTGTGGGTGGACGGCCTTTCATTCATGTGCTCAGCGAACAGCCATTGAACGGCGGTTTTTCGCCCAGCAGCCCCGATCTCGAAGATGTCTTCTTCACTAAGATTCGCGGCTGGAACTGAGGGGCGCCGATGCTGCGGCACATACTCGCGTTCGAAATCCGCTACTGGCTGCGTTCGTGGATGCTCTGGATTTTCCTGCTGATCACCGCCGCTTCGGTCTTCGGGGCTGCCAGCACTGACAAGATTGTCTTCGGTGAAGCGCTTTCGAATACCTTCCGGAACTCGCCCTACAACATTCAGAACTTTTATTCGTTCATAGGTCTGATCACGATGATTATGGCGGCTGCCTTCGTGAATTCCGCGGCTGCCAGGGACTTTACGTTCAACACGTACCAGATTGTTTTTTCAACACCCATGAAACGCGCTGATTTTCTTCTCGGACGATTCCTGGGAGCTACCATCATTTCGACGATCCCGATGTTGGGAGTCTCTCTCGGCATCCTGCTTGCCAAAAACATGCCGTGGGTTGAGCCGGAACGGTGGGAGGCGGTCGTCTGGAAGGCGCATCTCAACGGCATTCTTGTTTTCGCGCTTCCGAATGCCTTCATCATTGCTGCAATTCTTTTTGCGGTAGCAGTCCTGGCGCGCAACGAAATCGTCTCGTTCGTGGCCTCCCTGGTTCTCCTTGCTGGCTACGTCGTCTCGGACGCCTTGCTGCAAAATGTGGAGCGCCAAAAAATTGGAGCCATTCTCGATCCCTTCGGCATTCGGACGTTTGCGTATATCACGCGTTACTGGACAGTGGCGGAGAAGAATGGCGTGTCGGTGGGCTATAGCGGTTACATGATTTGGAACCGGCTGCTGTGGATCGCCGTGGCCCTCGCCATTTTTCTGTTTGCCTATTCGCGATTCAGCTTTGCGGAGCGGAGCAAGAAGGTCCGCGCCCAAGGCAAGGAATTGCCTTTGACACCTGGGGCGACAGTTGCACTTCCCAATGTAACGTTTCATGCGGCACCCTGGGCGAAGTACTTTGCCTCGTTGCGGATTCATTTTCTGGGGGTTGTGAAGAGCACGGCGTTTATCGTCATCCTGCTGGCGGCTTTGCTTAACTGCCTTCCGAATATGATCTTTAACGCCTCCGAAGGCTACGGGAACAGCAGCTTTCCGGTGACGCATTGGATTCTGCAGCTCATCGCCGGCACGTTGTACATGTTCATTGTCGCAATCATTACGTACTACGCAGGCGTTCTTGTTTGGAAAGATCGCGACGTGCGGATGGATGAGATCACGGATTCGCTGCCGACGCCCGAGTGGGTATCCTACGCGTCGCGGTTGACTGCTCTTATTGGCATAGTGCTGTTGATTCAGGTCCTCGTTTTCATCAGTGGCATCATCGTGCAGGCGTCCTACGGCTTCCACCGCTTCCAGCTCGACCTTTACGTGAAGGAACTGCTCATCCGAGACCTCTCACTGTTTCTCATGCTGGCGGTGCTGGCATTTTTCATCCACGTCCTGTCACCCAATAAGTACGTCGGCTATTTCGTTTACATTGTTTTCCTGATCGCGAATTTGTTTGCCTGGGCGCCGCTTAATGTGGCGACGAATCTGGCAAAATTCGCCAATCGGCCGAGGATTATCTATTCCGATTTTTATGCGGACGCTCCCTTTCGCACCGCTTGGAGCTGGTTGTCTTTGTATTGGCTGCTATTTTGCGGACTGCTGTACATCTTGACCGTGCTTTTCTGGCCACGGGGAAAGCAGGCGAAGTGGAGCGAGCGTCTGGGCAACGCGCGGCTGCGCTTCAAGGGCGTTTGGCCCGTAGCGACCGTGGCTTGTTTCCTGGCATTCGCTGCGGTTGGCGCATGGGCCTACTACAACACGAAAATCGTGAACCCCATTCAGGGCCCGAAGGACATGGAGCGCTTGCAGGCGGAATTCGAGAAAACCTACAAACCGTTTTCCAACCAGCTCATGCCGCGAGTCCGCGAAGTCAAATACACCATCGATATTTATCCGGAGCAGCGCAATCTGGTCCTGCAAGCGGACGCCGTTATTGAAAATCCCTACTCGAAGCCGCTTGATGAAATTCACTTTACGTTGAACCGCCTATACGATTCGACGATCGAGATCCCTGGCGCTGGTTTGGTCAAGGACGATGCGCGGCTCTACTACCGCATCTACCGTTTCGCGTCGGCGCTCCAGCCGGGCGAGAAGCGTGCGATCCACGTCAGGGTCAAGACGCACACGCGCGGTTTCGAGAACGAAGTGAGCGATACAACCGTGGTGCAGAATGGAACTTTCTTCAACAATTCAATCGCGCCCATCGTCGGGTATTCGAATCAGAACGAGCTCGCCGACCCCAACGACCGGAAGAAATACGGCTTGGGTGAACAGGAGCTTATGAAGCCGTTGGAACGGAATTGCGGCGACCATTGCATGGAGAACTACATTGGCGGGCATATGGATTGGGTGGAAATGGCAACGGTGATCAGCACCTCCGCCGATCAGATTGCCGTCGCGCCCGGATCTTTGGTGGGCGAATGGCAAGATGGCGGCCGTCGCTACTTTCAATACAAGCTGGACCATGCCTCGCTCGGATTCTGCTCGTTCATTTCCGCACGCTACGAGGTGGCGCGCGAAGAATGGAACGGCATCAAGCTCGAGGTTTATTTCGAAAAGGAGCATCCGTGGAATGTGCCGCGGATGATGAACTCGCTGAAGAAATCGCTCGACTACTTCACGAAGAATTTCGGTCCGTACTATCACAAGGAAGCGCGCATCATCGAATTTCCGCGCGTCGCGACCTTCGCGCAAGCGTTTCCCGGAACGATGCCGTACTCCGAAGCCATCGGATTCATCGCCAATCTGAATCACCCAGACGATATCGACATGGTTTATTACGTCGTTGCGCATGAGATGGGCCACCAGTGGTGGGCGCATCAGGTGATTGGTGCGGACATGCAGGGCGCCACGCTGCTTTCCGAAACGCTGGCGCAGTATTCCGCGCTTATGGTCATGGAAAGTGAATATGGCCGCGACATTATGCGCAAATTTCTGCGCTACGAAATGGATCGCTACCTCGCGGCGCGTGGCAAAGAGCGTCAAAAGGAACGACCGCTGCTCACCGTGGAATCCGGGCAGGGCTACGTGCATTACCGTAAGGGGAGTCTGGCCCTTTACTACATGAAGGAAATGATCGGCGAGGAAGCCGTCAATCGCGCTCTGCGCAAGCTGATTCAGCAATACGCGTACGCGCAGCCGCCGTATCCCACTTCCTACGCGTTGGTGGATGCATTGGGAGCGGAGACGCCGCCGGATTTGCAATATCTCCTCAAGGATTTGTTCGAAGATATCACCATTTTCTCGAATCGAACATTAGAGGCCACCGCGCGCAAGCGCGCCGGCGGCAAGTACGATGTCACTATCGAAGTCGAGGCGCACAAATTCAAGGCCGATTCGAAGGGCAGCGAAACTGAAGTTCCAGTAAACGATTGGATCGAAATCGGCGCGTTCGCCAAACCGGAGAAGGACAAGAAGTATGGGAGGACGTTGTATCGCGAGCGCGTGCGCATGACGGCAGGGAAGTCCACGCACACGTTTACGGTCGACTCGCTGCCGGATCAGGCGGGGATCGATCCAATCGCACTGCTCATCGACCGAATACCTGACGACAACCTGAAGAAAGTCACGGTCTCCAATGGCACCGGCACAGCCACTGCCGCCAAGCATTAGGACATTGCGCGGTGGTAGCGACCACTGGCGAGGCAAAATCGGTTAGAATCTCGCTTATGGCTGCCACGGCCATCCCCATTGATACGCTGCCGTCGATCGATCCTGCCACGGGTGCGATCGTGGGCCAGTTTGAAAAGACCCCGCCATCGCTGATCCCGGAAATCGTCTCCCGGGCGCGAGCTGCGCAGACCGAGTGGGCGAACGTTTCCATCCGCGATCGCTGCGCGAAACTGCGAACTCTGTGTGAGCGAATCCTGGCAGCGCGTAACGAGCTGGCCGACGTGGTGGTGCGCGAATCCGGCAAGCCACGAGTGGAAGCCTTGTTCGCCGACATTCTTGTCGCGCTGGATTCCACAAAATACTGGTCTGAACACGCCGCTGCGCTGCTTCGAACCGAACGCGTTGCGCACCACAGCACCGCCGCCAAGGCGAAGCGCGGCTGTCTGGTCTATGAGCCGCTTGGCGTCATCGCGATTATCTCCTCCTGGAATTACCCACTTGCGATTCCGCTCAGCCAGATCGTTCCGGCGGTGGCTGCGGGGAACGCCGTCGTCTGCAAGACGAGCGATTTCACGCCGCAGTGCGGGGCGCTGATCGGGAAGCTTTTTCTCGACGCCGGGTTTCCGAAGAATCTCGTCACCGTCGTGCAGGGTGGCGGGGAGGTGGGTCAGGCGTTGATCGAGGCCGCTCCGGACAAAGTACTGTTCACGGGAAGCCTGGCGACCGGGCGTCGTGTTGCGGAAGCCTGCGCGAAAAAACTGATTCCATCGGTTCTCGAACTTGGCGGAAAGGACGCGATGATTGTTCTTGCCGATGCCGATCTCGACGTAGCGGCCAGCGCCGCTGTCTGGGGAAGCTACACGAATTGCGGTCAAGTTTGTTTGGCCGTCGAACGCCTTTTCGTTGAAGAATCCGTCGGCGAATCGTTTGCAGCCCTGTGCGTAGCTAAAACCAGGAAGCTCCGCCTTGGGCCTGGCAACGACCCCTCCACGGATGTCGGCCCACTTATTCGTCCGCAGCATGCACAACGCATGAGCGAACTGATCCGCGACGCAGTTTCGCGCGGAGCAAGGGTTCTTTGCGGCGGCCACCCCCGCCCCGACCTCGGCCCGAACTTTTTTGAACCCACGGTCATCGCCGGTGTGGATTCCTCGATGAAGCTATTTCAGGAAGAGACCTTCGGCCCGATCCTTGCTCTCCAAAGTGTGCGCGACGCCGAAAGCGCCATCGCGCGCGCGAACGATTCTCCATTTGCGCTCGCCGCTAGCGTGTGGACCGGTAATGCGCAGCGCGGGGAAGCGATCGCCAAGCGCCTGCGCGCGGGCGCGGTCATGGTGAATGATGCGATCAGTTACTTCGCAATCGCGGAAGCGCCGCATGGCGGCTGCGGCGCGAGCGGCTGGGGCCGAACGCACGGCAAGGCTGGCTTGCTTGAAATGGTGCAGACGAAATACATTGATACGGACCGGCTGCCGCGCCGCGAAAAACCATGGTGGTACCGCTACGGCGCGGATGTGGAACGCGCCGCCGATGCTTTTCTGCGATTCGAGTTTTCCGCCGACCTTGCCGCGAAACTCGGCAACGCGCGGAGCGCATTGAAAGCTTTTTTCCGTGATCACGGACTGTAGAGAGGAGCTCCATGCCCGAAGAGGCCGCCGCATCGCCAAGAATCAAGACGCGCAAACCCAAGCAGCGCGCATGCGATGAAAAAGACGAAAAGGGCAAGCTCTGCAACGGCCATTTGAAGCGGTACTACGATTATGGGAAAGAAGTTGCGGCGCTTATCGGCCCGAGGGCGGAAATTTACCGCTGCGAATTCTGCAAGACGCTCTATCGTCCTGATCCCGTGCAGCAGCCGCAAAGCTATACGCTGCGCAACTAGCCATCGCCGCAATACACGAGGCCCGCTTGCTGCAAAACGAATGGATTTACGATTGGAACCTCGCCACGCCGCGGGCGATCGCGCCCGGCACGCGCGTTCTTCTGGATGACGAAACGCTTCGAGACGGCTTGCAAAATCCGTCCGTATTCGATCCCAGCATCGAAGAAAAAATCGAGATTCTGCATCTGATGGAATCGCTCGGAATAGATGCAGTAAATATCGGTTTGCCGGGCGCCGGTCCCCGGGCCGTGGCGGATACCGAGGCGCTCGCGCGCGAAATCGCCACGCATCGCATGAAGATCAAGCCCAATTGCGCGGCGCGCACGCATGAGAGCGATATCCGGCCGATCGTGGAAATCTCGCAGCGCGTGGGTATCGCCATCGAAGCCGCGACGTTCCTCGGTACGAGCCCTATCCGCCGTCTGGTCGAGGACTGGACCGTCGACCACCTCGAGCGCACCACGGAAAAAGCCGTCAAGTTCGCCGTCGAGCACGGCCTGCCGTCCATGTACGTCACGGAAGACACCACGCGCACGGACCCCGAAACGGTCAAGCGGCTCTATTCCGCAGCCATTCGAAGCGGGGCGCGCGCCATCGTTCTTTGCGACACGGTCGGCCACGCTACGCCCAGCGGCGCTTTCAATCTCGTCAAGTTTGCGATCGACGAAGTGGTGAAACCTTTGGGCGAGAAGATTCGCGTGGATTGGCACGGCCATAACGACCGCGGCCTGGCGATTGCGAATTCTCTCGCGGCCGTCGCCGCGGGCGCGCATCAGGTTCACGCCGCGGCCAACGCTCTCGGTGAACGCGTCGGGAATACGCCAATGGAACTGATGGTTGTCAATCTTCGCCTGATGGACGTGATTCATCAGGATCTTTCCCAGCTCAAGGAATATTGCGAGAAAGTCGCCAAGGCCACGCACACTTCCATTCCGCCGAATTATCCCGTCGTGGGCCACGACGCCTTTCGAACCGCCACGGGCGTTCACGCCGCTGCGCTGGTGAAGGCCTTTCGAAAGAACGACACGGCGCTGGCTAACGCCGTTTACAGCGGCGTGCCCGCGCATCTCTTTGGCCTCGATCAAGTCATCGAGATCGGCCCCATGAGCGGAAAATCCAATGTGCTCTTCTGGCTGGAAAAGCACGGCGTTCCCGCAGATGATTCCGTGGTGAATCGCATCTTTGACGCTGCGAAGCAATCCGCGCGCATCCTTACGGATGCGGAAGTTTTTGCCCTGTGCAGCGAGGCTGCACGACATTGAGCCGAAAGCCGCCGCGCAACCTTTCGGTGAAAGGTGCGCTCGTTTGCGTTATTCTTCTGGCTATGCCGGTTCGCTCCCTCGCTGTCCCTCATTCTTCCCGCCACTCACAAACCTCGCCCCTTCCTGCAAACTCGCAAGTTCGAGCCGCTCTCGACTGGATTGCGCCGAATATTTCCTGGATCAACGAGCTGCAGGCGCGCCTGACGGCAATCCCCGCGCCGCCCTTTCAGGAAGCGGCGCGCGCCGCTGCCGTCAAGCCATTGCTCGCGGAAGCGGGGCTTTCTGTCGAGATCGATAAGGCCGGCAACGTGATCGGCGAATTGCGCGGCGCCAACGAAAAGGAAATCATCATCGTCGCGGCGCATCTGGATACCGTTTTTCCCGCCGGCACGGACGTGAGAGTCCATCGCGAAGGCACGCGCATGAGCGCGCCAGGAATCTCCGACAATGGCGCCGGACTGGCGGCTCTTCTAGCCCTGGCTCGCGCGGTGCACTCCGCACATTTAAAACCGCAGCGCACGATTCTCTTTGTTAGCGACGTGGGCGAAGAAGGCGAAGGCAATCTCCGCGGAATGCGCGCGCTGGTGGAAGCCTATCGGGCCAGACTAAAAGCGGTCGTTGTTCTCGACGGTTCCGGCACCGACCACGTCACCACAAAAGCCCTGGCTTCGCGGCGGCTCGAAGCGCTCGTCACCGGCCCCGGCGGCCACAGTTGGTCGGATTTCGGCATGCCCAATCCGATCAACGCGCTCGTCCGTGGCTCCGTGCGTTTCATTAATACGAAAGTCCCTGCCACTCCGCGTACAACGTTTAACATCGGCCAGATTGAAGGCGGCACGTCCGTGAATTCCGTTCCTCACGAGGCGCGCCTCAAGGTGGACATTCGCTCGGAGAGCGAAGACGAACTCGTGCGCCTCGAGGTCGCGCTACGCGAATGCATGGCGGCAGGTGTTCGTGACGAAATGGAATCCGCGCGCGACCGTTCGAAAGGCAAGCTGGAGTGGAAGGTCGAGCTCCTCGGGAGCCGGCCCGGCGGGGAACTGAAGGCGGATTCGCCGCTGCTGGCCGCGTTGCGAGCCGCGGACGATTTCTTCGGCAATCAATCGCGCGTCGAGCGCTCTTCCACCGATGCAAACATTCCGTTGTCCCTGGGCATCGATGCCATTGCAATTGGCGCGGGGGGCAATGGCGGCGCCGCCCATTCGTTGCAGGAATGGTACGATTCCGCGGGCCGGGAATTGGGATTGAAGCGCGCGCTTCTTACGGTGCTCGGAGTTTCCGGAATCGCGGAGGAAAAATCGCGTTGAAAACGAAGGCCAGTCGCTCTCTTGCTCTCAGCGGGATGATTGCGCTCGCCACGCTCGCGATTGCTGGGGGATTCCATGCGGTGGCCCGCGCGCAGCAACGTGGCTCGCACACTATCTATTACGTCCACGGCCGCATCTACACCAACGATCCGGCGCAACCCTGGGCCGAAGCCATGGCCGTCACGGACGGAGGGATAAGCTGCATCGGGAAAATGGACCACGTGCTGCTCGATTGCGGCGGCGGCCAGGAAGGTGTGGAAACGGTTCAGCTCCGTGGCCAGTTTGTGATGCCTGGCTTCAACGACGCGCACGTGCATCTTGGCGGCGCCGCTGCGGACCTTCTCGCCGCGCCGTTGACCGGAGTGCCTTCCGCGGAAGAAATGCAAAAGCGCGTTGCCGATGCCGTCGCCCGGCACAAAGCGGGCGAGTGGATCACCGGGGGCGGCTGGGACCACACGGTTTGGGCCGAAAAAAGATTCCCGAATCGCCAGCAGCTTGACGCCGTCTCGCCTAAGAATCCCGTCATCCTCACGCACATCTCGGGTCACGTCGCCGTCGCAAATTCGCTGGCGCTCAAGAGCGCGGAAATTGATAAGAACACCCCCAATCCGCCGGGCGGCGAAATCGAACATGACGCCTTCGGCGAGCCCACGGGCATGTTGAAAGAGTACGCGGCAATGTCTCTCGTCACGGTGAGAATTCCCGATCCGCCCGTCGAACTGCGCCGCAAGGGGATCGAGATGGTGCTCGAGAATCTGGCGAAGAATGGCGTCACTTCCGCCCAGGATTTTTCCGATTGGGAAGACTTCAAGGTTTTCAGGCAGCTCAAAGACGATGGGAAGCTCACCGTTCGAATCACCGAATGGCTGCCGTTCAATTTGCCGCTCAACGATCTGCAGAACATGCGCGCGCAGGGTGGCACTACGGACCCTTGGGTGAAGACCGGCGCGCTGAAAGCGTTCACCGATGGCGCGATGGGTTCGCGCACCGCCGCCATGCTGGAGCCGTACTCCGACGATCCCTCCACGAGCGGAATCCTGACCAACGATCCCGTCAAGCTGCGGGAAATGGCGATCGCTCGCGATAAAGCCGGCTTTCAGCTCGCGTTTCACGCGATTGGCGATCGCGCAAACCGTGTCGCGCTCGATGTGTTCGAAGCCGTGGCCAAAGCGAACGGCTCGCGCGACCGTCGCGACCGCATCGAGCACGCGCAGCTTGTTGCGCCCGAGGATTTTGCGCGCTTCGCGAAGCTCAGCGTCATCGCATCGATGCAGCCTTCGCATCAGACCACCGACATGCGCTGGGCCGAGGATCGCGTCGGGCGGGAACGCATCAAAGGCGCGTACGCCTGGGCCACCATGCGCAAGAACGGTGTGCGCCTGGCGTTTGGCACGGACTACGACGTCGAGCCCATCAGCCCCTTCCGCGGCCTCTATGCTTGCGTTACTCGCGAACGACCCGAGGGCGGCCCAAGGAACGGCTGGGAGCCACAAGAGAAAATCTCGCTCGAGGATTGCCTTCGTGCTTACACTTCAGGCTCGGCCTATGCGCAGTTCGAAGAAGGGAAGAAGGGCGAGCTGAAATCCGGCGAATACGCCGACTTCATCATCCTTTCAAACGACCTCACCAAGATTCCGCCTGCGCGGTACACAAAAACCCAGGTGCTCCGCACTGTCGTCGCGGGCCGCACGGTTTACCAGAGCAAGTAGTTTGCTTCTTCTTGGAGGCAGTCCTTGTCACTGCTGAGCCTGACCCGTAGGCAAAGATTCGACACTACCGTGGTGCGTTACCGGTCTTCAGGCGCGCGATCTTGTCCTTGGCTCTCGCTGCATCGCGGCCATTCGGGTCCTCCTGCAGATACAACTCGTATTCGGAAATCGCTTCGGGCTGCCGGTTTAGCGCCTCAAGCGCGAGCGCCGCAACGGTGTGCGCGCTGGCAAGACCCTTATGCTCGACGGTGTGCGTCTTTTGCGCGTGCGCGAGCGCTTCCTCGAATTTATGTAACTGAAGTTCAGAGTACGCCGCATACGCCAGAGCCCACGCATTCAGCGGATCAGAGGAAAGCGACCGCGTCAGAAGGTTATGCATCTCTTCAAAGTTGCGTTCGCTGAGGGAAATCTTCGCCAAATTCCGGTACGCCTCCGCAAAATTCTCATTGAGTTTGATCGCCTTCTCAAACGCAGGACGTGCCGCCTTGGAGTCACCCGCACTCGCCAGCGACATCCCCAGGCCGTTATAGGCCACATCGTAATCCGAATAAATGGCAATCGCTGAGTCAAAATGCGTCTTTGCATCAACCCAATTCTTCTTGGCAAGCGCCTCCGAACCTTTTTGGAACTCTTTCTGAGCCTTATCCGGCACGAGCAACCGGCTGGATGGGATTATCCCCGCAGACGGTGTCGAGGAGGGGTTCTTTGTATCCGTCTTGACGATTACCATGACTGTTTTATGGCCTTCAACTGGTTCAATGTCGAATGATTCTTCATGCTCAACGATCCCGGGGCCGTAAATGCGCAGCTGCTTTCTCGTAGTGATCGTGGAGAATTCCACAACGCCCCTTGTGTCGGTGTGTCCCTCATGCTCCAGCATGCCAAACCCATCGCGTAGCTGAACAGTTAGGTTTGCAGGCGCCGAATTCTGGTACGAATCCAGGCAAACACGCACGATGAGTTGCGTCAGGCTCGGCTTGTCAAACTGGGCTCTCATCCCCGGTGTGAAACCAAGCAGGAGAGCAACAAGGGTTAGCACACGGATCAGCACGCGCATGGGACGATTACCTCAAAGAACAGCCACTTCCAACAGCCCTCCAGGGAATTGCCGCAGACTGTTAGCACTCCACAGAGCCCTCTCCGCCGAGTCTAGCCTACTCTACGCCTTCTAATTACAGAAATGGTCCTAAAAGTGAACGTTGATTCTGGCAAGAATCCGCAGGCAAGGCATCGCTTATGATATCGTAGCTCTGGGAGACATTTGGTTGATGTAATGTAATACAAGTTTCACTTAAAACTTGCAGAATCAGTAGCTTAGGTGGTCACAAACAATTCTAAGTTCTGCCCCGCATAATATTTAGTGTTGACAATCAGTTTATGTTGATGTTAAACCTCTCCCCAATCGAGTGGTCCTTAGTTAGGGTGGGTACCTCGTCTGCATGCCTGTATTTCAGGTAACAGGAATATGAGGATGCTTCTGGCGGAGTCCCGAGAGAGGATATTCCATGAAATCTAGATTTGCGCTGAGGAGTGTTTTGTTCGCTTGTTTAATGGCATTTATCTTTGCGCTCGCGGTTTTGCCTGTGGCCGACGCTCAAGAAACCACAGGGGGTATCAAGGGCTATGTGAAGGACAAGACGGGCGGCACCGTAGCTGGTGCCGAAGCCGAGATTTCGGGTCCGGCATTGTTGACTCCGAGAAAGGCCCAAGCGGACAGCGCTGGATATTTTTACTTTCAACTGCTGCCCCCAGGGGAGTACGTCCTGACGGTCACAGCTAAAGGATTCCGCACGTACAAGCAGACGGGAAT
>JACXTT010003056.1_pt1 | contig 26178 bp, 22 predicted proteins | sample 9270951 | NCBI WGS metagenome assembly JACXTT01 (sample SAMN15532306, study PRJNA645909) | rock metagenome | isolation source: weathered quartz diorite | place: Puerto Rico | collected 2017-06-21
GAAGAAGATCAGCATGACACCGATAACCAGAAAGAAGGACGCGGCGGCACCGGCCAACATGCGGCGTGCGCCTCCGGCGACCTGCATGAGGGCGACCGCCGCAGCAGCCTGACGCTCGCGTAAGGAGCGCTTGTGCTGCGGCACCGCAGGTTGCGCCGGCACGACCGCGGGCAGATTCACGGCCGCGGCATCCACGAGCTTGGGAGGCAGGGGCAGCCGCCGGCGCGCCATCAGGACGATCTCGCGGCTCTGCGCCATGTCATGCAGGAACTGGGTCGCGAGGGTGGCGGTCAGCCCGTCGTGCTCGGCGACGAGGTCGAGCTCGTAATTGCCCAGCAGGCTCGAGACGTTGAGATTGCTCGATCCGACCCTCGCCCATTCGCGATCGGCGACGAGCGTCTTGGCGTGCAGCATCGGCCCGCGATACTCGAAGATGCGGGCGCCGGCGTGCAGCAGCTCGCGATACCCGCTGCGCGTGAAGATGCGGACGATGGGGATATCGGAGGTACCGGGCAACAGCATGCGCACGTCCACGCCACTGCGAGCCGCGTCCACGAAGGCGGCGTAGAGCGGTGGCGGTGCGACGAGATACGCATCGGTGATCCACAGTCGCTCCGTGACCGCCGCCGCGAGCAGCTGCACCGCGCGATAGATCCGTGACTGGCCCGGCAGGCCTTCCACGACGCGCACGGCCGACGGCCCGCACTCATCGGGCGTCGGAACCATCTCGTCCTCGGGCAGGGGCCTGCCGGCGCGCGCCCACATCCGCGCGAACGCCCCTTCCAGCGCGGCGACCGCCGGCCCACACACCACCACCATCGTATCGCGCCAGCACGGCAGTCCGTCCCGGGGATCACCGGCCCATTCGTCGCCGATGCAGAGACCGCCGGTCATCGCGCGCGCGCCGTCGACGACGAGGAGCTTGCGGTGATCGCGGCTGAACGCTTCGATCGGGCCGCTCGTCCAGATCGGCCGGAACGGGCGGACGTCGATGCCGTGACTGCGCAGCTCGCGCCAGTACCCGCTGCTGGTGCTGCGCGAGCCGAAGGCATCATAGAGAATGCGGACGCGGACGCCGGCGCGGGCCCGCTCCCCCCACGCGTTCGCGAACCGGCTGCCGGTCTGATCGTCGTGGATGATGTAATTCTCGAAATGGACGCTGCGCTCGGCGCCCGCGATCATCTCGAGCATCGCCTCTAGGGCGTTGCTGCTGACTGCGATGTGTCGAACGATGTTGCCGGGAATCGGCCGCGCACCCGTCGCGCGATCCATCGCTCCCGAGAACGGGTGGGTCGACGGAACCGTGGCGGTCACCCGCCGAGGCCCAGCGAGGGCTCCACGGGTCGGAGCGCCTGAATGCAGAATGCGATGTGCTCGTCGAGCGGTACACCGAGCTCATCCGCTCCCTGCCGTACCTCCTCGCGGTTCACGCCGCGGGCGAACGCCTTGTCCTTGAGTTTCTTCTTGACCGATGAGACCTCGAGGTCCGCGAAGCTCTTGGAGGGCCGCACCAACGCGCACGCGACCAGGAATCCGCACAACTCGTCGACGGCAAAGAGCGTCTTTGCCATGGCCGTGTCGCGCGGCACGCCGGAGTAGGTCGCGTGTCCCAACACCGCTCGCAGCAGCGGCTCGGCGACGCCTTTGGAGCGCAGCAGTTTGACGCCCCAGGCAGGATGGCCTTCGGTGGCGGAGTGCTCGGCATTGGGAAACTTCTCGTAGTCGAAATCGTGCACGAGTCCGACGAGACCCCACGCCTCCGGATCCTCGCCGAATTTAGCGGCATAGGCCCGCATCGCGGCCTCGACTGCGAGCATGTGCTGGCGCAGCGAGGGCGACTGCGTGTGCTCCTGCATGAGGGAAAGTGCTTCGGCTCTGTTCACCTGATCTCTACCCCCCAACGCTGACTCCACAACGCGAGCATGAGCTGCGGCCACAACCTGCGTGCATGATTCCGGCGACCGGTGCGGTGCTCCTTCAGGAGCGGCGTGTCGAGCAGACGGTCAGCCAGAGGAGCGAGCCCCGTATTCAACCAACGGGCAACGGGCACGGATAAACCGCGTTTCCGGCGATCGATGACTGCGTCGGGCACCAGCCCACGCGCTGCTTCCTTTAATATCGCTTTGGTGGTGAGGCCCCGCACCTTGAACCGCGCCGGCCCGGGAAGCACCAGCTCCATCACCTCGCGATCGAGGAACGGCGCCCGGGCCTCGACCGAGGCCAGCATCGTGGCACGATCGACTTTGACCAGCAGATCGTCCGGCAGGTACGTCAGAAAATCGAACCACATCGCCCGATTCAATGGATCGTGCAGCGGGAACGCATCCAGTTTACGGGCGAGCTCCGCAACGACGCCCTCTTCGATCGTCATCGCACCGAGCCAGGTGAGGTGGCGTTCCAGCCACGCTTGCTCGCCGGCCGACAGGAACTGTTTGAGCATGTACTCGAGCGTCATCTTGCCCGTGGACGCCGGCCAACGATCCACCAGCCACCGCGCTGCCCGCCGCAGCGGCCCGGGGACCTGTTGCCAGCGCTCGGCGAGCTTGTGGCCCAGGTAGGTCGGATAGCCGCCGAACAGCTCGTCGGCGCCTTCGCCCGACAGGATGACCTTCACGCTCTCGCCCGCGGCTTCCGCGAGCAGGTAGGTGGGTAGCACCGCAGGGTCACCGAGCGGCTCCGCCAGTGAGCGCGACACCACATCGAGCGCGCGGCCGAGTGATTCATCGTCCGCCGTGACGACGTGGTGGACACTGGCGATCGCATGCGTCACCGCTTCGGCGTAGGGGCTCTCATCGTACCCGCGTTCGGTGAACCGCACCGCGTAGGTGTGGATACGCTCCCCCGGGATGGCGCGAGCCGCGGCCGCGACGAGGAGCGACGAATCGAGTCCGCCGCTCGTGAAGATGCCGAGCGGCACGTCCGACATCAGCTCACGCTTGACGGCGCGCAGCAGCGTGTCATGCAGCATCGTGGAGTCGCGCAGCGACAGGGTCGAGGGGCGGCTGGCCGCCTCGGCCGCGCTCCAGAACGGGCGGATCTCGGTGCGGTATCCCTCGGCGATGAGCAACGATGCGGGCGGCAATTTGTGAATGCCGTCGAACATCGTGTACGGCGCGGGGACATAGCCCAGCGCGTGGTATAGCGACAGCGCCTTACGATTCAGCCGGCGGGGTTGGTCGGGAAACTCGAGCAGCGCTTGGATCTCGGACGCGAATCGCAGCTCGTCATCCACTTCGGTCCAGAACAGCGGTTTCTCTCCCGCGCGATCGCGCGCCAGCACGAGCCGGCGCCGCGTCTCATCCCAGATCGCGAGGCCGAACATCCCCTCGAGCCGCGCGGCGGCGTCCGCGCCGAATTTCTGATAAAAGGGGACGATCGTTTCGATATCCCCGTGGGAGCGGAAGGGATAGCCCCATGCGGACGCTTCCCGCCGCAGCTCCGGAGCATTGTAGATCTCGCCGTTGCAGACCATCCAGGTCTTGCCGTCGGGGCTCTGGAACGGCTGATCGCCGGTCGTGAGATCCATGATGGCGAGCCGGCGCGCCCCGATGCGCGCGCGCTCGTGACCGACGATGCATTCGCCGTCTGGTCCGCGATGGCGGAGGGCGGCGGCCATCTTCGCAAGCGCGTCCGGATAGCGTAGCGGCGCTTCGCGCCGCGCTATCGCGCCGAAGATGCCGCACATGGTCCATAGGCCGCGTACTGGCCTTCGACGGCGAGCAGCGGGAGCACAGAATCGAGCTGCGCGCGGACGCGGGTGTCGTTGGCGCGGGCGACGAACACCGCCGGTGTGCGGCAGTCGCGCGCGCGCGCGCGCCAGTAATCGGCGGGCCGGAGCGGCGATGCGCTGTCACGGCGGAATTGCTCCTGGTAATCGATGACGAAGTTGCTTGTCAGCTCGCGCGCGGTGCCACTCGCGAGGAGCACCTGTTGCCGCAAATAGAACGGCAGAGAGGTCGGGAACGCGTCAACGCCCACGACCTCCACGTCTCCGCCCGTCGGCCCGGCATTTTGAATGACCCGTGCGATCGTGGCCGAGGAGCGGTCCTCGCCGACCGCGGCGAGCAGCCGGCCGGACACGATGGGCATCGCCATCACGGTCAGCGCATATCCCATCACCGCGAGCGCCGGACGCGGACGTCCGACTCTGCCGGCGTACCAGACCAATGCCGCCGAGATCAGCAGCGCGATTCCCAGCGCCAGCGCGGTCTGAGGGATGGCGGCCCGCTCACCCGGCGTCAGGCTGATCGGCGCGGGCAACCAGATAGTTAGGGACACGAGCCCGATTCCGAACACGGCGGCGATCCCGGCGTACGCGCGCCGACCGATCCCGATTCCGGCGCCGAGCGCACGCGCCGCGGCGAGAGCGAAAGGCGGCATCAGCGGCAGGACGTACTGCGGCAGCTTCGACTGATTCAGCGTGAAGAAGAGCAGGGGGCCCAGAACCCAGCAGACGAGGAGTATCGACTCCTGCGCTCGGGGGTTCACACGTCGGGCCAGCCAGGCCCAGCGCCAGTTCCTCACGCCTGCGAGCGCGGGCACGATCCAGGGAAATGCGGCGACAGGTACGATCGGCAGGAAGTACCAGAACGGCGCCGTCCGATGAAAGCTCTTCGTGGTTACGCGTTCGAACGTCTCGCGGACGAAGACGTAATGCGGGAATTCGGGAACGCGATGCGACACCGCGAGGAACCAGGGCAGACCCACGAGCGCGAACACACCGAGGCCAGCCAGTGGAAACAGGCGCCGCAGCCGGCGCCCCGTGAGCAGCGAGTAGGGAATCAGTGTCGCGAGCGGGATCAGGATCGCGACCGGGCCTTTGGTGATGGCTCCAAGCCCCATCGCCCCCCATGCCAGCACCGGACGCTCATCCCACAACGCGAGGATCGCGAGCGTGGTGCAGAACGCGAGCGCGCTGTCCATGATCGTCGTCCGCGCGTATGCCAGGACGAGCGGCATCGTCGCGAGCGCCAGCGCCGCCAGCCATCCCGCGTCCGTGCCCCAGCGCCGCCTGACGAACCACACGACGACCACCAGCGTCGCGATGGTGAACAGATACGCGGGCAGGCGGGCGGCCGTCTCGGTTGGTCCGAGTAGCTCTATCACCGCGGCGGCCGCCGCGTAGGAGACGATCGGCTTGTCGAGGTACGGGAGGCCGTCGAAATGCGGCAGCACATAGTCGTTCGTCGCCGCCATTTCGCGCGCGACCTCGGCGTTCCGGCCCTCGTCGGGATCGAAGAGCGGATATCCGCCAAGATCGAACCCCAGCGCCAGCACGGCGGCCAGGAGCAGCACGGGCAGCCGCACATAGGCGCCGAGCGGCGGGGAGGCGGTGCTAGGAACCGGGAGCCTGGGGAGTAGAAGGAGGCTGCGCGGGCGCCGTAGGCATCTGCGACACCGTGATCGGGACGTTGGCTTTGCGCTCGCCGTCCACCGTGATCTCGAAACGATACTGGCCCGCGCGCGGAAACGGCACGTCGAACACAAGCACGGCCGCCGCCTCGATCTCGGTGACGCCGGCCGGCGGCTCCGCAAAATTCGCCGTGCCCGAGCCGCCCAGCAGCTCCGCGTCGTCTTCATCGAGCAGCTTGATCTGCACCTGATGCTCGCCGACTTCCGTGCGTTTGCCTTTCAATCGAAGCACGAGATGCAGCCGCGGATGCATGGCCGGAAACTGCGGCACCCAGATGTGCTGGAAGATGCCAAGCACCGACATCTTGCCCGACTGGTCGACCAGCGCGTAATCGGCGACGACCGCGAAATCGAGATGCACTTATTTCTTTGCGACCGGAACGGAGACTTTCGTCTTGTCCCAGGCGAATGTGAGCGCCCCCGGCGCGAACGCAATCACGAGTTGCTCCACCGGTGTTGTGAGTGTCTCCACTATCGTGTCGACCCGCACCAGGTCCTGCTCGGCGTGATACTCCGTGCCCCACTGCCCGGTCTGTTTGTTGATGATCAGTTTCCAGCCGCTCGGAGTCGGCAACGTCCAGAGTGTGTACTTGCCTGCCGGAACCGTCGCCCCACCGACCACCAGATCAACCGACGTACTGAATTGGGTCGCGGCGTTGGCACCGGTCCGCCACACGGAGTTCCACGGGACGACGTTGCCAAAGATTTCCCGCCCGCGTTTCTGCGGCCGGCCGTAGTCCACCCACACCTCGGCGCCGGCGATGCCGGCGCGCGCGGTGTCACGCCCGGAGAGCTGGCCCAGTGGCCGGCTCGCGAAGGACCGGGTGGCCTGCGCCATCGGCACGGAAGCGACACGCTGCGCCTCTACCTGGAGCGTGCTGCCCTTGCCGGTGAGCCAGGCGAGGTGGCCCTGACGATCGAGCCGGAATGTGAATGGCCCGACCCCGGCCAGCTGTCCTTCATCGAACAGGAAGACGAGCGTGTCGCCGCCGCGTTTGCGCACGTACCCGCCGCTGGTCTGGTTGGCGGAGAAGAGGGCGCTGAACCGCACGCTGTCTTTCCCCGCGGCCCGCGCCCAGCGGCCGATCTGTTCCATCAAGCCCATCACGTAGAACTGGTAGGGGAACGTGCCCCGCGGGACGGCGAGTCTTTGCGTGACGACGCTGTCGCCGCGCGGCGATTTCATGACGGCGCTATCGCCCACGAACTCGACGGACTGTCTCGTCTCTGTCGGGCCGGGGTCGCCGCCGATGTTGTGCGTGACGAGCTCCATGCGGTGAATCGTGCCGTCGGGATTCAAATCGGCTGTATAGATGCGATGGAGGCTGCGCGGCGTGCGGATTACATACTCGCCGCGCAGCTGCGTGGCCGTGCGCGCGTACTGCTCGAGCGAGAGCGTGTCGGAACCGAGCCGCACGACGAACGCTCCCGAATCCTGCACCACCATCGTCATCGCCAGAAGCAGTGCGACCACAAAACCCTCCCCTGCGCTTACGAGACGCGGATCGAAGTGATTTCGTCGTTTCCCTTGATTGCGTTGACGACGTCCATCCCTGTGGTGACCTGCCCGAACACGGTGTGCACGCCGTCGAGATGTCGTTGCGGTGAGTGACAGATGAAGAACTGGCTCCCGCCCGTGTCCTTGCCGGCGTGCGCCATCGAGAGCGTGCCCGCGACATGCTTGTGCGTGTTTTTCTGCGTTTCGCACTTGATCGTGTATCCCGGACCGCCGCTCCCGACGGGCCCTTTTCCCGTCTTCGAGTAGGGATCGCCGCCCTGGATCATGAAGTTCGGAATCACGCGATGAAACCTGGTGCCGTCGTAGAAACTGGAATTGGCCAGCTTCTCGAAGTTAGCCACCGTGCCGGGCACTTCGTCGGCGAAAAGCTCGACTTCGATCGCGCCCTTCTTGGTCTCGATCACCGCTTTCTTGTTCGGCATCTACATCCCCGCGTTGAGGTTTTCCTCGACCTGCGCCGTGGGTAGGAATGTGTCCTCGGCTTCGCGCTGCGCCAAGTTCACGCCTCCAGCAGACCCCCGAGCTGCTCCGGCGTGGACACGGGCATCGAGCAGGTGGTTCCCACGCAAACGGTCGCCGCGGGCTGGTCGGCGATCGTGCGCACCACGACTTTGCGGGGCCGATACGTCTGGAGCGCGAGCAGGTGCATGGCGCACGCCGGTCCGTCGCCGCGCGGGCCGCGCACCTCGATGCGCGTGACCGGGTGCACCGCCCAGTCCACGGCACGGAGCAGGGTGGACCCGTGCAGCGCCAATTCGCGCGCGCTGCCGGCGAATGCGGCGAGTTGACGATCGAGCTGTTCACGCCATTCGGGCTTGTCGGTCAGCGCCCAGAGCCGTGCCAGCACCAATGCGGCGACGCCGTTGGACGACGGAGTCGGCGCATCCTGGGCCGGCTTGGCGCGGGTCGCGAGGTAGGCCGTGCCGTTGGTAGCCGCGATGTCGAAGTAGCCTCCGCCCGGGTCCGCGTGTGCCCTCGCGCAGTACGTCATCACCGCGATCGTCCGCTCCAGCCAGGTGGATTCTCCCGTCGCTTCGTATGCGTCGAGAAATGCGGCGGCCGCCTGCACGTTGTCGTCGAGCATGCCGCGCGGCCCACGACGTCCGAGGACATGCGACATCCCAGTCCCCATATCCCACGCCTCAGACCAGATGCGCTCGAGAACCTTCGATGCCAGTTTATTGCACTCCGTCCGATCGAGCACCGCGCCGGCGTACAGGAATGCCCCCGCCATCATCGCGTTCCAATTCACGTACGCCGTGCGGTCCACGAAGGGTGCTTTGCGGCGGTCGCGTGCGGCCTTGAGTTTCTTGATCGCCCCGCGCAGCACGGTCCAGTCATCGTCGCTCTGCGGATCCTGCTTCCACCACAGCACGTTTTTCTTCGGGTTGTGCTGCATCTCGCCCGTTTCCTGGATGTCGAACACGCGCGAAGCGACCGCGCCTTCTCTCGCCGTCCACGCGCCGTTTGCTTCTTCCAGCGTCCAGGTCCAGTAATCACCGTCATCCCCAAAGGTCAGGTCTGCGTCCTGTGATGTCGCGAACGCGCCCTGCTCCGTATCGGCGATCACTTCGAGTACCCAATCCACGATGCCGGCAGCGACTTCCTTGAACAGCGGAGTTCGGAACGCCTGGTACGCCGAGAGATACGCCCGCAGCAGCTCGGAGTTGTCGTACGACATCTTCTCGAAGTGCGGCACGATCCAGCGCTCATCGACCGAGTAGCGGTGGAAACCGCCGCCCAGGTGATCGCGAATCCCGCCATGCGCCATGCCGGTGAGTGTCTTGTCGACGAGCTCGCGTTGCCAAGCGAGCCCGCCACGGCCGTCGTGCCAGCGCGTGAGGAGAAACTCGATCGCCGCGGGATGCGGGAACTTGGGCGCCGAGCCGAAGCCGCCGTAGCGCACATCAAAAAGCCTGGCCATCTGGTCGGCAGCCCCGCTGACCAGATCGGCGGTGACGGCGCCGGCCTTCGCTTCATCCAGGGTCTGGACCACATGCTCGCGAATCGCGTGCGCGTTGGTCGTGACGCGTTCCTGCTCTTCACGAAACGCGCGCGCGATTTCCATCAGTACGCGGTGAAATCCCGGCCGGCCGTAGGCGTTGTTGTCGGGGGGGAAGTAGGTGCCGCCAAAGAACACCTCACCGTCCGGCGTCAGGAATGCCGTGAGCGGCCAGCCGCCCTGTCCGCTGAGCGCCTGCACGGCGCGCTGATAGCGCGCGTCCACATCGGGCCGCTCGTCGCGGTCCACCTTGATGCACACGAAGTCACGATTGAGCAGCTCGGCGACGGCGAGATCTTCGTACGACTCGCCGTCCATGACGTGGCACCAGTGGCACCAGACAGCCCCGATGTCGAGGAGGATCGGCTTCTTTTCCCGATGCGCTCGGGCGAACGCCGCGTCGCTCCAGGGAGACCAGTGGACGGGCTGGTGAGCTGCGGACTTGAGATAGGCGGAGGGTTCGGAGGCCAGCTGATTCGGCGACACGATCTAATCCAGGTACCGGATCGCGGTTTGTGTCATCAACTCCGCGGCGATCACCAGTGACTCCTCGTCGATGTCGAACGTGGGACTGTGGTGTGGGGACGCGCGGCCGCCCTTGGGTGCCGAGCCCACGAAGGCAAAGCAGCCGGGGACACTCGCGAGGAAGTAGGCCATGTCTTCGCCGCCCATCGTGCGGACGCCGTGGCGGACGTTGTTGGCACCGATCAGAGCGGCGGCGACGTCGCGCATCAGCGCGCTCAGCTCTGCATTATTGACGAGCGGCGCGCTCAGGCGGCGGTACTTCACGTTCGCCTGCGCGCCGAAGGCGGACGCGATGCCCTGCGCCGTCTCCTCGACCAGCCGCGGCGCGGCTTCGAAGAAGTGGTCCCCGAACGTGCGTACCGTGCCGCGCAGATCGGCGCGGTCGGGGATCACGTTGAATGCGCGTCCCGTATGCACCTCCGTCACCGAAACCACGACTTCAGCGAGCGGATCGCGCCGCCGCGAGACGAGGCTCTGCAGTGCCGTGACGACGTGAGCCGCGACAAGCACCGGATCGATCGTCTGGTGCGGCGCGGCGGCATGGCCACCACGTCCCAGAATCTCGATCTCGAACTGGTCCACCGACGCCATCACGGGCCCGGCCATGATGCCGATCGTGCCGACCGGCAGATCGTTCCAAAGGTGAATCCCGAATGCCGCGTCGACGCGGGGTTTCTCGAGTACCCCGTCGTTGATCATCGCCTGGGCGCCATTTGAGGCTTCTTCGGCGGGTTGGAAAGCGAACTTCACACTGCCCGGGAGCTCGAGCGGCGCCAGGCGGCGTGCCACCTCGAGCCCAATCGCGACGTGCCCGTCGTGACCGCAGGCGTGCATCTTCCCCGGCTGCGTGGAGCGATAGGGGACCGCATTCGCTTCCTCGACGGGCAATGCGTCCATGTCGGCGCGCAGCAGCACGCAGCGACCGCCATTTTTCTTGAGACCCACGACGCCGGTTCTTCCGATCCCCGGTGTGACGTGATAGTTCAAGCCGCGCAAGCGATCGCTGATCAGGTTGGCAGTGCGCGTTTCTTCGAACCCCAGCTCCGGATGCTGGTGGATGTCGCGCCGGGTCGCGATGAGCGCTGCGCGATCGACTGGACTCAGGGTGCTCATACCAGCGAGCTCGGGCAGAGCCGATTGAGCACGCAGTCCGCACAGCGCGGCCGCCGCGCGATACAGACCGCGCGCCCATGCTGAATCAACGTATGCGAGAACCAGGTCCAATCATCCCGCGGCACGATCTCCATCAGGTCTTGCTCGATCTTCACGGGGTCGTCCTGCCGGGTGAGCCCCAGCAGCCGGGTCAGACGATGGACGTGCGTGTCGACAACGACTCCTTCGTTCTTCTTGAACCAGGTGCCCAGGATGACGTTCGCCGTCTTGCGGCCCACGCCGGGCAGGGCGGTCAGCTCCTCCATCGTTTGCGGGACTGCGCCGCCATGCCGCTCGACGAGCGCCTGCGCCATACCGATGATCGACTTGGTCTTGTTCCGGAAGAAGCCGGTGGACTGGATCTCTTTTTCCAGCACTCTGGGGTCGGCAGCCGCGTAGCCGGCGGCCGTGCGGTACTTCGCGAACAACCGCGGCGTGACCATGTTCACGCGCGCGTCGGTGCATTGCGCCGAGAGGATCGTCGCGACGACGAGCTCCAAGGCACTGCTGTGGTGCAGCGCGCACGTCGCGTCCGCATACTCGCGCTTCAAGCGCGCGATGATCTTCCCTGCGCGCGCTTTCCGTTCGGTGGCCGCGACTTTCGTCCTCATTGGTCAGCCGGAATCTAGCAGCGTCAGGAGCCGGCAGGTCAGCAGCAGCAGCTCCCCGGCGTTGGCCACTGAATACAGTCCCGCCGCCGTGCCGCCCGCCAGTTTCGGAGCGAATGGGGCGCTACCATCGTCGCGTGCCGCCGCGATTTCAATTTCGCCGGCGCCCGGATCATCCGGGTCGGCTCGGCCCTCCAGCCCCACCGCGCTGAAGCCTGGCCGATCGGGACGCATCCCGAAGATCGCCAGAACCGCGATCTCACCCGCTGAGGCGGCCTCGCTCACGAACATGCCATCGAGCGGTTCGGGAGGGCTGGCTGCGTTCGGCGTGCCCCAGACGCGTAGCTCCGGAAGCTGGAGGTACTGCGCCGCATGAGGCAGCCGGGTGGTGATGCTGGTTTCGCCGACGGCGCGACGGAGCGCCTCGTCGCTGATTTGGTGGACACGCTGCTCGGCGGCCCAGAACTGATAGGCGTGGTGCAGCAGCAGCACGTGTGCCTCGAGCGCGTCCGCCCCGGCGTCCTCCGGTACGATCTCGCGCAGGAGCCGGCCGACTGGCTCGAGCAGCACGAAGCGATCGCGATCGGTGGCGGCCGCGCCCTCCTGCTGCAGCGCCTCGGCGATAGCGGGGAACCGCGGCTCGATTTCCCCGAAAGCCAGCGCGAAAGGCGTCATTCTCATGCTTTCGGAAGGAAGTCGTCCAGCGTGCGCACGAATTCGGCCGTCGCCTCGACGTGGGGGCAGTGCCCCACCGGCAGCTCTTTCAGGCGAGCCTCGAGCAGGGCGGCGAGATCGCGAGATGCGGCGATCGGGATGGGATCGAACATGCCGTGAATGAGGAGGGAAGGGGGAAGAGGGAAACGGGATGCGGTTGCTTTGAGCCTCGGACGGAGGTCGTACTTACCGAGACTCCTCCACACTGCCTCCTGCGTCCGTGCCGTCACCCGAAACGCCGTGAGACTCTTCGCGTCGTGGAAATCGCGAAAATACCCGGCGACCGACAGCTCGAATGCCCGCCTTTGATAGGCGGCGGGATCACGCTCGCGTAAACCGCTGGCACGCAGCGCGTCGCGCTCGCGCTTGATCTCCGGCGCCGCCATGCGGCGGGCGAATTCTTCCTCGAACTGCCGCCGGTACTCGGCGGTGATCGACGCGGGAGCCACGAGCGCGAGCCGCTCGACGCGTTCGGGATACTCGAGGAAGTACAACACCGCCAGCAAGCCGCCCCAGGAGTACCCGCACAGCGTCAACCGCTCCAGCCCCAGCTCCGCGCGGATCGCGTCCAGGTCGGCGATATGCTCCGGCCACCCCAGCGGCGTGTCACGCGGAACGGGCGACTGCCCGCCGCCGCGCTGATCGTAGTAGAAGAGTGAGCGACCCTGCGCGAGCAGGTCGTACTGCGGCAGGAGATAATCGTGGCTCGCGCCCGGACCGCCGTGCAGGACGACGACCAGGGGACCGGTGCCGACCCGCCGCGTGAATAGGCGCACTACAACAGAACTGCTAGCGCGTCGGCGACTTCCTTCACTTCGGCGTGCTCGCGCTCACCGAAGCCGTTCGGCACGTCGGAGTCGATGTCGATCTGTCCGAGGATGTGGTCGCCGCGCCGGATGAGAACGACGAGCTCCGACTTGGTGAACAGGTTGCAGGCGAGATAATTCCCGATCGCGCTGACGTCGGCGACGTTTTGGTCGCGCTTCTCGGCGACCGCAGTTCCGCAGACGCCGCGACCGACGGGTATCCGCGTGTGCTCGGTGTCGCGGCCCGCGTGAGCTTCGAGCACGAGATCGTCGCCGGACAGCATGTACGCGTAGACAGACGTGTAGGGCTGGCCCCAGGACCGAATCCGCTCGCACGCCATCTGCAACAGCGCTGGACGCCCCTCGTCATGCAAATGGGCCGCGCGCAACGCGCGCACGACCTGGGTGGCCTCCGAGGCGGCGCTGCTCGTCACGGGCGCTTGCCCAGCACTGTGGTGGCGCGCCGCTCGACGCCGTCGCGCCGGCTCACGACCAGGACGGTGTCGCCCGCCTGGTGGCTGCGCAGCGCGTCGGGCATGTCGTACAGATTCCCGATGTGCTTGTCGCCGATCGCCGTGATGACGTCGCCGGCCGCTAGCCCTGCCTGCTCGGCGGGACTGCCCGCCCGCACGCCCGTGATGCGCACGCCGTCCGGCACGCCGCCGCTCATATCGGGGATTGTGCCGAGGTAGGCTCCGTACCCGGATCCACCGGTCGTAGACTGCGGACGCGGCGAATCCACGAACGTCAACGGACCGGGCCGATTGGCCAGCGACCATGCGAGATCGGCCACGAACGATGCGACTTGCGCGATTCCCGCGACGTTCAGCTTCTCCCAATCGTCGGTCGAGCGGTGATAGTCCTCATGCAAGTCGGTGAAGAAGTGCAGTACCGGATGGCGTGTCGCGAAGAACACCGAGTGATCGCTGGGTCCCCAGCCATCTCCGGAAGCCCGCAAGTCGAACCGTGGAGGCGTATTGAGGGAATCGAGCAGCGCCGGGAATTCGCGCGCGGTCCCGGCGCCAAGCGCGAGCAGACGCGCGTTCCGCAGGCGGCCGACCATGTCGAGATTGAGCATCGCGTACAGCGAATCGATCGGCTGCGGCACCGAGTGGTGCACGAAGTAGGACGAACCGAGGGTGCCAAGCTCCTCGCCGCTGAACGCGACGAGCACGACGGTGCGCGCGGGATGGCGCCGGGCCAGTATCCGGCCGATCTCCAGCAGCGCCGCGGTCCCGGACGCGTTGTCGTCGGCGCCGTTGTGCACCTTGCCCGTCGAATCGGGATCGAGCGCGCCGAAGCCGCCGAGTCCCAGATGATCATAATGCGCGCCGACGATGACGATTTCCCCGCGCAGCGCTCGCGACGATCCGGGAATGATGGCGACCACGTTGCGCGTGGCCGTGCCGCCGAGCGTGGTGTGCAGGACCGCCGGCGCATCCGCGGGAATGGTGAAATCCTGGAACGACACGCGCAGCCCCGCGCGCGTGAAGCCGTCGCGAATGTAGGCTCCCGAGCGCTGCAGCCCCGCCGTCCCGACGCCGCGCCCTTCCTGACTGTCGGCGGCGAGGAATTGCACGTCGGCCAGGATCCGTCGCGCGCCCGGCGAGAGCGTGTCTTGTGAGCCGCGGGCCAGGACCGTTGTGATGAACAGCAGTGCGATCATGCACGGTACTCTATAGATTCAGGCTCCGCATGGCCACCCCGCAGGACGTCGCCGCGTTGTTCACGCGCACTCTGGGCCTGTTTCGCGATTCCGGAGCGAAAGAGGAACAGAAGGCGCAGTTCCGCGTATTGGCGGCCATGCTCAAAGCCGAGGGCGTGACGATCTCGGCGGAGGACGGGCAGCTGCTGGTCAACGGCGCCCCGGCCGATGGCGGCATGCTGTTGCAGCGGCTCGAGCTTCACTCCGTGAAAGAGATTGCCATTCCGGCCGATCCCCCGCTCGTCGAGATGTTCGAGCTGCTGCGCGGGCTCGCCCAACAGCCGGGAGATGAGGACATCGCATCCCGGTTGCGGTCGAGCGGGGCGTCCCGCGTCTCCGTCAGGATGCAGACCTTCGTCTTCGGAACGCCCATTGCTCCACCCAGTAAGGCCCCGGTTGCTGCGCCCACCGCGACGCCGAGCGAGGTTGAGGACATCCCCGACCTCGTCCGCGAAGCGACCGCCCAAAGCGTGGGATTCTCGCCATCCGACGCGACGACACGGACGGCGACGGATTTGATCGCGCAGCTGAAGGAGAAGCCCGACGGGCCGCATGTTGGCGAGCTGCTCGCTGTGCTGGGCCGGCAGCTCGAGACGGCGATGAAGACCCAGCGCACCACGCAGGCGCTGTTGATTGTCTCCGGAATCGTCCGCGCCGAGCAGCAGGTGGGCGATGCGAGCCGGCGCAGGCAGTATTCGATCGCACTGAAGCGGATGTACAGCAAGACGCTGCTCGAAGCGATCGCCGAGGTGGCCGATCATCCCACGGACCGGGAGGACGCGCTGCTCGTGCTCCGCAGGGCGGGGGAAGATGGAGTGGAGGTGCTCCTCGATCTCCTCGTCGCGGCCCCGACCATCGAAGAGCGTCGCGGCATTTTCATGGCGCTGACGGGAATGAAGGAAGGGACGGATCAGCTGGTGCACATGCTGGGGCATCACCAATGGTTCGTCGTACGCAACGTCGCCGAGCTGGCGGGCGAGCTCGCCCTGGATGAAGCCGTCCCGGCGCTCGCCAAGCAGCTCGAGCACGACGACGAGCGCGTCCGCAAGGCCGTGGCCATGGCGCTCGCGAAGATCGGATCGAGCTCGGCAGCCGAGCCGCTGCGTCGCGCGTTGCGGGACAAGTCGCCGGAGGTGCGCCTGCAGGCGGCCCTCGGCGTCGGCGGGCGCAAGTCGAACGCGCTCGCGATGCCGCTCGTCGTCGCCATGGAAGAGGAAGAGGATGAAGCCGTGCAGCGCGAGCTGATCCTCGCGCTCGGACGCATCGGGAGCACGGCGGCCGTACAGGCGCTGATCAAGTTCGCGCAGCCGGGCGGCCGCCTGTTCGGGCGAAAGCCAGCCGAGCTACGGGCGACGGCCGTGGAAGCGCTGCGCATCGCCGCAACACCGGCGGCGATTGGAACGCTCGAAGGGCTCACCGAAGACAGCGACAAACAAGTGCGCATCGCCGCGCAGGGAGCGCTCGCCGATTTGAAGAGAAAGTAGCGGAGCTACCGCGGGATGAAGTCGATCCCCGGCTTGAGGCGCCGCGCGAACGCGGCGAGCAGATCGGCGGCGCGATCGAGATCGTCGAGCGCCACCATTTCGTTGGGGCTGTGCATGTAGCGGTTGGGGACGCTCACCAGCCCGGTGGGAATACCGCGCATCGCGTTGTAGATCGCGTCGGCGTCCGTGCCGGTGTCGCGCGGCGCCGCCTGGATGGTGTAGGGAATCTTCACCTGCTCCGCGCAATCGACCAGCAGATCGAAGACAACGGAGCTCACCGACGAGCCGCGGCTCAGGACCACGCCGCCACCGAGCTTATGATCGCCCGAGTGCTTTTTGTCGGCGCCGGGATAATCGGTGGCATGCGTGACGTCCACCACGACGGCCACGTCGGGCTCGATCCCGACCGCGCTGGTGCGCGCGCCGCTCCCGGTCCACGCGATCTCCTCGCGCGTCGACGCGACAGAAAACACTGCCGCGTGCGCAGGCCGCGCGGTCGCGAGCCTGCGCAACGCCTCCGCCGCGACGAAGGCACCGATGCGGTTGTCCAGGCTCCGGGACACAATCCGGCCGTTCGGGTACTCCTCCACCCGGCTGTCCAGCACCCCCGGATCGCCGATCCGCACCCGCGCCGCCGCTTCGCTGCGGTTCCCCGCGCCGATGTCGATCCAGAGATCGATAACCTTCGTCACACGGTCCAGGTCTTCCTTCTTCAGCTGGTGGATCGCCTTCTTTCCAACCACGCCATGCACCGCGCCGTCGCGGGCGAGGATCAACACCCGCTGCCCCACGAGGACCTGCGAGTCCCATCCTCCGATGCCGCTGAAGTAGAGAAAGCCGTCGTCGTCGATATGCGTGATCTGGATCCCGATTTCGTCGATATGCCCGGTGAACATCACTCGCGGTCTGCCCTTGGGATTGAGCGACGCGACGGAGTTCCCGTGCACGTCGACGCGGACGTCCTCGGCGAACGTGCCGACTTCGTCGCGCCACACGCGGCCCGGCGCCTGCTCGAACCCCGACGGTCCCGCCGTGTCGAGGAGCTGCTTCAGAAATCCGACGGTCTTGATGGTCACGCTCTCGGTAAGGTGGTTACTGTTTGCGCAGGCCCGTGCGGTAGAGCAGGACCCCCAAAATCGCGAACATAATCAGGCCCACGATGGCCGACGTCGCGAACCAGCCCAGCGTGTGATACAGCCCGATCTGTTCGGCGAGCCAGTCGGCTGACATACCGCGGGCGCTTCCCCACCCGGCGATGGCTGCGACCGCGATGCCGCAGATGGCGCCGCCCGCGATCAAGCCGCTCGCGAACAGTACGCCCGGACCCGACTCGATCTCCGCCAGCGAGCGGTTCGCCGAGCGGACTTTCCGCTCGACGAGCCAGCGGACGATGCCACCCGCGAACATCCCCGCGGATGTCGTGATCGGCAGGTACACGCCGACGGCGACCGGCAGCGAGGACACACCCATCAGCTCGATGGCAATCGTGAGGAACACGCCGATAAGCACCAATCCCCAGGGCAGCTTGTGCGTCAGAATCCCATCGGTGATCAGCGCCATCAGCGTCGCCTTGGGCGAATCGAGGCGCTTCAGCTCGTGGCCGCGGTATTCGCGAATGCGTCCGCCGATACCGGGATCCACGACGTAGCGAATCGCGTGCGATGCAGGGTCGACGAGGTACTTGCCCGGCGGCACGCCCTGCGTCTCCACGTACACACGGATCACCTGGTAGGAATTGTTGTCGATCGAGTCGGTGCCGCCGATGCCGAAATGCGTCATCGTCTCGGTGTGGACGACGACATTGCCGTCGGCACTCTTGCCGCTCGCCGGTGCCACGAAGCCTGCGCGGGTTTCGGGGACCTGGTAGCTGTAAGCCTTATTGAGGAACGTCAGGGTCCATCCTACGGCGAGGGCTGAACCGATGGCGCCGATGAGAATCGCGATCTGCTGGCGCTTGGGTGTCGCGCCCACGAGGAACCCGGTCTTCAGGTCCTGCGAGGTGTTGCCGCCGTTCGCGACCGCGACCGCGATCACGCAGGCAATCGAGATGGCCCGCACGCGATCGTCGATCTGGTTCCAGCCCAGCAGCAAGAAGATGAACGAGATCGCAATCAGCGCCGCGATGGTCATGCCGGAGATCGGATTCGCGGAGCTTCCTACCTGGCCGCAGATGCGCGACGACACGGTCGTGAAGAAGAACCCGAAGATGATGATCAGGATGCCGCCGAGCAGGTTCACACCGATTTGCGGCAAGAGCGAGATCGCCACCGCCAGCGCGATCGAGCCAAAGACGGTGACGCTGATGGGCAGATCGTCATCCGTGCGCAGCCTCGCCGCGACCGCCTGGCCGAGCCGGCTGGCGCGCATGTCGGCAAACCCCGCACGGAACGCGCCGACGATGGTCGGCAGCGAGCGGGCCAACGCGATGATGCCGGCGCTGGCCACCGCGCCGGCGCCGATGTAGAAGACGAAGGCCGCCCGGATTTCGCCGGCGGACATGTCACGAATCAACCTGGTGGTGCCGAACATCGGCTCGGTCATCGCGCTGCCGAAGAGCTTGATCGCCGGCATCAGCACGACGTACGCGAGGCACCCGCCCGCGAAGAGATAGCCCGCGATGCGCGGTCCGATGATGTACCCGACGCCGATCAGCTCCGGACTCGCCTCGACGCGCACCTCGGCACTCTGGTAGGAGCGGATGACCTTGCCCGGGTACTCCTGCCACACCTTCAGCGCCGTCATCAAGAACTTGTAGACGAACGCGATCCCGAACGCCTGGAACACCGTCTTGGCATGGATCCCGCCCCGCTCACCGGCGATCAGCACCTCGGCGCACGCCGTTCCCTCGGGGTAGGGCAGATTCCCGTGCTCCTTCACGATCAAGGCGCGGCGCAGCGGGATCATCATCAGGACGCCCATCAGGCCGCCCGCGATCGCCAGAATCGTGACGCGCGAGATGTCGAGGTCGTAGCCCATCAGCAGAATCGCCGGGATCGTGAATACGACGCCCGCCGACACCGAATCCGCCGCGGAGCCGGTTGTCTGCACGATGTTGTTTTCGAGGATTGTGGAGCGGCCCAGCCAGCGAAAGATCGTGATCGACAGCACTGCGATGGGAATCGACGCGCTGACGGTGAGCCCGATTTTCAGCGCCAGGTAAACGTTGGAGGCGCCGAACACGAGACCGAGCAGGACGCCGAGCACGATGGCCCGCGGGGTGAGCTCGGCGGGTGATTGCGACGCCGGAATGTACGGCTGGTGAGTTACGCCCGAAGTGGCCGGGGTCGCCGGATGGGCCGGGATGCTCGTCATAGGCGGCACAATCTGTCCCTACAATGGCGTAGGTGTCCAGCAAGGCTATAGTAGGGCATGGATCGGCTGTTCCTGGATTTTCAATCCGCCATTGCCGGTCGCTACTCCCTGGAACGCGAGCTCGGGCGCGGCGGCATGGGCGTCGTGTACCTGGCGCGGGAAGTGCGTCTGGACCGCCCCGTCGCGATCAAGCTTCTCCCGCCGTCCAAGGCATCGGATCCCAGGTTGCGCGAGCGGTTCCTGCGCGAGGCGCGCACCGCAGCCAAGCTCTCCCACCCCAACATCATTCCGATTCACGCCGTCGAAGAGATCGGCGAATTCGTGTTCTTCGCGATGGCATACGTCGAGGGCGAGACGCTGACCGAGCGTGTGCGGAACCGCGGGCCGTTGGCGCCCTCTGAAGCGTCGCGTGTCCTTCGGGACGTTGCCTGGGCACTCGCGTACGCCCACGGGCAGGGCGTCATCCACCGCGACGTGAAGCCCGACAACATCCTGCTCGAGAACGGCGGCCGCGTGCTCGTCGCCGATTTCGGTATTGCAGGCATCGTCGCCGGAGCCGGCGCGCTCGCCACAGGCGAGGTCGTCGGCACTCCTGAGTTCATGAGCCCGGAGCAGGCGCTCGGCGAGGCAGTCGATGCCCGCAGCGACCTCTATTCGCTCGGCATCGTCGGATACTTCGCGTGTTCGGGCACGCTGCCGTTCGAAGCCGAAAAAGCGACCGACGTGCTCGCCAAGCAGGTCACCGAGCCCGCCCCCCCGCTCAACGTCGTCGCTCCGCTCGTCCCGCGGCGTCTCGCCCAAGCAATCGACCGCTGTCTCACGAAGGAGCCGGAGGAGCGTCCTGAAGGGCCGGCGCTGCTCGCCGAGCAGCTCAGCCATGCGCTGGAGCAGCGCCGCGAGCTTCCGGTGGCGCTGCGCGCGTTCGTGAAACATGACGCGCGGCTCGATGGCAGCGGTGTGTTGCTGTATCCCTTCGCGATGCTCGTGGTGACACCGCTCGTCGGCTTCTGGACCGGATCGGTCGGCGCGGGCTTCGTAACGCTCGTGTCGGGCTATACCCTCGTGCCGGTCGGCGTTCTGATCAACCGCGCGCGGCGTTTGCTCAACTCGGGCTTCGAGCACAGCGACATCGGGGTGGCGTTCAAGGCGGAGATCGACCGCAGCCGGGAGGAGCGCTCGTTCGGACTGGGTCACGGCGGCGGCCCATCGGTGTTCGAGCGGATCCTGCGCTGGATCAGCGGGGCGGGTCTGGGCATCGGCGTGTTGACCCTCGCCGCGGCACTCGCGACCGCGGGAGAGAACTACCCGCTGATGATCATAGTCATTTGGTCAATGACTGCCGGCGTTGCGTCCGGCGTCGGAGCGCTCGTGATGCTGCAGCGCCGGCGCGACGTGGACGCGGAGTTTTGGGGGCGCGTTTGGACGGGCCGCATCGGGAAATGGCTGTTCAAGGTCGCTCGCATGTTCACCGGCGCGAAGGCGCTGCCTGCCTCGCTCACCCATCGTCCCACCGAGCTCGCGCTCGGCATGGCGGCCGAGCAGCTCTATGAAACACTGCCCAAGGACTCGCGCCGGCAGCTGCGTGATCTGCCGGATGTGGTCCATCGCCTGGAGCAGGACGCGCAGCGTATGCGGGCCCGGCTCGAGGAGCTCCACGAAGCGCTGGCGGATGCTGGACAACGCGGGAGTCCCAATCCTGCGATCGGCCCGCGTCATGACCGCATTGTTGCCGATCTGAGCGCGGAGCGCGACCTCGTTCAGCAGAGACTGAAGGATGCGGTCGCAGCGCTCGAGACCATCCGGCTCAATCTGCTCCGGCTACATGCGGGGACAGGGAGCGTCCGGAGTCTAACCACCGACCTGGGCTTCGCGCGCGAACTGGTGCGCGACATCGGCGCGCAGGTAGATGGGCTACGCGAGGTCGAAGACGCGCTCTAGTCGCGCAAGCGCTGCAACCGCTCTACCGCCTGCTGCAGCATGTCCTCCGTCTTACAGAACGCGAACCGCACGTACTTGCGGCCGAGCTCCGGGCGCGCGTAGAAGCTCGAGCCCGGCACAGACGCGACGCCATGCTCGACGGTGAGCCACTTGGCGAACTGATCGTCGGGGAGCTTCGAAACTTCCGAAAAGTCCGCCATCACATAATAAGCGCCCTCTGGCACGCGGCACCTGAAACCCGCCTTGAGCAGCCCCGTGCACAGAATGTCGCGCCGCCGGCGGTAATCCCGCGCTAGCCCTTCGTAGTAATCGTCGCCGAGTGTTTCGAGACCGACAGCAACCGCCTCCTGCAGGGGGGCAGGCGCACCGACGGTGAGAAAATCGTGCACCTTCCGGATCGCGCCGGTCACGTCGGGTGGCGAGATGATCGTCCCGATGCGCCAGCCCGTCACACTGAAGGTCTTCGACGCACCGCTGGTCGTGATCGTGCGATCGGCCATCCCCGGTAGCGTCGCCATGGGGATGTGCTCGCCCTTGTAGTAGATGTGCTCGTAGATCTCGTCGGTGACGGCGAACGCGTCGTGGCGCTGGCACAGCTCCGCGATCGCCGTCAGCTCCGCGCGCGACAGCACGCGCCCGGTGGGATTGTTGGGCGTGCAGACGATGATGGCGCGCGTCCGCGCGCTGAACGCCTTGGCCAGACGGTCCAGATCGATCGGTCCCTGGGCCGGCATGGGGACGAAGACCGGTTTGGCGTCGCACAGGATCGCGTCGGGCCCGTAGTTCTCGTAGAACGGCTCGAACACCACGACTTCGTCGCCCGGATTCACGATCCCCAGCAGCGATGAGACCATTGCTTCGGTGGCGCCGCAGGTCACGGTAACCTGCGCCATCGGATCCACGGCCATCCCGTACCATTCCTTGTACTTCACGGCCAACGCGTTCCGCAGTCGGGCCGCACCCCAGGTAATGGCGTACTGGTTGACGTCATCGCGGATCGCGCGGGCCGCGGCGTCTTTCAGGACGTCGGGGCAGGGGAAGTTCGGGAAGCCTTGAGACAAGTTGATGGCCCCGTGCTCATTCGCGAGCCGGGTCATCCCACGAATCACCGACTCGGTAAAACCGTGCGTGCGGCGTGCAGTGCGAGAGGTCATGCCGAAAGATATCGTCTTTTACTTCAGCAGCAGCTTCGCGATCGTGTTGAGCTGCATGTTGCTCGTGCCTTCGTAGATCGTCCCGATCTTCGCATCGCGGTAGAACTTCTCGACCGGATACTCTTTCGTGTAGCCGTAGCCGCCAAAAAGCTCGACCGCGAGCGAGGTCACCCGCTCGGCGACCTGCGAGGAGAGCAGCTTCGCCATCGCCGCTTCCTTCGTGTAGGGCTCACCCGCGTCTTCGAGCCGGGCGGCGTTGTAGACCATCAGGCGCGCCGCCTCGAGCTCCGTCGCCGCCTGCGCCAACTGAAACTGCACGCCCTGGAAATCGGCCACCGGCTTGCCGAACTGTTGCCGCTCTTTGACGTACTTGAGGGACGCGTCGAGCGCGCCGCGCGCCACGCCGATCATCTGCGCCCCGATGCCGATCCGGCCAGTATTGAGCGTCTCGATCGCCACCTTGTAGCCGTTCCCGACCTCGCCGATCAGGTTCGCCGCCGGGACTTCGCAGTGATCGAGGATCAGCTCGGCAGTGGAGGATGCGCGGATGCCGAGCTTGTCTTCTTTCTTGCCGACGCTGAATCCCTTGAACGTGCGCTCGACCGCGAACGCGGTGATGCCCTTGTAGCCTTTTGCGAAATCCGTATTCGCGAAGATGACATAGAGCCCCGCTTCGGCGCCGTTCGTGATCCAGAGTTTGCGGCCGTCGAGGATCCACTTGTCGCTCTGCTTGGTCGCTTTGGTCTGCAGGCCGAACGCGTCGGATCCCGATCCCGCTTCAGAGAGCGCGTAGGCCCCGGCCACTTCCGTGGCGAGACGCGGCAGGTACCGATACTTGATGTCTTCGGAGGCCCACTTAAGCAGTAGCGCGTTGACCAAGGTGTTCTGAACGTCCACGAAGATCGCGGCGGAGGCGTCCACGGACGACAGCTCTTCCACGGCGAGCACCGTCATGAACAGGGTGCCGCCCGCGCCGCCGTGGGTCTCCGGGATTTCGATCCCCATGAGGCCGAGCTCGAAGAACTTGGGAATGAGAGTGGGGTCGAGCTGCGCGGCCTGCTCCATCGCGTGCACGCGCGGGCGAACGTCACACTCGGCGAAGTCGCGGACCGCGCCCTGAAACATCCGTTCTTCTTCGGAGAGCTGGGTGAGCGGGTTCACGCCTTCTTGTCGGACGGGCCCAGCGCCAGCATCTCCCGAATGCCGCCCAGCGACCCGAGCACGCCCGTGGCCTCGTAGGGCATGTAGACGACCTTGTTGTTTTGGCCGGAGACCATCTCCTTGAGCGTTTCGATGTAGCGAATGGCGATCAGGTACTGCGCGGGATCGCCGCCCGTGCCCTTGATCGCCGCCGTGATGCGCTCGATCGCCTGCGCCTCCGCCTCCGCGACCTTCAGGCGCGCGGCCGCTTCGGCCTCGGCATGCAGAATCTTCGCCTGCTTGTCGCCCTCCGCGGTATTGATCTCGGATTGGCGCACGCCCTCGGCCGCGAGGATCCGCGCCTGCTTGTCGGCATCGGCGGTGATAACCGTGGCCCGGCGCTCGCGCTCGGCGCGCATCTGCTTTTCCATGGCGTCGCGAATGTCGCGCGGCGGGTTGATGTCCTTGAGCTCCACGCGGCTGACCTTGGAGCCCCACTTGTGCGTCGCTTCGTCCAGAATCGCGCGCAGCTTGGCATTGATCGTGTCGCGCGAGGACAGCACGTGATCGAGCTCCATCTCACCGATCACATTCCGGAGCGTCGTCTGGGTGAGTTTCTCGATCGCGTCGGGGAGATTGGCGATCTCGTACGTCGCGCGTACGGGATCGGTGATCTGCGAGTAGATCAGCGCGTCGATTTCGACGACGACGTTGTCCTTGGTGATCACGTTCTGGCGCGGGAACACGTACACGGTCTCGCGCAGGTCGATGCGTTCCGTGCGGAAGCGGCGCGAGTAGCTGTCACCCGCGGGTGTGATGATCGTCTGATGCCAGTCGACGGAGCGTGGGCGGTCGATCACCGGCAAAACAAAATTGATCCCGGAGCCGAGCGTCTTGTGGTATTTGCCGAGCCGCTCGACGATCATCGTCTGTGCCTGCTGGACGACGCGGATGCTCTTCGAGATGAGGACGATGGCGAACAAGACGACGCCGCCGACGAGTATTGTGCCAGGACCCATCTTACATCTCCTTTTCGACCATGAGGGTCGTCCCGTCCACCTGAATGACCGTGACCTGAGTCCCGGGCTCGATGACGGTGGCGTCCGACGACGCGCCGCGCCAATCCTCCCCGTCGACTTTGACGCGACCGGTCATCCCCGGCCCGATACGCTCCGTCACAATACCGGTCTTGCCGAGCAGCGCGTCGACGCCGGTACGGAGCTCCGACCCCGGGCCGAGCTGGAGGAGGGGCATCAGCCGGGGCCGGAGCCCCGCCATGCTCACGACGCTGGATACGGCGAACGCGATGCCCTGCGTGACGAAGCCGAGCCCCGGGATCAAACCCACGACCCCGGCGACGAGGGCCCCAACCGCCAGGCAAGCAAGCCAGAACCCCGCCGTGAACATCTCGCCGACGAAAAGCCCGATCGCGAGCAGAAACCATATCAGCCAGTCTTGCATACGGTTCAAAGGTGCAACCCTTGTAGGCGTTTCGCTATCCAACGAGAGCCAACTCCCCGTGGAGCCGCTATGACAGCTCGTGCGCCGTTCCGTTCACTCGCCGTTGCATTATTCGCCATTCCCGCTGCTTCGCATGCACAAACCTCACGTCAAGTCCTCAAAGGCGATTCCGTCGCCGTCTACAACCTCGTCGGTGAGCTGCGCGTCGAAGCCGGCTCCGGCAGCGACGTGACCGTAGAGATCCAGCGCGGCGGCGCCGATGCCGCCAAGCTCGACGTGCAATCGGGGCCGCTACGCGGCCGCGAAACGCTGCGGATCATTTATCCCGGCGACGTCATCTCGATGCCTGAATGGGGGCGCGGCTGGAATACGACGCTGCGCGTGCGGGACGACGGGACATTCGGTGAAGAACATGGACGCCACGACCGCGGTGGCTGGTTCCGCGATGGCCATGAAGTGCGGATCACCGGTCGCGGCCGAGGTGGGCTCGAGGCCTACGCCGATCTGCGGGTCAGTGTCCCAAGGGGGAAAAACGTCGCGCTGTATCTCGGCGTGGGCAAAGCGTTCGTCTCGAACGTGGATGGCGTGATCCGCGTCTATGTGGCCTCGGCGGATGTCGCCGCCGACCGCACGCGTGGCTCGCTGCGCATCGAGAGCGGCTCGGGCAACGTGGACCTGCGCACCGCCGCGGGCGATGTGAGTCTCTCGACGGGCTCAGGTGACATCACAGCCTCCGGCGTCGACGGCACCAGTCTCAAACTCGAGACCGGCTCGGGCAGCGTCACGCTGACGGATGGAAAAGCTCCGACCGTGCACGTCGAGACCGGATCGGGCAACATCGAGGCGACGGCCTCGTCAGGCGACGACCTGTCCTTCGAGACCGGCAGTGGCGACGTGGATGTCGCGCTCGTCGCCGCGTTCCGCTCGGTCCACATCGAGACCGGCTCTGGCGATGTCACCCTCAAAGTGCCGCCGACCATCGGCGCTGAAGTGGACCTCGATACCGGGAGCGGTGACATCGATCTTGGCGGGTTGTCGCTGCAGGTGCGCCGGATCGCGCACGATCATGTGACGGGGACGATAGGGGATGGGAAGGGGCGCGTCTCGGTCGAAACGGGATCGGGGAGCGTGCACTTACAGAAGCTCTAGTTTGCGACGATCCTTTTTCGTCGGCCGTCCTTTGCCCTCATAGGTAGGAGTCGGCGCGATTCGATGAGCTTCCGCGAGCCTCTCGCGGACGGCTCGA
>JACXTT010003057.1_pt1 | contig 26173 bp, 28 predicted proteins | sample 9270951 | NCBI WGS metagenome assembly JACXTT01 (sample SAMN15532306, study PRJNA645909) | rock metagenome | isolation source: weathered quartz diorite | place: Puerto Rico | collected 2017-06-21
CAGGTCCGGGCCTTGCTCCATTTTTCAAACACTTGCGTGTTTGAAAAATGATGCGGCGGAACCCTTCGCTGCGCTCTTCCCTGCGGCGCTTAGCAGGGTGTTTATCAACACCCTGCTAACTCAGGCCAGCTCCCGATCCGGAGATAAGTGCATTTGGTTGTGTGCCTTGCCGGCCTCAATCATGGGATAAACGTTTTCGGTTTGGTCGGTGATGAAGTCCATGAACACCAGGCGATCCTTGAGTTTCAGCGCCTCCTTCAAGGCGGGCTCGACATCGGCGGGTTTTTCGATCTTCATGCCGACATGTCCGAAACTCTCCGCCAGCTTCATGAAGTCGGGCAGCGCGTCCATGTAGGAATGCGAATAGCGGCCCTTGTAAAAAAACTCCTGCCACTGCCGCACCATGCCCATGTAGCGATTATTCAGGTTGATGATCTTGATGGGCAGGCCGTATTGCTTGCAGGTGGATAATTCCTGTATGCACATGATAATGCTGGCCTCGCCGGTGACGCATGCGACGGTGGACTTGGGGTGCGCCAATTGCACACCCATCGCGGCGGGTAACCCAAACCCCATGGTGCCGAGTCCACCGGAGTTGATCCAACGGCGCGGCTTGTCGAATTTGTAAAACTGCGCCGCCCACATCTGGTGTTGGCCGACATCCGAGGTGACGAAGGCGTCGCCCTTGGTGAGTTTATAGAGCGTCTCCAGCACGTACTGCGGCTTGATGAGTTTGCTGTTGCGGTCGTAGCGCAGGCAATCCATGGTGCGCCACTCGTCTATCCGCTTCCACCAGGATTTCAACGCGGCCGCGTCGGGGCGTTTTTTTGCGGCCTTGATGAGCTTAATCATCTCCTTGAGGACATTGTCCACCGAACCGACGATGGGCACGTCCACGCGCACGCTCTTGGAAATCGAGGCGGGATCTATGTCTATGTGTATCTTCTTGGAGCCGGGCGAGAACAACTCCACCTTGCCCACCACGCGGTCATCGAAGCGCGCGCCGATGGCGATCAGTGCATCGCAGTCGTGCATCGCCATGTTGGCTTCGTAAGTGCCGTGCATGCCGAGCATGCCGATGAATTGCCTGTCGGTGGCCGGATAGGCGCCCAGGCCCATCAGGGTGTTGGTGATCGGGTAACCCAGCAGCCGGGTGAATTCGGTAAGGGCCGCAGAGGCCTCGCCCAGAATCACGCCGCCGCCCGAGTAGATCATCGGGCGTTTGGCCGCGAGGATGATCTCGACCGCCTTCTTGATTTGTCCGGGATGACCCTCGATCACCGGTTTGTAGGAGCGCAGCGTCACGCTCTTGGGGTAGACGTAATCGGTTTTATGCGCGGTCACATCCTTGGGAACGTCCACCACCACCGGACCGGGGCGGCCGGTGGTGGCGATGTAAAAGGCCTTTTTGACAGTGGCCGCGAGGTCGCGCACGTCCTTCACCAGAAAATTGTGCTTCACGCAGGGGCGCGTGATGCCGACCGAATCCACCTCCTGGAAGGCGTCGCTGCCGATGGCCGGTGTGGGCACCTGGCCGGTAATGATGACCAGCGGGATAGAGTCCATGTACGCGGTGGCGATGCCGGTGACCGCGTTGGTCGCGCCGGGGCCGGAGGTGACCAGTACCACGCCCGGCTTGCCCGTCGAGCGCGCATAGCCGTCCGCCGCATGGGCGGCGCCCTGCTCATGACGCACCAGGATGTGCTGTACGTCGTCCTGCTTGTACAGGGCATCGTAAATATGCAGCACCGCACCGCCCGGATAGCCGAAGATGTACTCGACACCCTCGTCTTTCAGGCAGCGGACGAGGATCTCAGCACCCGTCAATTCCACGTTGTATACTCCTCAAAATAAACATTCTTGACTAACTGCTTTAGTATTACGGAAAATTGCTTAGAATAACCGATAAGGTTAAGTAATGACAGTAAAAAATGCGTACCAGCGGTTCATGTTGAGCATCAGTTACCTGAGGAACCTCTATGCCTTATCTAAAGATACAGACTAATATTCCTATGCAGCCCAGGGCTGTCCAGGAGCTGCTTAAAAAGGCCTCTTATACCGTCGCCTTACATCTGGGTAAGCCAGAATCTTATGTGATGGTGGCCATGGAGCCGTCCACAGCGATGCTGTTCGCCGGGACCGATGCAGCGCTGGCCTATCTGGAGCTTAAAAGCGTCGGCTTGCCGCAGGCCAAGACCAAGGAACTCTCCAAGACGCTTAGCGAGCTTATGGAAAAGGAACTTAGCATTCCGAAGGATCGTGTCTATATCGAGTTCGCCAGCGCGAGTGGCCCGATGTGGGGCTGGGACGGGGGGACTTTTTAACCTGTGCGATGGTTCTTGACAGGGGACGTATGATATAGATTCGGAACCGGGAAGGAGCTCCATGATGATTACCCTACGTAAAGCCGCCGAGCGCGGTCACGCCAATCACGGCTGGCTCGACACCTATCATAGCTTTTCCTTCGCCGATTACTATGACCCCGAACATATGGGCTACGCCAGTCTCAGGGTCATCAACGAAGACCGTGTCGCGCCCGGTGAGGGCTTCCCCACCCACGGCCACCGCGACATGGAGATCATTACCTATGTCCTGGAAGGTGCCTTGCAGCATAAGGACAGCATGGGCAACGGCGACGCACAGGGAAGAGCGTCAGCGAAGGGTTCTGCTAGTGTCGCGGGAGGCAGGATGCCGGGAGCGACCTCGGTGATCCGTCCGGGCGACGTGCAGCGCATGAGCGCCGGCACGGGCATTACACACAGTGAGTACAATGCTTCTGAAAGCGAATTAGTGCATCTGCTGCAAATCTGGATCATTCCCGACAAAACCGGCGTGGTCCCGAGCTATGAACAAAAATACTTCGCGCCGGATGAGAAACAACATCGGCTATGCCTCATCGCATCACCCGATGGGCGTGACGCTTCGGTGCGGATCCAGCAAGACGGTTATGTATATGCCGGAGTGTTCGACGGCAACGACACGATCACCCACAAGCTGCTCCAAGGACGCAAGGCCTACCTGCACGTCGCGCGAGGTACACTCAGTGTCAATGGTAAAAAAGTCGCCGCGGGGGATGGCGTGATGCTTGAGGATGAACCTGAAGTACGGTTGAGCGGTGCCGCGCAAGCGGAAGTATTATTGTTTGATTTGCGGTAGGAGGCGGCATGGCGACCATGAAGGCAGTGCGCATTCATGAGTATGGCGGGCCGGAGGTGCTGTGCCTGGAAGACGCGCCGATTCCCGTGCTGACTGCCGGCGAGGTGCTGATCCGCGTGCACGCGGCGGGCGTCAATCCGGTGGACTGGAAGATCCGCGAGGGCCGCTTGCGGGGGCGTGTGGAGCACCGTCTGCCTCTCATCTTGGGTTGGGATGTCGCGGGTGTCATCGAGGCGCTCGGCCCAGGTGTCACGCAATTCAAAATAGGTGATGCGGTATATGCACGCCCGGACATCGCGCGCGACGGCGCTTATGCGGAATGCATCGCGGTGCGCGCCGGCGAAGTCGCGCTGAAGCCGAAATCGCTGGATATGATCCACGCCGCTGCGGTGCCGCTCGCTGCGCTCACCGCCTGGCAGGCCTTGCTCGATGCAGCGAAACTCGCCGCCGGGCAAAGGGTCTTGATTCATGCCGGCGCCGGCGGGGTGGGGAGCTACGCGGTGCAATTCGCGCACTGGAAGGGTGCGCACGTGATTACTACGGCCAGTCAACGCAATGCGGATCTAGTGCGCGGACTCGGCGCCGATGAAGTGATTGATTACACCCGGACCCGCTTCGAAGATGCCGTGCAGGATCTGGATGTGGTGTTCGACACCGTCGGCGAAGAGGTGCAGCAGCGCTCCTGGAAGGCACTGAAGAAGGGCGGCATTCTGGTCTCCATTGTTGCGCTCACCGTGCCGGATGAAGCCGTCGCCCGCGGGCTGCGCTCGGCTTATGTGTTCGTTCAACCCAACGCGGCCCAGCTTGCGCAAATCGCCGAGTTGATAGACGCAGGCCACGTCAAGCCGGTGGTCGAGACCGTGCTGCCCTTGAGCGAAGTCCGCGAGGCCCACACCCTGAGTCAGGGCCGCCACGCGCGCGGGAAAATTGTACTGCGGGTAGTGGGTTAGTTGTAAGCTACACTTCTCTAGCATGCATGAACTAGGCATTACCCGCAGTGTAGTGGCGATTTGTGCAGAGCGTGCTCCGGGTGCGCGGGTTACGCGCGTGACCCTGGAAATCGGCAAGCTGTCCGCGCTGCTGCCCGATGCGGTGCGCTTCTGCTTCGACATCTGCGCTCAGGGCACGCCGCTCGAAGGCGCGACACTGGAAATCATCGCGACGCCGGGACGGGCCCGGTGTCGCGATTGCAGTCGAGAAACGGCCGTGAGCGAGATCATCGGGCGCTGCGCTTGCGGGGGCACAAACCTTGAAATCATCGCGGGACAAGAATTGAAAATCAGAGAAATAGAAACGACGTGACATGAGTAGCGCCGTGACGATGCCCCTCCTGAAATAGGCTTGCCCTTTAATCCGCCTTAACCCGGGATATTTAATCATTTGACATTGCTTAACGTCATGCTAAATTGATAACTAAATAGACAGCTTGATAAGTAAGTATTATGCAAGCCGACGGCACGTGGACGATTTTGGTCGTGAGCGATGAAGCCCAAGACAGGGCTGCATTGGCAGGCTGTCTTGAGCACGATTACCGGGTGTTGAGTGCGCCGTCGGTACGTGACGCACGGGGTATTCTGGACAGCGAGCAAGCTGACCTGCTGTTGTGTGGTCAGCGCATGCCCAACATCAACGCGGTCGAATTCTTTCGCGGCACACGCATCTCCCACCCCGAAGCCATCCGTATACTGATTACCGAAACCACCGATCATCTGGAGTTGATCCGCTCGATCAACGACGCGGCGGTGTATCAAATAGTGCCCAAGCCCTGGCAACCTGATCAGTTGCAGCTTCTGGTCAAACGTGCACTGGAGAGCCGCGAACTGGCGCGGCGCCACCGTTACCTCAGCCGGGAACTCAAGTTTGCCGACAGCGTGTTGCGTAGGCAAAGCGATCGCATGGTCGAGTTGTTACAAGACAGCTACGAATTCGACAAGTTGATCTTTGCCAGTGACAGCATGGGGGCGGTCTGCAACCTGGCCCGCAAGGCCGCCGCCACCGACCTGCCGGTGTTGATTCAGGGCGAGACCGGCACGGGCAAGGAATTGATGGCGCGGGCGGTGCATTTTTTCAGCGCCCGTAAGGACTTTCCATTCCTGGCCCAGAACTGCGCTGCGCTGCCGGACGAATTGCTGCACTCGGAATTGTTCGGACATAAGCGCGGCGCGTTCACCGGCGCCATCAGCGACCGGCTGGGGCTGTTCCCCGCCGCGGACGGCGGCACGGTGTTTCTTGATGAGATTTCCGACGTATCGCCGTCATTTCAGGTGAGTCTGCTGCGGTTCCTGCAAGAAGGCGAGGTCAAACCGCTCGGCACCCACCAGACCCGGCATTGCAATGTCCGCATCATCGCCGCGTCCAACCGGCCTCTGAAGGAGCTGGTGGAGCAGGATAAATTCCGCCGTGATCTCTATTATCGCTTGCGTGTCTTCGAGTTGAACATCCCGCCTCTGCGCGAGCGGGTGGAAGACATCCCGGTGCTGGCCGAGCACGCCGCGAAGAAATATGCCGCATCACTGCGCCGCAAGATCGCCGGGATATCCGCCGCGGTGCTGCAACGCCTCAAGGCCCATCCCTTTCCCGGCAACGTGCGCGAACTGGAGAACGAAATGCGCCGCATTGTGGCGCTGGCGGAGGACGGCGAATTCCTATCGGTCAAGCTGATGTCGCCCGAATTCGCGCGCCTGATCCCAAACACGGAGCACGATGGGCAGACCGCCGCCTTCCTCAAACAGCAAGGCACCCTTAAGGACAGGGTCGAGTCCCTGGAGGTGCACCTGGTCTCCCAGTCCTTGCTCAAACACAAATGGAACCACAGCCGCGCGGCACGAGAGTTGGGCCTCTCCCGCGTCGGTTTGAGCAACAAAATCCGGCGCTATAAATTGGATCAAAAAGTGACTTGAAGTCTCCGTGACCGACCACCGGAATCCACCGCCAGAGCGTGACGCACCGACGACACCCAGGCCGTTTCCTCTCTCGCAGCGCACCGCCGGCGACGCCGGGCGGTTTCAAAGACCTCGGCGTAACCAAGCTGGCGCGCCAACTGGGCCCCACCACAGAACAAACCAGCGGTCATTGGTGCAGCCGCTGTCAGGGCATTTGGTTTGGCTATGCCTTGGAAGCGGAATGCCCAGTATGCGTTAATCGCAAGGGCTAGTATCCTCAATTCACCTCGCCCCAAGTTGTAAATGTAATTTGCGCTTCTTAGCCTATCGCAAAGAAACTTTACAATTTTGAAATTCATAGTTGATTCTCTTTTATTTCTAATATCTTGATACACATCAAGTAATTTATTATCGCCCTACTGGCACAGCACTTGCCTTAGCGAGAGATGACGGTCCAAAGATCCAGGATCGCCGAATTTTTTCGCGCACAAACATCTAGACTTACATAGCTATTATTTATTATTAAGGAGCTCTACGATGGCAAATCTGCTTTGGCTGCAAGGAGGGGCGTGTTCCGGAAATACCATGTCATTTCTGAACGCCGAAGAACCCAGCGCCTGCGACCTGGTCACCGACTTCGGCATCAACGTCTTGTGGCACCCGTCGCTCGGCATAGAACTGGGAGACAACCTGCAGAAGATACTGCGCGACTGTGTATCCGGCGCCATCCCGCTCGACATCTTTGTCTTTGAAGGCACCGTGGTCACCGCGCCCAACGGCAGCGGTGAATGGAACCGCTTTGCCGGGAAGCCGATGTTACAGTGGGTAAAGGACCTCTCCGCGGTGGCCGGCTTTGTGGTCGCGGTCGGCGACTGCGCCACCTGGGGCGGCATCCCCGCCACGGCGCCCAACCCCAGCGAGTCGCGTGGCTTGCAGTTCCTGAAACGGGACAAAGGCGGCTTTCTGGGGGGCGGCTTTAAAGCTAAATCCGGTCTGCCGGTGATTAACATTCCGGGTTGCCCGGCGCATCCGGACTGGATCACCCAGATCGTGGTGGCGGTCGCCACCGGCCGCGGCGGCGACATCGGCCTCGATGACTTTCAGCGTCCGAAAACCTTCTTCCAGAGCTTCACCCAGACCGGCTGTACCCGCAATATGCACTTCGCCTACAAGGTCTCCGCGACCGAGTTTGGCCAGCGCAAAGGTTGTCTGTTCTACGACCTGGGTTGTCGCGGGCCGATGACGCATTCACCGTGCAATCGAATTCTCTGGAACCGGCAGTCCTCCAAGACTCGCGCCGGCATGCCTTGCCTGGGCTGCACCGAGCCCGAGTTCCCGTTCTTCGAATTGGCACCCGGCACCTTGTTCAAGACTCAGACGGTGATGGGCGTCCCCAAGGATCTGCCGGCAGGCGTCAATAAGGCGGGTTACATCGCACTGACGGGAGCAGCGAAAAACGCCGCGCCGGTATGGGCCGAACAAGACATGTTTGTCGTTTAGTGCTTCAGATACTTACGGAGATAGGATCATGGCGGTTCAAACATTAGATATCTCACCGGTCGGGCGCGTGGAAGGCGATCTCGATGTTCGCGTTGACATCGAAAACGGCGTGGTCACCAACGCCTGGACCTCGGCGGAATTGTTCCGCGGGTTCGAAATCATTCTGCGCGACAAGGACCCGCAGGCGGGGTTGGTGGTCACGCCGCGCGCCTGCGGTATCTGCGGCGCCTCGCACCTTACCTGCGCGGCGTGGGCCTTGGATACGGCCTGGCAGACCGAGGTTCCGCGTAACGCGATTCTGGCGCGCAACCTGGGCCAGCTTGTGGAAAGCCTGCAAAGTCAGCCGCGTTATTTCTACGGCCTGTACGCGATTGATCTCACCAACAAGAAATATCGAACGAGCAAATATTACGAGGAGGCATGCAAGCGCTTCGCGCCGTTCAGCGGCACATCGTACGAACTCGGCGTCACCATCTCCGGCAAACCGGTGGAGATTTACGCGCTGCTCGGCGGCCAGTGGCCGCATTCGAGCTTTATGGTGCCGGGCGGGGTCATGTGCGCGCCGACCTTGTCGGATATCACCCGTTCCTGGTCCCTGCTCGAATACTTCAAGAACAACTGGCTCGAACGGTGCTGGCTGGGCTGCACGCTGGAGCGCTACGAGCAGATCAAGACCTACGCCGACTTCATGGCCTGGCTGGACGAGAGTCCCGCTCATGCCAATTCCGACCTTGGTTTTTATTGGCGCATGGGGCTCGACATCGGTCTCGACAAATACGGCGGCGGCGTGGGCCGCTATGTATCGTGGGGCTATCTGCCGCATGAAGACAAGTATCAGAAACCCACGATTGAGGGCCGCAACGCCGCGCTCATCATGAAGAGCGGCGTGTACGACGGCAAGACCGACACCCATGTCACTATGACTCAGGACAAGGCGCGCGAGAACGTATCGCACGCCTGGTACGACGAAGGCACGGCGGACATGCACCCCTTCGATCGCGTCACCAAGGCGCGGCAGAAGAACGTCACTGATTTTAACGCTGCCTATTCGTGGGCGACCGCCGTCAATCACAGCGAAAAAGGCCGCCTGGAGGCCGGGCCGTTTGCGCGCCAGTTGGTCGCCGGCGGAAAACACGGCGAGCCGTGGCAGCATTACGACGGACTGATTCTCGATATGTACAAGAAAATGCGCGGGCCCAGCCTGCATCTGCGCCAGATCGCGCGTATGCACGAGACCATCAAGCTGTATCGCCAGGCCGAGCATTGTCTACGCGAATTTCGTCTCAACGAGCCCTGGTACATCAAGCCCAAGGAACGAGACGGACGCGGCTGGGGCGCGACCGAGGCGATTCGTGGCGCACTGTGCCACTGGATCGAGGTCAAGGACGGCAAGATCAAGAATTATCAGATCATCGCGCCGACCACCTGGAACGTGGGACCGCGCGACGGCAAGGGCATACGCGGCCCGATCGAGGAAGCCTTGATGGGCGCGCCGATCGCCGACCCAACCGATCCGGTCGAGGTCGGCCACGTGGCGCGGTCGTTCGATTCCTGCCTGGTCTGCACCGTGCACGCTCACGACGCCAAAACCGGCAAGGAACTGGCCCGGTTTCGTACTGGATGATCCCAGTTCCGGCGCGAGGGTATCGAATATCGTCGGTAGAGGCTGATCGAAAAACAAACAGTGTATTTTTTATATTCTCCGTTTATCAAACTCGATTGAGTTATTGATAAATGACAATACACCCTGCACCGCGCAGGTCACTTTTTCGGCAGCCGCCTGGACAAATTTCAAATGGGGTGCATACTGGGTGTCCACTTTTCTGGAGAAAATGGAGATGCAGAGCGACCAAGAAGCCGCCTTGAGGGAACGCATCGCCAAAATGATGGAAGAGGGATTGCGAACACAAACGGAGCCTTTTCCCGAAACCGACCGCGAGTTCGGCAATCTGCTTGCCGCACTGCGTGAATTGAGCCTGGAAGATCTTACAGGCAAGCTGGTATTGTCCGGGTTTGTTAACAAGCCCTACGGCGAAGAACAGATGCGCTGTCAGGAGTGCATGTATTATCTAGTCCACCGCAAGTGGTGTGATCTACCTGAACTTGCGGTACCTGTGGAGCCCAATTGGTGGTGCCGGTTGTGGCGTATCTAAACCCTCATGCTCACGATAATCGGGTGCGGAAATTCCAACCGCTGCGATGATGGCGTTGGCGTCTTCGTCGCGCAGTCGTTGCAGGCCTGTCTCCGCCGGCAACCGCGCGCCGAGGTGCGCGTATTTGACGCAGGCACCGGCGGCATGGACGTCATGTTCCAGGCGCGTGGTGCACGTAAGCTCATCATCGTAGATGCATCTAAAACCGGTTCCGAACCGGGCGCCGTTTACCAGGTGCCTGGGGAAGAACTGGCGGCGGAGCGCGCGCCGAGCCACGGCCTGCACGACTTCCGTTGGGATCACGCGCTCGCCGCCGGGCGCGCCATATTCCGCAACGACTTTCCGGCCGACGTGACGGTTTATCTGATCGAGGCGGCCTGTCTCGATCTTGGTCTCGAACTCAGTGCCCCGGTGCAAGCGGCGGCGAACAGGATCATTACCGACCTTGAGCAGTTGATCAACGAATATGCCCTCGCCTGAATCCGTACCACCCCGTGCAGCGGACCCCGCGCAGGAAACCGTCACCGTGGCGCGCGGCAATATTTATTTAGCTCTGGAAATCTGCGACGCCTATTTTCCCAATATGCAGTCGGTGGCGTTGATCCGCCGCGAAGACCGGATCCTGATCGTGCCGCTGATGCAGGAATCCGGCGGCGGGTTGCTGCTGAAGATACGCAATGCCCGCGGCGACCGGGTTATTCATGCGCAGGAATTTTTCCGGGCACATGGCCTGGATGAGGACGTTCGGGCGCGTACTGTGCCGGTGCTTTGGAGTAGCGAATCAGCCGCGTTGACGGTCTCCTATTTCCCTATACGCGATGTATAAAGTGCAAACATAGTTTGCATTATGGAATAGTACTGGACAGTTTGATTTAGTTCTCATAGACTCAAAAATAAGAAATTGTGGCATCACCGGTGGGTTTAAAACTCGCATTACGTAAGGTGTGATCATGGCACAAACCTTGTCCTTGTCGCAGTTCGGCGCCGCGTTGCAAGTGGTCGAATCTGATGCGGCGACCCCGCAAGAAAAGGCCGAAATGCTCATGGAGATCGCCATGGGCATGCAAACCCGACCCAAGACCCCCGATCAACTGCGGCGCGCCGTAGAGCTTTATGAACGGGCGCTGATACTATGTCCCACCGAGGCACCGCTGCTGAAGGCGCGCGTACGGGCGCGCATGGGCACTGCGCTGCAAGCCCTGCCGGAGGGGGGCGTCAACGCGCTGCACCGGGCGCAGAGCTGTTACCAAGACGCGCTCCCGGTGCTGAGGGAGAAGGGCCGGCCTGAAGAAGCCGCCGAGGCGGAAATGAATCTGGGCCTGGTGGTGCAATCGCTCGCCGGCGCCGGCGCGGCGCGCATCCATGACGCGATCCAGCACTATCATCGCGCGCTGCGCGTGTTCACGCGCGAAACCTATGCCCAGGAATACGCGATTCTGCACAACAATCTCGCCATCGCTTATCTTTCGATTCCGCTTTCCGACGAGCGCGGCAAGATGCGCGAGGCGCTGGCGGTGCAATCCTTCGAGGCGGTGCTCAAGGTCATCAATCTGGTGGACCATCCGACCGAATACGCGATGATTCAGAACAACCTGGGCAACGCGTTGCAATATGTTGTCAGCGGCCACGCATTGGACAACAACCTGCGCGCGCTCATCGCCTACGATGAGGCGCTCAAGGTGCGTAATGTGCGCGACACGCCCCTGGAATACGCCAACACTATTTCCAACAAGGCCAACGTGCTGCGCAATCTTCCCGACGATCCGGACCTGGTGCTGTCCGGCGGCGTCGGCAACCTGATACGCGCGCTCGAGCTTTACACGGAGGCGAAGTTTATCTTCGCGCGTTTCCAACAATCGGCCAGCGTGGCCGTGGTGGAGGAGGCCTTAATGGAAATTCGGGAGCGGGTCGCCTCGCAATGATGAGATGGCAATATAAATTCGGAGACATCTATTGTGGAAGACATCATGCAGCACCTGGCATCTGGACAACTGACCGTATCAACTGTGTTGATCTGGACAGTGACTGCCCTGCTGCTGGCGATGACGGGCGGCGCTCTGGCGGGTGTTAGACTCGCTGGCAAACACCTGGGTAACAACCTCGCGGCGATGATGGGCATGCTGTTCGGCCCCAGCGCGGTGGTGCCGGGAGTGCTGCTGGGCCTGATCATACTCGCCTTTATTTAACAGCTAGCAGAGACCACGATGTGGGACATGTTTCTAAATTCGCTACGTCTGTTTCTCAAGGGCAAGCTATTCCGCGAGCCGCGTGCGGTGTTGAAGAAATGGCTGGTGGGTTTTGTCCTGACGCTGCTCGCGGTAGTCGTCCCGGCCAAGCTCGGTGTGCCGCTGTGGGTGACGGTGGTTATTACCGCGTTGGGCGTCGGCGCGTTGCAGCCCTATCTGTTTAAGGATCTCAAATACAACTGAGCCGGCACGTATGAACAGCGTCTCGTTCGATCCAGTTTCGCAATCGCCCAGCGACCCTTCCGCCGCCGACCTGGAACAACGGGTGCGCGCGATCACCGGTCTGGAGGCGATCGTCGCGGGCTGGGACGAGACCCAGGCGCTGACCGTGCAGGCGCTCAAGTCGGCGATAGAGGAATTGAACAAGGAGGCGCTGAAGCGTTTGATCCGCGCCCTCAAGGACGACCCCGCCAGCTACGCGCACCTGCGCGAGGCCCTGAACGACCGGCTGATTTACGGGGTGTTACGGTTCCACGGGCTGGTCAAGGCGCCGCTGCAATCCCGCATCGAGCAGGCCCTCGACGAGGTGCGGCCGTATATGGCGACGCACGGCGGCGACGTCGAGCTGGTCGCGGTCAAGGCACCGGATACCGTGGAGATACGTCTGATCGGTTCCTGCCATGGCTGCCCTGCCTCGAGCCAGACGTTGACCGAAGGCGTGGAAAAGGCGATCCGCGCTCACTGCCCGGAGATCGTCCACATCCATCAGGTCAGCAAAGGCGCGCCCGAATCGCAACCGGGCGGCGCGAAAAACGCCGAGGCCGTGATTCACTTTATCAGTCCGTTTGCGCTGCATGCAAAGTCGGGCTGGTTGGACGCCGCCGCCCTGGACGAAATTCCCGAAGGCGGCATCGCCGAACGCAAAATCAAGCAGTGCTCGGTGCTGCTCAGCAAACAGGGCAGCCGCGTCAGTTGTTTCGACAACCGTTGCGCGCACCTCGGCATGCCCCTGGAGATGGGCGACGTGCGCGACGGGGTCATCACCTGCGCCTATCACGGTTTCCGGTATTTGCTGGAAACCGGCGAGTGCCTCACCGCGCCCGAGGTGCAACTCAAGACCCATGCCGTGCGCGTGGTGGGAGACCGCGTGCAAGTGAAGCTGGAGGAATAGGGCCATGGCGACCGCACTGCGCGTCAGTTTGAACTCGTCCTTGCGGCAAGCGCTCCCCCCGTCGTCGCTACCGCTGCTGGCCCCCCAAGGGGCGAGAATCAGCATCGGCGCCACCTCGGGTAGCGACGGCTTGGCCGCGCCGGTGAAACCGGATGCGCTTTCCCTGTTCGGTCCGCGTGCGGCCTGTCTGGCGGACGCCGACGGTCCGCTGTGGGTGAGCGATACCGGTCATCACCGCTTGCTGGGATGGGAACGCGCGCCGAGTACGGAAGATACCCCGGCGGACTGGGTCATCGGTCAGCCGGACTTCAACCGCGAGGGGCGTAACGCCAAGGACGGCCCCGGGCCGGCGACCTTCAACGTGCCCACCGGCATCACGCCGTGTGGCGTGGGGTTGGCCGTGGCGGATGCGTGGAACCACCGCGTGCTGATCTGGAACCGGCTGCCGCGCGGCCACAACACGCCCGCCGCTGTGGTGCTCGGGCAGCAGGATTTTATCTCCGTGCAGGCCAATCGCGGCGCGGCCGATCCCGCGGCTGACAGCCTGTTCTGGCCTTACGGGATTTACTGGGACGGCACCCGGTTGTGGGTCGCCGACAGCGGCAACCGGCGCGTGCTGATGTGGAACGGCTTGCCGACACACGACGGACAAGCCGCCGACGTGGTGCTCGGTCAGTCGCACTTCACCTGCCGCAATGAAAACGCCGGGGGCGAACCGAGCGCCGGCAGTATGCGTTGGCCGCATGGCGTGACGCTGTGGCAGCACCGGTTGTGCGTAGCGGACGCGGGTAACAACCGGATTATGGTTTGGGACACGGTTCCCGCGCGCAGCAATACGCCCTGTGATCACGTCCTCGGGCAAAACGATTTCCAGCAGGTGGACAACAACCAGTCACTCTACTGGCCGAACCAGGCCAGCCTCAACATGCCCTACGGCTGCACGGCGGCCGGCAGTTGGTTGATCGCCGCGGACACCGCCAATTCGCGCCTCATCGCGTGGCACGCCGACGATTGCCGCACCGGCGCCGCCGCCCGCGCGCTGACCGCGCAACCCGATTTCTGTGCCAAGGGCGACAACCGCTGGCAAGCGCCCACGCGCGACAGTGTGTGCTGGCCGTATAGTGTCATGCACTGCGCCGGTCTGGTGGCCGTCGCCGATTCTGGCAACAATCGCGTATTGCTGTGGCGGCTCTCGGAACAGCTTCAGTCATGAACACGATAGGCGTGCACGCAGCCATGCAAGAACGCGCCGAAGTCATCCGCGTGCGCGGCCTGGTGCAGGGCGTGGGTTTTCGCCCCAGCGTGTGGCGGCTGGCGGAGCGCTACCGCATGCGCGGCTGGGTGGCAAATGACGCGGAAGGGGTCACGATCCACGTCTGCGGGACGGCGGCGGGCGTGGACGAATTTGTGCGCGCCCTGTCGCGTGAGGCGCCGCCGCTGGCGCGCGTTGACGACATCGAGCGCACAGCGGCGGCGCTGCTGCCGCACGACGCCGGGTTTTGCATCAAGCCGAGTCACGCCCCTGATTCGCACAAGCGCGCAAACACCGAGGTGGCGCCCGACGCCACGACCTGCGCCGCCTGCCTGGACGAGGTATTCGATCCCTGCTCGCGGCGTTACCGCTATCCCTTTACCAACTGCACCCACTGCGGGCCGCGCCTGTCCATCATCGAAACCATTCCTTACGACCGCGCCGCCACCACGATGCGCGCGTTCCCGTTGTGCCCCGCCTGCGCCGCCGAGTACCACGATCCGGCGGACCGCCGCTTCCACGCCGAAGCCATCGCCTGCTACGCCTGCGGCCCACGCGCCTGGCTGGAGCGCGCCGACGGCGCCGCGATCGCGTTGGACGCGCTCACCACGCTGGACGCCGTGGATGCGGTCTGCACCCTGTTGCAACGCGGGCAGATCGTCGCGGTCAAAGGCTTGGGTGGTTTTCAACTGGCCTGCGACGCGACCCACCAGGTCGCAGTGGCGCGCCTGCGCCGGCTCAAACGGCGCGAGCGTAAACCCTTCGCGCTCATGGCGCGCGACCTCGACGTGGTGCGCCGCTACTGCGCCGTCACCGAGGCCGAGACGGAACTGTTGCAAAGCCCCGCCGCCCCGATTGTGATTCTGGATGCGAGCGGCCCCGCGCAGGTCGCCGCCGCCGTAGCCCCGGGGCTGAACAGTCTCGGTGTCATGTTGCCGAATACGCCGCTGCATCATCTCATGCTGCGCCGCATGCACCGTCCCATCGTGCTCACTAGCGGCAATCTGAGCGACGAACCGCAGTGCATAGACAACCCGGAGGTGCGGGTGCGCCTCTCGGGCATCGCCGACTATTTCCTGTTGCATGATCGCGCCATCGCGCGCCGTGTGGACGACACCGTGGCCCGCGTCGTCGGCGGCGCCACTCGGATTTTGCGCCGCGCGCGCGGCCACGCTCCGGCGGCCCTAACGCTACCGCCCGGTTTTGACGCGGCGCCCGCCGTGCTGGCCATGGGCGGCGAATTGAAGAACACCTTTTGCCTGCTGCGCGAGGGCCACGCCATTCTGTCGCATCACATGGGCGATCTGGAGAATGCGCTCACCCACGCCGACTATGTCCGCTCCGTTCAACATTATCTGCAATTATTCCGGCACCGGCCGCGCATCGTCGCCGTGGATTGTCATCCCGACTATCTGTCGGGCAAGTTTGGCAGGGAAACCGCGGAACAGGAATCGCTTGCGCTGGTTGAGGTGCAACATCATCATGCCCACATCGCCGCCTGTATGGCGGAGAACGGCATCGCGCTCGACGCCGGGCCGGTGCTCGGCGTCGCCCTCGACGGCCTCGGCCTGGGCGCCGACGGCGCGCTGTGGGGCGGCGAATTCCTGCTTGCCGACTATCGCATCTTCAAACGCCTCGGCACCTTCAAACCGGTCGCCCTGGCGGGCGGCGCACAGGCCGTCTACCAGCCTTGGCGCAGCACCTACGCGCACCTGACGGCGGAAATGGGCTGGGCGCGCTTCAGCATGAATTACGCTGAACTTGAACTGTGCCGATTTCTCGAAACCCTGCCGCGCAGGCTGCTGGACAATATGATTGCGGGCGGCGTCAACAGCCCGCCGGCGAGTTCCTGCGGGCGGCTGTTCGACGCCGCGGCCGCGGCCGCGGGTATCTGCCGCGAACAGGTATTGTACGAAGGTCAGGCCGCGATTGAATTCGAGGCGCAGGTGGATAGTCGTACCCTGGCACAGGAAAGCGACGAGCTCGCCTATCCGTTCGCCATCCCGCGTCTCAAAACCAATCAGCTTCCTTATATAGAACCGCTCGCCATGTGGCAGGCGCTGCTCGGCGATCTGATACTCGGCACCCCTATAGCGGTGATCGCGGCGCGTTTTCACAAAGGCCTCGCCATCGTCATCGCGCGCATGGTCGCTAAACTGAGCCGTTATGAAAGCGGCGCCGAACCGGTCACCACGGTTGCCCTGTCCGGCGGCGTATTTCAGAATCGCGTGTTGCTTGAACACGTGGTCATGCGGCTGGAGGCGCAGGGATTGCGCGTGTTGACGCACCGCCGCGTCCCCGCCAATGACGGCGGTCTGGCCTTGGGCCAGGCCGTCATCGCCGCGGCGCGCGCGCTCACCGACCTGCCCCCATCGAACGGATAACCACGGAGACTATCATGTGCTTGGGCATTCCCGGACAGATCGTGGCGCTGAGCGACCCCGCCAAGAAACTCGCGCTGGTCAACGTGGCCGGCGTAAAGCGCGAGATCAACATCGCCTGCGTGGTCAACGAGGCGCACCCGGTAGATGCCTGCGTCGGCGACTGGGTGCTGGTGCATGTGGGCTTCGCCATGAGCCGGATTGACGCCGACGAGGCCGCCAAGACCTTGGCGTTGCTGACCGAGCTGGGCGAGGTGCAGGCTGAGTTGCAGGCCATGCACGCCTCCGCGCCACCATGACCGAGGCCAATGTTCACTTGCAGGCCCTGTATCCGTTTCTTCACGGCGGAAAAAAAGACCCTGCGCGCGAGAACACCGCGCTGCTTGAATCGGTGCGCCAGAAATCACGCCACAGCAGCGAGATTAAACAGGCCTTTTTTGAAACGCACGCTCAGCGTGTGGTGGACACTGCGCACGCCATCGCCGGGATTTATCTGCGCGATGGACGCCTGTTCACCATGGGCAACGGCGGTTCCAGTTGCGACGCCGCGCATGTCGCGGTGGAATTTCTCCATCCGATCAGCGCCGGCCGCCCGGCGCTCACCGCCGTCGCCCTCACGGCGGACACGGCGATGCTGACGGCGGTCGGCAACGACGTGGGGTTCAAACATATCTTCGTGCGCCAGCTCATCGCCCAAGGCCGGCGCGGTGATGGCTTGATCGGGATTTCAACCAGCGGCAATTCCGAAAATCTGCTCGCCGCCTTCGTCAAAGCCAAAGAGCTGGGCCTCACCACCATCGGTCTGGCGGGCATGGACGGCGGCAAGATGGCGGCGAGCCCCGCCATGGATCATTGCCTCACCGTGAGCAGCGACAGCATCCACCGAATTCAGGAAACGCACGTGGCGATCTACCACATCCTGTGGGATTTGGTGCACACGCTGCTCGCCGATCGGCGCGGCAATCTCCAACCGACGGCGCAACCATGAAATACGTTGACGAATTCCGCGATCCCGAAAAGGCCAAGCGGCTGCTGAGCCGGATTGAGGCGCTGGTGCAGCGCATGGATATTTGCCGGCAGCGTCCGTTGCAACTCATGGAAGTGTGCGGCGGCCACACGCACTCCATTTTCAAATACGGCATCGAGCCGATGTTGCCCAAGTCCATCGAGTTCGTGCACGGCCCCGGCTGCCCGGTGTGTGTGCTGCCCATGGGACGGGTGGACGATGGCGTGGCGCTGGCCGAACACCCGCAGGTCATCTTCACCACCTTCGGCGACGCCATGCGCGTGCCGGGATCGAAAAAGAATCTGCTACAAGCCAAGGCCGACGGCGCGGACGTGCGCATGGTCTACTCGCCCATGGACGCGTTGCAGATCGCACGCGCACATCCCGATAAAGAAGTGATCTTCTTCGCGCTGGGCTTCGAGACCACCATGCCCAGCACCGCCCTGACCGTACTGCAGGCGGAACACGAGGGCATCAAAAACTTTTCCCTGTTCTGCAATCACATCACCATCATCCCCACCGTCAAGGCGATTCTGGACTCGCCGGACTTGACGCTGGATGGTTTCCTGGGGCCGGGACACGTGAGCATGGTCATCGGAGTCCAGCCTTACGAATTTATCGCACGGCATTACCGCAAGCCGGTCGTCATCGCCGGTTTCGAGCCGCTGGATATTCTGCAATCGGTGTGGATGCTGATCAGGCAAATCGCCGCGGGCCGCTGCGAGGTCGAGAATCAATATCAGCGCATCGTCTCCGCGGCGGGCAACGCGCAGGCGCTAAACGCGGTCGGCCGCGTGTTCGAACTGCGCGAGTTTTTCGAGTGGCGCGGCCTGGGCTCGATTGACCACTCCGGCATTCGTCTGCGTGAGGCCTACGGGCGCTTCGACGCCGAGCGCAGATTCTCCGTCCCCAACCTCAAGATCGCCGACCCCAAGGCCTGCCAATGCGGCGAGGTATTGAAGGGCGCCATCAAGCCCTGGGAGTGCAAGGTGTTCGGCGGCGCCTGCACGCCGGAGACGCCGCTCGGTGCGCTCATGGTGTCCTCCGAGGGTGCGTGCGCGGCGTATTACAATTACGGCGGCGTGGACACGGCGCGCCTGATCCGCGAACGCGCTGAGGACGTTCCACAGCAGACGAGACAAACCGCATGAAACTCGTGTCCGGCAAACACAGCGTGGAAACGGACACCGCACCGCGCCTGCTACGCCGCCGCGGCGGCAGGCTGCGCGACACCCGCATCACACTATCGCACGGCAGCGGCGGCAAGGCCATGCGCGATTTGATCGACGACCTGTTCGTGGGCAACTTCGACAATCCCGCGCTCGCGTCGTTGGAAGATCAGGCGCGCTTCAACCTGGCCGATCTGCTGGCCCACGGCGACCGGCTCGCCTTCACCACCGACTCCTACGTGGTGGACCCGTTGTTTTTCCCCGGCGGCGACATCGGCACGCTGGCGGTGAACGGCACCGTCAACGACCTGGCCGTGAGCGGCGCACGTCCCTTGTATTTGAGTTGCGGCATGATTCTCGAAGAAGGTCTCGACGTGGAGATTCTGCGCCGCGTCGCACACTCCATGGCGGCAGCGGCGCGTGCAGCGGGCGTCGCCATCGTCACCGGTGACACCAAGGTGGTACACCGTGGGGCGGCCGATAAACTGTTTATCAACACCGCCGGCGTCGGCGTGATTCCGCAGGCCGTCAACATCGAGGCCACGCGCGCGCGGCCGGGCGACGTTGTTTTAATCAACGGCGCCATCGGCGACCATGGCGCGGCGATCCTGAGTGCGCGTCAGGACCTCGCCCTGGACGCCGCCATCCACAGCGACTGCCAGCCGCTGCATGGATTAATTTCCGCCATGCTCGCCGCCTGCCCCGATATTCATTGTCTGCGCGACGCGACGCGCGGCGGCGTCGCTACGGTGCTGAATGAAATCGCGCACGCCTCTTCGGTCTGTATCCGCTGCGACGAGGCTAGCCTGCCCGTCAACGAAGCCGTCAAGGGCGTGTGCGAGATACTGGGGCTGGACCCGATGTACATGGCGAACGAAGGCAAGCTCATCGCCATCGTGCCGAAACAACACGCCGCCACCACCTTGGCGGCGATGCGCACCCATGCGGCAGGCCGCGACTCGGTGTGCATTGGCGAGGTGAGCGAGCAACCCGGCGGCCTGGTGCTGCTCTGCACCGTGTTCGGCGGCGAACGCATCGTGGACATGCTGGTAGGCGAGCAATTACCGAGGATTTGCTGATAGTTGGAGGTGACAAATGTGTACCACCTGCGGATGTTCCGATAACACCAAGGCGACCGTGACCGATCTGGCCGGCGGCGCGACCGTGAGCGTCACCACGCACGACCAGCCGCCTGCCCCTGAGCGCGGCGAGCATCGCTATCATGCGCATACGCACCACGCACACGATCATATGGGTGGCCACTCGCATCACGAGCACGAGCATCACACACATGCGCATGCACACGATCATGTGCACACGCCGGTCGCGATCGTGTCCTTAGAAGAGGATATTCTGGCCAAGAACAACTGGCTGGCGGAGCGCAATCGCGGCTGGTTCGCGGGCCGCGCCATCCTGGCGCTTAACCTGGTCAGCTCTCCCGGCTCCGGCAAGACCACTCTGCTGGAGCGTACCCTGCGCGACCTCGGCGGCGAACTGCCGATACAGGTCATCGAAGGCGATCAGGCCACCCTGCGCGACGCCGAACGCATCCGTGCCACCGGTTGCAAGGTGGTGCAGATCAACACCGGCGCGGGTTGTCACCTCGAGGCGGACATGCTCGCACAAGGCGTCAAGACGCTGGACCCGCCGCCCCGCTCGTTGCTGATGATTGAAAACGTCGGCAATCTGGTTTGCCCGGCGCTGTTCGATCTCGGCGAGCGGGCCAAGGTGGTCATTCTGTCGGTGACCGAGGGCGACGACAAGCCGGTCAAATATCCGCACATGTTCCGCGCCGCGGAGATCATGCTACTCAACAAGATAGACCTGCTGCCCTACGTCAATTTCAACCTGCAACACTGCATCGCCTACGCGCGTCAGGTCAACCCGCGCCTGCGCATCTTCCCGTTGTCCGCCACCACGGGCGAGGGCATGCAACACTGGTACGATTGGCTGCGCTCAGAATGCAAGGCGGACTGCAACGAGGCCCGCGCTTAGCGGCAACGCCATGTTCGGCATACTGCTGTTGGGTTTGTTGCTGGGCATGAAGCACGCCATGGAGGCAGACCATGTCGCGGCGTTGGCGACGCTGGCCACGCGCAGCCGCAGCGTCGGCCTGACGGTGAGGATGGGCGCGTTGTGGGGGCTGGGACATACGCTCACGCTGATGGCGTGCGGCGGCATCGTGTTGTTCATGGACAGCGTCATGCCGCAGCGGCTTGCTCAAGGACTGGAATTCGCCGTGGGGGTCATGCTGGTGCTGCTGGGCGCGGACGTGTTGCACCGTGTCGTCACCGAGCGGATACACTTTCACGTGCACCGGCACGCATCCGATCATGTCCATCTGCACGCCCACTCCCACGCCGGAGAGCTCGCGCCGCACAACTCCTCTCAACACCAACACAAACACCCCCAAGGGTTTCCGCTGCGCGCCCTGCTGGTGGGCATGATGCACGGCATGGCCGGTTCCGCGGCCCTGATTCTGCTCACCCTGGAGACACTGCACTCGACCTGGCTGGGACTGCTCTATATCGCCCTGTTCGGTTTCGGCTCCATGCTGGGGATGGCGCTGCTGTCTGTCGTCATCGCCATCCCGTTACGCTACTCCGCATCCGTCCTGGGCCTACTCCATAACGGCTTCAAGGCGCTTATAGGCGTGGCCTCGGTCGCGTTGGGAGTAACGCTGATGTATCAGATTGGAATGACCTAGTAGGTCCATGGGCTTTCCAACTCGCAAAGCGAAAAATGTGATTTTCGCTTTCCTTATTTTTTAAACACTTTCGTGTTTGAAAAATGGCGACGCATCCCTGCGCCGCACGCAGGTTGTTTTTCAACAGCCTGCTGAGAGATTTTCTTGCTGGGATAAAGAGTTTTTGCTATCAACCCAGTCCGCTTTTTTTCCAATCCGCCAGAAATTGCTCCAGCCCGTTGGCGGTGAGCGGATGTTTGTACATCTGCTCCAGCACCTTGAACGGCATGGTGGCGACGTGCGCGCCGATGCGCGCCGCTTCAATCACGTGCGTGGGGTGACGGATGGAGGCGACCAGTACCTGCGTCTTCCAGTCGTAGTTCTGATAAATGTCTACGATCTCTGCAATCAGTTCCATGCCATGTTCGCCGACATCATCAATACGTCCGACAAACGGCGAGATAAAGGTTGCACCCGCCTTGGCGGCGAGTATCGCCTGCGCGGCGGAGAAACACAGCGTGACGTTGACCATGGTGCCGTCATCGGACAGCGTCCGGCAGGCGCGCAGGCCCTCGGGTGTAAGCGGCACCTTGACGGTGATATTCGGCGCGAGCTTCGCCAGTTCGCGGCCTTGCTTGAGCATCCCCGCGTAGTCGAGGGCGGTGACCTCCGCGCTCACCGGGCCTTTGACGAGGTCGCAGATCAGCTTGATCTGCTCGTGAAAGCTGATGCCGCTCTCCTTGGCCATCAGACTGGGGTTGGTGGTGACACCATCCGCCATGCCGAACTCAACGGCCTTGCGGATGTCTTCGATGTGAGCCGTATCAATAAAGAATTTCATAGCCGTCTCCTTTAGTCAGACCACATTATGACTACAAGAATGATGCCAACTTTATCATTATTCGGCGACGACCTCGATATCCGGTTCGATGCTGTGCACCAGGTTTTCAATCGCGGTCAGGGTGCCCGACAGTGAGCTGGGGCAGGAGCCGCAGGCGCCGTGGTAGCGCACCTTGAGTAGATTGCCGTCCAGTTCCAGCAGTTGCAGATCGCCGCCGTCGCTCATCAGATAAGGCCGGATACGCTCGTCTATCAGCGCGCTGATGGCGGCAAGACGCGGGTTTTCGATAGCGGACGGTAGTGCGGCTTGAAATTCAGCCGTCTGAGCGCTGGCCGACGCAGCGGCGCGGATCGGCACCGCCAACTGCTTTAATAATTCCGGCCAGGCGGCCGCACCGTCCTGGGTGACCGTCACCCAGTGATCCACATAAAACACGTTGGTGACATGCGGGATGCCGAACAGGGTGACGGCCAGCGGATCGTTCGCGGCCGCGGCGGCGCTGTCGAAGGAGCGCTTCACGCCGTGGGTGAGCGGCTCCTTCAACACGAACTTGATCGCATTAGGATTCGGTGTCCCTTCAATTTCCGCAATTTTCGGCATAATCACACGTTTCCGACGATAGCCTTCATGGGTTCATCCGCGCCTTCCGTCGAGGTGACGTGCACCGGCGCGAAGGCGGCATGCAAGGTATGCCAGGGTAGAATCGCGCACTTCACCCGCGCCGGCAGATCGCGCACGCCCGCAAACACGGTGAGCCGTCCCAGGTGATGTGGCTGATGTTCGGCATTGAGGTTACCGGTGGCCATGTCACGAAATTCCTGCACCATTTGTTCCGCCTCGGACACGGTCTTGCCTTTGACGTAGCCGGTCATCATCGAGGCCGAGGCCTTACAGATCGCGCAACCCTCGCCCTGGAAGGCGAGATCTTCGATGCGCTCGTTCTCGACCCGCAGCGCCAAAATGATGTGGTCACCGCACAGCGGGTTATGACCCTCTGCGTGGCGATTGGCGTTCTCCAGCGTGCCATAGTTGCGCGGCCGCTTGTTGTGGTCGAGGATGACCTCTTGATAGAGTTGCTTGGTGTCCATCAGCTAAACATTCTCTGTACGTTTTTTATCCCCGCGACCATGCTATCCACTTCCGCGTAGGTGTTGTAAAACGCAAACGAGGCGCGTGCCGTGGCCGGCACACCGAAGCGCTGCATGACCGGCTGCGCGCAGTGATGACCGGCGCGGATGGCGATGCCGTCGTCGTTGAGTATCGTGCCGATATCATGGGGATGGATGCCGTCAATTTCAAACGATAACACCGCGGCCTTGTGCCGCGCCGTGCCGATAAGGCGCACGCCGGGTAAGGCGCTGAGCTGCGCCGTCGCATAGTCCAGCAGCGCGTTCTCGTGGGCGCTGATGCGATCGAGTCCGATCTCCGTAACATAATCAATCGCCGCGCCTAAGCCGATGGCCGCGGCGATCGGCGGGGTGCCGGCCTCGAATTTATAAGGGATAGTATTGTAAGTAGTCCGCTCGAAGCTGACGCTCAGAATCATGTCGCCGCCTCCCTGGTAGGGCGGCATCTTCTCCAGCAAGGCCGCCTTACCATAGAGGGCGCCGATGCCGGTCGGGCCGTACATCTTGTGCCCGGAGAGCGCGTAAAAATCGCAATCGAGTGCCTGCACGTCCACCGCCAGGTGCGGCGCGGCCTGCGCGCCGTCCAGCAGCACCAGCACGCCGTGACCATGCGCGATTGCTATCATCTCGCCCACCGGGTTGATGGTACCCAAGGCGTTGGAGACGTGGGCCAGGGCGACCAGCTTGGTATGTGCGTTGAACAGTCCGCGATAGTCATCGAGCAACAGTTCGCCCGCGTCGTTCATCGGGATGACGCGCAGTTTCGCGCCCTTTTCCTGACACAGCATCTGCCAAGGCACGATATTGGAGTGATGCTCCATGGCTGATAGAATGATTTCGTCGCCGGCGCCGATGAAGGCGCGCCCATAACCGTGCATCACCAGATTGATGGACTCGGTGGTACCGCGCGTGAACACAATCTCGCGTTCCTCGGCGGCGTTGAGGAATTGCCGTAGCTTGCGGCGCGCGCCCTCGTATTCGGCGGTGGCGATTTCGCTCAGGTGGTGCACGGCCCGATGCACGTTGGCGTGCTGCTCGGTCTGATAACGCACCAGCCGGTCTATGACCTGTTTGGGCATCTGGCTGCTCGCGGCGTTGTCCAGATAGACCAAGGGTTTGTCAGCGAAGCGGCGTTGCAGGATGGGGAATTCCGCGCGGATGCGCTCCACGTCCAGCCCGGCGCCTTGAACGGCATGGAGAATTTGGTGGCTCATAAGGATTGCTGTGTCCGGCTGAACAACTCGCGCCGCAAGCGTTCCGCGACGGAGGCCACCGTGATGCGGGCGATCACCTCCGCGGCAAACGCATAGGTCAGCAGGCTGCGTGCGGCGCGCTCATCCAGTCCGCGGCTACGCAGATAAAATAGTTCTTCCTTATCGAGCTGTCCGACCGTCGCGCCATGCGCGCACTTCACGTCATCGGCAAGGATTTCCAGTTGCGGCTTGGTGTCTACCTTGGCTTTAGAGGAAAGCAGTAAATTACGGCTGGACTGGGCGGCATCGGTCAACTGCGCGCCCCGGCTCACTACGATCTTGCCGTTGAATACCGCGTGCGCCGCGCCGTCAACGATGCACTTATGCAACTGCCGGCTGCTGCCGTGGGGTTGGCTGTGGAGCAGGGTGCTATGGGTGTCGGCGAGTTGCTGGCCGTCAATCAGGGTGAGGCCGTTCAGCACGCACTCCGCGCCGTCGCCCGCCAGGGTGGCGTTGAGGGTGTGGCGCGACAAACGCGCGCCCAAGCTGATCGTGGTTGAGTAGTAGCGGCCGTTGCGGGCGATGCTCGCGCCACTGCCCGCAATATGAAACGCGCTGCTGGCCTCGCGCTGCAGCTTAATATGGGTGACCTGCGCATTCTCCGCCACGGCGATTTCAGTGATCGCATTATTGAAATAAACACTGTCGCCGAGGTTTACATAATCTTCAATCAGGGTGCACTCGCTACCCGGTTCGGTTAACGCCAGGCAGCGCGGCGCGGCGGCGGTTGGAGTATCGTGCCGGGTCGTGACGTGAAGTAAGTGAATCGGCGCCGGACAACACTGATCCTTGCCGATCATCAACAACACGCCGTCTTCAAAGGTCTGCGTATTGAGCGCGGCAAACACATCCGTCTGGAAGCTGGCATGACGCGCGAGCTGGGCATGGACGGCCATTTCACAATTTACCCATTCCTCATTGAGGCGCAGCATCCGCACGCCCGGCGTATTGCTCCATGCGGATAAGGCAGGATTGAACACGCCGTTCACAAGCACCAGGCGACTGGCGGCGGCTTCCGGAATGATGAAGGCGGCGATGTCGTCAAGCGTGACCGGTGTGGCATGGGAAGGTGTAAAGACATGGCTAAGCAGCGGCGCCAGGTCGGTGTAGCGCCACTCCTCATCGTGGCTACTCGGCACACCGAGTTGCGCGGCGCGTGCGGCGGCATCGTTGCGCAGCCGCTTTACCCAGGTGGGTTGCTGCGCGCCACCGGCAATGCCCGGCGGCGCCAGGCGGGCGAGGCCGGATAACCCGGTGTGCCGGCTGTGGCTATTCATGCCGTCGCGCGCACGCTAGGCTGCTCGTTTCGCACCAGATCGTAGCCGCGCCGTTCCAACTCCCAGGCCAACTCCTTTCCGCCCGTTTTGTCTAGCTGGGCGCCCTGCATTCCACTCAACCGGTACGGGGGGG
>JACXTT010003058.1_pt1 | contig 26161 bp, 23 predicted proteins | sample 9270951 | NCBI WGS metagenome assembly JACXTT01 (sample SAMN15532306, study PRJNA645909) | rock metagenome | isolation source: weathered quartz diorite | place: Puerto Rico | collected 2017-06-21
CAACTGCTCGATACACCACAAAAGATGCTCCTGAGATCTCTCTATCGGCTTGTCGTGTCGCCCTCTTAAGGCCAGATCGCTACCGAGCGCCCGGCTAACGGAAATGGGGCGGCGGCACGGCCAGCACATTCTCCAAGGCGGGGTGGGTCAGCCTGCTCCGCCACTTTGCAACATCGAGGACCAGCACATCGAGCCTCCCGAAAGCGCCAAGCGTCGCCTCGATTGCGGCTTCGGCTGCAGACCCATCGGTGACTTCTATGGGTACGATGCGCAGCTGGTCCTTATAGCGCTCGGCAAGCTCCGTGAGTGGCTGCATATCCACTGCCGCAGCGACAAGGTTGTGTCCGCTTGCGAGCACAGCCTCGGCGAGTGCCTGCACCAACGCACGGCAGTTGCACGTGATCAACCACACCTTAGTCATAGATCCCACTTGCCGATCCAAGGTGCCGCGGGAGGCTTAAGGCGCGCCCGGCTCTTGGGGCTTGCGCGGGCTCAGTTAGTGGTCGCATAACCGGCCTCCGAGTAGCCGATCGGCGCCGACCGCCGTCGTAACAATAGTGTTGGGTTAAGCAGTTTGAGCAGGCGTCGCCAGGTGCGCGAGCAACACGCGGTTAGTTTGTCAACCTGGAAACTGCGGGGCTCCCCACGGACACACCATTCGCAGAAGTGTTCGCAGTTATTCGTCAGCAGGCGGTAGCGTTGTTCGCCCAGACGTGAGCGTGCGCGCTCCACGACTTCGCGGCCAATGAAGCCTGGCGGCTCATATCGAACGCGGATTGCGCGCCCATGAGCGAAGCGCTCGAGAGAAACGTCCTCCACCGGACCGCGGTGCCACCCGTCGGCAAGGCCGGAGTAATGTATGACGCGACTGCTGCCAGCGTAGATGCCATGATGACTGTAGAACGCACGTCGAGTGATGAGGTGGGCCCCCAGTGCGGGCTCGGCGCCCTGGCAGAGGAGCGAATCATCCGAGCGAGGTCGTCTGCCACGGAGTTGACTGCGGTGTACATCGTGAGTTCTCCCCGTCATGGGAGAAACGGTACGCGCGCTGCTTGCCCGCCGCGATCACCCGATAGTGTCGATCAATACCTTGGAAGGAGATCGCAACAACGGAGTGAGCCGATGAGATTCTGTCGACACCAAGGTGTCAGTGCAGTGCGAGCACAGGCGTCGCCGCGTCCAGACGGAGGAGATCTGATGACCGCGCGTTACGGTTATCGGTGTCTCGAGAGCCCGATGTATCGGGCCGATGACCGTGAGAGTCGCTCCGTCCCTTTAGGAGTGGTTCACGTCCACCACGGCCTGAGCAAACGCCTGCGGTGCCTCCTGTGGCAGGTTGTGGCCGACGCCACCCGTGATGGTACGGTGCGCATAGCGCCCGGTGAACTTCTTCGCATAAGCGGCGGGCTCGGGATGGGGCGCTCCATTCGCATCACCCTCGAGCGTAATGGTCGGCACGCGGATCGTCGGGCCCGCAGCCAGGCGCTCCTCCAGAGCGTTGTACTGCGCTTCTCCCTGGGCGAGTCCCAGTCGCCAGCGATAGTTATGGACCACGATGCTGACATGATCCGAATTGTCGAACGCGGCTGCAGTGCGATCAAACGCGACGTCATCGAAGTTCCATTTCGGGGAAGCGAGCCGCCAGATGAGCTTCGAGAACTCGCGCCGGTACTTATCGTATCCGGCGCGACCGCGCTCAGTCGCGAAATAATACTGGTACCACCACTGATACTCGGCCGCTGGCGGTAGTGGCACCTTGCCAGCAGCCTGGCTGCCGATCAGGTAGCCACTCACCGAGACGAGGTTCCTGCAGCGTTCGGGCCAAAGAGCCGCGACAATGGCCGCCGTGCGCGCTCCCCAGTCGAAACCGGCGAGCGTAGCCTTCTCGATCTTGAGCTCATCCATGAAGTGAATCACGTCACGCGCCAGCGCTGCTGGCTGGCCATTGCGAACCGTCGCGCTGGAGAGAAAGCGCGTCGCGCCATAGCCGCGGGAATACGGAACGATGACCCGGTAGCCAGCCGACGCCAACGCAGGAGCGACATCCACAAAGCTGTGAACGTCGTAGGGCCACCCATGCAGGAGCAGTACCGTGGGTCCCTGGCTGGGTCCTGCTTCCGCATAGCCCACGTTTAGCAAGCCAGCGTCGATCTGCTTCAGTGCCCCGAAGGAGCTGTTGGCTCCCGGCTTGATGGAGGGCAGGGCAGTGGCACCCGCGCCGGCGCTTTCCGCCCGCGCGAGAGCGCCCACACCAAGCTGCGCGGCAGCGACAGTCACGGCCGCTGCTCCAAAGAACTGACGGCGTCCAAGGTCGAATGCGTCATACATCGATGTCTCCCTGTGGATAGGTGCACGCAAGCTTCCGGCACCTTGGAATCAGATCCGCGGGCCCGTAGGGGAGTGAACAATGGTGTCGGTCGACGCCCGTCGCGAACGTGCGCGTCAATACGCGTCCGGGCGCCCCTCAGGGGCCCCTCGATTCAAGATGTCAGGGAGTGCCTTCCCCGCCCTGATGAAGGATAAGGACACCGAGTTCAGACAGTGGCGCTCGCCACTGGGCGGCGGTCCGTCGGGGAAGACGTGACCCAGATGACTGCCACAGCGCGCGCACACCTCTTCAATGCGCGCCATGCTATAGCTGTGATCCTCGATGCGCCGGATGTGAGAGGCTTCGTAGGGTTTAAAGAAGCTCGGCCAACCGGTGCCGGAGTCGAATTTCGCATTGGATCTAAAGAGCGGCAGACCGCAGAACCGGCACGTATAGATCCCTTCCTCATGATTATCGAGAAACACGCCGCAGAACGGCGCCTCGGTGCCGTGCTCCAGCAGGACATCGCGCTCCGCTGCGGTCAAACCAGTGACGATCTGCGTACGCTGCGCCTCAGTCGGAGGACGCAAGTCAAACTGGCTCACATTGATTCTCCTGAGTTCCGGGCCAAGACATCTAGACTGAAACGGGAAGCTGTGTCGATCGCACCTTGGTATTGTCAGCCGCGCACGACTCCGCCGATACCTTTGTGCGATCGCGCTCCGCGGCCGACTATGGTCTCATCGCACTGGTGGTGGGAGACCTCGGTTAACACCTCGTCACAGCGAATCAGGACACGGTCCGAGGCACCCAGTGTCACATGTGGCTGACGGGCGTGGAAACCTCCCGGAAAGGCGAGCGCAGTGTATAACCTGCCTCTTTGGTGCGTCGTTCAGGCCGACGGAGACAAGGCCTATATCACCAATCGCGGTCCCCTTCCGATCCAGTACTTCAGCACGAGTGACTGCGCGCCGCCGATCCAGCGGGGCATCCACCGCGCGCTGAGTATTACGAGGCCGCGACAGGTCATCGCGACAGTCGCCCAGGCACACCGGATGTGGTGGTCGGGACCGTTGTGGTGCGTTCCACCGCACCGCCGCGTGGTTGATGAATCGACCGGCCGTCCGACGGTCACACTGGCGGCTGCACTCGCGCTGGTCGAGCGACTGGCGGGGGATGCTCTGCTCGTGCTCCAGCCGACCGACACCTTCCATGCCGGTGACCGGGCATTCATCGTTGGCGTGCAGCGGGCGGTGCGGGCGCTGCATGAGCTGCCGGGACAGGTCGTGACACTCACGGTGGAAGCGCGTGCCGCCGAGCCGGGTCAGGACTATCTGCTCCTCGGTGCAGAGGACGGTCTCCCCGGACGATCGGCCGTGCGGTTCGTCAAGCGACCTCAGCCCCTGGTGGCCGAGCGGCTCGTTGAAATCGGCGCCTGTCTCAGCACCGGGGTTTATGTGGCGCGCCTGGCAACACTGACCACTATTCTGGCGGAGCTCTGGCCGGACCTGATGACGGCAGCACGCTCACTTGCCTGGTCGACCAACGAGGAAGTGCTGACGCCCGCCCGGATGATCGGCACCCAGTTCTCCCGTCCATGGCGACATACGTGGGTGCAAAGGCCCATGCCGCGGCTGCGCGCGCTCCCGGTGGATGACTGCGGCTGGTCGTCGGTCGGAGGAACGGCCTGCGACGATGAGCTCGCTCGCTGTTGCTCGGTCGAGTAATCGCCTGCGCGTTTGATTGATTTGACCGCTTCGGCGGCAGTTGAGCTGCAGCGCCACCCAGGGCGCACCAAAGATCGGTGGCGGCGTGGGTGCGGCAGGCGCTGGCGCTCGACAAGAGCCATTCTGCCCACACGGCGTGGACCATTGGACAGGGCTTCGCGAAGGCGCGATACGAGCGCTGGTCAGACGCCCGACGGCTATCTATGGTTAGGGGCAGGCCTGGGTTTGTGGACTTCAGCCGCGCCGATGCTCTGTCCGCCAACCCAGCACACGCGACCCGTTGGAGGACTGCAAGGGGAACATCCTCGCGCTCGGCAATTTGCGCGCTCGGACTGCACGTGTTCTCCAGCGCCTGTATCACCGCTCGTGATAGGAAGGAAAATCCTCTTGGGTTACTCGGCCGCCTTCGCAGCCTTTTCAATCACGGCAGCGAGGTCCTTCGGGCGTGAAAGAAATATTGCATGGCTTCCAGGAAGCTCGGTGGTATCGGACTTGGCCCGCGCAGCCATGAATCGCTTCAGCTCCGGATTGATCAACCGGTCCCCGAGCGCGATGATCGCGTAGCTCGGCTTTTGCGACCACGCAGCGACCGTCGTCTTGGCCGTAAAGCTGTCGGCGGTGGCAGGCGCCTGGGAAATCGCCATGAAATGTGCCAGCGGCTTCGGTACATCGGCGGCAAAGTCGGCGGCGAAGGCCTCCGGCTTCACCTGCACGAATCCTCCCCCGACCGACACGACGCTATCGGCGGCGGGCGGGATCTTCGCCTGGAGCGCGCCGGCCGTCTCGCCGACCAATGGTTGAAACGCGTTCACGTAAACAAGGCTTCGCACCGACGGGTGAATGCCAGCCTCCGTGATGATCATCCCGCCCCAGCTGTGGCCGACGAGAACGCACGGCCCTGAGCGGTCGAGTACCAGGCGCGCGGCAGCAACGTCCGCCTCAAGGCTGGTCAAGGGCTCCTGCACGACATACACCGTGTAGCCGTGGTGCTCGAGTATGTCTGCGACGGGCTTCCAACCCGACCCGTCGGCGAAGGCGCCGTGAACGAGAACGACACTCCTTACGGCGCCCTCAGCCACGCAGGCAAAGACCATCGCAAGCAGGGCGGAGAAAGCAACCAGGATCGTTTTCACGTGGTGTCCTCATTAGTCGGATGTCGCCGATGGCAGTCTCTGGGGCTTGTTGCCCCAAATCACATCAGATAATTGCAATCCATGCGATGGGACGATGGTATGGGTCATCGCCGGGATCGAGGCGCCGGAGCAATCATGGTGCTGGCCCTCGCTCATCTGTCGAAGGTCGGACGCCCTTCGTGAGCCACGAGCAAGTCATGCATGTCGTTGGCGTGCTCTTCCTCCACCACGAGTATTCCCTCTAGCATCACGCGTGTGCCGGGGTCGTCCTCGCCGAAATAGCGGATCAACTCCCGGTAGTGATCGACCGCGATCCTTTCGGCAATGAGATTTTCCCTGATCATGTCCAGCAGATTCTTGCCCTCGACGTACGCGGTCGCCGATCGGGTTAGCAGTCCTTGCGGATTGAAGTTCGGTGTCCCGCCAAGCTGATTAATGCGCTCCGCCACAGCGCTCATGTGTTGCTGCTCCTCCTTGGCATGCTCGGCAAACTCCGCCTTAACGCTTTCGCTGGAGATCCCAGTAGCGGAGATCGAGTGCATGGTGTAACGGAGCACGCACACAATCTCCGTTGCCAGCACCTGCTGCAGGATTTCAATGGTCTTGCTGACATTCCCCGAGTAGGTGGGCGTCACCGCCCCGCGCTCGAGGTGCTGGCGCGCGCGCTCGCGCAGCGTCTGAATGTCGCTAATGAACGGGCCTGTGACATCGCGCATAGTTAACTCCCATCGATAAAATACCGGCGGGTCAGATGCCGACCCGCCGGCAAGTACCGGAGCAGAGCGCCCGGGGGGAAGGGCGAGTGCTCCGCGCCCTTACGCAGAATGAATGAGATCAGAGGTGCGCGGGCGATGCCAGTGAACGATGGTATTGGACTCGCCGCTGCAGAGCCGAGCCAGTCCAACTTCCTCCACAGCTATCATCGTCCAATGGAGTCGCAGCGGAGTTTTGGGCTCAGTGATCCCGAGCCTTTCAGAAGGACTGTGAAGAATGGGCGCGACTATTGCCTCGAACTACAGCACCGGGTATCGACAGGGAATAGATCAAAGCCAACAGGCCACCTCAGGCCCCGACTGCTAGATCGTGACGAGAGGTAAGGTTCGATAGCGTTTTCCGGTCAGTCTGGTCAGCGCGTTTACGACAGCCGGCGAGATGACTGGGACGGGAGGCTCTCCGCACCCGGTCGGCGGCTCCATGCTCGGCACCACGTACACGTCGACTCTCGCCGGGGCATCACCGATGTAGGGGGGCACGAAGCCGTCGAAGTTTTGCTGCTCCACGCGGCCGTCTTTCAGAGTGATGGCTCCCTTCGGCAGTACTTGACTCAGGCCGAATATCAGCCCTCCCTGAAACTGGGCTTCGATGGTCAAGGGGTTTACAGCCAGGCCGCAGTGCACGGCGACCGCGACCTGCCGAACCCTCGGTCTCTTTCCTTCGATCACTACGGCGGCAGCGCACGCGACAGCTGTCCCTTGATACACGGTGCAGGCGATACCGACCGCCTGCTCCCGCGGCAAGCGTCGACGCCACTCGGTCTTCTCATCCAGCAGCGCGAGCGCCGAGCGGAGCCTGCGCGCCTCCGGATCGAGCAACTTGAGTCGATAGGCAAGGGGATCCATCCCGGCGCGGGTCGCGAGCTCATCGATCAGAGTCTCCATGACAAACACATTGTGCGAGAATCCGACAGATCTCCATTGTGCGGGCGGGACGTTGACGGTGGGATGGTGCGCAGACAGGTGGAAGTTCGGAATGACGTACGGATTGTCCGCTGTTCCGCCCACAGCATCGAAATCCACGCCGTTCTTGATCAGCAACGACTCAAACGGGGTGCCAACCAAGTAGGACTGACCCACGACCACGTGTCGCCACGCCGCAGGCATGCCCTTTGGGTCTATTCCCACCTCGACGCGATGTAAGAACATCGGTCGGTAGTGGCCACCGCGCACGTCGTCCTCCCGTGTCCACACAAGCTTGACGGGCGTTCCGCGGACCCGCTTTGCGATCGCTGCCGCTTCACGGGGCACGTCCGAGTCGAAGGATTGTCTCCTTCCAAAACCACCGCCGGCGAACTGCAGGTGAAACGCCACTTGCTCGGGTTTCAATCCCAGGATCTTCCCGATGGCTGCCTGGTCGTATGTCGGGGATTGCGACGGCACCCAGGCCTCGGCGCGATCGCCGTCCCAGCGGACCGTGGCATTGAGTGGCTCCATGGCTCCGTGAGCGAGATACGGAAGCCGATATTCGGCCGTAATCCGGTCGGCGGCGGCGATCTGCTCCATGGCACCTTCGACGCCCCGATTGACCGCCACGTTTCCTGGGCTGCCGGCGAGCTCGCGATATCGGTTCCACAGGTCGGCACTGTCCGCACGCTCGACCCCGGACAGGTCCCAGTCGATCTTCAGTCGATCACGGGCCTGCTTTGCAGTCCAGAATCGATCGGCGACCACCGCGACCCCGCTGCCGGTCACGAGCGGTATTTCGAAGACGTCGTGCACACCCGCCAGGCCACGTGCTTCGCTACCGTCAATCCCTCTCACACGGCCACCGAATACCGGTGGTCGTGCTACCAGTGCTACCAACATTCCGGGAAGCTGGAGATCCAAGCCGAATTTTTGAGATCCATCACACTTGGCCCTCCCGTCAAGGCGGCGCGTACTCTTCCCTATCAGTCGAAATTCGCTCGGCTCTTTGAGCCGGACGCTTCCCGGAACTGCTGTTCGACCCGCCTCCTCTGCCAGCTCGGCATAGGAGGCCGCTTGGCCACCGGGTCCGTAAACGACGCTGTTTGCCGTGCGACAGGAGGCAGACGTCAGATGCCAACGCCGGGCAGCGGCCGTGACCAACATCGCGCGTGTCTTGGCTCCGAGCTCGCGGTATTGTTGAAATGAATTCGCGATGGACGCAGAGCCGCCAGTATTTTGGAACCCGTAGATCGGATCCTTGTAGACGTTCGCGGCCGGCGCAAGCTCGGCCACAACCTGCGACCAGTCGGCGTCCAATTCCTCCGCCAGGATCATGGGCAGGGCCGTGGCAACCCCCTGACCTATTTCGGCACGATTGACCTGGATCAAGATCTGGCCGTCAGGCCGGATGTGCACAAAGGCCTCGGGATAACTCCCGGCTTGCGGAGTCAGACCTGCCTCCTGAGCAGCAACCCGCCGATCAACGTGCAACGATAAGAAAAAGCCACCGGTGGCGGCGACGGAGACGCGCAGAAAACTTCGGCGACTCACAACCAGGTTGCTCACAGTGTAGGCCGATCTCATGCTGCACTGCCTTCATGTCAGCCGCGCGGCCGCGCTCTTGATCGCTTGACGAATGCGGACATACGTTCCGCAGCGACAGAGATTTCCACCCATCGATTGCTCGATGTTCCCGTCCGTGGGTTTCGGGGTTGCTTTCAAAAGTGCGACCGCGGTCATGATCTGACCGCTCTGGCAGTACCCACACTGCACCACGTCCTCTTCCACCCATGCGATTTGGACCGCGCGGCCGACAGCGTCCTGAGCAATCCCCTCAATCGTGAGGATCGGACGCTCGCCGACCAGCGAAACGGGCAGGAGGCAGGACCGCGTCGCGACGCCCGCCACGTGTACCGTGCAAGCGCCGCACACGCCAATCCCGCAGCCGTACTTGGTACCGGTGAGCTTGAGATCCTCGCGCAAAACCCACAGAAGAGGCGTGGACGGATCGACGGTGATCTCTCGCTCCTCGCCATTCACGTTGAGTTGATAGGTCGGCATAGGTAACCCCTCTACTTAGCGCTAGGGCACGGCGTACCGGCGTCAACCCAGCGTCGTGTCGCCTCTACAAACTCATCATGACTCAGTGGCGGCACTGTTCTCATGCTGCCGTCCGGCCGCTGTCCCGGATTCCAGGCCCACAGAACCAGAGGCTCCTCTTGGTGGTGCTTCAAGAGTCCCGGGCCGTCCAGCCCGTGATTCTTCGATCGATCCGTGACAGCGCGACACACCGCTGCACTCGACAAGCGGTGATCGTCCGCGTCCTGCCACCGCATGGAGAGGGGCGCGAGGTGCCAGTCATGCCCGCCGGGCACTCCTGTGCTGGCGTTGGTCTCCTGATGACAGGTCGCGCAATTGAACCCCGGTACACCCTTACCTTCCGGCCCACGAACGACGTTCGCAAAGTGACGGTGGCGGTCATCGCCTTGCTGCGGATACGTCGCGGCCGTGTGGCAATTGATGCAGCGCGGGTAGGTAAGGACGGAGTACACCTCTTCCCAGGCTCGCAACCCGTCAGCCCGCCTCACGGTGCGGGTCGGACCCGTGGCACTTTGCGAAGACGCCGTAGCCCATTGCAGGAGCGTGAGAAACGCAAACAGGCGCCCGCCGAGGGTCACAACGTGAGGGCGTGACCTCTCTACCCTGCGTCCGCATTGGTGTTGCACATCACTACTCGTGCCTGGTTACGGGCCGCGTCGAAGGAGAGCCATCGGACCAAGTATGCGATTTCACCTTCGACAGCCTCGGGCAGACAGACCTGCGGATAAACTTTGGAGCGTGCAGACCCAGCGCTCGCTGGACTACCTCTGAGGTGAGACCCTAATCCCACTCCGTAATTTGCACAAATCCCTGTTGGACGAGCTGCGACAATCTAGACATCGCATCGGTATTGACCAGGATTCCAGGCAGCAGGTCTGCGTTGCCCCAGTGGTGAACCGTTGCAGTCGCTCCGCACAATTCCACTCGCACTCCGCGCTTCATGAGGCCCGCAAGCAGATCCTTGTATGGATTGCCGGTGACCACCATCCGGTCCACGTTGTAGGCAGCATCGTGCAACGTCACGTGACCGGCATTGGTATGGAACACCGCGACAATCTGGGCCTTGACGTCCCAGCTCGCCGCGTCCTTGGTGATGAGTTGAAGGTGGAAAATGGAAGCCGGCAAGTCTCCCTCGAACGCCAGGGCAGCGACGCCGAACGCTACCTTGAGTTCCGCGAGTTTCACAGGGATATCGATATGAAGCTTATTCTCTGACATTTGTCACTACGTTCAGCAGTACCGCCGTGTCAACCAGGTGACCGCCTGGGTACCTGTTAGATCGAATTGGGATCGTTTCTTTCCTGGGCCGCCCGCCTCGGTGATCAACGTCGCCAAACAAATGGCCGACGAGAATCACCGGGCGGGCCAATAGGGCGATGACGTGTGTCGTCGCCGCCACTCCCTCGTCACGCAACCTTTCGCTCGGATCGCGTCGTGGCCGTCAGCGGCTCGCCCTTGATGAACGCCAGCAAGTCGCGGTTGACCATCTCAGGCTCTGTCTGGCAGACGCCATGCGGGCCGCCCGGATACACCTTGTACGTCGCGTTCTTGACGAGCTTCGCCGAGAGAGCCCCTGCATCCGCGATCGGCACGATCTGGTCGTCGTCGCCGTGCAGGATGAGCGTCGGGACGTCGATCGCCTTGAGGTCTTCGGTGAAGTCGGTCTCCGAGAACACCTTAATGCAGTCGTAGTGCGCCTTGGCGCCCCCCATCATTCCCTGGCGCCACCAGTTGCGGATCAAACCTTGCGAAACCTTCGCGCCGGGTCGGTTGAAGCCATAGAACGGGCCCGATGGCACGTCGAGGTAGAACTGCGCGCGGTTGGCGGCGAGCGCGGCTCTCAGCCCGTCAAACACCTCGATGGGTGTACCGCCGGGATTCCTGGCCGACTTGACCATGATGGGCGGCACCGCGTCGATGATCACGGCCTTCGCGACGCGCCCCTTTTCGGCGCGCGCGACGTAGCGCGTGACTTCACCGCCCCCCGTCGAGTGCCCGACATGGATTGCATTGCGCAGGTTGAGGTGCTTCGTGAGCTGCGCGACGTCGGCGACATAGGTGTCCATGTCGTTGCCGTTCTCGGTCTGCGATGAGCGGCCGTGTCCGCGCCTGTCGTGCGCGATCACACGGTAGCCTTGCGAGAGAAAGAACAGCATCTGCGCGTCCCAGTCGTCAGCCGAGAGGGGCCAGCCGTGGTGGAACATGATCGGTTGCCCGGTGCCCCAGTCCTTGTAATAGAGCTCCGTGCCGTCCTTGAGGGTGATGGTACTGCTACTCATGCGACTGTCTCCTTTAGGTCGGGCGGCAAGTGCCGCCAAAGGTGGAACTGCGAAACTCGCTGCCGTCGCCACACTGCCAAGCAGGATGCGGCGGCGCATCTCATTGACATCCGACATTGCGGGCTCCTTCAAAATGCGAGAGCCGTCCTCGGACATCGCTCCTGCGTTCGCTCGAACGGCGAGAGCGAGCGGGGCGCCCTCTGCAGGCCTCTCGCTAGCGCATGGCGTCGACCGTTTCTTGAGTCGACAACACCGCGTGGGCGAGAAACCGATAGTTAATGATCGCCGCCTGATAGCCATCGCCCCATACCGGATGGCGCGGCCCGGCGGTTGCGTCCTTCACAACGGCAACTCTGAAGCCTTGCTCGAGGAACTCGCGCATATGGGACTCGACACACATGTTCGCCAACATGCCGCCGAGGATGATCTTGCTGATTCCGCGTTTTCGCAGTTGCAAGACCAGATCATTGGTCTGCGGCCCGAACACCTTATGCGGGCTGACGACGATCGTCTTGCCGTCCTCGATATAAGGCTTGAAGCGCTCCACCCAATCAGCGCCGGAATTCGCGAAACCCGCCAACGTCAGCGGGCCCTTCCGCGCGAAGGTGTGGCCGCGAAACTCCTCCGTCTCGAGTGGTCCGTTGAACAACCAAGCGTTGTCGGTTGGGTAGAAATAGTGCGGCGAGATAAAGACCAAATAGCCATTCGCCTTCGCAGCTTTGAAAATCCGCTCTATGTTTTCCACGGTGTGGTGTTCCGTGACGCTGGCACCGACCGCTTCCCAAGCCGATCCCTTCTCAGTAAGCACATCGTTCTGTGGGTCAATGATCACTACCGCGGTATCAGTCGACTGAAATTTCATGCCCTGAGCTTCAGCGACGCCCGCGCAAGCCCAGAGCGCGCACGCGGCCACGGCACCAACCACGCCGACGAGCAAGCGGCGTGATGGCGGTACTTGGTCTTCATGAGGCATTTTCGATCTCCTTGGATTCCAGGCTGAGTGGTGGTGCACCCGCATCACGTCGATCTCTGAAGATGATGGATGTTAGATGCGGGGAGCATCACAACAGAACTTACGAGTGAGTACGATTAGACGATGGTGTTGGCGATACCTTTGTGTCCAATAATCCATACGTCGCGCGCCACTCGTGGTCGTCGCTTGCAATGAGCGCGTAGCGTGACTGCTCACGGCTAGGGCACGACGAAGGGAGGCAGACCGCTGGTCAAGCCGCTCGACTGCGGAAGGAAGTCAGGACTTGCGTCGGCGCGCCAGCCTCGAACGGTGCACTGCCTCGACACTCCTCTGACTACTGATTGTTATGCTGCGCATGGTGAATCGGACTGGCTGGCGGCCGCAGTTTATCGACTGTCCGTGGTGTCAATTCTGCTGCGCGCTCCCGCGAGTGCCCACCTTTTCGGTTATCAGTGCTCCGGGCGCTCCAGGAAGGCCTAGGCGCGCTGACGTTTGCCAGCGATGGGACCCTCATCCTGCGCATCATGCGTCCACGGCGAGCTTTCACCGTGATCTCACTGACGCCAAGTTTGGGCACCGACTTGGTTGTTCAACTGTCCACGGACTAGCCGCGCCATGGGTTCCTGTAGAGAGCCCGGAACATCTCCGTGGGGAGCGACGAAACATACAGAGGGCGTCTGTGCGCTCCCAGGCTTGCCTTTCGGCTCAAGCAGGTGACGAGCCCCTTTTTTGGTGCTGAGTTGATTCTAGGAACCGAACCTTCAGGAACCGAACGCTCAGTTACCCCCGAAGATTCGCCGCTACGGTGTGCTTGCTAGGCTCCCTCGGAAGCGCCCTGGCGCTAGTGAGCGTCGCGAAAGGTGAGTGCATGAGGCAGGTTTGAGTCACTGGGATGGTGGAAGCGCGGCAGCTAGCGCCTCCCGCAGGTCCTGGTCACTGAACGGTTTAAACAAACACCCGACGGGCCTCTGTCGGAGGAGACCCGGAGGGAGGCTCTTGTCCGCCAACGCGGTAATGAAGATGACCGGGATCGTGTGCCCCTGAAGAATCAGCTCCCGTTGGAGCTCGGGCCCGGACATACCGGGCATCGCGATGTCCAGGATGAGGCACCGCGCGTCGGCGATGCAGCCTGAGGCGAGGAACTCTTCCGCCGATGCGAAGGCCCTCGCCGCGTAACCGAGCTCCCGCAGCAGGTCTGGGAGCGACTCCCGCACCGACTCATCGTCATCAACTACCACGACCAGCAGCCGTGGGGCGATCACGCGGTCCTCGATCTGGCGAAGTCGATGCACCCGTGGCGCCAGCCGATGAAAGGCACTGCTAGGAGCGCGGTCAACGGGAGTGGTTCGTGCGGCATTTGGGTCTTTGGTGGTCCCGTCGGTCCGGAGAATGCGCCACTCCAAACCTGATTTCCCGATACTTTGGTATTGGCTTGTCGCGCAAACGGGGCACAGCGATCCCACCGCGGAGGCGCGTCTGGCCCGCGTGGGTACTTTCCCTCACCCCAGCATCATTGAAGACCAGGGTGCCCGATGCACCACGAGAGCCTGCGGGCGGCACTCAGTTCCTGTTAGCCCGGGTCCACCAGGCCTTCAGGCGCGCCTCGCTTGAGGACGTCCGGCAGCGCCTTTCCCTCCTCAACGAATGACCAGGTACGCTCCTCGATTCCATTCGGGTGACTTTCGAGGGTCGGGTGTGTACTCGCCCTTCGTGAAATACGCGTCTCTGCCATCGGGCGTTTGCGGATCCGGGGGAATGATCCGATCCGCGATCGCCTCCACGGTCCGAGCCCCGGCAACCGTGAAGAACAGCCATCGTCCCGGTTTGACCTGCAGAGGCGGATCGCCCGCGTTCGGTGCCCAAGGCAGATCACCCAGAATCACCCCGGCGCGCCCAAGAGAAGTCGCACCGAGGGGCAACTTCGCACCCGCCTGAAGCTGCCGCCGGCTCAGAACATTCTAGGCCCGAGTTTTCGCCTGCGCGTCCGTCTCGTTTCTCCGCTCGTCATTTGGAGGCTTTTGTCCGAATGACATATCGGTCTCTCCTCTTTGCGGCGCCTCGATACTGTTTACACGGCAAAAATTGAAGCATGTGCGGAGCGCCAAGTCCGTAAGACGATGGTGTCGGGGCGCGCTGCCGAAAGCGCTCCCCATACCATCGTCCAATGGATATGTAGGCGCGCGCCTGATTTGATCGCGACTCAAGATTCGCTAACAGCACGGGTCGAATCGAACAGTCCGACAGGCCAAATCGATGGCGAGCGAGCGACAGTCGAAGATCGAGGCTGTCCCCCGACGTGGCGGACGGTCAAGCCAAGTACCGTCGAATGTAGGCGCACTTCCGTGAGATCGACGCACCCATCGCCTGTGGGCGTAGCCGTCACGCCTTCCGGCCGCGTCGCGACCGGAAAGCAACGACTCTTTGAGACGTTAGCGGCTCGGGCCCGCTTGAAGCCCGCAACGGAAGGCGCGCCTTTCCCCCCTGCGCTCTGCTCCGTGACCTGGCCGGCGGGTCGCACTTCGACCCGCCGGTGTTTTGTCTCCGGAGGCCAACATTAAATGGCCAGTGCACTCCACAACCTGGGGCTGTGGTGCATCGTGCAGGCCGACGGCGACAAGGCTTGTCTCACCACCCGCGGTTCAGTACCGATCCAGTACTGCACCACTGAAGATGCCCCTTCGCTCGTTCAGCGCAGCATCCACCGCGCTTTGCGGATCACCAATCCACGCCGTGTCGTTGCAACAGTTGCTCAGGGTCATTGGAAATGGTGGTGGGGTCCCCTCTGGTGCGTTCCAGCGTGCCGCCGAATCGCTGATGAGTCGACCGGTCGTCAAACCGTAACGCTCTCCGCCGCACTCGCGCTCATTGAGCGAGCCGCCCAAGATGCTGTGGTCGTTCTGCAGCCTGCCGATACATTCTTCGCAGGGGAGAGCGCGTTCCTGGCCGGGGTGCGGCGGGCGATGGCTGCGCTGGACAAGTTACCGGGACATGTTTTTACCCTTACGGTCGACACCTACACGAGCGCGCCAGGGCAGGACTATCTGTTACTCGGAGCGGAGGATGGGCTTCCGGGAAGATCCGCTGTCAGACTCGTCAAGCGACCGGAACCTTTGGTCGCCGAGCGACTCGTCAGCCTCGGCGCACTACTCAGCACGGGTGTTTACCTGGCCCGACTTTCCACGCTGACTAGCATCCTCAGTGATCTATGGCCGGATCTGATGGCTACGGCGCGCTCATTGGCTGCGACAGGTATCTCGGGCATTGTGACGCCGGCGCGCATGACCGGGAGCCAGTTCATCCGCCCCTGGCGTCACACGTGGGTTCAACGGCCGCTCCCGCGACTGCGCGCCGTATCCGTGGATGACTTAGAGTGGTTCCCGGTTGCGGCGATGGCTTCGAGCGCGGAGGCCGAGGGTTTCGAAGAGAGGGATCAATCTTGTGCACTCGTTGATTGAAACACCCAGGCTAAGCGTTTTGTATTCCGCGACCATAACCGCTACCCGTGGGCGCGATCGGCGCGCTCGGACGATCGACGGTAGATTCGACCAATCATATGCTCTTGTTGCGATGCAACTCGCAAAGAGGTGCTCCAGCCTAGGGTTGTTTGAACGGCCGATGCGATGCCTGTTTCGAACACCGCAGCGACGCTTTGGGGCATCGCGGACACGGTGGTCTTGGAGGGATAAACCGATACTGAGGTATCAAGCACCGGCATCTGGAGTGACGCATTCTCGGAATGCGATCGCCAAGGGGACCGAATGCAGTGCGAGCTCAATTGAGCCATCGCAGTGCACCAGCGGGACCTAGGGGCGATGCCAGCTGCCGCGCTCCCACCGAACCAAGTCAGTAGCCGTGCTTGTGCAGCAGACCTGATGGGGATATACCATGAACAGAACGATCACCGTCGTCCCAGCACTGAGATCGAACTCCATGGCTGTCGTGCGGCCCATCGTGTTCGTCGTCGACGACGACATCTCCGTGCGCGAATCGCTCGAGAGCCTCATGGTGGCCGCCGGCTGGCGAGCGGAACTTTTCGCCTCTGCGCAGGAATTTCTCGCCCGGCCACGATCACAGTGCCCGAGCTGCCTGGTCCTCGATGTGAGTCTGCCGGACCTCAACGGTCTCGAGCTTCAGAAGCGCATCGCAGGCGCTCGCACGGACATGCCGATTATCTTCATCACCGGACGCGGCGACATTCCGATGACGGTTCAGGCGATGAAAGCAGGAGCCATCGAGTTCCTGACGAAGCCCTTCACGCCCGAAGTTCTCCTGAGCGCGATCGAGAATGCGCTCGAACGCAGTCGTGCGTCTCTTGATAGGGAGGCAAGCCTGCAGGCCCTCCGCGATCGCCACCAGTCGCTCAGCCGCCGCGAACGAGAGGTGATGGCGCTCGTGGTGCGGGGGCAATTGAACAAGCAGGTGGGTGGCGAACTCGGCATCAGCGAAATTACTGTAAAGGCTCATCGAGGGCGGGTGATGCGAAAGATGCGCGCCAGATCGCTGCCGGAGCTTGTGAACATGGCGTCCCGCCTCGGTCTTGAAACCGCGGGGAAGAGCTGATTGCCTTCAATCTTCGGCGCCTGTCAGACGCAAGCAGCCACGTCGTGATGTCTCCGCGACAAGAACGCACGCGTACGGCACCATGGGTGCCCTTGCTGGTAATCGCGCTGCTGATTTCCTCTCTTGCGTGCGCGCCTGACGCCTACAACGCAGACGCTCAGACGCAGTGACTCCGGACAGCCCGCTGAGGAGCGAAGGGCTGGGCCCCCCGTGAGAATCGCTGGGCTGTGTTTGACGACCACATCGATCGCGTGGTCATTCAGTGCGTCAACGACTTGACACCGTCCGGTCAACCAAGCGGCCTTTGACGTGTACATACGGGAGCAGTGCTGCTATACGATGGAGCAAAGCCTGCGCATTGATTGAGCTCGAAGGAGCGCCGTCCGGCGTGACTCGCCAGGTCAGTCCGTTCGCTTGGTGTCGCGTCTGCAGGGTATCGAAAATGAGAATGTTGCACCGGGCCCGTCGTTGGCAGTTGCCCAGAGTCGACCCTCGTGGCTTTCGATGATCGAGCGGCTGACCGAGAGACCGACGCCCATCCCGTGACTCTTGGTCGTGTAGAACGCGTCGAAAAGCTTCTCGAAGCTCTGGGGATCAATACCTACGCCGGAGTCACGCACCGACAGCTGGACCGAGTTGGTTTCTTCGCGTGCGGTCGCGACGAGGAGATTGCGCGGACGATCGTCGACCCCACGCATCGCGTCGGCGGCGTTGAGGACGAGGTTGAGGATCACCTGCTGCAGTTGGACGCGATCACCTGTGACATTTGGCAGCCCTTCATCGAAAGCGGTTTGCAGGACTACCCGAGTGCCTTGAAGCTCGCTCGCGCAAAGGGCGAGTACCTCGCGCGCGGCTTCATTGAGGTCGACCCCCTCCGTCTTGGGTTGCGCGTGCGCGAACAGTGCCCGCAGTCGCTGGATCACCTCGGACGCCCGGTTCCCGTCACGCAGCGCGCGCTGCGCTGTCGTGCGGGCGCCATCGAGGTTGGGCGGATCGGCCGCCAACATGCGCAGGCACGTGCTGGCGTTGGTGATGATGCCCGTGAGCGGCTGCCTGATCTCGTGGGCGATCGAGGCGGTCAGCGCGCCGAGAGTCATGACCCGGGATACGTGGGCGAGCTCCGAGCGCGCTCGGTGCAGGGCCTGCTCGGCGACCTTGCGTTCCGTCACGTCCTGGACGGCCCCGTAGAACACGGGATGATCCGTGATCTGTTCGATCGGATGGCCGAGTGCGCGCACGTGCTTCACGCTGCCTCCGCGGGTCATAATCCGGAATTCGAAGTCGGGGGCGACGCCCCGCACGGCGCGCTCGATTGCGCTGTTGTATGCGGCCACGTCCTCGGGATGAACGATGTCGCGAAGCGTCTGGGCCGTGATCTTGGTTCCCGAAGCGAACTCGCAGATGCGGTAGAGCTCCTCCGACCAGAAGTGCTCGTCCGCCACCAAATCCGCAGTGAAGCTCCCCGTGAGGCTCAGCCGCTGAGCCTCGGTCAGATGACCGTAGGCCCGCCTGAGTTCCCCTGCGCTCGCCTTCAGGGCGTCTTCGGCGAGCTTGCTTTCCGTCACATCCTGAACGGCGCCCATCAGCACGGGGCGGCCTGCGAAATGGTCGCTGACACGGGCGGCGCCCCGCAGATGCTTCAGGGCGCCTCCCGGCGTGACAATCCGGAATTGGAAGTCAATAGCCTCGCCCGCCATGCCGCGCTGCACCAGATCGTCGTAAAACTGCCGGTCCTCGGGATGGACCAAGGCGCGAACGGACTCAACCTTCGGAGCGGTCGCGGGATCAAGCTCGAAGATGCGGTAGAGTTCCTCGGACCAGACGTGCTCGTCCGCCACCAAATCCGCGATGAAGCTACCGGTGTGACTCAACCGCTGAGCCACGCTGAAATGCGCATTGGCCTGCCGCAGCCTGGCCTCGCTCGCTCTCAGAGCCTGCTCCGCCAGCCGGCTCACGGTCACGTCCTGCATGACGCCGGTGAACACGGGCCGACCCTCGACTTTTTCCATGACGCGCCCGAAGCAGTGCAGGTACTTCACGTTCCCGCTCGGCGTGACGATGCGGAAGACCTGATCGAAATCCGCCCCCTCGGTGACCGAGAGCTTGAAACCGGATTCGAACAACGGTACGTCCTTGGGGTGGAGCATCGCTCGAACCGTTTGCACGGAGATCTTGGTCCCGGGTTCCAACTCGAAGATGCGGTAGAGCTCCTCGGACCAGATGTGGTCGTCCGCCACCACGTCTGCCGTGAAGCTGCCCGTCCGACTGAGCTGCTGAGCTTCGGCGAGAAACCGGTAAGCCTGTCTCAGCCCCGTTTCACTCGCCCTCGAGGCGGCATCCGCCTGCACTCGCTTCTCGGCCTTCAGCCGCTCCTCGATATCGGTGTTGATGCCGCACCATTTGAGGACCTGTCCTGACGGGTCAACGATCGGCGCGGCGCTGAATAGGAATCGACGATACTCGCCATCGTGGCGCCGCAGCCGTGCTTCCACCTCGCCCGGCTTCGCGGACTCGAGGAACCCGCGCCACTGTTCTAGCACTCGCCCCCGATCTTCCGGATGGATGGCGGACATCCAGCCAAAGCCCACCGCCTGATCAGGGCTGAGCCCTGTGTATTCGCACCAGCGCTGGTTGAGGAACTCCGCTCGACCATCGGGAAGCGCCGTCCAGAGCAGACCCGGGAGCGCATCGATGAAATGGCTGAGTTCGAGCTCGAGTTCCATGCCTCATTCTTCTTTTGTCGGGGCTGCAGTCGGCAAACGAGCCTAGCGTGGCCGAACCCGCAAATCGATCGCAAGAATATATTAGAGCGGATGGCGGAAGACATCATCGGAACCGGAGAGCCTTGCGGTGCCGTCAGGAAGCCAGTTCGCCGGTCAGAACCGCCCCGAGAAACTGAGGCCGTAAGTCGCCGCCTGGCCCCCGAACCGGGCGATCGCGTTGCCGTTGGCAAAAACGTTGCTCCAACAGTACTCGTTGGTGACGTTCTTGCCCCAGACCCACACCCGATACCGTCCCTCGCCGAACTCGGCACCCGCACGCAGATCCAGAAGGGTGAAGGGGTCGATCCGCAGGACCTCGAGCGCACCTAGGCCGGAGTACGTCTTGCTGTTGTAGGTGAGTGATCCGCCCACGAACCCTTTCACGCGGGGCGCAAGGGGAATCGCGTAGTCGAGGTTCGTGATCGATTGCCACTTCGGTGAGAAGGGGAAGGGCGTACCGGACTGGTCGCCGAAGTGAGCTCGGGCATCGAAACCCGTGAACCGGTCGATCTCCGTCTTTACGTAGGTGGCGGAGGTGTCGAGCGTCAGCCGTTCGAGGGGTCGGGCGAGGAGCTGCACCTCGACGCCCTCAACATGCGATCTCGGGATGGAGACTAACGCCTCGAGCGGACCGAAAGTGGGGTCGAGCTCCGCACCGCGCAGCTGCTTGTCCCGGTACTCATAGTAGAACGCGGATGCGTTCAGCTGCGCGTGACGGTCGAACAGAGCGGCCTTGACGCCGGTCTCATAGGCACGCAGCGACTCCTGTCGCACCGGCGTAAATTGGGCGGTCGTTGAGGCCGCCAGCACCGGCACCGCGCCGGCCTTGTAGCCCTGGCTCACGTTGGCATAGAGCAGCCATCCCTTTCGTGCGGCCCAGTTGAGGCCGGCTCTCCAGGACATACTGTCCTCATTCAAGTCGCTGTGCACGTTGTCCACGGGCTGGAGCCCGTTGGCGGCATCGAGGACATAGCAGTCGCCGACTTGTGTCGGCGGCTGCGCGCCGCCCCGGAAGAGATTCCAGAACCTCACAAAGTGGTCGGTGACCGCGATGGAGCAGTTGTCGAAGGCGCGCCGGTCGGCGTTGTAACGCACGGCACCCTCGAGCATGAGGTGGCGGGTCGCGTTGTATTCAATCCGCCCGAACGCAGCGGAGGTCTTGACGCGCATCCGGGCCGGAAACAGGCTTTCGTCGGCGTACGCCTGGGGATCGATGCCCTGGAACAGATGGCCCACGTCGTTGTCGCTGAAGAGCTCGAGCGGCTGGTCCTTGACGGCATCGTGCGCGTAGTTTGCGCCGAGCAGCCAGTTGACCTTCTCCTGTCGCCCCGCGATGCGCAGCTCCTGGAAGAAGGCGGACACTCTGCCGTCCCGGTCGATGACTTCGTCGACGTGGAAGGGCGTGCCGTCCGGGTCCTGCCCGTAGGCCATCCGAAAGTAAGCGTAAGAGGTCAACGCGGTGAGCGTCATGTTGCCTTGCAGTCTGTAGTCGTTCCGCCAGCTCGCGTGGTAGAGCGTGGTATTGCTCTCGTACGGAAACGGTGTCTTGGTGTCGGGCCGCACGGGCGTCCAATCGGCTGAGCGCGGCTTCGTGATTACGGGGAAGGTCAGCAACCCAGGTGTGGCCAGGGCCGGAATCAATACCGCGGGGACGATGAACTGGGGCGCGAGGCTGTCGGAGCCGTCATACGTGAGCGTCAAGGTCACTCTGGAGCTGAACGCCGGGTCGGGGCGCCACTCGAGGGTGGCGCGCCCTTGCAGCTCGCGAATCCTGCCCAGCCGGTCGCCGGGACGTGTGAAGCTCTCTTGCCAGGCGTCGCCTCGTCGGCCTTGAACCGCGATCCGTGCATCCAGCTGGTCGGTGATCGGCCCGCTGACGAAGCCGCCGATCTGGAAACGATTGAAGTTACCGTAGCTCGCATCTACGCCGGTCCGGAGGGTCTGCGTGGGTTTGGCGGCGATGTAGTTCACGGCACCGCCCGTGGCGTTTTCGCCGTAGAGGGTGCCCTGGGGACCTTTTAACACCTCGACCCGCTCCAGGTCGAAGGCAGCCAGCTTGGTCATGGCGGGGTAGGGAAGCGGCGCCTCGTCGATGTAGATCGTTACGGCGGGCGGTGTCGCGAGATCGCTGTTGAAGAATCCCACCCCCCGCAGGGTGAATGACGTGGAGTTGAAGCTACTTTGCTGGATGGTGAAGCCGGGCACGAGTCGCGGAAGGTCCGCCACGGACTCGATACCGCGTTGCTGCAGTGCATCGCCCGTGGCGGCGTTGATGGGCATGCCTACGGTATCGGCGGACTGCTCCCATTTCGCGGCGGTGACGATGATCTGCTCGATCTCGCCCGCTGACGTTGCCGCGGCCTCCTGCCCCAATGCCGTCGGTATCGCAAGTGCTAGCAACGACGCCTCTATGGCTTTGGTGCGCAGTGCTGTGGCTGTGTGCATGGCTGTGGCGCTCGCGGGACAGAGGACCCGCTTTCTTTGGCAGAGCTGAGACATTAGCCGCGACCTCTTTTCTAACCGAGTCGGCGTTGCTTGTCGGAGCTGCAGTTCGAGGCCTCTAGTCCTTGCAGTCGTCAGCGGCGACGGATGGGAACCCTCGCGCTAGGATATCCTGTTCCCCGGCGTGTGATGACCAGGTTTCGTCCGAACGTAGGGACAGCCACCTCCAACCCGCCCGGGAAACTCGGGCTCAAACTGCCGATCCACAGAGCCTGTAAAGCGAATCGATTGCACGACGGTAATGGTCGTTACCTTGAGATCGCCGCGCGCAGCTATTCAGCAGCTCGCCACGCCGCTCTATTCCGAGTGCGGCGGCAATAGCAAGCGTCACGGTGTTCATATGATGGCCTCGTCAATCGCATGACAGCAGGTAGAAACCTAGGACCCTCGTCATGACAGTATTGCGATTACGCTAGAGGCGGCGTGCCCGTGCCATTGGACGATGGTATTGGCACGAGCCTGGCGGTCGCTCCATCGCCTCCAGCATATGGAAGATGCGCGGCATTTCGCTGCGACCGGCACGATCTCGAGGAGGGCTATAGCCGCCGTACCGCGTGGGGAGATCTATGCCAGGTCGAATCTCGATTCAAAGACTGAAGAACATTCAACGATTGGACTTCGACATTCCTGGACCAGGAGTCTATCTCTTAGCGGGCGTCAACGGCGCCGGTAAGCCCGGTGACCACCACATAGCACGGGACGAGGATGTTGCCCATGATGAGCTAAGTGGGCACCTGGTAGGTGTCCACGTAGGAGCTAGGTGGACACCTCGGCGGAAGAGAAGGTCACCACGGACACACTGGGCCGACGCACCGGCCCACGCCAGCAGCACTCGATCGCAGAGAAGCGCCGGATCGTCGAGGAGACCCACGTGCGCGGGGCATCGGTGGCGACGGTGGCCCGTCGCCACGGGGTAAACGCGAACCAGGTGTTCGCCTGGCGGCAGTTGTATCGTCAGGGATTGCTCAAGGAAGGCGCCACGCCGGTCAGTGCGCCGCTGCTGCCGGTGAAGGTCGGCACCCCAACCCTATTGCCGACCGAGCGCGCGGCACGAACACCGATCAAGGTTGAGCGCGGCGAGCGAGCGTCCATCGAGGTTAAGCTCGCCAACGGCCACAGCATCGTGGTCCATGGCCGCGTGCACGGCCAATCACTGGCGCGAGTGATCGATCTTCTGGTGCGGCGATGATCGCACTGCCTGCGGGGGTCAAGGTGTGGCTGGCGGCGGGCGCGACCGATATGCGCAAGGGCTTTGACGGACTCGCCGCACTCGTGCAGACGCAACTCGAGGAGGATCCCTTCTCGGGGCAGCTGTTCGTGTTCCGCGGCCGGGCCGGCGATCGGGTGAAGGTCTTGTGGTGGAGGGGCGATGGACTGTGCCTGTTTGCCAAGCGACTCGAGCGCGGTCGCTTCGTGTGGCCGCAGGCGACGCACGGCACGGTGAGTTTAAGCGGCGCGCAGCTGTCGATGTTGTTGGAAGGGATCGACTGGCGGCGTGTCGAGCGCACCTGCGAACCGCAGCCCGCGGTGTAAAAGTCCCTATTTTTATAGCGTTTTATGCTGCATGCGGTGAGCGCACGCGGTATAATGCTGCATGTCCAAAGCGGCGGAGCTGCCGAACGACGTCGAAGCCTTAAAGGCCGAGCTCGCCGCCGCCAAAGCCCTGGTCCTCTCGCAAAAACTCGAGCTCGAGAAGCTGCGCTTCGAGATTGCGTACCTGAAGCGCTGGAGGTACGGGCGCTCCTCCGAGCAGCTCGACGCCAAGCTCAGCCAGATGCAGCTCACGCTCGAGGATCTCGAGGCCAGTTTTGCCGAGATCCCTGCACCCGTCCGGCCCGCACCTAAAGAACCTCCGGCGAAGCCGGTGCGCCGAGCCCTGCCGGCGCACTTACCACGCCAGGAAGTGGTCCACGAGACTGCGTGCACCTGTCCGAACTGTGGCGGAGCGTTGCGTCGGCTCGGGGAGGACGTGAGCGAGATGCTCGAGTACATCCCGGGGCGCTACCAGGTGATCCGCCACGTGCGGCCGAAGTTCTCCTGCGCGGGGTGCCAGAAGATCGTGCAGGCGGCGGCGCCGAGCCGGCCGATCGCCCGCGGCCTCGCGGGCCCCGGGTTCCTAGCTCACGTGCTGGTCTCGAAGTACGCCGATCACTTGCCGCTATACCGGCAGAGCCAGATCTACGCGCGGGAAGGCCTCGAGCTCGATCGCTCGACACTTGCCGACTGGGTGGGAGGAGCCAGTGAGTTGCTCGAGCCGCTGGTGGGTGCGCTCAGCCGCTACGTGCTCGCGGCCCAGAAGCTGCACGGCGATGACACCCCGGTCCCGGTTCTGTGTCCTGGGCGCGGCAGCACCAAGCAGGGACGGCTGTGGACGTACGTGCGCGATGATCGCCCGGCGGGAAGCAGCGAGCCGCCGGCGGTGTGGTTCCGTTACTCCCCGGACCGCAAGGGCGAGCGGCCGAAGGCTCACTTGGCATCCTTCGTCGGGGTTCTGCAGGCCGATGCTTATGCGGGCTTCGATCGACTGTACGGTGAACGGATCCAGGAAGCGGCTTGCTGGGCGCATGTGCGGCGCAAGTTCTACGAGATCCACGTGGCGCTCGCCTCGCCAGTCGCCGCCGAAGCCCTGGATCGGATCGGACGGCTCTACAAGGTCGAGGCCGAGATCCGCGGCAAGCCCGCCGATGAACGACGTGCCGAGCGCCAGGCGCGTGCGAGGCCGGAGCTCAAGAGCCTGCACGACTGGTTGCAGGCGACGGTGACGACCTTGTCGAGGAAGAGCGAGCTCGCCGTGGCGATCCGCTATGCGCTCTCGCGCTGGGTCGCGCTCACCCGCTATCTCGATGACGGGCGACTCGAGATCGACAACAACGCTGCAGAACGAGCTCTGCGTGCCGTCGCGCTCGGGCGAAAGAATTGGCTGTTCGCCGGATCCGACGATGGCGGTGAGCGCGCCGCCGCGATCTACAGCCTCCTCGGCACCGCAAAGCTTAACGAACTCGACCCCGAAGGCTACCTGCGCTAAGTGCTCGAGCGGATCGCCGACCACCCGATCAACCGCATCGAGGAGTTGCTCCCCTGGGCCGTCGCCGCGCAACTCCCCTCACTGCGGCTCGCCGCCTGATCAGTCCGTCAAGACGGCCAGCTTCGGACGCTTACCAATGAAGCCTCCGAGCGACGCGAACTCCCCAGTGATTCCCGGCAGCTACATCAGCCCGCCGGTAACGGACGATGGCACTTTTTGTCCGCCGTTTTCACTGCCATAGCCTTGGCGGTCGGGTGACATGCGGCGATCTCTGGTCACTCTGTAAGACCGGAAGTCACAGTTTCTGCATGAAGCCGCGCTGCTGATCCAGCGCCACCGATCAGCAGGCAGGGCTCATCCAGCGTGCGTAGAATCGGGCTGACTGATTCGCCAGAGTCAGGTCGGATCGATAGGAATTAATCACATTCAGAATGTGCTGTAACTTATTGAAAAGAATGCCCGGGAGAGGAACCTAACTTTAGCGAGTTTCTGCGCCGATTCAATCGCTTGCGCAACCCCACTTCGGAATTACCTGAACTACCCCCTGGGCCGCTCCTGCTTAAACAGCCTTTTTGGCCGAGCGCGTAGTGGGTAACGCACGCCAGGCGTCCGCAGGAGTTCGTTGATGTTCATCCCGGTTGCCAGTCGCTTGCCAGAAGGTGAGTTCACTCGGATCAATTGACGAGTGACTGCAATCGACCCGGGATCGGTCGTTGCAGTCAACTGGGGCGGCGGCGGGGATGACGCCGGCACTTATTTGGTCGCTGGATGAGTCTCTCCGTGGCCGGCCTGTCGATTCGGGCCAGTGTGGTTCGTCGTCCTGGTGGAGGACGAGAGTATGCCCAAGATCATCGTGAATGCATTTCTGACCCTCGACGGCGTCATGCAAGCTCCCGGCGGCCCCGACGAGGACCCAGAGGGTGGCTTCTTGCATGGAGGCTGGCAGGCCCCCTACGTCGACGATGTCATGGGGCGGCTGGTCACCGAGGGGTTCGCGGACGCCGACGGTTTCCTGCTCGGGCGCAAGACCTACGACATCTTCGCCAACTACTGGCCCAAGATCACCGACCCCAATAACCCCATCGCGACCGCGCTCAACTCGCGGCCAAA
>JACXTT010003059.1_pt1 | contig 26146 bp, 20 predicted proteins | sample 9270951 | NCBI WGS metagenome assembly JACXTT01 (sample SAMN15532306, study PRJNA645909) | rock metagenome | isolation source: weathered quartz diorite | place: Puerto Rico | collected 2017-06-21
CTGATAGTTGTACAAAGCCTGCCGCGCGACCGGCAGGTCTTTGATGTCTCCCGCCTTAAAGGCGCGCTCCTGAAACCAATGCGGAGTATGGGTGGTGAGTACAAACAGCCGTTTGATCTTGCCCTGCTTGGCGCGGCGCTCAATCTGCGCCAGCAACGCCTCGCCACGCCCGGCATCCCGATAGTCGGGGTGCACGGCCAAGCAAGCCAACTCCCCAACTCCATCTTTTGAATAGGGATAGAGCGCCGCGCAGCCAATCACCATGCCATCCCGCTCCATGACGATGAAATAGCTGATCTCGGTTTCCAGCCGTTCACGCGAGCGGCGCACCAGTACGCCCTGCTCTTCTAAAGGCGCAATCAGTTCAAGAATGCCCGCCACATCATCAATCTTCGCGGCGCGCATGTCTTCATACACATCGCCGGCGATCAGCGTACCGATGCCGTCGCGCGTGAATAACTCTAGCAACAACGCGCCGTCGGTGCGGCGGCTGATGAGATGCGCCCGGGGCACGCCGTTGCGGCAGGCGTGCACGGCGCAATCGAGATAGCGCGTGCCTTCAGCCACTGTCTGTCTGGAAGACAAGAGCTTCTCCGCTGCGCTGAGCGTGAGTTGAGGCAGCAACTTGTGACTGGCGTCGGCTACGCCGGGCTGTTCGGTAAGGTACAGGAGTTTGTCGGCACGCAGCTCCACGGCGATGGCGGCGGCGACCTCCTCGGCGCCCAGATTAAACACTTCACCGGTGGGCGAATAACCGAGCGGAGAGATCAGCACCATGGTGTTGTCTTCCAGCGTCTTGCGTATGGCTTGGGCATCTATGCGCCGCACCTCGCCGGTGTGCTCGAAATCCACGCCGTCACGCACGCCGAGCGGCTGCGCGGTGATGAAATTACCGGACACGGCACGGACACTCGCGCCCGCCATCGGCGAATTGGCAATTCCGGTGGACAACAAGGCTTCAATCTCGACCCGCACGCTGCCCACGGCCTGCTTCACGCACTCAAGCGCGGCGGCGTCGGTCACCCGCAAACCCTGGTGATAACGCGACGTAATGCCACGCTCGCGCAGCAGGCGTGCTATTTGCGGACGGGCGCCATGCACCAACACCAGGCGCACGCCCAGAGTGTTCAACAATGCGGCATCATGGATAAAGTGCGTGAAGCGAGCGTCCGCGGCGAACTCGCCACCGAATGCGATGACAAAAGTGCGCCCGCGATGCGCCTTGATATAAGGGGCGGAGCTGCGGAAGCCGCTTACAAACGCAGCATTGTTATTTTTTTTCGGCATAATGAGACTCCGTCAAAGCGCTCATTATACCTGCGGCATGAACAACGTTTGCCATTCGCCAGATTTACTCATAAGTCAATAAGTATAGCTACAGGCTGGGGGCAGGTAAAACAGGGTATTTACTCAGAAGTCACACCATTAGCGGTGTAGTCTTACTTTGTGACTCTTAAGTAATCAGCCTCTCTTTATCGCTAATCCTGCTCAATCCGTCACCGCCCCCGTGCTGCTGCTTGACACCTGTTTAGCGTATTTTGCCAGCACGCCGCGCGCGTAGCGCGGTGTGGGCGGTTTCCATGCCGTGCGGCGGCGCGCGAGTTCGCCGTCCGCGACATTGAGTTGCAGCAGGCGTGCGTTGGCGTCTATGGTGATGGAGTCGCCCTCTTGCACCAGGGCGAGGTTGCCGCCGACAAAAGCCTCAGGCGCGACGTGGCCGACCACCATGCCGTAGGTGCCGCCCGAGAAGCGGCCGTCGGTGATGAGGCCGACGGAGTCGCCCAGACCCTCGCCGATGATGGCTGAGGTGGGTGACAGCATCTCGCGCATGCCGGGGCCGCCCTTGGGGCCTTCATAGCGGATCACCACCACGTCTCCGGGTTTGATCTTTTGCGCGAGGATCGCTTCCATGCAGGATTCTTCCGATTCAAACACGCGCGCCGGGCCGGTCATCACCGGTTTCTTCACGCCGGTGATCTTGGCGACGGCGCCTTCCAGCGCAAGATTGCCCTTCAGAATCGCAAGATGTCCCTGCGGATAGATGGGGTTGTTCCAGGGACGAATGACGTCCTGATCTTTGCGCGGTTGCTCCGGGATGTCCTTGAGCACTTCGGCGATGGTCTGGCCGGTGATGGTGAGCGCATCGCCGTGCAACACACCGTGGGCGAGCAGTATCTTCATCTCTTGCGGGATCGCGCCGGCCTTGTGTAAATCCGTGGCTACATAACGGCCGGAGGGTTTGAGATCGCACAGCACCGGCACGCGCGCGCGCAGCGTCTCGAAGTCGTCAATGCTGAGCGGCACGTCTGCGGCATGGGCAATGGCGAGCAGATGTAACACGGCGTTGGTGGAACCGCCTACCGCCATGTTGACCGCGATGGCGTTTTCGAACGCCTTGCGCGTCAATATCTGACGCGGCAGGATTTGCTTTTTTATGGCGTTCACCAGCACGGCGGCGGATTGCGCGGCGCTTTCGGTCTTTTCCTCGTCTTCGGCGGCCATGGTCGAGGAATATATCAAGCTCATGCCCATCGCCTCGAACGCCGAGGACATGGTGTTCGCGGTGTACATGCCGCCGCACGAACCCGCGCCGGGACAAGCATTGCGCTCCACTCCGAGCAATTCGGCTTCATCAATCTTATGCGCGCTGTACTGGCCCACCGCCTCGAAGGCGCTCACGATGGTGAGATCACGGCCCTGGTAGTGACCCGGCTTGATGGTGCCGCCGTACACAAAAATCGCCGGGATGTTGAGGCGCGCAATGGCGATCATGGCGCCGGGCATGTTTTTGTCGCAGCCGCCGATGGCGATCACGCCGTCCATGCTCTGGCCGTTGCACACGGTTTCGATGGAGTCGGCAATCACCTCGCGCGACACCAGCGAATATTTCATGCCCTCGGTGCCCATCGAAATCCCGTCACTGATGGTAATCGTGCCGAACATCTGCGGCATGGCGCCGGCCTTTTTCAGCGCGGCCTCGGCGCGCGCGGCCAAGGCGCCGATGCCGATATTGCAGGGCGTGATGGTGCTGTGGGCGTTGGCTACAGCGACGATGGGTTTTTCAAAATCCTTGTCGCCGAAACCCACCGCGCGCAGCATGGCGCGGTTGGGCGAGCGTTGCACACCTTGCGTGACGGTTTTGCTTCTGCGATTGTCGGACACGCCGCTGTTCTCCAAAAAAATTCAAGGACCCGAGTGGGTTATTTTACCAGCCTGATGGAATTAAAGTTACAAATTACAAGTTGCAAGAAAAAAGCGAGGTGTTGACTTTCATCTTGTCACTTGTAACTGTAGTTTAGAAGCTATGCCAGGATTTTCTGCGCCAGCGGATCTTCGGGATGATGAGGCCGATAAGCATGCCGGCCAGGAAGGTGCCCACCCCCACCAGAAACCATTGTTGGTCGCGGTAAATTTTAAGCTCTTTGTTGGTATCGCGCAGCATTTTGAGTTGATTCTCGACCATGGCAAGTCGATCGGCCTGGGCCGTAACAGTGGACGGCGCGGCCGCGTCCTGAGTCGAGGCTATGGTTGAAGGGCTGGCAAGGGCGTTGGCATTATCCAGTGGCGGAGCCGGTTTACCTAGGGAAGCTCTGAATAAGTCCATCCTGGACTTCTCAGAGCACGAAAAGCAAAAATGCGATTTTTGCTTTTCTTCATTTTTCAAACACTTTCGTGTTTGAAAAATGGCGGTGGAACCCTTCGCTGCGCTCTTCCCTGCACCGCGGGAACCTCTGACTTAATCAGAGGTTCCCTAGCATGCCGGCGGTGGTGATGGAGTTTGCCAGCAAGGAGGCCGCTACCCAGCCCTCCACTCCGTCGGCGCTGCGCACCCGCAAAAAGTCCGCCGGTGCTTTGCTCAATACCTCCACGACCGCGCTTTTCATCAACCGGCGGAGCGGTTCAGCGTTGGTGTTGGGGGCGCTCAGCAGGTTTACGCCCTGGTCTTGGGAGACATAGGCGAGGGTTTGCGGCCAGGCCAGCGCCGGCAGCAACAGGACCAAAAATAAAATCATCCGCATTACTCCCCCCTTAAAACAATAGTATGCCAGCTTGCCGATCGCCAAGCATAGCGTAACTTCTCGATAACACAAGACACGTTAACGGTTTGGTCTGTTACGGTTCTGCGACGCCCTGTAGCTGTTTCCATACACAACGCCCGCCGCTGGTCTTATCTATCGCCTCCAGCCGCTGCGAGTGGGCGGCGGATTCCTCGGCTGTCGCCGGTAGTACGCTGAGGCGCGGGCGATCGGCCTGCAGGCGGCGCGACACTTGTTGCGCCTGGGTGTTGTCAGAGGCGCCGTTATCCAGTGACAGGCTGGCCTGGCCGCCGGTCATGGCCAAATAGATATCAACCAGGATTTCGGCATCGAGCAGGGCACCGTGCAGGGTGCGCTGCGAGTTATCTACTCCGTAACGCTTACACAAGGCATCGAGGCTGTTTTTTTGGCCGGGATGAAGCTGACGCCCCAGGGTGAGAGTACAAAAAACCGAACAGTAGCGGGCTAGCGGCCCCTTGTCTCCCTCCAGCAGCGACAGCTCGCGGTCCAGAAATCCGACATCAAATGCGGCGTTATGGATAACCAGCTCCGCATCGCGAACAAACTCCAGAAACTCCTCCGCGACATCGCGGAAGCGCGGCTTGTCGGCGAGAAACTCGTCGGTCAGGCCGTGTACCTCAATGGCGCCGGGATCTATGGGCCGCTCAGGGTGCAGATATTGATGATAGCGGTTACCGGTGGGGCGACGATTGACCAGCTCGACGCAGCCTATCTCGATGATTCTGTGTCCCTTCTCGGGATCCAGACCGGTGGTTTCGGTATCCAGCACAATTTGACGCATTACTATTTCGCTCCCTGCCCGTTCAGTTTGTCTATCGCCCGGGTGGCCAACTGGTCCGCGCGTTCGTTTTCTGGGTGGCCGGAGTGTCCCCGCACCCAGTGCCACTTTACCTCATGGGTCGCCAGGGCCTGGTCCAGGCGTTGCCAGAGATCGGTGTTCTTGACCGGCTTTTTGTCGGCGGTCTTCCAGCCGCGCTTCTTCCACCCCGCCAGCCACTCCGTGATGCCCTTATGCAGGTACTGGGAATCGGTGGTGACGTGCACCTTGCAGGGGCGCCGCAACGACTCCAGCGCCTGGATGGCGGCCATCATTTCCATGCGGTTGTTGGTGGTGTGGGCCTCAGCACCCGATAACAGCTTCTCATGGCCCTTGTAGCGCAGCAAGGCGCCCCAGCCGCCCGGCCCGGGATTGCCGCGACAGGCTCCGTCGCTGAAGATCTCCACCCGATCAGTCATGTTTTATATGGCTGGCGGTAGGTTCTACAATCCCTCCCGCATTAACCAGCCGTGAACGTCGCCAGCTTGGCTTGATCGGCGTCAGCGTGGCGACCCGTTTCTTGGCCAGCAGGACATAGCACCCCGCCAAGCCCGGCCACCAGCGCGCGCCGACGTTTTCCATGAAACCCAGTTTCTGCATAACGCGGACATTCTGCAAGGGGGGGCGGAAAAAGTATCCCTGCTCCTCGATATTGTCGAAGCCGAGCAAGGCCAGCCAATCTTTGATGCGGGTAAGTCCACGGAAGTTTCCGCACCAGGGAGGATAAGAACCGCGCCGCAGGAATAAACGCCACAGACCCCACAGGCTCCAGGGATTAAAGCCCAGTATCACCACGTGTCCTTCGGGGATGAGCACCCGCTCGGCCTCGCGTATCACTTGGTGGGGATCGGTCTCGAATTCCAGGGTATGGGGCAGCACGATGACATCTATACTGTCGGAGGCCATCGGCAGGGCGTCGGCCCCGGCGTACAGACACACTTGGCCCTTGGGCACCGTATCTATCCCTGAAGGCAGGATGCCGGGAGCGACTGACGTACATGGATGTACTAATGTCGCGGGAGGCGGGATGCCGGGAGCGACTGACGTACACGGATGTACTAATGTCGCGGGAGGCAGGATGCCGGGAGCGACTGACGTACACGGATGTACTAATGTCGCGGGAGGCAGGATGCCGGGAGCGACCACCATGCGATGGGTAATCCTACTGCCGGCCAGTAGATCGGCGTCGCCGATCTGTCCAACCTGCAAAAGATGGTATCCGAACAGGTTGGAAAGTACCCCGTTAAGCTGTATCACCTCCTTCTCCAGCAGAGTCCGGCCCAGATCGAGGCCGTACCAAGTATGCTGCCGCTGCCTAAGGAGTTGTGGATCGCACTGCATTGCCTGCTTCATATAGCTCCATGATACGCGATAGCAAGCTGCGCTATGAAGGGGCAGTTGATCGTGCAGCGGCACAGGTCGCTCCCGGCATCCTGCCTCTGACACAGGGTTAGAGCGGATGGCTCGAAAAGGGATGGCTTGTGCAAAAAATATACAAAAAGAGTCTGATTTAGACTAAGTCTCAATTTTTTAACTAATTGAAAAATAACATATATAATAATAGTTTTGCCAAAAAAGGTTGACCTGGACCCTCTTAACTTTTAGCATACGCGGATGAGTACACACACTCTGACCCACGAACTGATCAAGTTTGGGGGGGTGAGCCTGCTGATACTGGGGCTACTCGCCTGTGCGCAAACTCCTCAACGCGCCGATCAATCCCACCCCTCGCCGCCCTCAGCCCAGTCTGTAGACGATATGGCTGCTGGGCGCTATTCGGTGACGGTGTTCCCTAGCAACCTCTGGGAGAAACTTGGCGAGAGTTTTGGACTGAACCCTTTTACAGGCTCGACACAGGCCTCGACCGAGCGCACCGGCCCGGGCGGCGACGATCGTACGATCTGGGCCAGGATACGGGCCGGCTTTGCGTTCCCGGAGCGTCATGAGCAGCGGGTGCAGCGTGAGGCCCAGGATTTCGCCGATGACCCGGAACAGCTCGGCGAGACTTTGACGCAAGCGGAGCCTTATCTCTACTTTGTACTTGAGGAAATCGAGAAGCGCCGGATGCCCACCGAGATCGCGCTGCTGCCCCTGATCGAAAGCGCCTATCAACCCTTGGCCCAATCTGATCAGGGTGCGGCGGGGATGTGGCAGTTTATCCCCTCCACCGGCAGAAACTTCGGACTCAAACAAACCTTCTGGTACGACGGACGCCGCGATGTGATCGCCTCGACCAACGCCGCGCTGGATTATCTGCAACAACTCAACAGCGACTTTGAGGGCGACTGGCTGCTCACCCTGGCGGCCTACAACGCGGGCGAGGGCGCGGTACAGCGGGCCGTCAAGAAAAACCAGCGCGCCGGCAAATCTAGCAACTTTTGGTCGCTCGATTTGCCCTACGAAACCAGGGCCTATGTTCCAAGGCTGCTGGGGATCGCGGCATTGGTCGCCGCGCCCGATGAGTTTGACGTGGCCTTGAAGCCGATCCCCAATGCTCCCTATGTTGCGAGCGTAGATCTGGATTCTCCGATCAATCTCACCTTGGCCGCCAAGATGGCGGATATCTCTCAAGAGGAAATGCGTCAACTTAACCCGGGTTTTCTGCGCGGGGCCACTGCCCCTAACGGCCCCCATCAACTGCTGTTGCCGATAGACAAGGTGGCGGCCTTCACCGCCAAGCTTGCCTCCCTCAGCGTGACTAAACGCCTCGCCGCGCCGCGTAGATCGGAGATCAAGGATAAAAAGCCGGCGCTGAGCAAAGCCGAAGTAAACGACCCTGGCGGAATCGCCAAACAATCTACCCCCTCTAAACCTCTCGTCACCGCTTCATCCCCTACTCAATCTTCCAAGCCCCTCGTCCAGTACACAGTCCGTGAGGGTGACTCGTGGGAGCGCATCGCCAATCACTTCAAGATCACCACCACCCAACTGCGCGCCTGGAATACGGATAAGCTCGAGTTCAAATACCTGATGCCCGGACACAGCCTTACCGTCTACCCCAATAACGGCAGCGTGGCGAACGCCAGTATGGGCGCAGAGGGATTGCGCTAAAACCCCTCGATCCTGGGCACGGCGTCGAGCAGGGTTTGGGTGTAGGGGTGGCTGGAGTGGCGTAATACGGTCTCGGTCGGGCCGTGCTCCACGATCTTGCCTTGATACATCACCGCAACCTCATGGGCAAGGTATTCCACCACTGCAATATTGTGCGTGATGAACAGATAGGCGATGCCGAGGCGTTCCTGCAAGGTCTTCAGCAGGTTCAGGATCTGCGCCTGCACCGAGACATCCAGCGCGCTGGTCGGCTCGTCGCAGATGATGAGTTTTGGATTCACGGCGAGCGCTCGCGCAATGCAGATGCGCTGACGCTGCCCGCCCGAGAATTCGTGCGGATAGCGGTATTTAAATTCGGCTTTCAACCCCACCTGCTCCAACAGTTCGTCCACGCGCCGGTCGTGCTCCTCGAGTGTGCCTAGACCAAGCGCCTGCATGCCCTCTTTTAAAATATCGCTCACCATCATGCGCGGGTTAAGCGAGGAATAAGGATCCTGGAAGATGATTTGAAAATTCGCGCGTTGCCGGCGCAAGGCCCCGCCACGTAAGGCGCGCAGATCGAGGCCGGCAAACTGGACGCTGCCCGCGGTGGGCGGCACCAACTGCAGGATTCCCTTACCCACGGTGGTCTTGCCGGAACCCGATTCGCCCACCAGGGCGAGGGTTCGGGCGGGCTTTATCGTGAGCGAAACACCATCCACGGCGCGCACGTAACCCGCCACACGCTGTAAGAGACCTTTGCGGATGGGGAAATAGACCTTGAGATCGCGGATTTCCAGCAAGGCCTGTTCCGCGCCGGTCACTTGCGGCGCCATGACCGCTGCTTCGGGCGGAAGTATTTTAACCCCTTCAAGAGATCGTGTGGTGCTGTAAGCGGGGTCGTAGAGATGGCAGAGTACTCCCCGCTCGGCGGAGCCCGTCCAGCGCGGGACGATGTCGCGGCATGTCTGCCAGGCAAAATCGCAACGCGGAGTAAACCGGCAGCCAGCGTGGCGCTCGGCAAGCGAGGGCACCGATCCGCTAATGGCCGTGAGGCGCTGCCCACGTTTGTTGAAAGCGGGCAGCGAATCAAACAATTTCTTCGTGTAAGGATGTTGCGGCTCGGCAAAGAATTGTGCGCGCGGGGCCAGCTCCACAATCTGACCCGCATACATGACCGCTACACGGTCGGCCATCGCCGACACTACGCCGAGATCATGGGTGATGAGCAGGACAGTCATGCCGATGTCTTTTTGCAGTTTGCGCAACAGCTCCAAAATCTGCGCCTGGATGGTGACATCGAGCGCCGTTGTCGGCTCGTCGGCAATTAGTAATTCGGGCTCGCCCGCCAAGGCGATGGCAATCATGACGCGCTGCTTCATGCCGCCGGAGAGTTGATGGGGATAATCGTGGATACGCCGCTGCGGCTCGGCGATACCGACGGCATCCAGCAATTCGATGGCGCGCTGTTCGGCACGCTTTTGCTTCAGCCCACGATGCGTCTTGAGTGCTTCGCCGATTTGGGTGCCGACGCTCAGCACCGGATTGAGGCTGGTCATCGGTTCCTGAAAAATCATGGCGATGCGAGCGCCGCGAATCTCGCGCATCTTGACCTCGGGGAGTCGTAACAGGTCCTGATCGTGCAACACGATGCGGCCACTGCTGCGCGCAGTGGTGGGCAATAAGCGCATGATGGAGAGCGCGGTGAGCGACTTGCCACTGCCGGATTCTCCGAGTAGGGCGAACACCTCACCGGCGGCGATGTCGAAGCTGATGCCATCCACGGCGCGCAGTTGTCCTTGGTCGGTTTCAAACCAGGCGCTGAGGTTGGCTATACTGAGTAATGCCGTCATAGTTTTCTCAAGCGCGGATCAAAGGCGTCGCGCACCTTGTCGGAAAACAGGTTGGCGGCAAGCACCAGGGTGAACATAAACACAAAGGCCGCCAGCAATGACCACCACACCATGGGTTCGCGCGCCATCTCCATGCGCGCGCTGTTGATCATATTGCCCCAGCTCATCATAGAGGGATCTACGCCTACACCTACGTAAGACAACACCGCCTCGGCCAGCACCAACCCGCTGAAACTCAGCACCGTAGTAATCAAGACGATGTGCATGACGTTGGGGGTGAGATGACGCCAGATGACGGCGCCGTGACCGGCACCCAGGGCGATAGCCGCCTGGACATAATCCATCTCGCGCAGTTTCAGCGTCTCGCCGCGCAGCAAGCGCGCCAGCCCCGTCCAATTGGTGATGCCCAGGATAATGCACAGGAATAACAGCCGCACGTCGGCGCGTAGGGCCGCAGTCTCGAATTGATCGGGATGATTGGTCATATACACCTGTAACATGAGTATCGCCGCGGCGATCAGCAGCACGTCGGGGATGGAGTTAAGGGTGGTGTAAATATATTGCACCACGTCATCCACCCAGCCGCGGAAGTAACCCGCCAGCACGCCGAGCATGGCAAACGGCAGCGTGACCAGCGTAGTCAGCGTGCCTATCACCAACCCGGTGCGCATGCTCTTCAGAGTCGCATAGAACACGTCTTGCCCGACCTTGTCGGTGCCGAGGATGTGGTAATAGTTGCTCAGCGAGGCCGACCAAGCGGCGAATAAAATAATCGCGCCGAGTGCGAGCAGAATCACACGCCAAGGGACGTGGGTTTTACCGCGCGTCATGTTGCGGAGCATGAGGACGAAAGAAGTTTTAGCGCGCCACGCCAGCACCGCAATCCATAGCAGGCTAACTAACAACCAGCCTAGCCCTCCCCATACTGCCGCCTTCAGTGAGCGGCTGAAGATGTCCATGCCACGCTCCGCGGCGGGATCTTTCAAGTGGGCGCCGCCGAATTGCAGGCGTGGAAACTCGCGCGCTTGCACACCGTCCGGGTGCGTGATCGTTTCCTTGGCGTATAGGTGTGCGGCGAACGGGGCGGAGTAGGTTTTTTCGGTGCGCTTACGCAGCGGCGTGACGAGTGCGTCAAACACGCTCAATACCTCGGTGGAGTAGTCCACGCGCCCATTGCTTGCCACGGCCGTGGAAAGGGCGACACGAAAATGGAACGAATCGAGCAGACCCACCGCGAGATAGGCCAGCAAGACCATCAAGCAGGCCATTGCCATTTTGCTGCGCGCGACCTCCCGCCAGGGTGCACGCAGATGTTCCTTGCGCCGCGCGACGATGATGAAGGCGATTACCACACCGAGTAATAAGTAGATCAGAGCATCGGTCCAGAGGATGACAGGCTGAAAAGACATCAGGGGCACCTCAGGTCAACCTCACGCGCGGGTCTACTAATGTATAAGAAATATCGGTGAGCAAAAGCCCTATGATATAGAGCACCGAGCCCAGAAAGACCATGGCGCGCACGATGGCGAAATCCTGAGACTGGATGGCGTCTATGGTGTAACTGCCCAAACCGGGAATACCGAAAAAAGATTCCAAAATCAGGCTGCCCAGAAACAGGACCGGCAAGATCACGACCACGCCGGTGAGAATGGGGATCATGGCGTTTTTTAATACATGGGTGAACAGCACGCGCAGCTCGGAGAGGCCCTTGGCGCGGGCGGTGCGCACATAGTCTTTACCGAGCTCTTCGAGGAATAGGGTGCGATAGAGGCGTATGCCTGCGCCCATTCCGCCTATCACGCCGATGACTACGGGCAGCACGATAAACTTGAAGGAATTAACACCCATGTCATAGCCGGAGATCGGCACCAGGTGCCACAGCTTGCTGATGAGATATTGACCGCCGATGATGTAAAACAATCCCGATATGGACATCATGACGATACATATCACCACGCCCCAAATATCTATATATAAACCGCGAAAAAAGGCCAGCAACAGGGCAAAGCTGATCTCCACCAGGATACCGATGATGAGCGTCGGCACGGCGATGGCGAGGCTCGGCCACATGCGGGCCTGGATTTCGCGGCCTATGCTGCGGCCGTCGTCGGCGCGCCCGAATTCAAAGGCAAACAGCGCTAAGGACTTTTCAAAAAAGATCGTCCTGGTGATTTTTTGCAAGCCAGCGGCATCCTCATTAATAACCAGGGGCTGGTCGTAACCGCGCTCGGCCTTCCACTTTTCTATCGCCTCCTGTGTAACGCGCTTTACGCCAAGGTGCATACGCGCCATATCATCCGGACTATTGACGACGAAGAATAAAACGAAGGTGATGAGATTGACGCCGATCAGTATCGGGATGGCGTACAGCACGCGGCGAATGATATAGGCGATCATAGCGCGGGACTGCGTTCCTTGCCCAGATAGCTCAGCATGGCGGGCAGGATACTAATAAGCAGAATCACCGCGATGCCAAACAGCGGCGTCAAGACCGGCGAGTTCCACTCTGCGCGCTGCTTGCTGCGCAGCCCGGCGTCTATGCGTATGTATTTCAACTCGTTATTGGCCATCTCGTTGGGCTTGGCGTTTTCATACCAGGCGTGGTACAGACCGAATTTCTTGCGGTGCAATCCCCACAACAGCGGCGCATCCTTGCGCGCGATAGCCATCATCTTGTTGATAATCGCCTGACGCGGCGGGCCGTTGTCCATGTTTTTCATCTGTTCAAATAATTTGTCGAATTCTGGGTTGTCGTAGTTCGCCGCGTTTTCGCCATTCTTACTTACTTTGGCATTGGGTCCGTAGAGCAGAAACATGAAGTTTTCCGGATCGGGATAATCCGCGTTCCAGCCCCACTGCCAGACCTGCGCGTTGCCCTTCAGCATCTTTTCCTGAAAGCGGTTGAAATCGGTATTGCGGATATCCAATTGCAGATCCAGCTTCTGAAACTGCTTGCGCAACCAGTCGAGATAGGTCTTGTCATCGGGGCCTCTCAGCGCGGTGTCGAAATGCAGCAACAGCGGTTTTCCCGTCTGTGCATCTCGCCCATCCGGATACCCAGCCTCGGCCAGCAAGCGGCGCGCCTCTTGCAACGATTTGCGTTGCGGCCGACCGTTCACCCAATCGTAGACATAAGAATTAACACCCGCCTCGCCTTCCACGTATCCAAAGATGCCGGGCGGGATGGGCCCTTGTGCCGGAATGCCGCGCCCGTTGAGAAAGATGGAGATGAACTCTTCATAATCAACCGCGATAGAGATCGACTGGCGTAGTTTGCGCGCGCGCTCGCCCAGGCCGCCCACCACCGGGTCGAGCATGTTGAAACCCATGTAGGAGAGATCCGTGCCGACACTGGTAAGCAGACGGATACCCTTTTCCTGCAGCCCCTCCGTCACCGCCACATCACCGCCCGTCGAGATGCGCACCGCCTGATCGAAGCTGTCGGAGCTGATGCCCGAGGCGTCATAATAGCCTTGCAGAAATTTGTTCCAATACGGGATACTCTCTTTTTCCAGACTGTATACCGCCTTGTCAACAAACGGCATCGGCTTGCCGGCGTCAGTGAGCAAGCCGCGCGCCCTGTCTCCGGGCTCGCCTTCACTGGGATACGTTTCACCGTGAAAATTGGGATTGCGCTCCAATACCATCTGGCGATTGGGATCGTTCACGGTGAGGCGATAAGCACCGGTGCCGATGGGATACCAGTCCAGCGTGATGTTTTTCTCAATGAGCCCGGGTTGCGCATAAAACCGATCCGCCTCGGGCGGCACGGGCGCAAAAAACGGCATCGCCAGCCAGTACAAAAGCTGCGGATATTTGCCGCGCACCTTGATGCGATAAGTGTAGCGATCGAGCGCCGTAGCGCCTTCCAGGGGATACCGGGTGAGGTCGAGATAGCCTTCGCCGCGTTGCTTCACTGCATTCCTTAACGTCTCGCCGTATTCTTTAAGCTCCACGATATATTCGCTCATCAAACCAAAAATAGGCGAGTGTATGCCGGGGTGCGCAAGGCGCTTGATCTGATACACATAATCATCGGCGACCAGCTCACGGCTGTCGCGGTATTTGAAGTCGCGGAGCGTATCAATCCCGGCAAGCTCGGAGTATGTCAACTGGTGATAGCGATAATTCCCGGCCTCGTCACGGGCGAAGGCCGGATGGGGTTCGTAGCGTATGCCGGGCTTGATGCGGATGTCGTAAATACTGAAAGCGATATCCTTGGGTTCGGCGGTTTCTGGCAAGAGCTTACCGTCCGCGCCGAGATACACGGCATGCGGCATCTCCTGGGCGGCAAGCGGGATGAGTGTGTAGGGGCGTTTCAGATAATGGTATTGCAACGGCGGTTCATAGATCTGCGCGATCAAGGCAAATTCGTTTTCGACATAGGATTGCGCGGGATCGAGACGCTTGGGGCGCTCGGTGAAAGAGGAATATAGAATATTCCGGCCTTCTTCATGGGCCGGATAGGGATTATTCCAGGCCTGTCCGGTGCAGGCGGCGAGTGACGCCCAGATCACGGCGGGAAGCAGACTGCGGAGCGGGCGGGCGGTAAGATTCATCGCTATCATCTTGTCGCAAGCGTGGCCGAAGCGCAATCCTTTAGCATGCAGTTGCGGGTGGTAAGTCGCCCAGGAACACCCTACACTATATAATAGCCTCGATATAAGAAAAGGATAAATCCATGGGATTCCTCAACGGTAAACGCGCCCTCATCGTAGGACTCGCCAGCACCCGCTCCATTGCCTGGGGCATCGCCCAGGCCATGCGCCGGGAGGGGGCCGAACTGGCCCTTACTTATCAAAATGAAAAATTGCAGGAGCGGGTCGAGAAGATGGCGGCCGAGTTAGGCTCCACCATCACCCTGCCCTGCGAATTGAGCGACGATGCCGAAATCGCCCGGACATTCGAGCGGCTAAGCGAGCACTGGTCGCATCTCGACAGCATCGTTCACTCGGCGGCCTACACCTTCCGCAGCGAGCTGGAAGGCTCGTACATTGACGCCGTAACCCGCGAGGGCTTTCGCGTCGCGCACGATGTCAGTTCATACAGCTTTACGGCGCTTGCTAAAGCCGGCCGTAACATGATGCAAGGCCGTAACGGATCGTTGCTGACCTTGAGCTATCTGGGCGCCGAGCGCGTCATCCCCAACTATAACGTGATGGGCGTCGCCAAGGCCAGTCTGGAGGCCAACGTGCGCTACATGGCCGACAGCCTCGGCCCCGAAGGCACGCGTGTCAACGCCGTCTCCGCCGGCCCAATCAAGACACTGGCGGCCAGCGGCATCAGCGGCTTTAACAGAATACTCGAACACATGGAGAAAAACGCGCCGCTGCGCCGTAACGTAACCATCGAAGAGGTCGGCAACGCCGCCGCATTTTTGTGCTCCGATCTCGCCTCCGGCATCACCGGCGAGGTGGTCTATGTAGACAGCGGTTATCACATCATCGGTATGGGGCCTTTATAACATTTCAAGGAACAGACTTAGCATGGCCACCCAAAACATCGAATCTACCTTACATGAAAAACGCCTTTTTGAGCCTGCTGCGGAGTTTGCCGCCCAGGCACACATCAAAAACCGGCAAGAATTGGAGACCTTGCGCCGTGAGGCCGAAGGAGATCATGAGACATTCTGGGCAAGTCTTGCGTTCCGCGAAATCATCTGGCATAAACCCTTTACACACGCTTTGGACAATAGTAAGGCGCCTCACTTTCGCTGGTTTGGCGACGGGTTGTTAAACGTCTCCTACAACTGTCTCGACAGAAATCTCCAAGCCCACGCAAAAAAAACCGCCATCATCTTTGAAGGCGAACGAGGCGACATCCATCGCCTCACATACACAGAACTACACCGCGAGACCTGCCGTTTCGCCAATGCGCTGAAGGCACAGGGTATCAAAAAAGGCGACCGGGTGGTGATCTACATGCCGATGGTGCCGGAGGTCGTCGTCGCCATGCAGGCATGCGCACGGATCGGCGCGATACACTCCGTGGTGTTCGGGGGTTTCTCGGCGCAATCCTTGAAAGACCGCATCGAAGACGCCGGCGCGAAGATGCTCATCACCGCCGACGGCGGCACGCGCGGCGGCAAGATTATCGAACTCAAGCATGCCGCCGACCAAGCATTGGCCAAAGGCTGTCCGACGATTGCAAGCGTGATCGTGCTAAAGCGCAGCGGCCAAACTGTTCCCATGCAAAGCGGGCGTGATGTGTGGTGGGAGGACGCAGTAAAAGATGTATCCGATCAGTGCGATCCGGTGTGGGTGGAGAGCGAGCATCCGTTGTTTTTACTTTACACCTCCGGCTCTACAGGAAAACCAAAAGGCATCCAGCATTCCAGCGCCGGTTATCTGCTCGGCGCCATCGTCACCATGCAGTGGGTATTCGACATCCGCGACGATGACATCTTCTGGTGCACCGCGGATGTCGGTTGGGTGACAGGCCACAGTTATGTCGCTTACGGCCCGCTGGCGACCGGCGCGACCATGGTGATGTACGAAGGTGCGCCCACCATCCCCGACGGCGGACGTTTCTGGGACATTTGCCAGCGCCACGCGGTTACGATTTTTTACACCGCGCCCACCGCAATACGCGGCCTGATGAAACTGGGCGACGAAATTCCCGCCAAATACGATTTATCGAAGATACGTTTGCTCGGCACGGTCGGCGAGCCGATCAACCCCGAGGCCTGGATGTGGTATCACACCCACATCGGACGCGAGCGTTGCCCTATCGTGGACACTTGGTGGCAGACCGAAACCGGCGCGCACCTCATCGCCCCCATCCCCGGCGCGGTAGCTACCAAACCCGGCTCCTGTACCCTGCCCTTGCCCGGCATCGCGGCGGATATCGTGGACGAAGAAGGTCATAGTATTACCAAGCCTAATCAAGGCGGATATTTGGTCATCAAAAAACCCTGGCCGTTCATGCTGCGCACCATCTGGGGTGACGAACAGCGTTACCTGGACACCTATTGGAAAAAATTCAACAACAAATACTACGTCGCGGGCGACACCGCGCACCGCGACGAAGACGGCTACTTCTGGATCATGGGCCGCGCCGACGACGTGCTCAAAGTCTCCGGTCACCGCCTCGGCACTATGGAAATCGAATCCGCACTCGTCGCCCACCCGCGCGTCGCCGAAGCCGCCGTGGTCGGCAAACCTGACGAGATCAAAGGCGAAGCGGTGTTTGCCTACGTCGTATTGCGCGGCGCACGTCCCGCGGGCGGCGTGGATGAGGCGCTTACCAAAGAGCTGCGCGCCTGGGTCACCGAACAAATCGGCCCCATCGCCCGCCCCGACGACATCCGCTACGCCGACAACCTCCCCAAAACCCGCTCCGGCAAAATCATGCGCCGCCTGCTGCGCTCCATCGCCGCCGGTGAGGCCATCACCCAGGACACCTCCACGCTGGAGAACGAGGCGATATTGTTGCAGTTGCAGGGGAAGGCCTGAAGTTGCCATTATTTGCATATATTTGCGTTTAACGTTAGGTAATTAGGGCACAATGCCCTGCGCTATTGCATCCCGCCCGCCGCCTTGAATTTCTGTATCCAATCGAATACACTGGTATGAACACTTTCCTGCGCTCCGAGGAGTTCGATGCCTGGCTTACGGGGCTCAAGGATAAGGTTGGACGCTCCAGAATCATCCACCGCATTCGCGCCGCTGAGGCTGGAAACTTCGCTGACTGCGGGCCGGTTGGCGAAGGGGTATCGGAGATGCGCATTCATGTCGGGCCGGGTTACCGGCTTTACTATATGCAGCGCGGAAAAATGATCTATCTACTTTTGCTGTGCGGCGACAAGTCCGGCCAGAAGCGCGACATCAAGCGCGCTCTGGAAATGGCGCGAATATTGAAGCGGGAGAAAATGCCATGACGAAATTTGCACCTTTTGATGCAGCGGATTATTTAACCGACGAAGAAACCATCGCGGAGTATCTCACCGCCGCGCTGGAAGATCCGAACCCGGATATGTTTCTGATCGCAGTACGAGACGTCGCCCGCGCACGCGGCATGACGCAACTGGCTAAAGATGCCGGACTGGGACGTGAAAGTCTCTATAAGGCGCTCACCCCAGGCGCCAAACCACGTTATGACACGGTACTAAAAATTATGCATGCTCTCGGGGTAAAACTAACGGCGACCCCATCTCATGCATGAGTTTGTTCTTAAATCTGATGTAAAACTCTGATGTTTAGAAACAACATGCGGCCGGTGCATCCCGGCGAAATTCAGCGCGAGGATTATCTGATCGCGCTTGGCATGAGCGCTACATACTGGCGAAGGCCCTGAATGTACCTGCACTACACATCAATGATATTGGGTGCGAGCGGCGTGGCGTCACGGCGGATACTGCTATGCGGCTGGCGCGTTACTTTGGCGGTGATGCACGCTCATGGCTGAATTTACAGGTAGCATACGATTTGCGGTTAGCTGAAATCGAAAACGCAAAGCGCATCGAGCGGGGGGCAGCCCCGCCGCGGCTTGAAGATTAAAACGAGGCGATATTGCTACAGTTGCAGGGGAAGGCCTGAGAAAGAGATCAAATGGATGGTTTAATATTTATCAAGGCCCTGCTGCTCGGCCTCGTTGAAGGCGTGACTGAGTTTCTGCCGATCTCCAGTACCGGGCATTTGATCATTGCCGGCGATCTGCTCAACTTCACCGGTGAAAAAGCCAAGACCTTTGAGATCGCGATACAGCTCGGCGCAATACTCGCGGTGTGCTGGAATTATCGCGCCAAGATCACCGAGGTCGCGCGCGGCCTTACGCATGACAGCCGTGCGCAGAGGTTCGTGATGCACTTGATTATCGCCTTCCTGCCGGCCGCCTTTTTGGGGCTGGCGTTTCACAAGACGATTAAAGAATATTTGTTTCATCCCTTCAACGTCGCCATCGCGCTGGCGATGGGCGGCATCATTATTATCCTGATCGAACGAAGGGCTTACCGGCCGCGCGTTCAAACTGTGGAGGAGATGCGCTGGCACCATGCCCTGAAGATCGGTCTATGTCAGGCACTGTCGCTCTTCCCGGGCACCTCGCGCTCCGGCGCGACGATCATGGGTGGTATGCTGTTTGGCTTGTCGCGTCAGGCGGCGGCGGAGTTTTCCTTTTTTCTCGCCATTCCGACCATGTTCAGCGCGACGCTGTACGATCTCTATAAAAACTGGGGTTTGCTGAACAGTCAAGATTTCGGAATGTTCGCGGTGGGATTTATTGCCGCGTTTCTCAGCGCGTTGCTTGCCGTAAAAGCGCTGTTACGATTTATTGCGCAGCACAGCTTTGAGGCGTTTGCTTATTATCGGATCGTGTTCGGCCTGATTGTGCTGGCCTATTTCTGGTAAGGTTTGACGATAGCGGCGTCTTCACCGATGATGTCCACGCCTTTCGGAGGCGTGAACACGAACACCGAGGCATCGAGAACGGGATTGCGCTGGAGTTGGGCGAAGCGTAATTGGGTGGTCGAGCCGAAACTGTCCAGCAATTCCATCATTTCCAAATCATGCGCGCCAAAGCCCAGACGCACGCTTTCGAAATTGTTGTCGGATGTTTTGGGAGTCAATTCAACCCATTCCAATCCGTCTTTTGTACCCAATTCCTTGATCTTGAATTGTTCCCATACTGTTTTCTGACCGCTTAATAGTACAGCCGGGGTACCGCCCAGCGTCGCATCAAACGGCTTGACGGTCACCTGCTCCAACTCGACATCGTAGATCCAGACCTTTTTGCCGTCCGCGACGATGGTCTGCTGATAAGGCCGCGTATATTCCCAGCGGAATTTGCCGGGGCGCTGCATCACCATGGTACCGCTCGATTCCTTGACCGCCCTCGACTTGCTATCAATCACCAGTTGATGAAAATCGGCCTGCATACCGTGCACATTGCTGATGAAGTCATTGAGCCGCTTGACCGTGAGCGGCGCGGCGCTCGCGGCGAGCGGCGCGCACAGCAGCAGGCATGATACTACTGACATTCTAAATAAATGGCTCATGCGCTCAGAAATGACTACGGGGAAAGTGGAATATTTCAGAGTTACCTTAGTAGAATACTTTCATTGCGCTCAGTCTCGCGGCGACGGCGCCAATACCTCGCGTGAGCCGTTGGATTGAAGGGGTCCGACCACGCCCGCCTGTTCCATTTCCTCGATCAGGCGCGCGGCGCGATTGTAGCCGATCTTGAGCCGGCGCTGGATTCCCGATATCGAGGCGCGCCGGGTCTCCGTCACGATGTTGAGCGCCTGGTCATACAACGGATCACTCTCGGCATTGGACAATTCTTCGCCGGAAGAGTTGCCTCGTTCTTCCACATCGCCGCCGCTCAGCACTTCTTCAAGATAGGTCGGAGAGCCTTGTCGCTTGAGATAGGCGGCGATCTTGTGCACTTCGTGGTCGGCCACAAAGGCGCCGTGGATGCGGGTCGGGATGCCGGTGCCGGGCGACATATAAAGCATGTCACCGTGACCCAGCAACTGTTCGGCCCCCATCTGGTCGAGGATAGTGCGCGAATCTATCTTGGAGGAAACCTGAAACGCGATGCGCGAAGGAATATTAGCCTTGATGAGACCGGTAATCACGTCCACCGACGGCCGTTGCGTGGCGAGAATGAGATGGATGCCCGAGGCGCGCGCCTTTTGCGCGAGCCGTGCGATGAGATCTTCCACTTTTTTGCCGACCACCATCATCATGTCGGCCAGCTCATCAATGACGACGACGATATACGGCACCGGTTCTAGCGCCGGCGTAGCCAGGCCGTCCACAGGGGTGTAAAACGGATGCGCGATAGGCTGACCGTTCACCTCCGCTTCATGGATGCGCTTGTTGTAGCCGCTGATGTTGCGCACCCCCAGTGCCGACATCAAACGATAGCGCTTGTCCATCTCCGCGACACACCAGCGCAGCGCATGCGCCGCTTCCTTCATGTCGGTAACGACTGGCGTGAGCAGGTGCGGGATGCCTTCATAAATCGAAAGCTCCAGCATCTTTGGGTCTATGAGAATCAGGCGCACCTGGTCGGGCTTGGCGTTGAAGAGGATGCTCAAGATCATGGCATTGATCGCCACCGATTTGCCGGAGCCTGTAGTGCCCGCCACCAGCAGGTGCGGCATCTTGGCGAGATCCACCACCACCGGCTGACCGCTGATGTCCTTGCCCAACGCGAGCGTGAGGGGTGAACCCGCGTCGTCATATTCCTTGGACTGTAGCGTCTCTGAGAGCCGCACCAGGCTGCGCCGCTCATTGGGTATTTCCAGCCCGATCACCGGCTTGCCGGGAATAACCTCAACGATACGCACACTGGGCACGGACAAACTGCGCGCGAGGTCTTTCACCAGATTGGTGATCTGGTTGACCTTCAAACCCGGCGTAGGCTGCAACTCAAAGCGGGTGATCACCGGGCCGGGATGCACGGCGACCACTTGTACCTCGATGCCGAAATCGAGCAGCTTCAACTCAACCTGGCGTGACATGGCCTGCAGCGCATCGTCAGAGAGGCCTTGCTGCGCGGGTTCGGGAGGATCGAGCAACGACAACGGCGGCAAGGAACCAGGAGGCTGGTCGAACAGAGGCACCTGACGTTCCTTCTCTACCCGTTCGCTCACCTCGAGATTCTTGATGATCGGCTCGATGCGCGGCGGCGTCCGTTTGCCTGTCTTTATGCGCTGCGCCGTCACCGTCTCTTCACGCAGGCGCGAAGCGCGGCGTCCGGCCCAGCGCTCCCGCCTATCGAGCCATAGCGGTCTGAGTCTTGCCATGAGGGCGAGGGTGAGGCGGCCCAGGGTGTCAGTCAGCCACAGCCAGGAAAGCCCCGTCGCCAAGGTCACGCCGGTCAGAAACAAGGCCAGCATCAACAGTGTGGCCCCCAGAGAATTGAATGCGCCTACCAGACCTTTCGCAACCTCTTCGCCAAGGATGCCGCCTGCGCTCTCCGGCATGGCCGCGGAGAAGATGTGCAACGTCGCCAATCCGGCGCCCGCGGTGAGCGCCAACACAAAACCAACGCCGGCCAGTATCAAGTGGCGCGGATCGAACTCTTCAACGCTATGACGCTGTTTGAATACCGCCCAACCGGCGTGGCCGATCATCAGCGGAAACAGGTAGGCGAGATAGCCAAACAGATGTAAAAAAATATCGGCAAACCATGCCCCGGCAATCCCGCCCATATTAGTTACCCGGCCGGCGGCGTCACTGTGCCACCAGCCCGGGTCGGCGGGCTGGTAAGTAGCAAGCGCAGCCCATAGATACACAGCAATCGCGCCGCCTAAAAACAACGCGCCCTCGCGCAGGCGCGGACCCAGGCGGCGCGCCAGCGGCGCAAAGGAGTACCCGGGATTTTTTTTGCGAGAGGCCTGGGGCATAGATGCAGGGGCTGGGGGCTGGGGGCTGGGTTAGGGCGTTTTTCCCTAATCCCTAACCCCAGCCCCTACATTAAAACGGAATGTCATCATCGAGGGTGTCGGTCGCAGACGCAGCGGCCGGCTTGTGTCTCTGCTCTGCTACGCCAGCGCCTGTTTCCGGTTGATAACTCGGGCTGCCCTGACCCGCGCGGCTATCGAGCATCTGCATGTCGTTGGCGATGATTTTTGTGGTATAGCGATCGGCGCCGGTGTTTTTGTCCTGATATTTCTCCGTGCGTAGCGAGCCTTCGATATAGACCTTCGCGCCTTTCTTTAGATACTCACCGGCGATCTCGGCGAGGCGATTGAAAAACACCACGTTGTGCCATTCGGTATTCTCTTTTTTTTCACCCGTGGTCTTATCTTTCCAGGATTCGCTGGTGGCGAGGGTGACATTGGCCACCGCGCCGCCGCTCGGCATGTAACGCACCTCCGGATCTTTGCCCAGATTGCCGATCAGGATGACTTTGTTTACACCTCTTGCCATAGTCTTCTCCTTCGTTAATGTAACCGAATGAATTAAGAAATATTACGCCTTAACTGCCGAAAATTCACGCAGCACCGTCTCATCGAGCAGCGCGCTGTCCACCTTCAAATAGGCGACGCCCTCTTCCGCGATAACCACCGCCTCGACCACGCCCGGCACTTTTCTGAGCCGCGTGGCCAGTTCGTACGCCCGTTCGGCGCTGGTCGCCCCGACATTGACCATCTGGTTTCTGAGATAGCGCGGGCTGGGCATACCCACCGCCACTACCCCCCATGCGGCCGCCATCAGCACACAAAACCCGAACACGGGGGCGAGCCCATATGCACCCAGCAACCAGCCTCCCGTCCCGCCGCCTAGGAAGGCGCCGATAAACTGTGAGGTGGAATAAATCCCCATTGCCGTGCCCTTGCTGTCGGCGGGCGCCGCCTTGGAGATGAGCGAGGGCAGCGTCGCCTCCAGGATATTAAAGGCCGTGAAGAACAGCACCAGCATCACGGTGATGCCGGCCACGGACTCGTATCCCGCGATCAGGCCCAGTTCCGACAAGCCCAGCACGGCTATCGCCCCGACAAAGACCTGCTTCATGCGGCGGCGCTTCTCGGCGACAATCACAAATGGCACCATCAGCACTATCGCAACCAGCATAACCGGCAGATACACCCACCAATGATGATCGCTGGAGAGCCCGGCGTGATCGCGCAATGCGAGCGGCAGGGCGACGAAACTCGCCATCAACATGGCGTGCAGGGCCAGAATCCCGAAATTGAGACGCATGAGCTGCGCATCGCCAAGCACCCCGGCAAACTTGGAGGGCACGGCCTCGGCGTCACGAGGTAAGCTGCTGTCTACAGGCAGCCGCACGCCCAGCTTCTGCACCCCGGCCCTTCCGAGGGCAAACAGGGCGGTAAGCCAAAGGATGCCTGGCACGCCTATCCAGCCATTGAGCAGGGGGCCTGCAACCAGCGCCACGGCGAATGATAATCCTATCGTGGTGCCGATCACTGCCATCGCCTTGGTGCGCTGCTCCTCGCGCGTGAGATCAGCCGCCAGCGCCATCACCGCCGCCGCGATCGCCCCGCTGCCTTGCAGAAAACGGCCAATGACAACGCCCCAAATCGTGCCCGAGAGGGCAGCCACCACACTGCCCAGGGCGAACAGCAGCAGGCCGATAATGATAATAGGCTTGCGTCCAAAGCGGTCGGACAACATCCCGAACGGGATCTGCAGCACGGCCTGGCTCAGGCCATAGGCGCCGATGGCAAGGCCGATCAATAAGGGGGTAGCGCCGCTGAGGTGATCCTTGGCATACAACGAGAACACCGGCAGAATCAGGAACAGGCCCAGCATGCGCAGTGCGTAGATCCCGGCCAGCGAAAAGGTAGCGCGGCGCTCAGTAGGGGTCATGCCGTTTTCGCCCATACCGGGAGTTTTCTTTTGCACCATGGTGGACGTATAGTAGCAGGTTACGTTGTCCACGGAAAACCAGTATGAACACCATCCGCATCCGCGGCGCCCGCACCCACAACCTGCAAAACATAGACCTCGACCTCCCCAGAGACAAACTCATCGTCATCACCGGCCTGTCGGGTTCGGGCAAGTCCTCGCTGGCCTTCGACACCCTCTATGCCGAGGGGCAACGGCGCTATGTGGAATCGTTGTCCAGCTATGCGCGCCAGTTCCTCTCCATCATGGAAAAACCGGATGTGGATCACATCGAGGGTCTGTCGCCCGCCATCTCGATCGAGCAAAAATCCACCTCGCACAATCCGCGCTCCACGGTCGGCACCGTCACCGAGATTTACGACTATCTGCGCCTGCTGTTCGCGCGCACCGGCGAGCCGCACTGCCCGGAACACGACACCGTGCTGGAGGCGCAAACCATCAGTCAAATGGTGGATCAGGTCATGGCGCTACCCGAAGCCACCGCGCTCATGCTGCTCGCGCCCGTGGTACAGAATCGCAAGGGAGAACATGCGCAGCTGCTTGATGAATTGCGCAGCCAGGGTTTTATACGCGCCCGCCTAGACGGCAGTCTGGTGGATCTCGATCAGGCGCCCGAGCTCGATCTGCGCAAGAAACATACGATTGAAGTCGTCATAGACCGCTTCAAGATACGCCCCGGCCTGGAGCAGCGCCTGGCCGAGTCGTTCGAGACGGCGCTGGCCTTAAGCGAGGGCATGGTGCGCGTCGCCTTTATGGAAGGCGCCAAGGGAAAAACACCGGCCGATCTGGTGTTCTCGGCCAAATTCGCCTGTCCCATCTGCGGCTACTGCCTGAGTGAACTGGAGCCGCGCTTGTTCTCCTTCAACAGTCCGGTCGGTGCCTGCCCGACGTGCGACGGTCTCGGCGTCAAACAATTCTTCGACCCCGCCCGTGTCGTGGCGCACCCCGAGCTGAGCCTCCCGGCGGGCGCTATACGCGGCTGGGACCGGCGCAACGCCTATTACTTCAACCTCATCAGCGCGCTCGCCGGGCACTACGAATTCGATCTCGATACGCCCTTTCAAGATCTACCCAAACGGCTGCGCGACATTATTCTGTACGGCAGCGGCGCACAGATCATCGCCTTCAAATATCCCAATGAACGCGGCAAGCTCATCTCCCGTCCGCACCCCTTCGAGGGCGTCATCCCCAACCTGCAACGCCGCTACCGCGAGACGGAATCCAACGTCGTGCGTGAAGAGCTGGCCAAATATCTCGGCACGCAATCTTGCCCTGAATGTGAAGGCTCACGCCTTAATAAAGCCGCGCGCCACGTTTACATCACGCAGCAGAGCCTGCCCGCCGTCAGCGCCATGCCGATCGAAGCGGCGTTGACCTTTTTCTCTCACCTTAAACTGCCCGGGCGGCGCGGCGAGATCGCCGCCAAAATCGTCAATGAGATCAGCCAACGGCTGAACTTTCTGGTCAACGTAGGCTTGGACTATCTCACCCTCGACCGCAGCGCCGAAACCCTGTCCGGCGGCGAGGCGCAGCGCATCCGGCTCGCCAGCCAGATCGGCGCGGGGCTGGTCGGCGTGATGTACATCCTCGACGAGCCCTCCATCGGCCTGCACCAGCGCGACAACCAGCGCCTGCTCAACACCCTCACCTATCTGCGCGACCTCGGCAACACTGTGATCGTCGTGGAGCACGACGAAGACGCCATCCGCAGCGCCGACCGGGTGGTGGACATCGGCCCCGGCGCCGGCGTACACGGCGGACGCATCGTCGCCCAAGGCACGCCGCAAGATATCATGGCCAATCCCGCTTCGCTTACCGGGCAATATCTCTCCGGCCGCAAACGCATCGCCGTGCCCGCACAGCGCGCGCCCATAAACAAAAAACGCTGTTTGCGCCTGCAAGGCGCGAGCGGCAATAACCTCAAGGACATTAGCGTCGAGATCCCCGCTGCCCTGATGACCTGCATCACCGGCGTATCGGGCTCCGGCAAATCCACCCTCATCAATGACACCTTGTACCGTTTGGTCGCGCGCGAACTGCACGGCGCCTCCGAAGAACCCGCGC
>JACXTT010003060.1_pt1 | contig 26146 bp, 23 predicted proteins | sample 9270951 | NCBI WGS metagenome assembly JACXTT01 (sample SAMN15532306, study PRJNA645909) | rock metagenome | isolation source: weathered quartz diorite | place: Puerto Rico | collected 2017-06-21
GGGGAGAGGCTCGAACCCCTAAGGCTGCCCCCGATTGTGCGACGCACGACCGCGACAATTACGGAATATTCGGGAAAGCGACTCCGGTCGGAAACCAGCTGCTAGTTTTGGGAAGGTAACCGTGTGGCCTGCGCGGGGGTTGGGGGGGGTCCTACGCAGTGAAACATTTCAACTTTGCCGATCCCTGGCCGGTAATTCAGTAAAAGGATAATTGCGTCGGCGACTTCATTCCGCTCAGGCGCAGGCGGCACAGGGAGAGGGGCGGAGACGCAAGGGTTTTTGGGCAAAAGTCTCCTCTTTCCTAGCGCTTGGATAACAAGCGGACGTTCCCGATGAACCCTTATTATTACTGCAAGGAGGCTTAATGAGCTTCTCTACACTGTCTGCGCTCCTCGGTCTTTCGGTAGCCATGCTCACCGAAACAGCCCGTTCCGATTGGCTACAAACCAACGGACCCTACGGAGCCTATGTCCTCTCCATTGTCAGACTCCCCAACGGAAAACTGCTGGCCGGAACCAATGGCGGAGTATTTCGCTCCACCAACAATGGCTCAAGCTGGTCCAACGTGTTTCCGACGCCGATCAATGCTGTGGGCGCAAAGGGAACGATCCTCCTCGTCGGAGTAGGCGCCGATGCCGACCATGGCGGGGGGATATTTCGTTCAGCCGATGACGGGGATCACTGGACGATGATCGATACCGGCCTGGGGATTAATCAGCAGACGCAGTGCTTCGCTGCGGGGGACACGACTATCTACACAGGCGGTTTCGACGCCGGCGTCTATCGTTCTAACGACACCGGCGGCCATTGGACGCAGGTCATCAATAATCTCTATCCCAAAGTGAACGGGCTCTGGATCCGCGGATCGACTCTGCTCGCTGCAGCATGGGACGGAGTATATCGGTCCACGGACAAAGGGGATAACTGGACAATTGTGTTGACGGGGGATCGTTATAGCCGGACGTTTGCTCAGATCGGGACGGTCTTATTTGCCGGGACCCGCAATGGGGGTGGTCCCTACCGGTCTACCGATGACGGGCAAACGTGGGCCTCGATCTATAACGGCGTCGGTAATAATGATGTGTACAGCATGGTAACGATCGGCACACATCTTTTCATAGGCACGGGCGAAATCGGCAGCGCCAACACGATGGGTGTCTATGTGACGGTGGATAGCGGTCAGACCTGGACTTCTGCGGGCACCGGCCTGCCGCCGAATACCCCCATTACCTCGCTTGCGACGATGCCGGATGGATCGGGCGGAACGGATCTGCTGGCCGGAACAGGCGGCAGCGGGATTTACCTTTCCGCTGACAGCGGAGTAACCTGGACCCCGATCAATACGGGGCTATCGGCGGCTTCGATCCTGGGGCTCGTGGCCACGATTACTCCCCACGGCGGAGGCTCAGATACGAACCTCTTTGCCGGGGTCTCCTACGGCGGCCTATTCCGCTCGACGGACAAAGGAACCAACTGGACTCCGATAAGTTCTTCCTTCGTGAACACGATGATTCAGGCACTGGGGGTCGGGCCGAATGGCACCGACATCTTTGCAGCCACGAATAATAACAGATTGGGCGGAGGGGGCACGTATGCCAGAATGTATCGATCCACGACCAATGGTTCGACCTGGACTGCCGTCAATTCAGGCCTCCCTTCCACCGAAGATTACGGAGCGTTCAGCGTCATAGCCGAGACCCTCTTCGTCGGATCGCCGGGCGCGGGAATTTATCGCACGACGGACAACGGAGGGAGCTGGACCCTGCTTCCGTCGCAACCCGGGAACATCCATATCAAGGCTCTCGCCGCCCGTGGAGATACGCTCTACGCCGCCACGATCGGAGGCGGCGTCTACCGCTCGACCGACGACGGGCGGGACTGGACGGTCGATACTGCCGGCCTGGGGACGAACCTCAATAGCCTGGCCATCGGGTTAAACGGAACAAATATCTATCTTAGCGCCCTCGGCTGCTGCGGTCCGCGCATGTTTGTTTCGACAAATGCCGGGATCAATTGGACCGAGGTGGCACAGTTCGAGGCGCACGCGCTTGCGTTTTTCCAGAAAGACGCCTTCGCGGGCCTTCTCGGAGGGGGAATCCAGATCTCGGCCGATACAGGGAACACGTGGACTGACGTAAACGCCGGCCTTAATGCACCCAGCAACACCATCCAGGCACTCGCCGTCAGCGGATCGAGCCTCTATATGGGAACGAGCGGAGGTTTTTCCTCCTACGAGGTACCCGGTGCACTCCCCCGCGCGTCGGCGCGGATGCCGTCCCACCCTCCGGCTGTTTTCAGCCCGCAGACGAAATGGGTGCTTGGCGTTCCCAATTCGGGCATATGGGCGAGGCCTTTCTCTGAAATGGTCTTCTACACGATCGCGACGAGCTCCGGGCCGCACGGATTCATCGCCGCTCCCGATCCCGTCGGCTACAGCCTCAGCCGGACGGTGACCATCTCGCCCAACGCAGGCTATCACGTGGACAGCCTTTTTGCCGACGGCCTCAGGGTTGATTCGACGACGAGTTATACATTCAGGAATGTGATGGACGCTCACACAATCCGCGCCGTTTTCGCGATCAATCATTACTCGCTCAACCCGAGCGCCGGGCCGCATGGATCCATTTCTCCGCCCTCTAACGTGGACATCACCTACGGATCCAACCAGACGTTTACCATGACTCCGGCGGTCGGCTATCATGTCGATACCGTTCTCGTCGACGGGATCCGGGTCGATTCCACGCTCACCTACACATTCCGCAATATTTCTTCAAGCCATACCATCCGGGCTGTCTTCGCGATCAATCATTATACGATCAGCGTGATCGCCGGTGCGCACGGCTCGATTTCTCCAAGCTCATCCGTCACTGTGTCGTACGGTTCAAACCAGTCATTTACCGTGACGCAGAACCAGGGCTATTTCATTGATACCGTGCTCGTAGACGGCATACGGGTAGATTCCACGCTCGGGTACACGTTTTACAATATTTCGGCAAGCCATTCTATCAGGGCCGTGTTCGGGCTCATCGTTGTCACAGTTCGCTCGGCCGTATCAGGGCATTGGAATATGATATCGGTGCCGGTAGTCCCGCTCAACGACTCTGTGAAAAGCCTCTTCTCCGGCGCGACCAGCCACGCATTCGCCTATTCGGGCGGGAGCTACACAATCCGCGCAACGATGAACCATGGGTCTGGTTACTGGCTGAAATTTGCGGCCCCGGAGAGCGTCACCATAACAGGGCCGCCGCTTCCGGCCGATACGGTCGCGATCGGACAAGGGTGGAACATGATCGGGTCCATCTCCCACCCCATCGCCGTTGCAGCCATCAGCTCGATTCCAGGAGGGATTGTGACGTCAAATTTCTTCCGCTACGCAGGGAATTACGTGCGCACGGACAGCATCCATCCGGGAGAAGCATGCTGGGTCAAGAGCTCGATGGGCGGCCAGCTGATTCTCTCCTCCCCTTCTTCCGCCGCGACAGCGGCCGAGCGCATCCGGATTATTTCCATCAACGAGCTGCCTCCCTCTCCGCCCGGGGCGGCGAAGCCTGAAATCCCTGCGCTTTTTGATATCGCGCAGAATTTTCCCAACCCGTTCAACCCATCAACCACCATTCGCTATCAGCTGCCCGTTCCCTCCAGGGTGACAGTGAAAGTCTATGACGTGGTCGGCAGGGAAATTGCTACGCTTGTCGAGGAAGTGCAGGATCCGGGTTATAGATCGGTCCAGTGGGACGCGTCGGCGGTGGCGAGCGGGCTTTATTTTTACCGCATTGACGCCGCTGCGCCGGGAGGGGGAAGACTATTCTCTCAGGTTCGGAAGATGGCGCTCGTCCGGTAGCGCCCCCGGACTCACCCGCGGGTGACCTTCATGGCATTTGCCAGTTGGGGACGAGCGTTTTCTCGCCCGCAAATGTCGAAGGTATAGAAATCAGTATCGAAAAGTCATGAGGCGAAGCAGGGAGGGATGAGTCGGGCTGTTGGATGACATGGGGAGCGCGGTAGAGCATAAGCTGCCGCGAACTTTCCTGCCATTCACGACTCGTCCTCCTTGCAGGTTTTCCTCTCCGCCCTACCAGATTTTTGCCCTCTTATCGGAGCTTCGCATGACCGGAGCACCCTCCTGAATGTCGAACGCCTGCATGAATTCGGTCATATTGGAGACCGGCCCGAGACAGCGGAACCGCCCCGGCGAGTGCGGGTCCGTCTTGAGCCTCAGACGCAGGGCCTCAGGGCGGGTGTTATTCCGCCAGATCTGGGCAAAAGCGAGGAAGAAGCGCTGCTCAGGCGTCAGCCCGTCGATCTTCGGCCGCGGCTTTCCCTGCAAAGCCTTTTCGAGCGCGGCGTAAGCGATTGTGAGCCCCCCGAGATCGGCGATGTTTTCCCCGAGCGTCAGCTTGCCATTGACGTGGAGCGTGTCAAGCGCGACATATCCGTTAAACTGATCCTCGACGACCTTCGCTCTGGCCACGTAATTCATCGAATCCTCGGATGTCCACCAGTCCTTGAGGTTTCCCTCCGCATCGAATTGTCTCCCCTGGTCGTCAAATCCGTGTGTCATCTCATGGCCGATCACGGCCCCGATCCCGCCGTAGTTGACGGCATCGTCGCCGTCCGGAAAGTAGAACGGCGGCTGCAGTATCCCGGCGGGGAAGACGATCTCGTTCAGGTTCGGGTTATAATACGCGTTCACGGTCGGCGGCGTCATACCCCACTCCCCTCTCTCGACCGGTTTTCCGATCTTGGCGAGGTTGCGCTTGAACTCGAACTGCTGGGCGCGCATGACATTGAGCACGAAGGGCCCACGGTCGATGGCGAGCGCCGTATAATCACGCCACGTGTCGGGATAGCCGATCTTTACCATGAAAGCATCAAGTTTCCGGAGGGCCTGTTTCTTCGTGGCGTCGCTCATCCAGGCGAGGCCGCTGATCCGCTCTGCCAGCACCGACCGCAAATTGCCGATAAGCTCCTTGGCTCTTGCCTTTGCCTGCGGGCTGAATGCCTTGGCGACGTAAAGCTGTCCGAGGGCCTCGCCGATGCCGCCATCCACCGTCGTGAGGCAGCGCTTCCAGCGCGGCCTGTTCTCCTTTGCGCCGGTGAGGACTTTTCCGGTAAACGCAAAACTTTCGTTGACGAAGGCCGAACTCAGATAATCGCCCACAGCGCGCACGAGATGCCAGCGGAGGTAAACCTTCCACCGGTCGATCGGGATGTCGGTCATCATCTTCGCCGCTTCCGTCATGAAACCGGGCTGGTGAATGTTGACGCTTCCGGGCTCAGGGATGCCGAGCTCGTTAAAATACCGCGACCAGGAGAAACCGGGGGTCGCGGCCGAGAGTTCGGCGACGGTCATCTTGTGATACACCTTTTCGGGGTCGCGCAGATCGACGCGCGACATCGACGCTTTCGCCAACCGGGTCTCCATCTCCATCACGCCCTTCGCCTCCTCCGAAGCGACAGACGGGCCGTCTCCGAGGAGCGTGAGCATCTTGGCGACATGCGCGAGGTATTTTTCGCGGATTTCTCTTGATTTGTCATCCGGGTTCGAGTAATAGTCGCGGTCGGGAAGCCCCAGCCCCCCCTGGCGGAATTGGGCGATGACATCGGTGCTCTTCTTTGCATCCTGGTCGACGAAAAACGTGAATGGGACGTTAGCCCGGAAGGTATGGATGTGGGCGAATTCCGTCTCAAGCTCCGCCGGATCCTTGAGGGAGGCAATTCGGCTCAGTTCCGGTTCGAGGGGCTTTGCCCCCTCAGCCTCGGCTCGTGCCGAATCCATCCCGCTGAAGTAAAAATCGCCGACCTTTTGCAGCACGCTCCCTTTCGGGGCGTCGGCCGCCTTCGCGGCATCCTCCAGGATTGCGTGAAGAACGACATAGTTCCGCTCGAGAAGCTCGTTGAAGCTCCCCCACCTGCTCTGATCTGCCGGGATGGGATTCTTTGCTATCCAGGTGCCGTTGGCGTACTGGTAGAAATCTTCCGAAGGTTTTGTTGAAAGATCAAAGTTCGCGGGATCGATCGGTTTCGTATTGTCGCTCTGGCCGCTGGACATGACGGTGAGGCCATAGACGAGCAGCGAGATCTGCAGAATTTTCGCCATTGTTTTACTCCTGTGTGAGTGGGGATTGGAAATTACATAATTTCACGTTCAAATGCTCCCCATTCAGAGGACATGCCCTTTGCGGAACTGCCAGATGCTTATGGTTGTGGTGACCAGGGCGATGAAAAAAAGAACTCCGAGATTCGGGAGAATGTCGCCGGTGCCGGCTCCGCGCCAGAGCACCTGGAGGAAGCCGTCCATCGACCAGAAAACGATCGTCACCTTGCTGATTCTCTGTATGAAATCGGGCATGAGTGATGTTGGAAACCAGGCCCCCCCGACGGAGCTCATGGCGAGTATCAGGAAGGTCCCGAGGCCGTTGGCCTGGGCCGCCGTCTTGCAGACGGCCGCCAACAGCATTCCGAATGCCGTGCAGGCGGTGGAGGCGGCGAGGATCACGAGCAGGAGATTCAGGTAATTTGACCCAACATCGATGTGAAAGAGGAGCGACCCGCCGGCGAAAAGAACGCTCAGCTGTATGATCCCCAGCGACATATTGTAAAGATATTTGCTCCAGAGAATCTGGACCCGGGAGATGGGCGCCGCGAGAATGCGAAGCACGACGCCGCTTTTTTTCTCGTCGAATAAGGATGACGCGGATGCGCTGACCGTAAAGAGGAGGAACATCATCGCCCAGCCGCCGACGCTGCGCGTCGCCCATGGGTTTACGACGTTTTTCCCGACGAGCTGAACGCGGTCGAGCTGGAGAACATTCTGGAAGAAATTACGGGACCCGTCTCCGAACCGCATGGTCGAATCGCTCATTGAGCGTGTGATGCGCCAGATATCGACCCGGAAAAAACGGGAAACCAGCTGCGCGATGCCGCTATTGAATGCGGTGCCGGAGTCGGCGCCCAGAAACCTGAGGGCCCTCAAGCGCGCGTTCTGAATAAAGACCGAGGGAATCTGCGTCATGACGGTGCGCTCCAGGAGTCCCGAGATCATCTGCATCTCAATGTCGTTTCTCGGGTCGTAATAAAACTTCATCTTCAGGCCGAAGGAGGTATCTGCGTACGCATCCGCCGGTATGACGAGCGCCGCGGCGACATTCCCCCGGCGGACGTATTCCTGAATAGACGCAGTATCAAAAGGCACCTCAATCCCCCGGTCGTCCGCATAGGTACGGATGATCTTGAAGGCCTTCGTCGTGTCGAGGACCGATTCAATCCTCCGCGCCGGCGGGGAGCTGCTCGCATTAAGCAATGCCAGACGCAGCGTATTCGAGCCCGAGCTGATGTTCCCGAACACAGATCCCCAGATCATGATGAGGACAAGCGGGATCAGAAAGGTGAGGCTCACGGCTACCCGATCGCTCCAGAACAGCCGGTATTCTTTACGGATGAGCTGTAGTATGGCCTTCAATCTCGGAGCCTCCTCCCTGTCATGTGGAGAAAGAGGGCTTCGAGGGTGGGCTTTTGCAGCCGTATGTGCTTATAGCCGACCCCGCGGCTCTCGACGGCGGAAAAGAATTCGGAGAGCCTGAATCCGCTTGAAGGCCTGAGGGAAAAATCGTCCTCCCCGTCGACAAGCGCGCCGAACGCCTCGAACGTGGAGCGGCCGGCCGCGGAAACGGCTTCCTTTGAAATGACTATAACCTCCTCGAACGGCAGGCGGTCGAGAAGATGGTCAAGCGTCCCATCGGCGATGATTTTTCCGGAATCGATTATCGCGATCCTGCTGCAAAGCCTCTCCGCCTCCTCCATGTAGTGCGTCGTATAGACGACGGTCTTCCCCTTCCGGTTCAGTTCGGTGAGATAGTCGAAGATGGCGTTTCTGGATTGCGGATCGACTCCTACGGTCGGTTCGTCGCAGAGAAGTATCTCGGGATCGTGAAGCAACCCGGCGATGAGGTTCAGCCGGCGCTTCATGCCGCCGGAAAATGTTTTGACTTTGTCCTTGCGCCTGTCGTAGAGCTCGACCGAATGGAGTTTTTCTGCAATGGCCTCCCTCAGCGCCCGGCGGGGAATGTGATAAAAACTGCCGAAGATCTCGAGATTATGCTGGGCCGAGATGTCGTCGTAGAGAGCCAGCGACTGGGGGACGAACCCGAGAGCCATGCGGGTTTCTGTATCGGACTGGGAGACGGCCTTCCCGCCGATGAGTATCTGACCTCCGTCCGGCCTGAGGTAGCCGACGAGAAGGTTCATGAGGGTTGATTTCCCCGCTCCGTTCGGGCCGAGCAGGCCGAAAAACTCGCCTTGCGCCACGCCAAGAGAGATTCCGTCGAGTGCCACGACGCCGGGAAAGCTTTTTCTGAGCTCACGGATCTCGATCATTCCACAATGTACGAAATGTCGGACGAATGGTTCCAGGTCCCGAAAAATATCTGCCGGAGTCGCCTCATAGCGCCGCGCCGGACCGACGCACTCACGCGACGGGCGGGAATATCGGCCCCCGGTCGAGCAACTTATTGGTGAATTGCCCTCAGAATTCGTAAATTGAATGGTGTTATTTCAAGAATTCTGATGCAGCGTCTCATAATTCTGCTCTTTTTCCTGGCCGTGCTCGCGGACGAATCGGGCGGACAGACCCTCAAGGCTCTCTTCGACAATACGAAGAACGAGACGGCGGGGAATTCCGACTGGATCATCGATGATACCCAGCCCATCCCCTCCCCCGCGCAATCCGGCATCACGCAGTCGACGGCGGAGAATTACTGGCTCGGCGCAATATCCGCATGGGGAGTGGATCTCGTAAAACGGGGGTTCGTCGTGCATACTCTGACCTCCTCCTACGGGATCACGTACGGAAACAGTTCCAACCCGTACGATCTTTCGAATTATAATCTTTTCATCGTCTGCGAACCGCAGGATCCCTTCTCCTCAGCGGAGAAACTGGCTATCAAGAGCTTTGTGCAGAACGGCGGAGGGCTCTGCATGGTTGCCGACCACAATGGCTCCGATCGCAACAGCAACGGATGGGATTCCCCCCAGGTCTGGAACGATCTGCGGACGGACAGCCTTTTCGGGATACACTTCCAGTCGACGAGCGAGACGAACAATAACATAACGGAAGTGTCTTCCAACCTAGAGACAGGGCCTGATTCAATCATCACCGGGCCGGCCGGTACGGTCACTGCCCTCAGCTATCACAATGGGACGACGATGCGGCTCCTCACGTCCGTGAATGCGAATGCACAAGCTCATGTCTGGATGACCAGTGCGACCCACGGCGCCGCGCAGGTCATGGCAGCGACCTCTCGATACGGAGCGGGAAAAGTCGCCGGCGTGGGAGACAGCTCCCCCGCGGACGACGGGAGCGCACAGCCTGGAAACAGCAGTATTTACGACGGATGGACCGAATCGGGGTCGACAGACAACATACTTTTTTTGAACCTTTGCCTCTGGCTCGCCACACCAGGCGGTCCTCCTTCGCAGGTACAGCCTGTCTCTCCATCCGACGGGAGCACGGCCATCATCACGCCGGTTATCTTCAAATGGCGCCAGGATGCTGCTTCGGCATACCAGCTCGACGTTTCCACGTCAAGTGCCTTCGGGACCCTCTTTTTCTCCGATTCAGCACTGACCGATACGCTTAAAGGTGTAGGCGCCGCTCTGAATACGACATATTACTGGCGTGTCCGCGCGAAAAACGGAGCCGGCTGGGGGGTCTATAGCTCTACGAGAAGTTTTACGACCTGGGACGTGCCTCCCCAGACTCAGCTTCGCTCGCCTGCCGATTCGAGTACCGACATACAAACGTCTGCGACGCTGACCTGGTCGAAGACTCCAACGGCTACGAATTTTCAGCTTGATGTATCAACGGTGAACACCTTTGCGACGCTGGCGTTTAGGGATACTACCCTCACAGATACCATCGGGACGGTCGCCTTGTCTCTCAACACCTCGTATTACTGGCGCGTTCGCGCCAAAAATGGCGCGGGCTGGGGCCAGTTCAGCCCGGTGCGCCTTTTTACTACCTGGAATGTCCCTCCGGCCGTCCAGCCCGTTTACCCAGATGACGGAGCCACGGATCTTCCACCGTCGCTGACCATCATCTGGCGGGCTCTTTCGGTTTCGCTGTATCAGCTAGATGTGTCCGTATCTAACTCCTTTTCATCATACGTCTTGCACGACTCGACGATAACCGACACGTCAAAGGGTGTAAGCCTTCCGTCGGGATCTACTTATTACTGGCGGGTGCGGGGAAAGAATCCAGCGGGGTGGGGCCCCTTCGGCTCAACCCGCAGCTTTTCAACCTGGCCTGTGCCGGGGCAGCCCCAACTCCTCTCACCGGCAGAGGGGGCTCAGAATGTTTCAACACCCACCTCCTTGGTTTGGTCTTCGGATGCGGCCGCAACGAACTACGAGCTTGACGTCTCCGATGCAAGCTCGTTTTCGACCCTGAGTTATGCGGATACGTCTCTCGTTGATACTTCCCATGAAATCCAGCTATCGCTTGGCTTGACGGCGTATTGGCGTGTTCGGGGAAAGAACGCCCACGGCTGGGGACCCTATAGCAACCCCCGCCATTTCACCACCTGGGATGTACCCCCTCAGGTGCTCCTTATTGCTCCCTCAGATTCAATGCTTACTCCCACTCCGACGTCATTCCGGTGGCATGCAGCTGCGCAAGCGACGAAGTATCGGCTCGATATTGCACTCTCACCGGGATTCAGTTCTCTTCTGGTGAGTGATTCAAGCCTGACTGATACCGTGACGGTTGAAAGCCTGAGCCTCGGTTCGGCGTACTACTGGCGGGTCACTGCATGGAATGGGGCCGGATGGGGAGTATCCAGCGACGTGCGGTACTTCCGCACGTGGAATGTGCCCACCCAGCTGATTCTGAGCCAACCTCAGGATTCAGCAGTTAATCCGGGAACTTGTAGCTGGATAGCTCAGGCAAATTCGACATCGTATGAATTAGAGATTTCCGATACTGCTAACTTTGTTCGTCTCATTTCCGACTCGACTCTCACCGACACGACCCTTATACTGCCTGCTCTGCCGTCGGAGAGGTATTATTGGAGAGGGAGAGCGAGAAACGGCGCAGGCTGGGGGAATTACAGCACGGTACGGACATTTGTCATCGCTCAGCCGCCTCTCCCCCCTGTCCTCGCGTCTCCCCCTAATGGAAGCAGCGGCCTCAGTTCACCCACCACGTTCCTCTGGCATGGGGTCGCCAGCTTTTTTGAGGTACAACTTTCGGAGGATCCCTCCTTCGGGAGTTCTTTTGGTGATTCGTCGATCACCGATACTTCAAAGAGTCTTAGCGGTCTTGATTCAACTGTTACATATTACTGGAGGGTGCGCGGGAAAAACGCGTACGGATGGGGAGCCTATAGCGCGCCCTGGCGTTTTATCATTCGGCTGAGTGTCACGGAGACGACCACTGTCTCAAAGGGATGGAATCTCCTTTCCGTGCCCGGCGAGGGTTTGCCGAAAACCAGGACCGGGCTCTTTCCTGCGGCACGGTCGAGGGCATTTACGTTCGCGGGTTTCTATGTCCCGGAAGAAACCCTTTCGACCGGTCCGGGATTCTGGCTGAAATTCGACTCGACGCAACTGGTGAGCGTCTCAGGAACTGCCATGCTCCATGATTCTGTCGTGCTCCGGAAAGGGTGGAACCTGGTGGGGGCTGGTTCCGATCCGACACAGGCCGATTCGATCTCAACCTCCCCGGCGGGGATACTTGAGTCACACTTCTACGGATATGACGGCAGATATTATATAGCCCCGATTCTGATGCCCTTTAAGGGATATTGGGTCAAGGCGTCTCGAGAAGGGGCCCTTTTTCTCCGGGGGCGGGCGAGCGCCTCCAAGCCGGAACTAAGAAGATAGGACCTGGGTTATTACCCAAGATGCCAGATAGCCCGAAATTCGAGGGTTGTGCTCGGACGGCTTGATTTTCTGATAAAACATTTTGTACATTGGAAAAGCTAAAACATCTGGAGGGTTCGATGAAAGGTCTCTTGGTTCTTGTAGGATTAATGATTTCAGCATCGCTGAGTTTTGCTCATGGCGATGGGAAGAGCTCCTGCTGTAAGAACGGTGCGAAGGATGCGAAGTATACGGAAAACTGCACCGCCGCCGACAAGGCGCATTGCGACATGACGAAGACCGGCGCGAAGCAGGCGAAGATGATGGATTGTTGCAAAGACAAGTCGAAGGCTTCGCAGGCGAAGAACACGAAGTCGAAAGAGAAGACTGTTGACGCAAAGGGAACGTTCTAATGCCTAATCCGCCCCGGTCACGGGGCGGTTCTTTGCCGTATGAGTAAGCGCTGCGGACGTTGCGGAGCCGAGTTGCGGGGCAAATTCTGTACGTCGTGCGGGCGCGCGTTTGACGAGATGGTTCCCCCCTCCGAGGGGACCCGTTCCAAGGCGATGTCGAAGCGGGCGAGGATGATCTACGGGACCGCCGCCCTGCTCCTTGCGATCGTATTCTTGGTCATATTCACTGCCCACCTGCCGGGAGGACCAAACCCAACAATCGCCGGACAACCGGAGGTTGCCATGGCTTCCTCCTTTGCCGACGTCGCGTTGACCCCGGCCCCGATCCCCGTTCGAATCAGCGGGGGAATGATTACATTTCCCCTCTCTTTGTTGCTCGAGAAAAAATTCGTTCAGTTCGATTATGCTTCCGAGGGGACGTCGGTCCCGCTGCTGGCCTACATTTCCCCCGAGGGGAAGCTTGTCACCTCCGTCCGGATCTGCGAGCCGTGCAATTCCCGGACATTCCGGATCGAGGGAACCGAGCTTGCGTGCGGCAACTGTGAGACGCGCTGGAAGCTGAACAATCTGGAGGGATTGCAGGGTTCCTGCCAGAAGTATCCGCCGGAACCGATCCCAAGCAGGCTTAACGGGAACGTGGTCGAGATCGATGAACATTTTGTGAAAAACTGGAAGATGAGAATTTAAAAGGAGTTTCCCATGAAATTCATGATTGTATGCATGGCGCTGATCCTGGCCTCGGGTTGCGAGTCGAAGCACGACCTTGCGACGACCGTCATCAAGGCTAATTCAATGGTCTGCGGATCGTGCGCGAAAAACGTACAGAAGGCGGTCGCACGCGTCGAAGGCGTAAAGGAGGTGAACGTCGACATCAAGACGAAGACGGTCCAGGTGAGCTTTCTGCCGGCGAAGACGGACGTGGGGATGATCGAGTCAGCGATCACAGGGGCCGGATATGACGCGAATGAGAGGAAACGGGACAAGGAGGCTTACGAAAAACTCGACGCGTGCTGTAAGATTGACGGCTAGTTTCTAAAAACCCATTTCACGGAGCTTCTGCCTCACCCTCTCGCGCTGGTCTCCCTGGATTTCGATAGTCCGGCCGCGCACGGTTCCCCCCGCGCCGCAGTGGCGCTTCAGCTCCCGGGCGATTTCAGCGAGCGTCTCGGGATCGGCCTCGAAGCCGTCAATCGTCGTGACGACCTTCCCCTTGCGCCCCTGAGTTACCAGATTCACTGTCAGCATCGCTGGCCCTCGATCCGGCTTCCCGCACTCTTCGTATGATGGTGATGGCGAATCCGACCACGAGCGTGATGGTTCCCATCCAGACAAGATTGATGAAGGGTTTTATGCTCGCTTCCACCACAAGCGTTTCCGCCTTTCGGAGAGACTGATCGGAGACGCTGATTTCCACCTTTGACCTGGAAGGGTCTTCCCTGTTAGGCTGAAGACGGGTGATAGTAAACCGGATGTTCTTTTCCGGCAGTTCTGCCGGAACGTAAGCGGGGCCCGACGCAGTCCGTTTGAACAGGGGTTTGACAATCTGCTTGTGACCGTCAGCTTCCACTTCAAGGATTACGCCGATCGTGACATCGGCTCCGCCGGTCACCATCTTCCCCTTCTCTTCATCGCTGAAATCGAAGTCGATGAACTTTACGCTCATCCCGTTTATCTGCTTCGTCTCCCCCTTCCCAAATGAGTAAGCATCGGCATTTTCCGCGGTTTCGAGCGAAACAGGAGAGATGTAGAAATCCTTCGTGTACATGTTGAGGATATCAGGATGCCTCATCATGCTGTTGGTCTGGGTGCTGTACCTCATGACGGGCATGACCGTGTACGACTCATCCCCATGCCGGACTTCAACATTAAAACCGTACCGTTCTTCATCGAGAGCATGGTTTCCGGTATAGGTGAGCGTATAGCCGCCCAGAATCTCTTTGGATCGCCCCTCCTCAAGGGAAACCGTCTGCTTGTCGTCGTAACGGGCGCTGGACACAAACCCGAGAAAGAGGAAGGCCAGGCCGATGTGCGCTATGGCGCCTCCGGCGTATCGCGGGTTTCCGATGAAAACCCTGTACCCCACGATCAGATTCACGAAAAGTGTGAATGCCGAGGCAAACGAAAAGAGCAGGACGGGAGCATCGCGTATGCCGAGTGCGATCAGGCCGGCCGTGAAAAGGAGCGATGCAAAGAGAGGAATAGCCAGGCTCTTGCGAATATCGGCTTTTCCCGACCTTTTCCACCAGAGCAATTGGCCGATACCGCTCAGCATGGCAACTGGGATTCCTATGGGGAGCGTGGTTTTCACATAATACGCGGAATCAACCGCCGCCGGCCTTCCCTTCAGGAGATTAGTGATGATCGGAGAAGAAGTTCCGATCGTGATGAAAAGTGCGGCAAAACAGATGGCGAAGGCACCAAGAAACAGCGCGAACTCCCTTGAGTAAACGCTGTGCTCAACGGGGATTCTAGGCATTTCCCTCCAGCGTGAGATTAGCATGCCAAAACCCAGGCTTCCAAAGATAACTATGACCCCAAGGAGAAGCCAGTAGGCCCACATCCCCGGATCAACGAAGGAGTGAACTGACGTCTCCCCCAAGACTCCGCTGCGGGTGAGAAACGTGCTATAAAGAACCATGATGAAGCAGAGTATGCTGAGGGAAATGTTCGTCCGCACGAACGTCCCTGAACGCCTCTGGGCCATCATGGTGTGGACCGAGGCGATGCAGACGAGCCAGGGGATCAGCGAAGAATTTTCCACCGGATCCCATCCCCAATATCCCCCCCATCCGAGCGTCTCATAGGCCCAGTATCCCCCCAAGATGATCCCGGTCCCGAGCACTGCTGCTCCGAACACGGTCCAGGGTTTTGCGACCGCAACCCACTTCTGGTAATCTTTCCTGATGAGGGCGGCCACGGCGAAACTGAAGGGGACTGCCATCGAGGAGAAGCCTGTAAACAGGATTTGCGGATGTATGACCATCCAGTAGTTCTGCAGAAGCGGGTTGAGACCCTTGCCCTCGACGGGGTATTGCGCCCAGATATTCTTGGCTTGATCCAGCCAGACATAATTCGTTGTCCCTGCTGGAATTAGCCCGGTGTGTATGAGGTCATTTGGAAACGATTCCCAGATGAGGGTGAAAGGATTCTTCACGATCAGCATCAGGAGAAGGAACGTCAGGATCAGGGACCACACGAACATCACCTCCGCCTCGCACTCCTTGCGGGAGGTATAGTGAATGAGGATGACGCCGATGATAGACGTATACAGGGTCCAGAGGGAAAAGCTTCCCTCCTGCCCCGCATAGAATGTTGAGACAAGGAGAGGAGTCGGGAGCGTCGTTGAGCTGTAATTCCAGACGTAGGTATACTGAAACTGATGGGTGACGATGAGATACAGCAGGCACGCGCAGAATCCGAGGATGAGAGAGACGGTGAGGTGATACGCGGAGCGGGCAAGTGTCACGTACGCCGCCGATCTGCGGAAGGAGACATAATACGATGCTCCCGAGACGAGGATCGACAGAAACGCGACTTTAACGAGTATGCCGCCGATCATGGTCGGTTTTCATAAGAATCGACAGGTAACTCAGAGCGACTTCTTGACCGATTCGGCGTCGGCCTCATATTTCGAGGGGCATTTTGTCAAAATCTCGCTCGCGTGAAAACAGCCGTCCTGATAGCGTCCCTTGACGACGACGGCGTTGGCAATCTCGAAATTGTTTGGCTTTGCGCCATCGAAGAGCACCTTCTCTTCCCTGCCGTTATCGTCCTTCATGTAGAACTGAAACTGGCTTTTCGAGGCATCGTACAACGATACCTTGTCCTTGAGCCACTCCCCCTTCACCTGGACCTTTTTGTGCGAGCTCTCCGCTGTCCGAAAGTCGGTGTACTCGACATTGGTTTCGACAAATGAGATAGCGCCGAAGATGATGGCGGCGACGATGACGATCCCGGCAATGATGATTTTTGCTTTCACAGCATCACCTTTTGAGCAGCTGTTCGAGATGCGTCACTTTGCGATCGAGCTGCAGCAGGTAGGAAAAAATGCCCGCCCAGCAGATGAGGGCGATCACCAGCACGAGGTAGAGGGCGTTCTGCGAGAGGAATTCGTACATCTACGACCCTTCCGAATCCTGAAGCTCCAGCCATCCCATCCGGCTTCTCAGGTTCCAGATCCAGAAAAAAAGCGCCGTGAATCCGGCGAGCGACGCAAGGAAGACGGTGAGCATGGTCCCGTTCATGTCAATTTTGCCGCGGCTGTTGACGATGGGGTCGGGGTGGAGGCTGGCAACGATCCGCGGCATGACGAAGATGAAGAACGGGACGGTGACGCCGGCGATGATCGAATAGACGGCGGAGAGAGAGGCCCGGGTCTCCTCCGAATCAATGGCGGAGCGGAGCGCGAAGTAGGCGCCATAGATGAGCAAAAGGACGAAAATGGATGTCTCCCGCGGGTCCCAGTTCCAGAAGGATCCCCAGTTGAACTTTGCCCAGAGAGAGCCGGTCACTGTGGCAAGGACGCAGAAGGTGAGCCCCAGCCCTGCCGAGGCCGACGACCGCACATCGTCACGGAGATTCTTACGGGCGAGATACCGTATTCCGTACCCCATCGAGAGAAAAAAGGCGAGGACGGCGGTCCAGGACATGGGAACATGGAAGAAGAGTATGCGCGCCTTATCCTCAAGCCCGGGAACCACGGGGAATTCATACCACCGGGTCGGCTGTGGGACGATCGGGAACGCGAACGCGACCACCACCACAATTGAGAGCCACAGGCCGAGCAGGATTTTTAGAGCTTTCATTGTCTTGGGAAAGATACGAAATTTTCGGCGAAATTCTAATCCTTCCAGATGAATTCGAAGACGATCACGGCGATGGCGGTGACGACGACGAGATAGGAGACGAGGACCTGAAACTCCTGAATGGCGTCTGAAAATGGCGCCCCGTCAGACGCCATCTTCGTCGCGTTGATCACGGTCAAAAGGAGCGGCAGAAGGATCGGAAATGACAGGACCGGATAAAGGGTCCCCCGGGTGTTCGCTTTTGCGATGATGGCCGCAATGATCGTGGAGGCGCTCGCCAGGCCCATTGTCCCGAGAACGATAGTCGTGATGAATATCGAGTAGCTTGCAATCGTGAAGTTTGAAATGAAGAGGATGTACAGCACGGTCGTGAATGCATTGAGGACCGCAAGAAGCGCAAGATTGAAACAGAGTTTGCCGAAATAAACCGCGAGGGGCCGTGCCGTAAGCTGGAGGGTCAGGACAGTGCCCTTCTCCTCCTCGCTTACAAACGTGCGGGAAAGGCCCGACATGGCGGAGAAAAAGACGATGATCCAGAAAACTCCGGAAAGAACCTCCGGGCTCACGTTCTCGTTCCCAATGGCGAACAGGATGACAGAAAGGGTCGTGATGACGAACATGATCAGGGCATTGAGAGCGTACCGGGTGCGGAGCTCGGAGCGGAGATCCTTCCGGAAGACCGTCACTGCCGGCATGGCGGGGAAAGCTCTCACATTTTCACCGCAGGGCGGTTGTCCAGATCGATGAGGTCCTCGCAGCGTGTGAGATCCTCCGCGTCATTCGAAGCCACGACGAGGATTCCACGGGAGACTTGCTCTGCCATGAGCTCATGGACGGTCCCGGTCCCTTCCCTGTCCAGATTCGATGTAGGTTCATCGAGGAGAAGGAGCGGGGGCGTATGGATGAGAGCGAAGGCATATTTCAGGCGCTGTTTCATCCCGGAGGAGTACGATCGGACGAGCTCGTTTCTCACCCCGTAGAGGTTTACACGCTCGAGGAGCCTTGAGAGAGCGTCATCGGCCACCGTCAGCTTTCTCACTCTCCTGGCGAAATCGAGATTCTCCCACCCGCTGAGTTCATCGTACAGCTGAAGATAGGGAGAGACGAACCCCAGATGGGCGAAGCGGTCGGCTACGGGGGCCCCGTCAAGCCTGAGAGCCACTTCCCCCCGTGACGGAGAGAGCACTCCGGCGAGTATTTTTAGCAGGGTCGACTTTCCGGAGCCGTTCCTCCCTGTGACACCGAGAGATTCTCCGCGGGTCAGTCTGAATTCGATATCCTGAAATATCCGTCGCCTCTTGAAACTCTTGGCCAGGCCCGAGGCCTCGAATTGCACGGATGTGCCCGGCGGATCAGCGGCCGCGGACATCTCTGGCAACCTGAATGAACCCGCGCTCACAAGGAACGCTCAGGGGCTCTACGGGCTGTCTGGGCCTGCGGGGGGTAATCCCGGATCGTTGTGCCCGGAGATCCATCTTATTCTCCCAGCCTTATCAGCCGGACTATACCACCCAGAATCTCGGTGATGAGGAGGTCCGGGACTCCGTCCCCGTCCAGGTCTCCTACCTCAAAGCCTCCGATGCCGCCTGAGCTTGCGAGGCGGTACGGAGGGCCGAGCGTCCCGTCGGGATGGGCGGGATAGACTTCGATCGATTTGTCGAGAGAATTTTCGAGGACGATATCGTCGATCGCGTCGCCGTTCATATCGGCGATCTTGAGAAGATCCGGTCTGTCCACGCTGACTGCATAGTCCATCAGGCCGGCCGAGACTGGCCGGACGGTCGTATCCTCCCGGCCGTAGAATACGTAGAGTCTGTCCATCGGGCTCCTGAGATTGACGATGATATCCTCCCTCCCGTCGTTATTGAGGTCGCCGTTCCAGAGTCGCGATTCGACCGTTTCGTCGCTGGGGACCGAAAAAACCAGCTACGGCGCCCGGAATCCGCCTGAGAGCAGGCCTGGGAGCTGGAACAGGCTCTCGGTATGTCGGTGCGTGTCCGGGGCGCAGTAAGCGATGTCCGGAACGCCGTCGCCGTTGAAATCTCCCATCGTGAGTGACAGTATGCGCGACGGGCTCTGAAACGGGACGGTCCTCTCGATGAATCTGCTGGCGGAAATCTGCTCGAACTCAATGAGGGAGGAATGAGACGCGCTGTCATGCTCGAAGCTGTAGATATGGAGGAAATGACTGGCCCAGTCGATCCTGGTTGAAAGGATCTCGGCCTCTCCCTGGACCGGCAGGGTGTACACGGCCTGGGAGTAGGTTCTGGGATTAATCTCGAGAACGCAAATCTTTCCGCTTCCGGGAGCGGTAGAGAGTATAACGGCCAGGGACTCATTGACGGCAAGGCAGGAGAGCCATCGGGGTTCGGAGGGCACGGCGAAGGCGATCTGCCCGGGAAACCGGCCTTTCCCGTCGTTCGCGAAAAGGGAAATCGATCGTGAACCGGAATTTGCAACGAGAATATCCTGGGGCCCGTGCGGCGCCAGGGGTGAGGCAAGCACTCCGGCGGGAGCGAGCCCCGCGCCGAGAATTCTCTCGGGCGAGCGGGGAGCGGCCACCCGAGCGCTCCCGAGGATCCTGATCCTGGAACGGACCGTGTCGAGAAGAACGGCATCGAGAAAATCGGTGGTCCCATGGCGGATCAGAGTGACCGACGTGGATCCGGCGCCGGCCCCGAATTGTATCGATTTCCCGAAAAGTCCCGACCCGTCGTTCAGAAGGACGGTCAGCAGTTTTCCCGACTCGTCGAGAGAGACGATGTCCTCCCTCCCGTCGCCGTTGATGTCCCCGATGCCGATTCCGGAAGGGGCCATATCGAAGTTGAGAGTCTGGGAGAGGTGAAATTCACCCAGTCCGTTGCCCCCGTAGGTCCTGATGGCGTGTTCGGAGCCAAAAGCCGCGACAAGATCGACGTTGGCATCCGAATCGAGGACAGCGGGCATGACGGCCGTTGGCTCGGCGGGACATTGAATGACGGAGGGGTCGCTGAACTTCATCCGCCCAAAGCCCGAAAACACCAGGATCTGGTTGGAGATCCAGTTCGATCCGATGACATCGATGATCCCGTTCTCGTGGAGGCTTCTCACGCTCAGGTCGCTCAGGGAATAGTCCGCCAGAATCGTCGAGGGGGAGCGGAACGTCCCGTTACCGTTTCCAAGGAAAACTCTCACCCCAAGCGACTTTTTGCCGTAGATCAGGATATCCTGCTTCCGGTCGCCGTTGATATCGGCCACGATCATGTGCTCCGCCGGTTCCTCGATGGGGCGTTCCCAGGCCATTTGGAAATTTCCGCCCGTTTTTCCGAGGTATACCTGGATTGAGGGGGGGTCATGAGTCAGGACGACGATATCGGAGAAGCGGTCAGCGTTACAACGCGCGGCGACGGCGCAGACGATGGGTCTTTCGATGACGAGGATTCCGGGGCGGTAGGCGGACGTCGAGTCGCGCAGAAAGAAGCGGATCTCGCTGTCGCCATAGGCGGCAATATCCGAGAGCCCCTCCCCTTCAAAATCTCCGGTGATCAGTCCGGATGTGGTCGACCGCGGGACTTTGAACTCGATGACGGACCCGAAGGTTGTCAGGTACTGTTGGGCGCGGATGCCCGGGAATCCCGTAAGCCACACGATTAACGCTATGCCGGCGGATTTCGTGTCAATGCAGAAATGCCGGTGCGATTGCCTACCCTTTCCGATCATACCGACCTGCCAGTCGCTCATTCCGGCGAGCCAGAGCTTCCCTGTAACGGCGCTTCTCCACCCGGGTCTGCGGGATCAGGGGGCGCACCTTTACAGCCGATCTCTTCTCGTCGACAGCGACGAACGTCAGATATGCTGTATTCGCTGTTTTACGTTCACCCGTGAGCTGGTTTTCGGAAACTACCTGTACGCCAACTTCCATCGAGGAGCCGAATGCCCGGTTCACCGATGCGCGGAGGGTAACGACCTCCCCCAGGCGGATGGGCTGGTGGAAGACGAGATCATCGACCCCGGCGGTCACGCATACCCTGTTCGAATGGCGCTGGGCCGAGATGGCGGCGCAGATGTCCATCCATTCCATGAGCCGGCCTCCGAGCAAGTTGCCGAGCTGGTTCGTATCATTGGGAAGGACCAGCTGGGTCATCTCCACCTGCGAATCCTTCACCGCCCGGCCTTTTCCCTTCGCCATATCAGGCGCGGTCGGGGACATGGTCAAGCCCAATTGCCGCGGATTTGCCCTTCAGGTGATCGTCAATGTCGGCGCGAAGGGACTCGGCGTCCTTTTTCAATGAGCTGTTCGGATATTTTTCAAAAAACCTCTCGATGTCCTTCTTCGCCTCATCATAATGCTTCCGGATGGTGAGCGTCTGCGCCTTCGAAAACAGGGCTGGCTCGGCGAATTCCGTGTCGTGGTATTTCTCGATCACGCTGTTGAAATAGATCCCGGCCGCCTTGTAGTACCCCATCGTCATGTAGAGGACCCCCGTATCGTACAACCGTTTGGCCAGGCGGGTGTCGAGTTCCTTGATCTTCGCGGCCGCATCGGCCGCGAGCTCGTGCGTGGGATAATATTCAAGAAATACCTGGAATTCGTCGATCGCCTTGTCGATATATTTCTGGTCAAGCGCGCTTTTGGGGGAGAGGGAATAATACGACAGGGCTGTCTTATACTGAGCGAGCGGGACGAAGGGGCTTGAGGGCATGTTACGTTTGACGGCCTGATACTCCTCCGCGGCGAGCAGGAATTCCTCCCTCTTGAAACGGCACTCCCCGAGATAGTACTGCGCGTCGTCGGCCACCCCGCTTCCCGGATACTGAAGCCTGATGATATCGAAATCGGCAATCGCCTCGAGATAATCCCCCTGTTCGAATTTTTTCTTCCCGAGTTCAAATCGCTCCTCCGCGGACAAATTGACCGTCACGTCCGATGAGCCGCATGACGAGAGGAGAAGGCCGAGGAAGAGAAACGAAAGGGATTGCCAGCGGTTTCTCATATTAGCTGCGTATATGGAAAAAGAGATAGACGGCAACGCCGGTCGCGCCGATGATGATGAAAGGCTCGATATACCTGTCAATGAATTCCTCCGGGGGAAGCTGGGCGCGCGTGCTGGGCGAGGCGGGCGATTCGAGCTTGCGGATGTTATCCGCCTCAACGGTATCGACCCGGTGATCTGACAGGGTCCCGCTGGAAAGGATCTCGCTGGTGGCTGTAGCAATCGACTCGAAAGTGATCGACGCGGAAACCGTCCTCCGGACTTTTTTCGTCCCGAACAGGCCCTCGCGGTACAACCCGTCGTATACGACGCCGAGCGAGAAAGACTGGATGTCCAGTTGCCGGGTGAAGCGGAGCGAGTCGCGCCCCCTTTCCTCTCCCCCGCGCGAAAAGACCACGCACCCTCCGGCCTGCAGGCTGGAATTCACCGCGTTTTCAACAACCCATTTCTCCGGCGAGGACGTCGTCACCCGGAGGGCGATGCTGTCGCGCGGGGAAAAAGCCGATCTCTGATAGATCACATTTCCCATTCCCTTCAGGAGATCCTGCATGATGTCGAGGTTTCCCTTTTCCTCGGCCCCCGCGCGCAGGAAAAGGACAACAGCCGCTGATGCCGCCGCCACCGCCACGCGGCAGGGACGCTTATGCGTAGATCCCTCTCATTTTCAATGTTTTGGAGACTTTGTCGATCGCAAGGACATAGGCTCCGATGCGGAGCGTTGTCCGGTGCTTTTCGGCGGAATTGTAAACGGCGTCGAAAGACTGGCGCATCATCCTTTCCAGCCGCCTGTTCACGCGGTCGAGAGTCCAGAAGTATCCCGCGCGGTCCTGCGCCCATTCGAAATATGACACAGTCACCCCGCCGGCGTTGGCCAGAATATCGGGAATGACGAGCACCCCCTTCTCCTGCAGGATCGGGTCTGCAGCCGCATCGGTCGGGCCGTTGGCCCCCTCGGAGATGATCTTTGCCCTGATGCGTGGCGCGTTGGACGCCGTGATCTGTTCTTCTTTCGCGGCAGGGATGAGGACATCGCAATCCAGCTCGAGCAGGTCTTCCTGGGAGATATGCTCTCCCCCTTTGAAACCGGCCAGAGTCGTATTGGTCACGACATGATCGATGGCGCGCGGAATATCTATCCCCTTGGAGTTGTAATAGGCCCCGCTGATGTCCGAGATCCCGACGACCCTGCAACCCTGTTCCGCAAGCAGCGCGGCGCTCACCGAGCCCACGTTGCCAAAACCCTGGACGACGATCCGTGCATCTTTGGTCCGGATCCCCAGCTTCTCCATCGCGCCCAGCGTCACGATCATACACCCCCGGCCCGTCGCCTCGCGGCGACCGAGGGAACCGCCGATTATCAGGGGCTTGCCGGTGACGACCGCGGTTTCGGTCCGGCGCATATGCATGCTGTAGGTGTCCATCACCCAGGCCATGACCTGTTCATTGGTGTTCATGTCGGGAGCGGGGATGTCCCGGTCGGGTCCGAAGATATCGATGAGATTGGAGGTATAGCGACGGGTTATTTTTTCGATTTCAATGCGGGTCAGCTTCGTCACGTCGCAGCGGACGGCGCCTTTGGCGCCTCCGAACGGGATATTCATCACGGCGCACTTCCAGGTCATCCATGCGGCGAGCGCCTTGACCTCGTCCAGCGTGACGTCAGGAGCGAACCGGATCCCCCCCTTCGAGGGACCAAGGATGTCGTTGTGGATCACGCGATACCCCTCGAATATCTCGATGCGCCCGTCGTCGAGAAAAATGGGAATTGAGACGATGATCTGTTTGACGGGAGTCTTGAGATAGTTGTAGAGGCCGGGCTCCAGCCCGAGGATTTCGGCCGCGACGTCGAACCGCTTCATCATCGATTCGAGGGGGCGTTCCTTGTCGGGGATAGGCGTGGGTTCGTGGTAGACTGCGGGGCCTTCGGCGGAACGTTCCAAGAAAGTTTCCTTGTCGGTTAGGGGTGACGGGAGCCGTCGATCAAAGTCCGCCGACGGCAAGTTTCTGCAGGCGGTCGATCCGTTCGGCGAGCGGAGGATGCGTCGAGAATAATTTCGTCCATGCGCCGCGCCGGAGCGGGGAGACAATGAACAGATGCGCCGTGGCCGGGCCTGCACCTTCCATCGGGGTAAGCTCCGCCGCGTGTTCGAGCTTGCCGAGGGCGTTGGCGAGCGAGAGCGGACGGCCGCATATATGGGCGCCGCCCTCGTCGGCCGCGAATTCGCGCGAGCGCGAGATCGCAAGTTGGACTAGCACGGCCGCGATAGGGGCGAGGATCATCATGGCGAGCTCGGCGAACCCGTTGGAATCCCGCCGGTCCCGGCCACCTCCTCCGAACATCATCGCCCAGCCTGCCATCCGCGCCAGGAATGTGATCGCCCCAACCATCGTCGCGACGATCGTCGAGGTGAGGATATCGCGGTGCTGGATGTGGGCAAACTCGTGCGCGAGAACCCCCTCAAGCTCATCGTCGCTCAGGAGATTCAAAATCCCTTCTGTGGCCGCAACGGCCGCATGGGATGGATCCCTCCCGGTGGCAAACGCATTGGGGCTCTCCGACGGGATAACGTAGACCCGCGGCATCGGCAGCTGTGCCTGGCTGGCAATCCGCGCAACGATCGAATACAACCGGGGCGATTCGGCTTCCGTGACCTGCCGGGCCCCGTTCGAGAGGAGCACAATTTTGTCAGAGAACCAGTAGGCACCGAAATTCATAAAGAGCGAGAATATGAATGCCATCACCATCCCCCTCTCCCCCCCGATCGCGGAGCCAACGACGAGGAGTAGGATCATCATGAAGGTCATGAGAACTACAGTCTTAAGCGTATTCATATCACCCAGTTCCTTCAGATTTTCTCAAAAAGCGTTTAAAATATAAGGAAATCCGTAGTCATTATCAAGATCACACGACTTGACATCAAAAGGTCAAAATGCTATACATTAGGAGCCAGATCCGAGGAGAGGGAATAATCGTATATTAGAAGGGATTCCTATGCTGATAAGACGGCGAGACGACATTGCTTCATCCGACATCACGCCTGAACGGTTCTACCGCTCGAGGCGGGTTTTCATGCGCAACGCGCTTCTCTTTACCGCCGCCGCCGCAGGTCTTTCCCGAAACGCCTTCGCGGATGATCCTTCCCCAGGGCCGCGCGGCGGGACCTACGATACTGATGAGAAACAGACTCCCCTGAAGGACATCACGACATACAACAATTTCTATGAGTTCGGGACGGACAAGGAGGATCCTTCTCAAAACGCCTCCTCCCTGCGAATATCGCCCTGGAAGATATCTGTCGAAGGTCTTGTCAAGAAGCCCGCCGTCTATGATCTTGAGGATCTCGTCAAGCCGTTTACTCTTGAAGATCGGATCTACCGGATGAGGTGCGTCGAGGGCTGGTCCATGGTCATCCCATGGCTCGGGTTCCCGCTCAAAGACCTCATCAAACGGGTGCAGGGCAATTCCAAATACGTAGCATTCGAGACTCTCTATGATCCGTCGCAGATGCCTGGCCAGCAACGGGCCGTCCTCAACTGGCCGTATGTGGAGGGCCTGAGGATGGACGAGGCTATGCATCCCCTGACCATCCTTGCCGTGGGCCTCTATGGGAAACGCCCTCTCCCCAATCAGGACGGCGCACCGATCCGGCTGGTGATCCCCTGGAAATATGGGTTCAAGGGAATCAAGTCGATCGTCAAGATACGGTTTGTGGACAAAGAGCCTCCCACGACATGGTCGATCGCTGCCCCCAACGAGTACGGTTTTTATTCAAATGTCAATCCGGAGGTTGATCATCCCCGCTGGAGCCAGAAGACGGAACGGCGCATCGGGGAGTTCTTCAAGAGAAAGACGCTCATGTTCAACGGGTACGCCGACCAGGTAGGAGGCCTCTATGCGGGAATGGACCTGAGAAAAAACTTCTGACATGAGGTTTTTCAAGCCCGTCCTTTTCCTGCTCTGTCTCATCCCCCTTCTCGCGCCCTCCTACAGGGCCTATTCCGGCACCCTCAGCGCGAATCCCATCAAGGACATCAACGAAGAGACGGGGACCTGGACCCTCCGGGTTCTGGTGCGCACCCCCGCTGTGACGCCCCC